>Ga0210400_10001278_pt1 | contig 25136 bp, 18 predicted proteins | sample IncBWH26MmetaG_FD_155456 | JGI IMG/M metagenome (GOLD analysis project Ga0210400, IMG submission 155456) | Forest soil microbial communities from Barre Woods Harvard Forest LTER site, Petersham, Massachusetts, United States - Inc-BW-H-26-M | ecosystem: Environmental > Terrestrial > Soil >...
CGGTACCGCCGGCAATCAGCACGTTGCGGCGGCTGAGGACGTAGTCCTCCAGGCGGTTGGCGAGATTGCGGTCGAGGGTTGCGCCCTCGATGAGGTCCTGAATTTCGAAGTGGCGGGGATTGAACTTCCGAATGGTGAGTGTAACGCCGTGCAAACTGCAGGGTGGGATGACGGCGGCAACGCGGCTGCCATCGGGCAGCCGTGAGTCGAGAATCGGTTTAGCTTCCGAGATGTCATCCCCCAACCGTCGTGCGATATTTTTGACGGCGACCATCAAGGAGCGTTCACCGATGGAAACGCCGGGAACCTGCTGGACGAATCCCGCTTTTTCGACGAAGACCTGGTGGGCGCCGTTGACCATGACCTCGCTGATGGATTCGTCGAGGATGAGGTGTTCGATCGGTTTCAAAAACGGCAGGATGGTCTCGAAGCCATTCATCACAGTTCTCCTTCAGCGAGCTGCTCGAAATACGACTTGTTGGGGTTGTTGTAGTAAGGCTTCAGGTAGCAAAAGGTCGGTGGTATCGGGTTCAGGCCATCGTAGGCAATCGTGACGGACTGCGCGTTGCGCAACTCCATGAAGGTCTTCATATCGAAGCGGTAGTCGTTGTGTGTGTTGTAGCTTTTGGAGGCGGTGATGTTGGCCCGGTGCGAAACGGCCTTCCCCGTGAGCAGGCTGACACGGGCGTCGTGGCCGCTTTCGGAAAGGTTGTAGCTGACCTTCAGGCGGTCCTCCCGCCCACATAAGTCACTGGCGGTCTTGGCGGAAAAGTCGTCCGAAAGCGACAGGAAAATCTTTGTGCGAAACGTTTGTAAGAGAGTTCTCCAACTGTCGCCGGGGAGTGAAGAACGGAGTGAGCTGATGCTTTGTGTTGCAACAATCGCGATGCACTTCGCCTGGCGCGAGAGACTGAAGAACTTCTCGTCGCCGGTCGGATCGGTTTCCCCAACGGTGGCGAAGTGCTGGTATTCGTCGCAGAGGAACAAAACCTGACGGAAATGCCGATCGGGATTGGCTTCGATGGAAGGAATGCGGTTCAGAACAGCGCGCTCAAAATCAAGTTTCATCATGACGCCGATGGCCCTGGCGAGTCCGGCATTCATTCCGACAGGAAAATTGAGCCCGCAGACGACCCCCTGTTCCAGAAGCCATGCAAAGGAAGGGAGCGGCTTGCCGTAACGATTGCCAACGTTCTTCTCCGGGTCGTAGCACTCCCTTTTTGGACAAAAGACACGCTTCACCTTGGGGTTGTCATCGAAGAGGGAAAGAAATACGGAAACGCCCTCCACAATGGATGTGCGCAGCTTGGGCTCGATCCTCTTCCAGTCTTCATTGAACCAGCGGCGCACGGCATAGAGTTGTTCGAGGCTATCCGGGTCGGCATACGCGGGATCGAGGACGCTCAGAGGTTCAGCGGCGATCCCCTTGGCGCGCACGAGTTCCCACAACTCGGCCGTCGCTTCGGCCACATATCGGTCCTTCTTGGGTTCATGCTTGAAACCAAGGCCTGCGAGGTCGGCCGTCCGCGCGCCAAACACTTCCGGTGTAATGGCGACGAAATGCCGGCCCATAATGATGTCTTCGGCTTCACGAATCCGCTGCTCAAGAAGAGGCGGAGATATGGCGCACTCGTAGACATTGAAGAGCGTGACGTAGTCGTAGGCGATCTTGTGAAGAAGAATGATGAATTTGACGAGATTGGTATAAGCCTGCTGCCAGAAAGGTTCTTTGCCACGTCCGAAGAGATTGTTCAATAAGGATGCGATGTTGAACGCCAGTGCGTAGGCGTCCAGGTCATTGTGCAGTGGATTGTAGCGGTATTCGGAATCGAGACTGATTTCGATGTAGTCCTCGCTCCGTCCGTGGCGCTCAAGAATCTGTCGTACCCTCCCGCAAAAGTCTCCTTTGACCTCCAGGATGATTCCGCCGATGCGCTCTTCTTTCTTGTCCGCTTTGTAAGCCAGTATCTGCTCCGCAAACGGATACATTCCGCATGCGGTCTTCCCGGAGCCGACGGCACCCAGAATCGCAATGCCGGTGAAGAGCCCACGCTCGGGAATTGTGAGCCAGTGTGGGGTCTCGGACGGCCCCGGTTTCCGCGGGTTGTGCACCTCGCCGATCACAAGGAAAAGGTCAGTGCGGAAGCGCGGGTCCGGGTACTGCGGGAGGCGTCCAGGAGAGAGACGCTGCCGGAACTTCAGGGTGGCGATATACATGCCGGAGAAGACGCCGAGATACGCCAGATAAGGGGTCGTGAACAGACACATGTTGTAGAGGTACCGGAAGCTCAAAAGAGCGTGGGGCGCGCGGATGGACATCACCTGAAGGAAGACGGGAGTTTCCGGGAACGGTCGGACATAGAAGAGGTACAGCCCCGTTCCCATTGCCAAGAGCGCAGCCGTAAAATGGCGCGAGACGAGAATCTTACGGATCACGATTTCGCCGGCCCTTCGGCCGCTCCACGCTTTGCCGCATCGCCCCCGGCGTTCTTCCTCTGCTCGCGCCACTTGCGGTAGTCCTGGTCGCGCCAGAGTGTCTTCTTGAGAGCTGAGTTGATGACGTGGTCGGGGCTGCTCTCGATGAATTGCGCGTAGTCGTCGAGCAGCACGCTGACAGGTTCCTCCATGCGGAATTCCCGCGTGAGGATCGCAGGGGCTTTCTTGATGATGGACATGGTGTTCTCCTTCTGGATTCAACTTCCGAATTTCTGGCTGGCCCGGTGGAAAAAACATCGGCACCCGACGAGGTGCCGGAGGGCGGGAGCGACCCCCAAAACTTTTTGGGCGGCTGGAAGCCGAAAAAGTGGGGTCGCTCCCGCCCGATTTGGTGTTTTTTCCGCCGGGCCTTTTTTCTCCCTGCTTCCTTTATCTCCTTGGCTTTCCACGAAATGGCCGTCCCACGAGGTGAAGGACCGAGAGCAGTGCCAAGTGCAGAGTGTCATTTCTACCTTCTTCACTGATCTGTCCCTTCCACTTCACCGTGAGGCGCGTATGGTTTGAGAATCTGCGTTTCGAAATGAGCCAAATGCGGGATCTCGCTTCCCGTCAACTGGCACCGAATCTGAGATTCGGCCAGGCGACCCGCTTTCCATGCCCGATAGAAATGCTCGAAGCGCTGGCCGGAGAATCGCTCCTTGGCCAGGTTCCGGAAAATCAAGTCGCCTTCCGAGAGCGCAGCGTATTGGCGCAGATCCCATGCTTTGCGGATCGAGAAATAGCGAAGCAGATCGTCTGCGGGATGGGATTCGAGTGGAATCGTAACGAGGGAGTGGAACAGCTCGCGTGCCTTGCCGAAATGCGCATCCGATCGCGCGAGATAGAGGAAACGGAACTCCCGGAGTTGCCGGAAGAGCGGGAGGTAGTCTTGCAGGTGATGAACAAAGGCCGAGAGGTTTGCTTCGGGTCCCTGAATGAACGTGAATGTCACGACGGAAGGAGTGGAATTGCCGTCCTCGAAAAACATGGGAAAGCGGTCGACGAAGTAGCGGACCGTAGGCTGGACGGTGCGGCGGCCCTGATAGGTCCTCGAAGGGAGATGTTGCAGGCCAACCCTTAGCTCGGCGTTGAAATAAGCAACCTTGTGGGTCTCGGTTTCGAGGTAGGAAAAGCCGGGATTTCCCAGCACGAAGTCGAGCATGGCAATACGCGCTTCGATGTATTCGATCTCGTGCTGGCGGCGGTTGCGGAGGTTTTCGCGGCCGATCTGGCGGTAGACCTTTCGCGAGAACAGATGATAGACAGCACCGTGCCTGGGCATCTGTCCCGTGCGTGTGTGCTTCTTGGATTGCATCTTGTTCCAGAAGAGTGTCGTGCGCTTGCCCCACTGCGCTCCCGCGAATGCGAGGAATTGCCGCGCGACGAAATATCCGGAGTGGGTGGCCACCAGATAGAGGAAGCGGGCTTCCTCTTGGGTGTACCCAAGTGATTCGAGGGCTGCGACATGGACGGGTGCGATTTTCATAGAGCAAAGATCTCCGCTGTGATTTCTCGCTGATCAAGAATGCGGCGGAGGCGCGAGGCGTCCTCGCGCGGAGCGTAAAGGGAGAATCCTGCCTTGGCTTTTTCGGCCAGCGACCGCGGGCGGTAGTTGCGCGTGGCGAGTTCCAAGTCCACGTGTTTGCGACCCATCTCTGCCGTCTCGTACTCGAGTCGAAGGTCGGGCACCTGGATTCGCCCGTTGACGATGGATAGACCATGCTGTTCAGCGATCCGTTGACGAGCCTCCTGCACATCCGATTCAGGGGCGAGCGTCGCCAGGTCGCGGTTCAAATTCCGTTTCAATTCATAGTCGAGAACAACGCGAAGAGGACGACCCCCGGCGCGCGCGATCCGAACGATTTCGTTCTGGTACAGGCGGTAGAGTTCCGCGTCATGTTTTGCTTCGCGGGGTTTTACCAGACCGTGGTACACGGCCTGGGTGTCAGGCAAACGGCCCGAGGATTGAACAAGGCGCTTGCCGGTTTTCGTCAGAGTGAAGAGTCGCGCGGTCTTTCGCTTGCCGATCGTGATGGTTTTTTCAGACAGAAGGCGTTGCTGCTTCAGCCGGCCGACTTCGCGTTCCATGCGGCTGGTATCGACCTTGTATCCGAAACGAACAAGGTCCTCGGCGGCGACCACACGAAAGGTGCCGATTTCTGCGAGTGTTTCGTACTCCGAATCGCGAACGAAATACGTCCGGTCCCGCAAGTAATAAGCCTGAGGCGAATCGATTGCTTCCGGCTTGCGTTCGTGACGCCTGACAGCGTCTTGGGTGCCTTCTGTCGCTGGCTCTCTCGAATCCGGTGTCGGAGCACGGGCAGTGCTTGCGGATGCGGCTTCGCGTTCAGCGTCCGGCTGGCGGGTTTCTGCGTCCCGTGGATCTTGCGGATCGAACGAAAAGGCATCGCGAGACACGTCAGGATTTCTCCTCGTCCTCAGAGGGAGCGGGGATTTCGATCTGGCCGACCTGGAACTGCCGGTCGAGGTGAGAAAGCTTCCGTCCGGTATCTTTCAGCAGGAATTTCCTCTGGAGGAGCAGGACTCCAGCAAAGATGTTGAAGAACAGAATGGCTGCCGAAACGAAAAGCACGGCGCCGTAGGCATGGAATACGACGCCTTTGTACGGCGCCATGAACTTCAGCTGGTCCATGAGCCAGAACCCATAAGCGAGGAGGAGAGCGATGGTGAGCAGCAGAGCGTTGGCAATCATGTTTGGCCCAGTCCTGGCAAAGAATTCGGTTCGTCTTTAGAAATCCCATTCCTCCCCAAGGAGCGGGCGGGAGTCCGCAGCAACCGAGGCTCTCCTGACGCGTGCCGTTTGTAGGAAGGGGCGAACGACGGTGGGATGGGCTGTGCGGAGATGGAGGAAGGTGACCACGAAGGGAAAAAAGAAGTGGCGCGCGGAGGTTGGGCCGAGGTTGCCAGGCGGACGCCCGTGACTCCTCTGGCTTCCGGCTTCCGCGAAGGGTTCATTTGAATGCCTGGTCTTCGCGGAAGTAGGAAATCGTGAGGCCCAAGGGATTGATGGGGATCAATTCGTTGGGCACGTGATTCTGGAAGATGAAGACGAGATTTCCGGTGTACAGGTCGCGCTTGAGCTCGCTGTGATCGGCGGGAGAATAGTAGACGAGATAGAAATCGATTCGTGCGCGATAGGGAGGGGTTTGCATCTCTTCGAGGGCGACCTTCTTGACATCGACATCGATCTCCGGCGCTGAGGTGTTGGTGAGGAATTTCCGGATGATGTCGTCCTTACGGTAGGCGTCGAGGATGCCGTTGGCGAGCTTGCCGTCGAGGAAGTACAGCGATTTGGCGAAGTCGTCCTGGATGGTGTAGCGGTTGCGCCGGTAGTAGAGCTTCGTGAACTGCGAAAGGAAGTATTTGGCTTCGGCATCCTGAGGCTTGTATTCGAAGTTGTGGTAGTTGATCGCTTCGGCGCGGCCCAGATCGTCGATGCGAATGACCAGTGGCCGGAAATTCTCGAAAGTGCGAATCGTTCGGAGGTCGATGAGGGCCAGCGCGACGCAGACGAGGGCGAGGAGCGCGAGAGCTATCTTGAGGTACGTATTGGTCACCATCGGATCACCGTAGGATTCGAGATACAAACGCTTAGCATCCTGGAAAGAAGTATCGCGGTCCATCAGAGCTCCCTGGCAACCGCGGCAGCAGCCGACGCAGGCGCTTCGGGGATTCCAGCGGAGCTCCCACCGGCCGTGCCGCTGAAGATGTGATTGGTAAGAGCCGGTACTTTCAGCAGGACGTAAATCGAAGCAACGAACGTGATGAGGAGGACCGGAAACCAGCCGATCAGTTGGAGGGTCGAGATCGTGCCGGTGCCCTGCAGGGTGAGCACCCCGATTATCAGGTTGCCGATGATATAGACGACTGCGGCGGCGATGACTTCGTAGAAGGCGTACTGAAGAAAACAGCGCAGCCAACCCCAGAATAGCCATTCGAGCTTCGGCACGATAAAGAACGGCACAAAAATGGGACCGACCAGCACGCAGACGGCGGTCGCAATGAACCCATACGCGATGACCACGATCGAGATGGCTTGGGCGACGGCAAGAAGAATGATGACAATGACGTAGATCGCCATGCCGAGGAAGTCCGTGACGCCGGGCGCGTCAATGCGCGCTTCAAAATCCCCAATGCGGTCCACAATGGTTTGCAGCTCGGCCTGGTTAATACGGTTCGCGAGAAACTGCGCTTCGTCGGTGATGAGATTGTGGAAGCTAGTGCCAATGCCGGGGATGGGCGTGCTGTAGTAGTTGATCATGGCGAATCCGAAGGAGATGGTGAGGAGCAGGCTCGCGAAGTTGTCGAACTGGAAGGTGTACTTTCCGCTGGCGGCGGAAAGAGCGGATTTGATGCCGTACCACGCGATCAGAATGGTGGCGAACATGCGAAACAGGTTCTGGCCCATAGCATCGAAGAAGCCGAGGTTCTGTGTCAGGAGATCGTTGATCGCCTGATACATGAACTGCAGGAAATCGGTCTGCATGGTCTCGGCTCCTTCGGCGGTGAGGGGGAAACAAGTTACGGCATGCGGAAGTTCTGCAACGAGTTGGTCAAAGTGCCGGTCATCTGAGTCAGGTTCGCGCTCAGGCTGGCTTGCCGGCTGATGTCGGCGTTGATGGCGTTGGTCGCAGCTTCGCGTTGCTGTTTCGCCGCGATGGTTTGTTGTTCAAGAAGCGAAGCGAGCAGTTTGTTCGAATCCTGAACGGAGCGAAGTGTAAGGACGTTCGTGGCGTTGATCTTATTCAGGACTTCGACCTCGGAATTGAGGTCCGCGTCGTCAGAAAACGAGTCCTGCTCGAGATTGTTGATGCGGGCTTCAAGCGCTGCTGCGTTTCCGCGAATTGCGCCAATGGTGGAGAGAGCATTCATGTTTGCGCCGTCTGCTAGTTCGATGGAGGCGTATTGCGATTTCACGCGCGCCTGTTCATGGCCGGGCATGCTTGCCAGGGTTGCCTGGTTGTAGAGGCCGAGCTGCGTCGTCGAACGCAGGTAACCATTGACGACGTTCAAATCGGCGTTAATGCCGCCGAGCCAGCCCGAGGTGTTTCCGTAGGTGTTGGTGGCGGTTACATTCCGCCAGTTCGAGAATTGCGCGCGATAGCGCGCCGGCATGTTGTGCAGGTTGCGCGACATCTGCAGGGCCAGGTTGTAAGCGGTGACAATCTGGCTGTACGTCTTCTGCAGCTGCGCGAGATGCTGTTGGAGTTGCTGGTATCGGAGAATCGCGTTGTGATAGTTCGTTGGGTCGTAGACAACCCCGCCGAACTGTGCGGAGGCGGTACCCACGCACAGGCTTGCTACGAGCAAAACGATCAGGATTTTGTTTCGCACGGACTTCTTCCTTTCTTTCCCTCAAAGATTTGAAGGCATGGTGTGATTCGCGTAGTCGGGCAGTGCGAGGTCGCCCGACAGATAGACTTTGACCCGGTGCCCCTCGCGGATCGTGATGGTCGGAAGAACATTCAGGAAGCGGTCGAGGATCTGCGCCGACGATTGTGCGGTGCTTTGTGCGAAGCCCTGACGCATGAGGTCTGTACCGGACGCAGTGAGGCCGCCGGAAGTTCCGCCTTCGGCTACGGCACCAATTGCTCCAATCGCGAGCGATACGCCGAAAATCCGGAGGTAGTGGTTGTTGACCTGGTCACGAAGACCGGCGTCCCCAATCTGGTTGAGTCCTTGAAAATGATCGAGGCTTGCGGAGTAGCCGTCCGGCATGAGTAGGCGATGGAAAGAGACCGCCAAGCGGTTCTGCCCGAAGTTCTCCACCTTCTTGGTTTCACCGAGAAGTTTCGAACCAGCGGGAATCAGAAGGCGCTGGCGGTCATGGGAATACACGTCGTTGGTAAGAAGGCACTCGACGGGCCCGGCCATGTGCCCGTCGAGACGGTTGATCAGAACCGTTTCGAGAACTGTTCCTTCAAAGACTACGTAAGTATTGCCCGTCGCCGCGGCCGATGCGCGAGTCGGCGGGGCGGCAGGGCTCTTGGAATCCTCCTTTCGGTCACTTCCCGCAGCGGAATCTTTGGCGGGTGCAGCGGCCGTCGGCACCGGCACTTGCGGTTGGAGCGGTTTCAGCAGCTCGGCGAGCTGCGCGGCGTTGAGTTCAGCGGCCCCTGAGGGAACTGACGAACTCAGTTCCCCTTCATGCGATGGCGCGGATGGCGCAGCTTTGCGGTAGGTCAGCGCGACATTGGAGGCAAACAGAGAGAGGTAGTCGCGCTTCTTCCGCTCCTCCCGGATGGAATCTTCTGCGCGCTCCGGCGACGCGTTGCTGTACGAGCCGGAAGCGGGGCCCGGCTGCGGGTCCTGGTTCCCGGTTGCGAGAATGTGATTCTGTTGCGCCAAGGCGTTCTGCGCCACGGTCTGCTCCCGCTGCAATTCCTGAATGCGATTCTGCAGATCAACGATTTTGGCTTCGTTGACTTCGAGGGGCGCCTGCACGGCAGGTGCGGTGGGAATCGAGCGGGTCGGCGCGGGAGGCTTCTTGCCTCCGGTGAGCCACATGATGACGATCATCAGGACGGCGAGACCGGCGAGGAGCCAGGACTGCACGTTCTTGGGGAGCAGGCCGGGAGGCTTGGGTGTCTTGTCCTGAATTGCGGATGGCGACGTCATGGTCCCTCCCTCACTTCGCCGGAATTTGGCGGCTGAAATTCAGCTTCTTCTTGCCGACGGCGAGATATCCGGAGTCGACGATTTTGGGAACGATGTAAACGCCGTTCTCAAACTGGAATGGGACCAGATTCGGTTTACCGTCTTTAACTTCGTACAAGGCTGGTTTTTCCCGCGCGGCGCAGCGGATGTAGGTGAAGGTCTCATCGTGATAGATGGCCGACACCAGGAACGGCTCTCGTGCCGCTTTCGGGTCGAGGGTGTAGTCGAATCGGAGCTTGGTCGCGTAGCTCGAACGAAAGAGGTTGACCTCCTCGGCGGCATGCGACTGGGCCGCGCGAATCTGTTCCGCGGTCTGTGTATGAACAGTGTCGAGTTCCTTTTTGTAGGCTTCCGCATCCGCGGCACGAACGTAGCCGCGCAACATGCTGCCGGAAGCGGAGCCTTCTTTGGGTTCAATAAACAGCTTTAAATCGGGCTGGGCGTTCGGGTCGCTGCTGATTTCGGTCAGAAGAAACGAATAGACGTGGCCGCTCGCGGTGATGAGATTGAGGTTGCTGCGGATCCCGGCCTGCGCCGGATGGACATAACAGAGATTATGCGAGCCGTTGATGATCCAGAATTCCCGGTCGCCGGTGGTGAAGTCCAAAATCTCTTCTTCGTCGGGTAAGACGATGAGCGTCGAGAAGCGCAGCTTGGCATGGACGGGTACGATGTCCTCCTTGCCATATTTCACGACGCGGGCACCGTCGGCGCCAGCGGACGGTTGCCACAAAAGCACAGCGAAGACTCCGGCGAGAACGGCAAGTAGCGTTACCAAGCGACCGCGTGCAACATTCGAAGAATGAAACTTCATCGGTATTTCCTCCTTTGTTGGGAATAGCGTGTTTTAGGACTTTCGATCGTCAAATAGCCTCGCGAGCGATTGAGCCAACATCACAAACAGGGTGAACAGTACGGCAAGCGCAAGGGGGAGAAACACGACTCTCAGGCCCAGGCTTTCAGCCCACGGAAGCAATTCCGGAATCATGTGACGGCTCCGGCGAGGACATCGAGCCCCTTTTCAAACCCATACGCATCGAACGCTTCCTTGCGTTTCCGGTTGTCATACGGATCGTTCGTGTACAGCCAATAACTGCGGCGGTCGACGTTGAGATTAGCGACCTTGGCAAGCTCGGGAGTCTTGATGAGAAACTGCCGCTTCGGTAGAAGCGAAGAGATCCACTCCACCTCGGTGTCGTTCAAGTGAAACTGCCGGCGATACAAGTCCTGGTCCATGTCGGGATTGGCGAGGAAAATCTTGGTGGCGCAGCTTTCGACGATGACGTCGAGGAGTTCCGAGCGCTTCAGCTCGTCGAGCGACTGCGTGGAGAGGATCATGGCGGCGTTGTGCTTGCGCCAGGTCTTCAGCGCTTCGGTAACGTACTGCTGGATGCTTGGATTCCGCAGAAACACCCAGGCCTCGTCGATGAAAAACGCCTTGAAAGTCGAGGAAATATCGCGGTTGGCGATGACGTCGTTGGCGCGATGCAGGATGTAGAAGAGCAGGGGCTCGAGGAGTTCGGGATACCGGCTCATCTGCTGGAAGTCGAAGCATTGAAAACGGGAGAAGGAGATCGTGTCCTGGGGATTGTCGAAGAGAAATCCGAATTGCCCGCCGCGCATCCATTTGGCAAGCGCGTCGGACAGCTGGCGCGGCAGCGTATTTGCCAGCACGTCTAAGGTGCGGAGTGCGGGGTCGAGCGAGTAGAGGTTTTCGATCTGCTCGTAGAGGGCCCGGTCGGTCGCGGCATCGAGCCTGCCGACGATGCTCCCCATAAGAACTTTGACAAAGAGCGCCAGGAAGTCGAGATTGGCTTTAGTCGGCTGGAGGCAGAACGGGTTGATGGTGAAGTCGGTGGCTTCCAGTCCGACGCGAAGATAGGAGCCTCCGAAGAGCCGTGTGAGGCTCTCGAAGCTGCCGCCCAGGTCAAAGATGAACGTGAACGGATCGTATTTCTGGAGATTGGTAATCAGGAAGTTCAGGAGGAAGGACTTTCCACTGCCCGTCCGGCCGAGGATCATGCTGTGCGCGACATCGCGGTAATGAAGGTTCAAGAAATACGGAGTGCCGTGATTGGTTTCGAGGACCGCCAAGTATTCTTGCCGGAGCTGCCGATTGCGCGTATCCCCGGAATGCAGGGTAAAGAGAAACGACACATCGGCGTAGTTTGTATTGAGGAGGTATAGGTAACGAAGGTTGAAAGCGTGGTTTCCCGGGATCGCCGCGAGGAACGCGTTGAGCAGGTTGTAGCGTTCGTCGAAGAGCTGGGCGTCGTGAACGCTGAAGACTTTATAGAAGTCAGCCGCGGCGCGTTCGACCGCGGCGAGGTCACGGTCGTAGATGACGACCGTGAGCGAAAAGAGGCCAAAGTAATTGCCGTGCAGCTCGATCTCCTCGATTCCCTGCCCCAATTCCCGGACCTGTGATTCTTTGGCGTTGTCGAGGAGGGTGTCCTGCGTGGGTCCATCGTTCAGATTGACCTGACTGATGAAGGAACGTTTCGTGTTGTGGAAGTGCCGGCGTTTCGCCTGGATGCCGCGGCGCGTCTTGCCCGGCTCTTCTTTTTTCCATTCGGTGACGACATGGTAGTTGGCACGAATATCCAACAGGCCTTTGAGCAGCAGGGGAAACGTATGGGCGGATGGTTCTTTGAGCGTGAGCACTTTGACGTAGTCTTCGTCCACGCGGAGAAAGCCGCGATGGCATTCGAGATGGGATTCCGAGAGGTAGTAGTCGAGAAAGGTGTCGTGCTTGAGCTTGGTGGCCGCGAGCTTGGCAGGATCGAAATTCAAGGTCCGCTTGAGTATGACAAACGCTTCCTCCTTGCCCAGGATTCTCGACTCGACAAAGTCGCTGATGTGCGTCCGAAAGCTTTCCATCTTTTGGCGAAGGATGGATTGCGCGCGCTCGATCTCGCGCCCATCGAGCCGTACGCAGGCGGTTGACGACAGCCGCGCACGAAGATCCGCGAGTGATTTACGCGGATTCTCGGGAAACTCCAGGATCGTGTTCGCGAGCGAACGGCGAGCCGAGAGAGCCGGACAAAGTACGACGAAAAAGATGGACAGGGAAAATAAGTCCTCGGCCTTTTCGGCAAAGTAAGCGATGCGCTCGCGTATTGCTGCGTCAACAACCGGTTTCCCGGAGAAGGTATGGGGGATGGGTTGTCGATTCCGTTTGAACAGCAACTGGTACACGCGATAGTTCTCATCGAAGAGCCGCAGCGCGGATTCCAGGCGCTTGGTTAGTGCGTCGAGCGTAGCGGTGTCCAGGCATTCATAGTCGACGCCGTGAAGTTCGAGGACAATCCCGGCGTCGCCCGATTTCGTGAGAAAAACGTCCGGGCCGATAAATCCGAAGAGATTGACCATGGCGTTGAGCGAACCGGCCTCCTCGTAGTTCTTGAAGATGTGCCTTAGATTCAGCATGGAGTTACCCTGATCACCGTGACGGGGGCGAACTTCGCGGGGTCGTATTGGCTGCGCAGTTTTGCCGCGCAAATGAGCAAGCGCAGAATCTGCGGGTCGGTAGCGGTGGCCCACCGGGCGACGAAGTAGAGAAGCAGAAAGATGAGAAGGCCGCCCAGGAGGCTGCCGAGCAGGTTGAAGGTGGCCGCGCCAAGGCACATCGCAAAAAAGAACAGTTTTCGCTCCGCGCCCAGAATGGTGAGGGGGCGCGAGAGCGAACGCTGCACCGGGTTGATGCGCCGTTGGTATGCCATGGCGCTTTCTTCGTTCCGGCTGCGCCTCACGGAAAGAGCCAAGCTAGGAAATTGACTGCCGCGATGGCCATGCCGACACCAAAGAGCACGCCGGCCAGGACCCGCTTGGAGCCGCCCTCACCAAACGCGAAAGTCAGACCGGAAACGACAATCGCGACGAGCGACAGCCCGCGCGCAATCGTGCTCGTGAACGCCTGTTGGAGAACGCCCACGGCGTTCTCCCAGGGAGAATTGGCTTGAGCGAACGCGGGCGCGGCCAGGAACAGAGCCATGAGCAAGGCAAAGGCGGCTCGCGTGGAACAAGGCCAGCGATGCACCACCATCCAACGTGTTTTCATATCCGTACCTCAGAACGAATTTGAACCGCAATTCGCGTCGCAGAGGGAAGTCTGCGTCCCGACAACTAGCTGTTACGGGCGGAACGCTCAGGTCCGCAGACACGCAGGCCCATCCCGAACATCTCGCGCGTTGCGTCTTGATGCCGTGCCGCCGCGAAAGGGATATCTGGCGCGAACTTCCCTCCATCTACCTATTCAGTGTCGGGAAAGAAAAATGTGTCGGGATGGAATAAACAATCTGAAGAGGCAGCGAGTGTGACGATTTGTTGGGGGGACAAGACGGTCTGAGAGGTGTGGAGATTTACCGAGGGTCGGGTAGAGAACTGGAGGGGTTGCGGCGAGGTGTTTCCGCCCGATACGTTGATCAGAGAAAAAGTTGAACGGATAACGCGTTCGCTGCCTGGGCAAGGTGTTGGCAGAATCCCTCAGACTGCTGTGTAGCAGGATTGACAACACTCCCTAGATACATCCCGATGCCAACTCCTCCAGGCGTCATGACCAAGGATCCTGAATCACCGGGCTGTCCGGAATGACCAAGGAATATACGGAGAGGGAGGCTATAGTGAAGACTTCCACGGCTGGAATTGACCTCGATGACTTTTGTCGAAATGACGGACTGCTGTTTATGAATCTCAACATCGGTCCACTGGGCCACAAGGCGCCTGGATCGCAAGCGCTTCCCGCCTCCGGCGGCGTAAGGCCCCGGCACCTGCACGAGCGCGGCGTCCACGCCCTCCGGAGCGACATCGATAACATGTCCCTGCCCCGCAGTCAGGGGAACCGGATTGCCGAGGGCAACGTTTTCTAATATGTGTTTTGCAGTTAACAAGGAAGTGAGCGAGGCCAAGGGAGGTTTCTTCGATCTAGCCCAGCACGCAGCTGTGCCCTGCCGCGGATGTACACCGGGAGAGTGCCAGTGCGGTTCAGCCCGCCGGATGAAGGCAGGGAAGCGAATTTCGTCTACCACAATGGTGTAGGGAGAAAACGGGTCAGGTTTTGGAGATGGTTCCGCTATTTCAGGGAATGGCGCGGATGCAAAAGGAACTGTATAGAGGATGATTCCAAAGGCATCTTCTTCAAATTGCGGATCTGCGAACCCATAGGTGGCCATCCGAAATCCAGGAATGGCTGACACCAAATCGCTGTTTTCAAACGCATTTTCGAGAGCGATCGTCCAATGGATTGCACGCAGCTCGTCATCCGAGTAGACCTTGGTTTTGTCCTCAAAGGAGCGAAGCATCTCCGCGTAGGGTCCGAGCCACTCTCCTCCGGGGAAACGCTTTGGCAAGAGTTGCAGCCCGCCCCTGCCTGCAAAGCTCTCCGGTGCCGGCATTTCCTGTTTCATCTGTCGGCTTTCTGAACGGCCAGAGCTGCTGGATCGCCGTAATAGCAATAGGAGGCGTACGTGTCTTTCCCTTCACTGAAGGCGCGTGCGCGAATCCTTCTCATGGCCTCGCCAAATGTTTTACCGGCGAGCACATCGTGGTAAAACGATTTGCAAACTTTGGACGCGACGCTGTCATCGACAGACCAGAGGGGCGCGACAACAGCCGACGCCCCCAAGTGCAGAAATGAATTGGCGAAACCTCCGAGGCCGGCGAGAGCACGAACTGGCTCTCCCACTTCACAGGCGTTGAGGAATGCGAACGGGCCCTTTTGGAAAGCGGCCCGAAAACCCTCCATGGCGATGACCTCCGAAGAATTCAGAAGGTCGTCGGAGTCGAGCTGGAGGGTTTGAAAACCTGCGGTTTCTCCATGACAGATGAAGTGAACAATCTTGTGCCTGGTTGTTTTGAGTTTCTTATCGAGGACCTTATAGTTCACCGGCTTGATTTGGGTAGAGCCTGGAAAGATCTTGTTGATGAATTTTGCTTCCCCAGGAGCAGACTTCAGACCGGACTCCTTGGGAGCGACAATGAAAGCCGTTCGCATGGGGATGGACTGGACGGGAGAACGAAAGTCGCCCGTAATCCAGCGCCCCATGCTGTAGCGGACGCCGAGGCACGGTACGGGAGCGCTGCCTTTGGGGACCGGAACCATCAGTTCCCATGGAATATAAGGCTCTTCAGACAGGACACTGATCGTCGAAATGGGGTGACTGGCAAACGCTTTTTTGAGGCAATCGCGCGCTTCCTCGGTGACGGAATCCCAAAAGTCGATACCGGCGGCCTGCAGTTTAGCAAGGGTCTGGTTTTCCTTGCTCGCCATGAAACTGTCCATGTGCGTCTTAACAAACTCTTTGGAATCCGTCGGCAGGTTCCAGAACCCTTTCCAGTCGCCGGCCGGTGTGTAGCATTCGAGCTGGAACGAACGACCGTCCTTCGTTGGATTACGTACTTCAATGCGGATGTCGGAAGAGTTGGTATCGTCAAAGGGGATGTTGGAGCTATGAGCATGCTTTGGAAGGATGATCTCCTGGTTTGGTTTGTTTGGGCTTACAGGAGGGGGCTTTTTCCAGAAGAATTGGCGTTGCTGCCCATCATATCCCAGGAACCGCGTAATCTTGCCCGAGGGTCGACCGTTGTGCCGAAACAATGCAGTAAGAAACATCGGGCTCGAATCATCCGGCAAGATTAAAGTCACGGAGCAGGACGCTCTCGAACTCTCTGGTTTGTTTCTGAGAAAGATCAGTTCAGTGGAGTTCGAAGCCTCGAGCCGAAAGTGCACCGAGCATTCGAAGGATACGGCGACAGTAAATTGCTTCATTTTCTTCGGTATTTTGAGAGTCAGGGCTTGTACGAGAGCGTCATCGTCGGCAGGTTCCGTATTTGCGAAGACAGAGATCGTGAATTTCTCCGGTCCGTTTTCTTGGAATTCCATGTGGGGAATCCGCTCCACGGTTTCGATGTCTTTCGTGTCCTTCTGCTGCTTCGCCCCCGCCTGAATCTTGTGCGGCGAGGCGGACTTTCCTCCCCTGTGCAACTCGACGGACCCAGTCCGGGGATTTCTCCCAGAGCGCGCTCCGGGCCTGCGGCCGGGGGCGCTCCCGGTACGTGACCCGCTTCGACTTTTCACATCTCGATACCGCCCGAGGTGGGAAATGTTCAGTTGGAGTCCCCGAATCTCTGATTTTAGTTTCTGTACGATTTCAGGGGTAGGCAACTTCATGTTCCTGAATGTGTAGAGAGCAGTCGTAATTTGCTGCGCAATCCGTACATTGCCCGACTTCAGCGCCCTCATCGCGAAGCGAGAAGCTTGCAGCTCAAAGTATTCGAGCGTGCGCCGCTCGGAGGGCGAAATATCGCGCCGCTTCAGTTGGTAGGCCAGCCGAAAGGCAATCTTCCATTTCTTTTGCCGGACAGCGCTCAAGAGACTTTGTGCGGTCCCGGTTTGTCGGGCTTGAGCGGCGATCACGTGATGGTCTCCTTGTGCGTAGGTTTTCCATCCTCTCCGATATAGCGGGCTGTGATTTGATCATCATCGAAGTCAAGAACCACAAATCCAAATTTCGCCCACGGTTCGAGACCTCCTACACCGCCATGCAAAACATCGAGGTATTCGTAGTCCCCGGGAGCTGGAATCGTCCGTTTGGCGCTGTGCGTCTGATAGACGGGAACTCCTCCATGTCCGATGCAACTGGCGAACGGCAGTGCCGGGACGCCCTTGTATGTTACGCATCGGTGCTCATGTCCCCACAACCAGGCACGCAAATTGAAGGCAGGATTGATCAGGACTCGCTGGATCTTTTTGATCAGCGTATCGGAGGGAGATTCGTAAGAGCTGCAGTATTGATGGTGGCTGAGGAGGATGGTTTTGACTTTACTCCTATTGGGATGGGAAGCGTTGCTGGAGTTGACCCAGTTTGCCTGGTCTCCTTGGAGTCCAGCATCCTCATGTGCGGTGTCGATTCCAAAAAGTTGCCAGAATGAGTTCGATAGCACAAACAGACTGCTTTGTCCCTGCCACCGCGCAAATCGCGGATCGGTGAGAGCTACATCGTAGTAGCTGTGACCTCCGGAGTACATGTCGTGATTTCCGTTTAAGGTGAAGGAGCCGATGGTGTCTTTTTCTTCGGGTTCGACGGGCCAATACTCCAGGAAGCGATTCTCGTATTCGTATTTCCATCCCGCGTAGTAGACATCCCCCAAATGGATGACATGCTGCGAGCGGCGCTCTTTGATGCCGTCATCGAGTTCACGTCTCATCAATTTGCTGATTTCCTGGGCTCGAGGTATTCCGCTACCCCAATCACCAACCACGATGAGGCGTGCCTTGCGGTGAAGCTTAATGGGAGCGGAACGCGCCGGGCGCGGCACGAACGGGTGTTTTCCACGGAAGTAACGCATTCCCTCTGCTAATTTTGCGCTAATCCATCGGAGGTCTGTTTGTTCAAACCGGCGCAGCAGCCTTCTGCCGCTCGCATAGTTTTTCCAGATGGAAATGCGTTCACCCGCTTGCAACGGCATTTGCTTTCTACGTCCTGGCGGAGCCTGAGCTTCAATCACGTCCGGGCGTTCCGTGCGGAAGTACTCTTCGATAGCCGATTGTAGATTGCTCAAAAACGGCGAGTGTGGGATGTAGGCTTTCTGCTCGGAGATCGTTTGATTTTTCTGGCTGGAGCCAATCGAACCACGTCTCTGGACTGTCCTCTCGGGGCGTTCGGAAGCCTCGGTCTTGGCTTGGCGAATATCGCCTGCCAATTGCCGCATCTGGGATTCCGAAAAATCTTCCAGCGGACTCTTTCTCAGTCCTCGGCGTCTGGGACTCTTCAGACTGGTCTTCACTTCCGATTCCATGCTGACAAGAATGTCTTGGAGCAATCTGCGGTCGAGGACTTGTTGGATCACGGCGCGGGTCTCCTGTAAGGAAGAAGAACCTATTCTATGAAAAGGACAACATCATACTCGTTCGAATATCTCTTAACCAGTTAAGTGTTTATGCTTATGAAGGTGCAAGCTTCTCGACCGTTTTCCGTCAAGCTTCCGGTGGGTCCAGGGAATGCGACGGGAATGGAGATATTCCTTAAACGTGATCCCGAGCTTTTCTTTGAAACGACGGACATCCAGGTAGCTGCGAGATTTGTTAGGAAGCATCACCGGATAGTGCATGGTAACCACAGCGCAGCAAAGGATTCTCCGCAAGTTGTCAAGCTCTTGGTCGGCATAAATCACCTTCTCAACTCTGGTCATCCGAAGCAGCAGGCGTAGCGCGCGGCGGAGTTCATCGACGTGCACCTTTCCGCGGAAGCCGACGACGTAGCGAGCCGGGACTTTGCCATGGATCGCCTGCCATTCCCGGGTGGCGTGGGAGGAATGGCAAGCGCCCAACCACACGACTACGAGTCTTTTCGAACGCCGCAGCGTCGTTCCCAAGCGTCGCCAAGTGATGTACTCATTCGAGTTCGGACCGAATCCTTGGAGTGAGCCGTGCGAGCCGATGTACAAGAACTGCGCGTTTGGATTGCCGCGGAGCCAGGATGTGATTGCATGCAGCACTTCTGTTTTGTTTGCGGCCTCCACCTGCACCATCTTCACTTCCCGGCGAAATGATTTGAAGGCGGGGCGAATCTCTTTGGTTTCTGAGTCATCAAGCCACTGCAAAAGCAGGATAGGAGCCTGGGATTTTTGTGTGGCCATAGCCGTTGTTCCTCTGTCCAGCGTGAGCGACTGCGCGAGGGCGCATGAACGGTCAAAGACGCCACTCCGAAACCTGTGAATTTCTCTCTACGTTTTGATCGTAGTATCTGGCGTGGTAGTAATACAGGCCGGTTTCGGTGTCCGGGTTGAAGAGTGAGATCTCGACTGTGTCGTGCTTGTATTCCACTATCTCGAACACTATCCGCGGCTCATAGACTCAGCTGCTGGCTTTTTGGGAGGGAATATCCAGTTTTTTCTCTCGAAAACCAAATGGAGAATAGGCATGAGTAATGACGCGAAAAGCAGCGCGTTCAAACTCCCGTCATAGGTAGCAGCATGACTCAAGCCGCAGAAATTGACGACAAACATCCCCCACCTGTAATCGAACCTTTCGACAAGCAAACATGACCGATCGTTCTCAGGGCCAGAACTCTTGAACTGTGCGCTCATCCCCAAAGAGTTCTGACACTTCGTTGCGAACATTAGCGTTTCTTAACAGAGTACTATTGACATCATTCTTAGGCTGACGTAAAAACCCGCTGACATCTCGTCAGCATTCCAATCGGAGGTTCCCATGCGCAGAAAGTTCCTCCTTCGGGTACTCCTTCCACTGCTTGGGCTAACTGCGCCTAGGGCGAATTGTCAAGTCGTCAGTATCACGGATCAAACGACCACACCCAGGCCAGGCGCCGGGCACGACTACATCCAGATGCTTAATGAGACTGTTAATCCCGCCAACGGCTCGCTTAGCGTCCGCATCGCTGTACCTACACCACCTGGCCGGGGCCTGTCTTTGCCTTTATCCATTGCTTATGACTCTAATGGAGCTTCCTTTATTCAGCAGAGTGTAGTCTTTTCAGGGCACCCTCTTCTCGTTTACTCAAACGTGGGACCGTTCGCTCAGGGTGGTTGGTCGTATACTCTTCCTCAGTTGACCGACCGTGTGATTCAATTCACGCCTTCGTCTCCCACCGGAGACGGATATCCCATCTGCACAGGGACGGCAGGATACACGTTCACGGACTCCGCGGGCGCCCGCGATGACCTGAGACTTTCGAACATTGGAGGGATGTACAAACCAGACCATTCAACGACACTTGCCTGTGCAGAGTCACTCTGGTCACAATTCACGACGGGAGGCAACGGTGTTGTCCAAGCTTTGCTCTTGAATCCAGGTCAGTCCGACGCATTAGCTGACCAGCCGATCACTCCCTCAACCGAACCTTACATTGTCCCTGCCGAGAAGGATGATGGATCGCCACTTATCGTAGACGCGGACGGCACCGTCTATACGTTTCCCGTAACTCCTGGGAACGGCTGGGGCTGTGCGCACTGGCACGACAACAATGACCAGTACCTTACTTCTGGCTTTCCATCTTCTATTGAAGATCGAAACGGCAATGTGATCAACATTACGTCGACGCAATCTGGGGTGAATTGGTGCTATCCCGGAAGCACGTACACAGTTACAGCTACAGACACTTTGGGTAGAACACTTTTTTCCGCGTCAAATTTTGGCGTTTCAGGCAGTACGATATCCGTAGCGGGCCAAGCAAACCCCTTCACAATCACCTGGGCGGGCGGCGGCATTAGCGCTGTGAGCTTGCCCAATAGCCGGAGCTATTCGTTTTACCCGGGCCAAGCCGTCACTATTAATTCTCAGGCCGTTGTCGGAAGCTCATCCACCTGCACGCCAATCCCGACCCAACTCGCCGGAGGCATCACCAAGATTGTCTACCCTTCCGGAGGATACATTAGCTACGTGTGGGGTGTGAATCCACTCTCCGCTTTCATTTCTTACAACAACCTTTCCGGTGCTGCTAATCAATGTCAGTATTATTACGATACGCCTGCGATAATCCATCGCTACGTCAGCTATGACGGAATAACTATAGCGCTCCAACAGGATTTTTCTTATTCGACGAACTGGTCAAACGGGAACATTTGGTCAACGAAAACCACCACGGTTACTACTCGGGATCTTATTCGGGGAACGAGTTTGCAAACCGTCTACACATACGCGGCATTCGCGCAGCAGAGTTCGCCTAATACCCCTAGTTGGCCGACCCAATACTTGCCTGTTGAAAGCACAATCGCATATTACGACACCGACGGCTCTCTTAAGAGAACCGTCACGAAGAACATGGGAACAGCGGCCAATTCCCTATATACGCCAATTCTGAATTGCGAAATGGAAACATTAGACAACGGTTTAGTCGCGGGGGCGTTCTACGGCTACGCGCCCGGCCAGCAACCTTCTGACAAAAAAGAGTACGACTACGGCCAGCTCAGTTCTGCATCTGCTTGCAGCAGTAACGTGCCTCCTCAAACGCCAACTCCAACGCGAGAAACCGTTACAACCTATCAGAGCTTTACCAGCACGCCGATTTTCACGAGCGCCCCTTCTATTTTCGATCGTCCCTGTCAAGTAATCACCTATGGGAGCGGCACGCGCGTTGCTGAAACAGATTTCTTCTATGATGGCAGCACAGGCACGACCCCGTGCTCGGCTGCAACGAGACAGTCATTGTCTGGAACAGGTAATTACACCGGGCACGACGAAGCCTTGTACGGCACAACAGTCACTCCGCCCCGCGGCAACGCCACCACCGTAACTAGGCAGTGCTTCCTGGGCTCTACGGCCTGCACAAATTCAGTCTCAACCTATACCTTCGACGAGACCGGCCAAGTTCTCTCCATGACTGAACCATGTGGCAATGCTACATGCACCGACATGAACGGAACGAGTCACGCCACAACGTACTCCTACGTAGACAGCTACACAGTCCTTTCGGGCGGACAGAACGTCAGCTTCTCACCGCCCTGCATTCCTCCCAACCCCAGCAATTGCACCACGAATTCCTACCTCACCAAAACTATCGATCCCCTCGGCCACACTAAAAATTTTACCTATGACTTCAACAATGGGCAACTCACTGTCTCGAAAGACCAAAACGGTCAGATTACCACTCACCTCTATAATGATTCCCTGGCTCGGCCAACCCAAACCAATTATCCCGACGGCGGAAAAACCACTATCGCATATAACGACGCGCCTTATAATTCCTCTACGCCGTCTCCAAGCATCGCCACAACAAAGGCCATAACCTCGTCGACGAACCTCACCACCGTGACCGCCTTCGACGGCATGGGCCACGCGGTCCGCAGCGTCCTAGCTTCCGATCCCGACTGCTCGAGCGGCGACCGCACTGACACGACTTATGACGGCATCGGCCACGTATACACGGTCTCCAACCCCTACTGCACTACCAGCGACCCGACTTACGGCTTGACCACGCACGTCTATGACGGCCTTGGTCGCACTACGCATGTTATTCCGCCAGATGGATCAGCATCCGCCAACAATGTGACTACGACGTATTCCGGAAATTGTACGACAGTCAGCGACCAAGCTGGCAATCCGCGCAAGACTTGCTCCGATGCCCTTGGCCGGCTTATTGAAGTCGACGAACCTGGAACCGGCGCACAATCCGCTACGCCGGGTTCTGGCCAGGTCACTGTTTCTGGAGCTGAGCAGTCGCATACCTTTCCTGCGACACACTCGACCGGGAGAATCACCATAAATTCCAATACCTCCACCCAAGTATCTGTTACGGTCGGATCCTACAAATGTCCGAACTTCTTTTTTCCAATCGGGACTCCCCCTAATTCGATAGCGAATGCATTTGCCTCTTGTCTCAATGGCCATCTCGTTAACGCCGGTTCGTCAAGCAATGTTGTTAGTCTGACAAGCATCGCCACTGGGAGCGCCACGAATTATTCGATCTCAATGTCCGGGATCAATGGGTCCTCATCTGGAATGTCGGGTGGAGCAGATAGCTATACGATATACGATAATGGTACTTTGACTGTTACTGTGAACGGATTTCCGGGCTCGGTCTCCTACGGCAGCACGAGCACTCCAGCCGGACTCGCCTCCGCACTCGCGAGTGCGTTGTCCGTGTCCGGCTCGCCGGTAACGGCTACTTCGAACGGGGCTACAATCACGCTGGCCGCAATCGGTGTCGGTGCCGCCACCAACTACTCGGTCTCGACCTCCGCCAGCTGGAACACGAGCAACTTCGGCAGTGCGTCCTTTACATTCCAGACTCCGGTTATCTCGATTCTTACTGGAGGCGCTAATGCGACATTAGGGAATGCCCCTCTGGTAACGCTCTATACTTACGATGCCCTTAACGATCTCACCTGCGCTGTCCAAAAAGGCACGGACACTACCGCGTTCACCAATTGCGCTTCTGCACCCACAACCTGGCGTCCACGCTCTTCCACATACGACTCTCTTTCGAGGCTAACCAGCAGTACGGATCCCGAATCCAATACCATTTCCTCCACTGGGGCCTCGCTCCCCACCACGTATTCTTATGATGCTAACGGGAATCTCAGCAGCAAAACCTCTCCCGCCCCGAATCAGATTGGGGCTACAACCGTCACCACGAACTATTTACATGACGCACTGAACCGTCTCACGCAAAAATCCTATTCCGACGGTGCAACACCCACGGTGAAGTACGGTTACGACGCTGTCGCTCTGTCCGGTTGCACGGTCGCGCCACCCACGTTGAGCGATGCCTATCCCATCGGTAGACGCACCGCAATGTGCGACGGTGCTGGCGCCGAATCCTGGAGCCACGACACCATGGGACGGACGCTCACCGGTTCCCGCACCACGAACGGCATTACCAAGAGCACCGTGTACGCCTATTCGCCATACGTCGACGGGTCCATCAACACGGTCACTTACCCGAGCACACGCGTGGTTACTTACAACACCGGGGCCGCAGAGCGCCTACTTTCTGTCCAGGACAACTCTAACAGCGTGTACTACGCTGCGGCCGCCCATTACGCGCCCACAGGCACGGTATCTTCGCTGGTAAACAACACCAACTTAATCTCCACGCTTTTCTACAACTCGCGACTCCAGCCCTGCCGCATCTCTGTAAAGAGCAGCGGCACGGCTCCATCCAATTGCGCCGACCTCACTAACAAGGGCAACGTCCTAGACTTCACCTATGGTTTCAATCTGGGCTCCGCCGACAACGGTAATGTCGCCAGCATCGCGAACAATAACGACAACACTCGCTCCCAAAACTTCACGTATGACACGCTCAACAGAATCGCAACGGCGCAGACCCAAACCACCGGGGTCACAATACCCAACCCCAACTGTTGGGGCCTGAGCTTCACTGAGGATCCCTGGGCGAACCTGCTTAGCTGGACAAGCAATGCCCCCGCGGGGTGTTCTGGGACACTTCCGTTGAATGTAACAGTCACGACGGCGAATCGCATCAACACAAACACTGTCGCCAGCACCACGACGAATTACTGCTACGACTCCGCTGGAAACCTTATTCATACTGTTGCGGTGCCTGCTACTTGCCCCACTTCCGGCCCCTTCCAAGACGCTTATAACGCCGAAAACCAGCTGATCTCTGCAGGCGGCGTAACGTATGGCTATGATGGCGACGGCAGGCGAGTCATGAAATCCAACGGCAAGCTCTACTGGTACGGCATGTCCTCGGATGTCCTCGATGAAACCGACCTTCAGGGCAATACGAACAACTCCTCGTTCAATGAGTTTGTGTTTTTCAGCGGCATGCGCATCGCCCGTCGTGACTATCAGAACAACGTCTTCTACTACTTCGCCGATCACCTCGGCACCGCCCGCAACATCCAGGAGGTTCCTAATGGACAAACCACGCCGACTCCCTGCTACGACGCCGACTTCTACCCCTACGGTGGCGAACGAATCGTCACCGATTCATGCGACTCCAATTACAAGTTCACTGCGAAAGAACGCGACTCCGAATCCGGACTCGACTACTTCGTCGCCCGTTACAACTCCACTCAACTCGGCCGCTTCATGTCCCCCGACTCGGACGGAACCGGTGCTAAAGGCACCACCCCGCAGAGTTGGAACGCTTATAGCTACGTCGCAAACAATCCGCTCCTTTATACAGACCCCGATGGTACGCGCTACCTCATATGCGTTTTAGGCGAGAGCCAGTCCGTACAGTGTACCGACATCTCCGATGCAGACTTCTCGAACCTTCAGAAGGACCCTGGGGCCGGCGCTTCCTTACGGAACGGCCTAGTCTATGCGAGAGGTGGCGTGATCGGCTTTTATCTCCAAACAGATGTCGACCTCCCACAGGATGTGTCACACGCGCTACATCAGGCAGGCGTATGGGGTACCACGGGCGTAAATTACGCCATGCTCGCAACTGCCCCTAATTTCGCCGTAATCGGAGGCGCCCATGTTACTCTCGCTGGAGGTCTTACCGTACTGGGAGGTCAGGTTTGCGGAATCGCTTGTCCAATACTTCCAG
>Ga0210400_10001279_pt1 | contig 25117 bp, 24 predicted proteins | sample IncBWH26MmetaG_FD_155456 | JGI IMG/M metagenome (GOLD analysis project Ga0210400, IMG submission 155456) | Forest soil microbial communities from Barre Woods Harvard Forest LTER site, Petersham, Massachusetts, United States - Inc-BW-H-26-M | ecosystem: Environmental > Terrestrial > Soil >...
CCGTTATTGGCGCCCTCCGGCGCGAACAGATTCTGCTCGATCAGGTCGTAGATCGCGATCGCACGCTCATGTTCGATATCGGGACCGGAACGCCCGATCGATTCCTCATCGAGCGTCACCGCGACGATGCGATTTTGTGAATCGTCCTCTGGGGGCGGTTTGGTCATGGCAGATTGAGGCGCAGCCCGACTGAGCGCGCATGGGCATCGAGGCCTTCGGCGTTGCCCAGCGTCATCGCCGCCGGTCCCAGCGCCCGCAACTGGTCAGGCCCGCATTTCAGGATCGAGGTCCGCTTCATGAAGTCGAGCACGCCGAGCCCGGACGAGAACCGTGCCGAACGCGCCGTCGGCAGCACATGGTTGGAGCCGCCGACATAGTCGCCGATTGCCTCGGGCGTGTGCGGACCAAGGAAAATCGCACCGGCATTGCGGATTTGCGCCGAGAGCGCTTCCGGATCCGCCGTCATGATTTCCAGATGCTCGGCGGCAATCGCATTCGCCAGCGCGACGGACTCGCCTAGATCCCTGACCAGAATCACGGCGCCGAACTCGTTCCACGAGGCCCGCGCGATATCCGCACGCGGCAGGGTCGCCAGTTGTGCCTCAACCGCGCGTTCGACGTCATCGGCAAGTGCCGCGTCGTCGGTAATCAGAATCGATTGGGCGTTGACGTCGTGCTCGGCCTGCGCCAGCAGATCGGCCGCGATCCAGCCGGCATTGCCGGTGCGGTCGGCGATCACGAGCACTTCCGAGGGCCCTGCGATCATGTCGATGCCGACCTTGCCGAACACCAGCCGCTTGGCGGCGGCGACATAGGCGTTGCCGGGGCCGACGATCTTTGCCACCGGCGCGATGGTCGCGGTGCCCCAGGCCAGCGCCGCCACCGCCTGCGCGCCGCCGACACGATAGATCTCGGACACGCCGCCGAGATGCGCCGCCGCCAGTACCAGCGGATTGAGCCTGCCGTCGGGCGACGGCACCACCATCGCTACCCGCGCGACGCCGGCGACCTTTGCCGGGACCGCATTCATCAGCACCGAGGAAGGATAGGCGGCGGTGCCGCCGGGAACGTAAAGCCCGACCGATTCGATGGCGCTCCAGCGCCAGCCGAGTTCGACGCCGAGCGCATCGGTGAAGCGCCCATCTTTCGGCAATTGCTGGCGGTGGAAACTTTCGATCCGGTTGCGCGCGAATTCCAGCGCCTGGAGCGTGGCGGCGTCGCAGGCCTTTACCGCGGCATCGATTTCAGCCGCCGTGACGCGCAACCCGCCGGCGTCGAGGTCAAGGCGATCGAACTTGCGCGTCGCCTCGATCAGCGCCGCGTCGCCCCGCGTTGCGACATCGTTGACGATAGCACGGGTTGCGGCCTCGATATCGGCCGCCACCTCGCGCTTCATCGCGAGAAAACCCGCAAATCGCTCAGTGAAATCGGCGCTGCTTTTATCGAGGCGAACAGGCATGGTGGCTTTCCGGGCAGGGGTCCTGGGCGCGTATCCCGCAAAAGTGGATACCGGTTTTGCGAGCAGAATACGCGTAAATTAAATCACCCACTGCTCAATGGCGCGGCGGCAAATCGCCGTCAACCCTTCAACTCGGGGATTAACTTAATGATGGCAAAGCGGATATTCCGTCACTCCGGGATGGTCCGCGTGACCAGTCCCGGAACGACAATGATACATCAAAGAGCGCAGGTGATCACGCGTCCAGTCCTGAGGGTTCCGCGTCCTCGCCGGAATCGCTGGCGCCGAGATCATCCACGCCAAGATCGGCCAGCTCGCATTCCAAACATTCCACGTCCAGCCGAAGCGCTCCGTCATGGCTGAACAGCAGCACCGCGCTGCCGCCAGGCGCTTCTCCCGGATGAAACTCGATCCCCAGCATATCCAGCGCGGTTTCCGGCGCCTCCAGGTCGATATTGCGCGATTTGCACGCCAACACGCGGTCAAAGCGCAGCGCTGCGATCAGGCGGCGCGGGGCTGTTTCTCCCGCCAGCGTTTGCTCCCAATCCAGCCGGTTCATGCCGACCACCAGCCGCTTTTCGCCTTGCCGCCAGATGATGTCGGAAGTCTGCACACGGGCGTCCTGCACATGCGCGGAAATTACGGCAAGGTCGTCGGGATCAAGCGCGATCAATTTGAGCTGGGCCGTCACCACATGACCTATCATCTTGCTTTGTTCAATCGCTGATGCGCTCGATGGAAGCCCCGCACGCCGACAGTTTCTCCTCGAGCCGCTCGAACCCGCGGTCGAGATGGTAGACGCGGTTGACCATGGTCTCGCCTTCGGCGACCAGGCCCGCGATCACCAAAGAAACCGACGCGCGCAGATCGGTCGCCATCACCGGCGCGCCGCGCAATTGCGCGATGCCTTCGATGGTCGCGGTTTCGCCGTTGAGATGAATCCGCGCGCCGAACCGCGCGAGTTCCTGCACATGCATGAAACGATTCTCGAAAATCGTCTCGGTGATCTGCGAGGAGCCTTCGGCGCAGGCCATCAATGCCATCAACTGGGCCTGCAGATCGGTGGGAAAGCCCGGAAAGGGCGCGGTCGATACCGTCACCGGCGTGATCCCGGCGCCGTTGCGGGCGACGCGGATGCCTTCATTGTTGACGGTCACCGTAGCGCCGGCCTGCGTCAGCACATCGAGCGCCGATTGCAGCAGTTCGGGCCGCGCGCCGTTGAGTTGAACATCGCCGCCGGTCATCGCCACCGCCATCGCATAGGTACCGGCTTCGATCCGATCGGGAAGCACGGTATGCCGCGCGCCCCCGAGCTTGCTGACGCCCTCGACGACGATGCGGGGCGTACCGGCGCCGGAGACGCGCGCGCCCATCTTGTTCAGGCAGTCGGCGACGTCCTGGATTTCCGGCTCGCACGCCGCATTGGTGATCACGGTGGTGCCCTTGGCCAACGTCGCCGCCATGACGGTCACATGGGTGCCGCTGACCGTCACCTTGGGGAAGTCGATGGCCGCGGCTCTGAGGCCGCCCGGCGCCTTCGCAACCACATAGCCGCCGTCGATGGCGATCTCGGCGCCGAGCTTCTCCAGCGCCATGATCAAGAGGTCGACAGGCCGGGTGCCGATGGCGCAGCCGCCCGGCAGCGAGACCTTGGCCTCGTGCATGCGCGCCAGCAGTGGCGCGATCACCCAGAAACTGGCGCGCATCCGCGACACCAGTTCGTAGGGCGCGGTGGTGTCGATGATGTTGGCCGCCGAAATGTGCAGGGTCTGGCCCTGATACTCATGATCGCCGGGACGTTTTCCGGCCGACATGATGTCGACGCCGTGATTGCCGAGGATGCGCTGCAATTGAGCGACGTCGGCCAGCCGCGGCACGTTGTCGAGGATCAGCGTCTGTTCGGACAGCAGGCCCGCGATCATCAAGGGCAAAGCCGCATTCTTCGCGCCCGAGATCGGAATGGTGCCGTTGAGCTTGCTGCCGCCGACGATACGAATCCGATCCATGCCCCAACCTGCTTGTTTGCTGCGCGTAAAGTCTATAGGGCAAACCGCCCTGCGCCAAAAGCTTGAAAATTTGCGGCGATTTGATGGGTCTACGTCATTTCGGGACAGCCCGGCAGGGCTGAACTCGGAATGACGGACTAAACGCGATTGATATCCTCGCTCTCCAGCACCGGCTTCGGATAGCCATCCCGCGCCACCCGAATCATGGCGCGGCCGACCTGCTCGGTGGTGGTCATGTAGGTCGGCGCGACGCGATTGAGCAGCGTCAGCAGCGGCGCAGTCGCGACATAGATCGCCTGTACCCAGGCGGTCCTGGATTTGATGCCGTGCAAGGGCTGGATGCCGGCGGGGCGAAACATGTAGGCCGCCTTGAACGGCAGCTTGAGCAGATCGTTTTCGGTCTTGCCCTTGACGCGCGCCCACATCAGCCGGCCTTGTTCCGTAGAGTCGGTGCCGCGGCCCGTGACATAGATGAACACCATGCCGGGATTGAGCCTTGCCAGCGTCGTCGCCGCCGCCATGGTGATGTCGTAGGTCAAATGCCGGTAGCGCTCGTCGCTCATGCCGACCGAAGAGACGCCGAGGCAGAAGAAGCAGGCGTCGAAGCCTGACATTTGGGATTCGATTGTCGAAAAATCCAGAAAATTGTCGTGCACGATTTCGCGCAGCTTGGCGTGTGTTTGCCCGGTCGGGCTGCGCCCGATCGCGAGCACGCGTTCGACGTCAGCATCGAGCAGGCATTCGCGCAACACGCCCTGCCCGACCATTCCGGTTGCGCCGAACAGGATGACCTTCATTCGATTGACCTTGTTGCGTTGTTCAGGCGGCGGCCGCGACCGGATCGAACGATACACCGGTCAGCGCGGCAGAGACATCCCAGAGCCGGGCTGCTGCGGTGGCATCTTTCGCCTGCGGCATGATCTTCGCCGGCACTGGCGGCCCCTTCAGCTCATAGAACCAGTTCGGCCCATAATAACCAGCCGCCTTCGCCTGCGGCGAAGTCGCGGCAAACAGCGTGGGCAGCGCGCCTTCGGCGGCCGACTGACTAACAAAGGGCTGAAGGGACTTGCTGAGCTGCCACAACAGGCCGCGGGCACCCGGACCATTGGCGATCAGGTCGGTTCGCGCATAACCGGGATGCGCGGCGTTGCTGATCAGCCCCCAGCCGTTGGCATCGCTGCGGCGTTGCAGCTCAAGGGCAAACATCAGCATCGCCAGCTTCGACTGGCAATACGCCTTCCATGAACTGTAGGATCGCGTGCTTTGCAGATCGCCAAAATTGATCGCGCCCGAGCGATGCGCGAGGCTCGATAGATTGACCACACGGGGCTGAACGCCCCGACGAAGCAAGGGAAGCAAATGCGCGGTGAGCGCATAATGGCCGAGATAATTGGTTCCCAACTGCATCTCGAAACCATCTGACGTCACCTGGCGTTGCGGCAGCGCCATCACGCCCGCATTGTTGATGAGCAGATCAAGCGAGGCATGCGCGGCGGCGTAGCGGGTGGCGAAGTCTGCCACCGAAGCAAGGTTCGCCAGATCGAGGTTTTCGTAAGCAATATAGGCATTCGGGAATTGATTGCGGATGGCTTGCAGGGCGTGGCGGCCCTTGGCTTCATTGCGACCGGTGAGCACCACCGTTGCGCCGGCGCCGGCGAGCGCCAGCGCGGTTTCATAGCCGAGGCCGCCGGTGGCGCCGGTAATAACGGCGGTCTTGCCCTGCAAGGGCGGAATGTCTGCAGTGGTCCAGTCGGTCATGCTTATATCTCCCGGGCACGATTCGTTGCGGATAGCAGCCGCACGCTGTAACTGTGCACTTAGTGCAAATTTGCAAGAGGTGAAAATTGAGGGAAGATTGGTGATCGCCCGCAAGCAGGTTAAGTCACGGTTATCAAGGGCAAAACCCGACCCGGCCGTGATCGCGCCCGGGCTGCGGGAGCGCAAGCGGCAGCAGACCCGCGAGCGGCTGACCCGGGTGGCAATGGCACTGTTCCTCGAGCGCGGCTTCGAGGCGACCACGCTCGACGACATCGCCGCCGCCGCGGATATCTCGCGCCGCAGCTTCTTTCACCATTTTGAGTCGAAGGAAGACGTGGTTTTTGCCTGGCAGGAGGAGAGCACAGCAGCGTTGATCGCCGCGGTCGCGGCCCGGCCAGCCAGCGAATCCATGTTGGCAGCCGCGGAGAACGCGATTTCCGCGTTGGCCCGGCAACTCGAGCCCGGCGAAGCGATGGCGATGGCGCAGCTCAAGCGCGACAATCCGGCGTTGCGGGCGCGTGATCAGGTCAAATACGAGAAATTGGAGCGGGCGCTGGCGGAGGCGCTCGGCAAGCGCGCTGGTCATAAGACCGAAAAGCTTCAGGCCCGGCTGGTCGCCATGATCGCGACCGGCGCGATGCGGATCGGCGGCGAACTCTGGGCCGCCGAAGGCGCACGCGAAAAGCCGGAAGTTTTGGCGAAGCGGACATTCGCCGCGATACGGGCGATCTTCAATTGATCGCCGGTATCCAGCGTACAAACCGATGCGGCAGGGAGACCTGCGGCGTTACCCCTTGATGCGGTACTACCCCTTGATGAAGGCGAGCAGGTCGGCGTTGATCGTGGCAGCTTCCGTGGTGGGCATGCCGTGCGGAAAGCCCTTGTAGGTCTTCAGCGTCCCGTTCTTCAGAAGTTTTGCCGACAAGGGCCCGGCAGCGACATAAGGGACGATCTGGTCGTCTTCGCTGTGCATCACCAGCACCGGCATGGTGATTTTCTTGAGGTCCTCGGTGAAATCGGTCTGTGAGAACGCGACGATGCCGTCGTAATGCGCCTTGGCACCGCCCATCATGCCCTGGCGCCACCAATTCTGGATCACGGCCTCCGAGGCCTTGGCGCCGGGCCGGTTGTAGCCATAGAACGGACCCGCGGCGACGTCGCGATAGAATTGCGAGCGACCGGCCGCGAGCTGGGTCTGAAATCCGTCAAAGACATCCTTGGGGAGGCCGTTGGGATTGGCCGGCGTCTTCACCATCAGCGGCGGCACCGCGCTGATGATCGCCGCCTTCTTCACCTGGCTCTCGCCGTGCCGAGCCAGATAGTGCACCACCTCGCCACCGCCGGTGGAATGGCCGACGTGAATGACATTCTTCAGATCGAGATGCGCCATCACAGCCGCAAGGTCGTCTGCGTAGTGATCCATGTCATGGCCGTCCGCCGTCTGGCTGGAGCGCCCATGACCGCGGCGGTCATGGGCGATGACGCGGTAGCCGTGGTTGAGGAAGAACATCATCTGCGCGTCCCAGTCATCGGCCGAGAGCGGCCAGCCATGACTGAACACGATGGGCTGACCGTTGCCCCAGTCCTTGTAGTAAATTTCGATGCCGTCTTTGGTTTTGATCGTCGCCATGGTGAGGTCTCCTCTTGTGGATGCCTTTATTCCAGGACACGTCTCGGAGCCTGTTATCGGGCCGGCCGGAGGCCGGACCCGTTGGTGTCGTCTCGAAATGACGAAATTCAAGCTCTCGGTTAATCAGGCGAATGTTGGGATCGGCCGAAACCGTCTCACCGCGCCGATGATCACGAGGGCAAAAAACACCAACACGATGCCCTGGACCACGGCGAACACCGGTCCAGATGGCGGATTACCCGGCGCCAGCGCAGTCAGCGCCGGAATCTTGAGGAAGCTCTGGATCACCAGCACGAAGACGTTGAGATAAAGCGAGATCATCGCTGTCACCACATAGATCCAGCGCCACGCGCCGGAAAGGTTCATGGCATAAAGCGCGATGCAGGCAATCGCCAGCAGCACCAGCGAGAGAATGCCGATGACATGTGACGGCAGCAACTTTTCGACGGGAAACAGAAAACCCGTGGCGCTGGTCAAGATCGTTGTCAGCAGGAACAGCGCGGTCATTCCCGCCATCCGGTTGGAGCCGAGCAGCCCAAACATAACGATAAGGCCGGAAACTATGCCGATCAGACTAATGATGACGTGCAGCGCGGTGAATGCAGACAAGCTCATACCCAGAATCATGACGTGCTCCCCCTGTTGAAACCGGCCAAATGCTACGACTCATCTGGGGAAATTGCCACAGGCGCAGACCCATCGGCGGCCACCTGGACATTCGGCAATTGAAAACAAGCCGACGCTGCGCCCAAAACCTTTGCAGGGCTGGCACAAAAGACCGTTGAAATCCTAGCGATTAAGAAACTCGACCAGCTTCGGGATCACCTGGCCAGGTGCTTCTTCCATCAACCAGTGGCCCGATCCTTTGACGAGTACGCCCTCGACATCCGTCGCTACCATCCTGCCCTGCTCAATCAGGAATGGTCCGCCAGCTTTTTCGCCTGAAAGCACGAGCAGGGGCATCGTCAGCTTGTTCTTTGCAAATGCCGCGAAATCCTCGGCATCCCTCGGGAAAGCCCGGAAAACTTCCATGCCGGCCGCCATGTGGCCGGGCTGGGCATATTCGCCGGCGTAGAATTTGCGGTCGGCTTCCGAGACCGATTTGGCGGGATCGGCGGCAAAATCATTCCAGAAATGTTCGAGATAGATGCGTTCACGGCCCGTGACCAGCGCAAGCGGCGTCTTGCCATAGAAATGGAAATGCCAGAGATCGCGCAGCAGGAAGACGCCGTTCCAGTCGCCGACGCCGGGCAGAAACGCTTCCATCAGCACAAGCCGGTCGACTTCGCCGGGGTATTGCGCCGCATAGGCATAGGCGACCATCAGACCAATATCGTGACCGACCAGCCGAATGCGGTCGTATTTGAGGCTCCTCACCAGCGCGTGGATGTCCTGCGCCATCGCCGCCTTGGTGTATCCATCCGCAGGTGCGGACGACTGGCCGAAGCCGCGCAGGTCGGGCGCGATTACGGTGTGTTTGTCGGAGAGCTCTGATATCAGCGGCAGCCACATATGGCTGGTTTCGGCAAAGCCGTGCAGCAGCACGATGGGATCGCCCTTGCCGGCGATCAGATAATGCAGCCTGACCCCGTTGACGTCGGCGAATTTGTTTTCCATCCGATATTTCCTCGCCGCTCTGAAACGTCGCCTTCAATAGTAGCGCGGAATCGGACCGTTATGGGCCGTCTTCCGGTCCGACAGATCGAACAGGACTTCGTCCACATAGCACCAGCCCCATCCCTCAGGCGGATCGTAGCCTTCGATGATGGGATGTCCAGTGGCATGGAAATGCCTGGTGGCATGCTTGTTGGGCGAATCATCGCAGCAGCCGACATGGCCGCAGCTGCGGCAGATCCGCAAATGCAGCCATACGCTACCGCTCTTCAGGCACTCCTCGCAACCGAGCGCGCTTGGCGTGACGTCACGGATGCCGGCGATGTGGGTGCAGCCCTTTGTCATGCTCAACCTCTGTTGCTGGAGACTGACTTCAACCAGGATTCACTCATGCGCTAAAGCGCCGGTTTCGCGGTATCGCCGAGAAATCCGTGCAGCGCCGCCACCACCTGCGCGCCCTCGCCGATCGCACCGCCGACGCGCTTGACCGATCCCGAGCGCACGTCGCCGACCGCGAACACACCCGGCACCGAGGTTTCCAGCGCCGATACCTGGTGGCCTTCGCTCGTTTTGCACCGCGCGCCGGTCACCACAAAACCCCCGCGATCGACCATCACGCCGCAACCGTCGAGCCAGCCGGTGGCGGGATCGGCGCCGACGAACAGGAACAGATTGCGAAACTCGGCGGTGCTGCATTCACCCGACAACCGGCTGCGCCAGCGCACGCGCTCCAGGGAAACGTCTTTGGTGCCCTCAAGCGCGACCACCTCGGTATTGAACACGAGCTCGATATTCGGCGCGGCCTCGATGCGCTCGATCAGGTAACGCGACATGCTGGAGCCAAGGCCGCCGCCGCGAATCACCATGTGAACCCGGCGCACATGCCCTGACAGGAATACCGCGGCCTGCCCGGCGGAATTGCCGCCGCCGACCAGCACGACTTCCTGCGCGGCGCATAGCCGGGCCTCGATCGGCGATGCCCAATACCAGACGCCGCGGCCTTCGAAGTCAGCGAGATTTTCAATCTCGGGCCGCCGGTAGCGCGCGCCGCTTGCGACCACGATCGACCGCGCGCGCAACACTTCGCCATCGTCGAGCGTCAGGCCGAACGCACCGTCGGCGCGCGAGCAATCAAGCGACTTCGCCTCGACCGGAATCATGATGTCCGCGCCGAACTTCTGCGCCTGGTTGAAGGCCCGGGCGGTCAGCGCCAGGCCGGAAATTCCGGTCGGAAAGCCAAGATAGTTCTCGATGCGTGCGCTGGCGCCGGCTTGGCCGCCGAACGCCCGCGTATCGCACACCGCGACCGTAAGTCCCTCGGACGCCGCATAGACCGCGGTCGACAACCCGGCCGGACCACTGCCGACGACCGCAACGTCGTACACCTTGTCCTTGGCGATGGCGCGTACCATGCCCATCGCGCGCGCGAGTTCGGATTCGCTGGGATTGCGCAGCACGGTGCCATCGGGCGCCACGACCAGCGGCCAATCCGCCGGCGACGGCGAATAACGTGCGATCAGTTCGGCGGCATCGGTGTCGACGGCCGGATCGAGCAGATGATGCGGATAACCGTTACGGGTGAGAAACCCCTGCAACCGCACGACGCCGCTCGAATGCGACGGGCCGATCAGCACCGGTCCTCCGACACCGCCGCGGATCAGGTTGACGCGGCGAAGGATCAGCGCGCGCATGATCCGCTCGCCGAGATCCGCTTCGGCGACCAACAGCGCACGCAGGCGTTCCGGCGGGATCAGCAGCGTTTCGACGTTGCCCTCGGCGTGGCCGTCGACCAGCGCGACGCGGCCCGAGAGCTGGCCGATCTCGGCGAGAAACTGACCCGGCCCCTGGTCGATGACAGGCGTGACGTGGCCGAGGCCATCGCGCTGCGTGATGGCGACATGGCCGGACAGCAGGACAAACATGCCGGGCCCGGGCTTGCCGGTCTCGAACAGAGTTTCACCGTGCTTGTATTTGCGCTCCTCGCCGAACCCGCGCATGCGCGCGATTTCCTGCGGCGTCAGCGCCGGAAATGTCTGCTCATGACGCGGAAACGCGCTCGCTGCGAAAACAAGCTCATCCGCCTTATTCCCCGTCGCGATATCTGCACCCATTGCGTCCCCACTCGAAAAAACAGCGATCAAGAATTTCCCAGGCCAGCCAACGGATCCTATTCGCCCGGCACCTCGTCGCCGTCGTCATGTGGTGTGACGTCATCGGCAATGGAAGGCGCGGGCGCGAAATCGTCTCGTCCCCTCGCCTGCGATTTTCGCCGCTTGAGATTTTCGCGCAGCGCCCGCTTCAGCCGGTCCTGGCGCGGATTTTGGCCCGGATTTTGGCGCGGATTTTTCTTGAGGCTTCCGGATTGCCCCTCGCGTTCGTCGTTGCCATCTTTCATCGTGGACCTGTTCGAATGCGTCGTCGCTTAAATGATGTCAGGGGGGAACGGACCGATGAGTGAAAACCACGCGCTGGCGGCTTTGCCGCAACGGACCCTGGACAGCTGGCATCGCTTTGTGGCGTCCGGCGATCAGGACCTGCTGGCCTCCCTGCTGTCGGAACATATTGTGTTTCGATCGCCCTTCGTGCAATCGCCGATTCCGGGCCGGCCAGCAACCTTGCTGGTGCTGACGACGGTGGTGCAGATTTTCGAGAATTTTCGCTATCACCGCACCTTTATCGCCGGCCCCCACGACGCCGCGCTGGAATTCTCCGCCAATATCGGCAAATGGCAGCTCAAGGGCGTCGACCTCATCAAATTCGGTGAGACCGGCGAAATGATCGAATTTGAGGTCATGATCCGCCCGATCAAGGCACTGGCGGCGCTGGGCGAGGAAATGGGGAACCGGATCGGTCCGCAACTGAGCCAGTTGAAGGCATCCGCTGGCATTCCGGGCAGATTGTAGCCGCTTTTGATAGCCGGGCAGGCCGTTCTCGCGCTTGCGTGCCTTCGGGGCTTGTGGCAAGGATCGGCGCGCCTTGCCGGGGCCTTTTGGCCGATTCTCCTATCCGGCGCATGCTGCCGTAGCTCAGTGGTAGAGCACTCCATTGGTAATGGAGAGGTCGACAGTTCAATCCTGTCTGGCAGCACCAGTTCTTTTGCAGCGAAACCCCTGTAAAATCAGCATAAATCGACGTTTTCGCTTGCTGCCGGTTTCGGCCATTTCAGCTATTTCGGCCGGAACAGACCAGGAAACCGTGGGTCAACTGACACAAAATTGGCACAACGGTGCGCATCGCCAGGATACTGCAGCACAAAGAGCGCGAAGGTCATCAGGAACGGGCATCCGCAATGCCAAGCCGTTGAGCCCGGCAGTGAACGCAAGCGATCGCCTCAATTCACCTTCAGCCCGAGCCCGTTCGCCACATCGCCGAGCCGCGCGAATTCCCCCCGCAGCAGCTTCGCCATTTCGGCCTGCGTGCTGCTCGCGGCTTCAGTGCCTTGCTCTTCGAATAGCTTCTTTGCTTCCGGCGAGGTCACGACCTTCGCGATGGTGGCGTTGAGCTTGTCGATGATCGGCTGCGGTGTGCCGTTCGGCACGAAGATTGCGCCCCAGCCAGTGGCTTCGTAGCCGGGATAGCCGGACTCCGCCACGGTCGGAACGTCGGGCAGGAGCTTCAGCCGTGACGGGCCGCCGATTGCGAGCGCCTTGAGCTTGCCGCTCTGCACATACGACATCCGCCCGCCGATCGGGGCCACCGTCCATTGCGAGTCGCCGTTGACGACCGCGTCAATAGCCGGGCCGCCGCCTTTGTAATGGGTCACCCCCGGCTTGATCCCGGCCATGGCGATAAGCATCTCGCCGGCAAAATGGCCAGCGGTGCCTTCCCCCGCCGTCGCCATTTTGATCTTGCCCGGGTTTGTTTTGATCAAGGTCACCAGGTCCTGCAGTGTCTTCACCGGCAGCTGCGTATTGCTCGCGATCAGCGTCGGCTGAATCACGAAGCGGCCAACCGGGGTGAGATCGCGCATTGGGTCCCACGTGACCTTTTTGACATGGGGCAACAGCGCCACATTGCCCGACGACCCATACATCAGCGTGTAGCCGTCCGGCGCGGCATGGATCGCCTTCTCGACACCAGCTTCCAGAAACAGGTTTTCGTAATTCACGGGCTGGCCGAGCGCTTCGCCGAGGTTCTTGCCAATGATCCGCGACAGCAGATCGGCCGCCGAGCCTGGCACCTCCGGCACGATTATCGTGATCGTCTTGGCCGGATAATTTCCTTGTGCTTCTGCCGTCAGCACTGATCCCATAAGGATCGCGCCGACCATGCCCAACACGGTAATGATGCGGTGCTGCATCGGTCCTGCTTCAGCGTGAGGTTGAATCCGGATTTCGGTCGCGGTATTGCACTTGTGCGGGACCGAGACAAGACCACTCGGGCTCTGCGCCGTCGGTCTTGTAGGTGATCTTCTTGGCGAAGGTCGTTGCCCATGCCGATACCTCACGGACGAGGGTGGCGGTTTCCTCGGCGTGGTGATCGTCCTTGGCGAAGATCAGCGTCTTCGGCACCTCGGTGCGGCCGGGAAACCACTCGTCCGAGCGTTCATGGGGATATTGCGTGGAACCGACATACGGCTTCGGAATGAAAAGCGCGTTGGCCGGAATCTCACGGCGCCTAGCATTGCCCGTTGTAATGATGATGTGAATTGGCGGCCATCAGTCCCGCACGCAAGCGGCTAACTTTAATCCGTCCATCGAGCCTGGCATGTCGATGTCGGTGAAGACCAGATGGATGTCCGCGCGGGCTTCCTGGTGTTGTGTAAGAGAATAACAAGGCTAATGGATTCCGACGCATCCCCGATATCTAGTCGCCCGGATTGAGATACGGGTTTTCGCCGCCTACCCGCGACGGGTCCCTTCCGCTAAAGCCAAAGTCCTCTTTGTTTCGCTCCTCCTCCGGCGTTAGTGGCGCGGAGTATCGGTTCGACTGATCATATGTTCCACGATACTGATCATATGCTCCACGTCGCGATTCTTGATTGGTCGCGGGCCTTTCTTCCATCCTGCGTATTTGTTCGTCTGCCGTTGCCACTTGAACCATCGATCCGGCAGTCAGCATGGTGCCCAAGGTGAATATAAATATAATTGTCCTTCGCATTGTGATCTCCATTGGATGTGATCTCCATTGGATGGATTCTCGGGCAAGGCAGATGCACCTCGCCATCACCAACGATATGCTTAGAGACAGACGCGGGCTTGGTAGAACTCCTGCGTAAATTGTTACAAAATAGGCGCAGCCAACTTGGCGTTTCGGAGCGAACAAGATCATATCTGTCGCTAAGTTTTGGTCGCACCAAACGTTTGCGAGCGTGCCGAAACCGGTTATCTTTTTCCCTGCAAGTGACCATTGGAGTACGACGACTCGTTTGGTCTCGACAGCTATTGCGCAAAGCCCCGATTACAACAGGCTAAGCGGCACACGCCGTCTACCGATCGACGGTCGCACTCTATGGTCTCTCGCATATCGAATAATCATGCCACCAAAAATATGGCGATTATACGAAACAAAAGCCGGGCAGTTGGCGTCATCGTTACATCGATGACCTCATCCAATCATCCCCAAATCTTCAGGGATAAAATTATCGATCCCATGTGACGGCGTTCGCTGCTCTCCACCCATCCTTCGCCGTCCGCAGTTGGCGCTCTCTTCAGAAGGACGGCCCTACGCCTACCGCATCCCGCACCCCTCGTTCGTGACGATCGCGAAGTGCCCCTCTTATGGAGACGGGACGGCGTAGGCTCTAAAAGCGGTTTCGACCAGCCGGAGAAACGAATTTTTGCCGATGGGCGTGCTGCAACAGTGAATAACCGCGTCGCTAATTTCGCGAGGAAGGCTTTCGATGTGCTGAGGGTTGTAGCGATCTTCGCTACTATAGCTAAAAGCATCAGATGTAAGCAGGGCCTAGCAGCCCTTGCAGACCCCATTCATCTTATTCAGCATCTGATCGTACTCCTTCACATTCGGCTCGAATGCCTTCGGGTCAAAGCGACCACGACCTCTTCGGCCTCCGCCAATTCCGCGAGCAGCCGGCGTGGGTAGGCCTTGCACAAGCTGCATAGTTGACTCTGAGCTTCGATGGAGTTCGGCGTCGAAGCTTTTGAATGCGTCCGAATTCTTCCACGCCTGCGCCTGATCAGGGTTATCGAACTGGATCATTACGACATGCTCGGGAACGGTCCCTTCCCAAGATACCGGTTTATCCATGTCGACCGCCAGGCGGCCCGCGAAAGGCGTTTCTGCGGCCATCAGATCCTGGATCGTGACTTTGAAAGCCTCCGCATCGGTGATCTTCGATACTGTGATCAGGACATAGGTGGGCGTCAGCAATCCCTCGCTCCCGCCTGCGCCCATTCTGTTTCCGCCGTGCATGCCGAAACCACCCGCCCCGTGCCCACCGCGGGCCGTCACGGGCGTCCCGGAGGCGACGCAGACCAAAAAGGCACATATTGCTGCCGCCCTGAATGAAGCGCTCCAAATTCTCAACTCCGGAAAGCGGACGTTCCAACGCCTTTTTGAGCAGCACAAGGGATCGTCCCGGCGTCTGAGTTCTTCGGCTGCCGAATTCGCACGCGCCAATTTTAGATCGCTCATTGCTCCTCCGAACGCCCCTAAAAAATCTAGCGGCGCTTCTTGATGTGTGGAAACCTGACCATGCACGTGCACACCATCTATTGCGACCTTACGACCCCCTATGGACACGCATTTTTTACCACCCAGCCAGCCTGGCGATTCCCGGGACGATAAAGACGACGCGGCGCCGACGACGCGGATTTCCACCTGACCTCGCAGTGCATGGAGTTGAAAAACCGACGCGATGACGGCGTGAACCGAAGCGCTGATGGATTCTTATGCCCGGACGCGGTTGCAAATGCCCAATGCCGAACGAGAAAGGGGCGCCTCGGATTCAATAAGCGTCCAAGAGCGCCCCCGCTACGTTGATCAGTAGCTTAGCTTTGCGATGGTTGCATGGCCGAGTATGGCCTGCGCGCAGCTCTATGCCAGGGTTTTTGGTCGGATGCGTACGACTGAGTCGAGATCAGCCTTCTCTGAGGAGAAAGGCGGCGTCATCATCTTACAGTTTGACTAGCCACGATCGTTGAACTCAGTTTCAGCGTCGCTTTATCCAGATCGATGATCATCATGGCATATGCGCCAGCGACCAACACCAGAAACGCAAACACCGCCGCCAAGTCGATGAAACGCAGAGCGTGTTCCCTATTTTCGTGGTCGCTTTCATCGCGCATTCTTCAGCGCTCCTCTTGAGACCCTCAAAAAATCATAAGAACTTGCCGACACCTAGACGCTCCGAAATTGCAAAGGCGGCAGGCGTCCCGCTCCGGCCAAGACGCTGTCATCGCCGAACGTAGAAAACCGCTGTGCCTACCACCGTACGGTCGTGTGGATTGCTGTCGGCGAGGCGCTCTCCTTCGCAGCTTCGCTCAAAACCACAGATGCCGCGATGACCAAAGCCAACAACGCGATAATCGCCGCCAAATCGATAGACCTCGGATCCCGGCCGCGCTTGTCGAAGCTTCTGCGCATGGTCCACGCTCCTGTTACGGATGCTTCAAGTAACGTCCGACTCCGGTTCGGCAGCAATCCGTTCGCTTGACCTTGCGGTTAGGACGTTTCTGCAGACCTCATTCCATGCCTGTAAGATTCCTGCGTCGAACCGAACCTCGATAAATCGGGTCTTGGGTCGGGGCGTCATGTACCAGCACAAGTTCAATCGCCGCGAGGAACGCCACCGCCGTCCCAATTCCAATGCTGTAATGCATCGCTATGGTGTGCGTAAATCCAACCACCCAGGGCGAGATGATTAGCCAGGCTCCCAACAGTAGGTTGAGCCATTCTTGCCAGATCGAGAATGCTATGAGAGTCAGGATCGAGACCGCGGCAACGGCAGCGCTGCTCGCCCATACGTCGATGCTTGCGTTGCCGTTCCGGTAGCTGAAGAGCGATGGCGTCGCAAACAGGAACAAGGCAAGCAGCAGGCTATAGATGTCCAGGATTGATTCTTTGCGCCGGTTCTGCATTTGGTTTTCCTCCATGGCCGGCAGTTCACTTCCGCTCGTCCAAAAAGTGCCGAGGCCCGTGATCAGCGGCGTGCCGATCAGTGTCGATTTGGAACCGACGTGGTCACCGTAATGACCGAAGATTGCTGCTCTGACCGGACGTGCGACGCCCACCGCACATATTGCGAGGGACTCGTAGAGGTCACGGAAGTTCCGTTCCTCGAGCCACCGATCGTGGCCTCCGTCACGATGGCTTGCCGCTGCTGGCAGCACATAATCTAAGCCGTGCAATGCTTTTGACAAACGAAAAATATCGACGCTTTATATCTAGCCGATAGATACTAAAAGGGCTTCCCCATGGATACCGAGTTGGCTAGAACTTTCCTCACGGTCGTCACAGCGGGCAACTTCATCAGCGCAGCGGATCGGCTTCACGTCAGCCAATCGACGATAAGCACGCGCATTCATACACTCGAAAACCAACTAGGTTCGACGCTCTTTGTCCGCAACAAGGCTGGTACGACGCTGACGTCTGCAGGTCGGCAGTTTCAACGACACGCCGCCACGCTCGTCCGAACAATAGAACAGGCGCGGCACGACATCGGAATTCCCGAAGGATTTAGTGGAACGCTGACTATTGGCGGCCGAATTGGTCTTTGGGAGGAATTCCTGGTGCGGTGGCTTCAGCAAATGAAGGAGGCGAAACCGGAGATATCCATTCGGGCCGAGAGCGGGCTTGAGCCGGAACTTATGCAGAGCCTCGTCGAAGGTCGGATGGATATTGGAGTCATGTATACTCCGCAACGTCGCCCCGGGCTGATAGTCGAGCAATTGTTCGAAGAGAAACTCATCCTCGTTTCGACGGATCCGAAGGGCAAGCCTGAGCCCCAACCCGGTTATGTGTACGTTGACTGGGGGCCGGAATTTTACGCTAGACATAGTGCCTGCTTTCCGCAGTTCGGCGGACCACCGTTAACCGCGAATATAGGCTGGCTTGGATTGCTGCACGTATTGGAGAATGGCGGCTCCGGTTATTTCCCTAGGCGGATAGTGCTGCCCTATCTCAAGACCAAGCGGCTAAACCTGATCGCCAACGCCCCCGATTTTTCGATGCCCGCATATGTCGTTTATCCTCTTGAGCGCGATCGTGACCTCTATGTTGGTGCGATCGAGATCATGCATCGAATCGCGAACCCGAAAGCGACGATCAAAGCTGGCACGAAAAGGGAGCCGAACGCGCGAAAAACTCGCTAGGTCGTCATCGCGATCGCACACCAAAATTTCACCCGGCAACGCAAGAGTCAGATAGCAGCAGAGCAGCGTGCCAGTGGTTGCCTTGAGCCGGTCGTTAAACGAAGCCGAATGACGCCCTGCCCTTGTCCGCTCTTGCCTCTGAAGCGGAGATCCAGCGCTCGGGCTGAGACGTCCGTTTTGTGGCCCACAACCCGACGTCACGGATTTAAGCAGACAAATAGCAATGGCGACCAACTGAGGCGGCCTCAAGCATGCTGATCTTGCTGACTTTTCTAAGGCCGTCCCTGGCGAGGAGGCCATCGGCTGCTTCTGATCGCAAAGTTTGAAATCTTCACTCGTTCTGCGGTGCCGCGACGTACCTTCAAGCACTGGTATCACCCGCCTTGACGCGCAATCCCGACTAAGAATCAAGCGGCAAGCATCTCTCATTTCTGCTATCATCGGACCATGACGATCGGGATCGCCGGACCCGGACGGAAGGTACCAGGGCAAAGTGCCGTGGTCGGGTTCACAATTGCGGCCGTTGCCGTCGGCGTTTGCCTGTTCCTGCTCGGGCTCGCGAGCGACCTCCTGGTCGATTGGCTGTGGTTTTCCTCGATCGGCTTTCTGCAAGTTTTCTTGACGACGATCACCGCCAAAGCGGTCGTTTTTCTTGCTGTCTGGACAGCGACCGCCATCATCCTTTGGCTGAACGGATGGCTGGCGATGCGTTTTGCCCGGCGGCAGCCGATGCAAGCTGTCGCCGCCTCGGCGTGGGCATCCACGGGCAATGTGCCGCCGCCCGATCTGTTCACGTTCAAGCGCGGACGGCTGCCGTGGCTCCGGGCTATCGCAGGCGGTGCAGGTCTGCTGGCTCTGCTGGTCGCCGCTGCAGAAGCCGGCAATTGGGGCGTTTTTCTGCAGTTTTTCTATCACGTACCCTATGGTGCAGAGGATCCGCTCTACAACAAGGACATCGGTTTCTATCTCTTCGTGCTGCCTGCCTATATCATCATCAAGAACTGGATGCTGTTCACCCTTGTTCTGAGCGCGCTTTTCGCCGCAACGATCTACTGGGCGCAGGGTGACATCGAATACGATACTCATCGCCGATCAATGTCGCCGACCGTGATTACTCACGGCTCGGCGCTGGCCGGTCTTCTCTTCGCGGTGAAGGCATGGTCCTATGGTCTCGACCGCTATCTGCTGCTCTACGGCGACAACGGCGTAGTCGTCGGCGCAAGCTACACCGATATACATGTGGGGTTGCCATGCCTGTGGCTATTGATCGGGCTTTCGATCATCGCGGCGTTCGCCGCGTGGGCAAACCTCCGGGCGCGCACTTACTGGCTTCCTGCCGCCGCGTTCATCCTCGTCGGCCTCGGCTCTTTCGTGCTGTCCGGCGCGGTCCCTGTGCTGTTCCGGCAGTTTTTCGTCAAACCGACCGAGTTGCAGCTGGAGAAGCCCTACATCGAACGCAACATCGCGCTCACCCGGCAGGCATACAATCTCGATAGGATCGCAGCCAAGCCGTTTGCTGCCGAACAGAAGCTCACCTTCAAGACGCTGGAGGCCAACAAGGCGACCATCGAGAACGTCAGACTGTGGGACTGGCTGCCCTTGTCGGATACCTACGCACAGCTGCAAGAGATCCGCACCTACTACAAATTCCATGATTTTGACGTTGATCGCTACTGGCTCGATGGCTCCTACCAAAGCGTGATGCTCTCGGCTCGCGAACTGCGGGCCTCCTTGCTGCCGCCGAACGCCCAGACATGGGTTAACCGCCACTTGCTGTTTACCCACGGCAACGGCGCGGTGATGAGCCCGGTCACCCGCAAGAGCAACGAAGGACTGCCGATCTTCTATTTGCGGGATATTCCTCCTGTCGCGGAGGGAGGTCCCAGGATCGACGAACCTCGCATCTACTTCGGCGAAGAGAGCGACGACTATGTCATCGTCAAGGGCAGCACGCCCGAGTTCGATTATCCGAAAGGGAAAGACAACGTCTATGCGTCCTATAACGGCGTCGGCGGCGTTCCGATCGGAGCGATGGCGTGGAGAATGCTGTTCGCTTACTATTTCAACGATCCGAACCTGCTTCTCTCGAACTACATCACGACCGACAGCCGGATCATGATCCGGCGCAATATTCAGGAACGGCTGCGCACAATCGCTCCATTTCTAAGACTCGATCATGATCCCTATCTGGTCATCAGCAATGGTCGGATGTTCTGGATGCAGGACGCCTATACGACAAGCTCCTCCTTCCCCTCTGCGCAGCCTGTGCAGGATCTCGATCTCAACTACATTCGCAATTCGGTGAAGATTGTCGTCGAGGCCTATAACGGGACCGTCAACTTCTATCTGATCGACCCCCGCGACCCGATTGCCGCGACCTACCAACGCATCTTTCCGGGCTTGTTCAAGCCGTTCACAGCCATGCCTCCCGACTTGCAGAAGCACATTCGCTATCCGGAGGACCTGTTCCTGATTCAGGCGCGGCTGTATCAAACCTACCATATGGAGGCGGCCGACGTTTTCTATAACCGCGAGGATTTATGGCAGTTCCCGCGACAGCCGGGCGGCGACGGCACCTCAATGATGACCCCTTATTACATCATCATGCGGCTGCCCGGCGAGCCGCAGGCCGAGTTCTTCCTCATGATTCCCATGGTACCGAGCCGGCGCGACAACATGATAGCGTGGCTCGCTGCGCGTTGCGACGCGCCCGACTATGGCAAACTAATCGTCTACGAGTTCCCCAAGGAGAAGCTTGTCTACGGGCCCTTTCAGATCGAGGCGCGGATCAATCAGAATACGGAGATCTCGCAGCAACTCACGCTGTGGAACCAGATGGGCTCGCGGGTGATCCGTGGTGCCAACCTGCTGGTGATCCCGATCGAGAACTCGATCCTTTATGTATCGCCACTCTATTTGCGAGCGGAACACGGACACCTGCCGGAGCTGAAACGTGTGATCGCAGCCTATGGTGAACATGTGGTGATGAAGGAGACGCTCGCCGAGGCTTTGTCAGCGCTGTTTGTAGAACCCGGTGCTGCGCAAGCAGTTTCAAGCACGACGGAGGAAATGCCCGCCACAAGCCCGGCCGCAAACCAGGCACGGCAAGCACTGGATCGCTACAATCAAGCAGTGGAGCGGTTAAAATCCGGAGATTGGAAAGGCTTTGGCACGCAGTTCGATGCAATGCACGAGCTTTTGGAGGAAATGAACCGACACGCCACCGGCCATTAGGACCCCGGACCTGCATTCCCGCTCTCCACCGAGCGACATTTCTAACTGGCCCAAATCGTGACTTCCCTAAATGGCGGCGACACTTGATGAGCCCGCTCTTCGTGATTTTCATGAAGCGCCAGACGTTCCTCGCCAGATTCCATTAGACTCAGATTCGCGGATCCAGTTGCGGACTGGTAACCACCGAAACCGACATTCGCTGATAGTGGCCATTTGACGAGTTCGCGCGCTTGGGGGCGGCTCGGCACCTAGTGTGGGGGTTCAGAAGTTCTCTTCACCTTTGCCGCGCGACCTTCAAGAGAACTTCTGAACCAAAACCACACTAGAATCATAGTTTTCTAGTGTCCTTTCAAATCCGAAGTTCGCTTCGGTAGTCGCCGCAGAGATTGCGAACTTCGGATTCGGGACACTAGCGATAGATCGGCATTCAGCCGTGATACGCAAACAGCTCGATTGGGTCGTTGAAACCGCGGACCGGATATTCGCCGACGCGCTCGAGATCGAAATCGCGTTCGACGAAGTCGGCGAACGCGCGGGACAGCAGCACCGTTCTGCCCAATTGTTTGGTGAGGGTTTCGAGACGCGAGGCCATGTTGACCGCGGGACCGATGACCGTGAAGTCGAGCCGCGTGAGTGACCCGATATTGCCGTACATGACGTCTCCGACGTGGACGCCGGTGCCGTAATTCAGCGGCGCACGACCGGTTTCGCCGTTCTTTTCGTTCAGGGCGATCATGGCCTGACGGGCTTCGGCCACGGCATGCAGCAGATTTGCGCAGGCGGACGGCTGGCTGAGCGGAAAGATGGCTAGCAGGCCGTCGCCGATGAATTTCAGTATTTCCCCGCCATGTCGCGCAATCGGCACCGACATCGCGTCGAAATAGCCATTCAGGAGATCAATGACATCGTCCCGCGGCCAGTTATCGGAGATCCGGGTGAAATCGCGCAAATCGCAGATCATGATGGCGGCGCGTACCGTCGTCCCGCTTCCGCGCCTGGTGGCGCCGGCCAGAATGAGTTCGCTGGCGTGCGACCCGACATAGGTTTCGAGCAGCGTTCGCGCCAGCCGGTTCTTGATACGGATTTCGCTGACCAGCGCCAGAACCGGCAACAGTTTCGATAGGCCGGCGAGATGCGCGTCCTCGAAACCTCCGGGCCGGTCGGTTGCAAAGGTCACGATATGCCGCTTGCCGAGCGTATGGTACAGCGGCCACGCCACATAGTCGGTCAGGCCTTTCGCTCGCATCTCGTCAAAGACGGCGTGCTTGCGGCCCAGTGAAGAATCGCGTTCGAGATTCTCGCGCACCTCGGTGGCGCCGTCATGGATTTCCTTGGCGGGACTGTCGATGTATTCGGATCGCTCCCTGACATCGTAGTCGAATCTCGCAAGCTCAGCCTCGCGCATCCCGTCGGCCCACATGATCCGGGCGCCAAGCCACTGCGGGTGGTGGATCAGGATATGGAGCGACGCCCGCTTGACGGGAATGCCCGCTCGCTGGAGCCGGACACACAGCTCGGCGAAAATATTGTCAATGAAGCGCTGATCGCGCGTATCGTTTGTCAGCCAGTGCACAACGTCGCTGTCAGAATGCGCGGTGACGGGATCGATGTTTGGCGGCGCGTTCATATCTTGCTCCTGACCAGTGACCGGGATCGACGGTACAGGATATGTCGTGTCTCCGCTCGACGGCGTCAATGGAGCCCGCCGCAATCTGCTTGCGCGCATTGGGGTTGGGTCGCTGCGTGTCAGGCGAGGGAGGACGCAGCATGGGCCGTCGGACCACTTCGCGCCACAAGTGGCCGTTCCATATTGATCGCGGGCGCAAATATTTTGGCTTCGCCGCCGCATGATCGGAAGGATTGGTATGATGGAGGCCATGACGTGCGCTATTGTCCCAAAGGCAGGAGCAGCATATGATGAAGCATCCGATCGAAGATGACTTCACAGTGGTGGAGGTTTTTGAGAGCAGCGTAACAGTTCGCTTCGAACCCACGCAGAGCTTTTACACTTTCTATCGGCTTGTCGGTCCTACCGACATAAAGCGGTTTGGTCGCGTGTCACCGGAGCCGGACAACATTCGCCATGCGGGCCCCTCTGCGACATCGGTGACTGCCGATCAGATGAGGTTCAAGGATGGCACATTCGTTCGCCTCAAATGCAGCGAAGGCGAAGTAGTCAGCGCGCCGGATGCGCTTTAAGAGCTGCAATTTTTCGCCCGTTGGGTGTGAGGTCACTTCCCCATGTGGGATGCCGCCAGCGTTGCACTTCTCAAAAAACTCTGGGCCAGCGGCCACAGCGCCGCGCAGATCGCCACTCGACTAGGACACAGCCGCAACGCGGTGTGCGCCAAGTTGCTGCGCATGGGCTTGAAGCGCGGCCACAAACCGCCCACCGCCAAACCCAAGATCGTGTCGGTGCCGAAGCGAGAGCCAGCGCTGTCGGCGGCCTGTGCTCGCCCGGTTCACAAGATTTTGTCTACGCGCAAGCCAGTAGCGAGGCCTCCTAAGGAACTCACCAAGTCGCAATTGAATGCAATGTTGGCTGAGGCCGCCGCTAACACGGCGCGACTGCTTCGATGATGGCTCGGTGGCAACAAGCGCACGGCCCTGCTGCCGGGCGGCAGCCGCGCAAGCCACTGCGGCAGGATGAAAGATCGGCGCCATCGAGCGCCTCCGGTCCCGAAACCAATCACTTCGATCAACCGATCCTCCCGGCAAAGGGGGTCAAGAATTTGCATGCCGGATGACAGGGAAGGGGTAAAATCCCTGGGGTCCACACCCGAGGAGCAACAACATGACCCCACACATCCCCGAGGAATTTTCCACCAGGTTGATCGACGGGAGTCCCTTGGTGATCATGGGCAACACGATGCCGCCCCGAGATCCTGATGAAGACGAAGATGAAGAGGACGAAGACGAAGAGGAAGAGGACCGCGCCGACGAACCGCCGGTCGTGCGCGAGCCGGACGAAGACTAGAGCGCTTGGCGTTTCTTTGATTGGCGCGGCCGGCGCGGATTGAACGCTCCTTGCATTGGCAGACAAGTCTTCACTCCAGCTAAGGCTTGGTCTTGCCGCACCCGCTTTCGGAAAGCGCCTCTTTGGGCGGGCGCTGATCCGCTAGGATCGCCGCAGATCGCCTTCAAGGCCAGCGCCTGACGGAGAACGATCGCGAAGTCTCCAGCCAACCGCTGACAGCAGCCCCTCTGAAATTAACGCGAGCGCTTGGAAAGAGCCCCTCATGTCAGTCAATACTATCAAACCATCCGCCCAGGCCGGAAACCTCTCGCTCAAGGCCGAGGTCGACGGGCTTCTGGGTGAGCTCGGTGTTGAACCCGTCAGCTATACCGGTGGCACGCTGGTTGCGAAGACCCCGATCACCGGCGAAACCGTGGCGCATGTCAGGGAGGTCGATGCCGCCCGCGCGACTTCGACCATCGAAAAGGCTCATGCGGCTTTCCTCGAATGGCGCCTGATCCCAAGTCCCACGCGCGGCGAACTGGTGCGACTGCTTGGCCAAGAGCTGCGCAGCAACAAGCGCGCGCTCGGCCGGCTCGTTTCCGTCGAGGCCGGCAAGATCGAGTCCGAAGGTCTCGGCGAAGTCCAGGAGATGATCGACATTTGCGACTACGCCGTGGGGCTTTCCCGCCAGCTCTACGGTTTGACGATCGCCACCGAACGCCACGAGCACCGCATGGCAGAGACCTGGCATCCGCTCGGCGTAACGGGCATCATCTCGGCGTTCAATTTCCCGGTCGCGGTCTGGTCATGGAATGCCGCGCTGGCACTGGTCTGCGGCAACAGCGTCGTCTGGAAGCCGTCGGAGAAGACTCCTCTCACCGCCTTGGCGGCGGACGCGCTGTTCGGACGCGCTCTGAGGCGTTTCAAGGCCGATGGCGGCTCGGCGCCCGACGGGTTGTCCGCCGTGCTGGTCGGAGGGCGCGAGATCGGTGAGGCCCTCGTCAACAACCCCAGGGTTCCCCTGGTCTCGGCGACCGGTTCGACCGCCATGGGACGCGCCGTCGCTCCGAAGCTCGCGCAGCGCTTTGCCCGTGCCATTCTGGAACTCGGCGGCAACAACGCGGCGGTGGTCACGCCGACGGCCGATCTCGACCTGACGCTGCGCGGCGTCGCCTTCGCGGCAAT
>Ga0210400_10001282_pt1 | contig 25113 bp, 26 predicted proteins | sample IncBWH26MmetaG_FD_155456 | JGI IMG/M metagenome (GOLD analysis project Ga0210400, IMG submission 155456) | Forest soil microbial communities from Barre Woods Harvard Forest LTER site, Petersham, Massachusetts, United States - Inc-BW-H-26-M | ecosystem: Environmental > Terrestrial > Soil >...
GGTGAAGGGCACCGAGTTCATCGCCATGCTCGACCTGTTCCTGAAGGACCCGGAGACCGAGTCGATCATCATGATCGGCGAGATCGGCGGCTCGGGCGAGGAAGACGCGGCCGAGTTCATCAAGAATTCACCAACCAAGAAGCCTATGGTCGGCTTCATCGCGGGACGCACCGCGCCGCCCGGTCGGCGCATGGGTCACGCGGGCGCGATCATCTCCGGCGGCAAGGGCGGAGCCGAGGACAAGATCGCCGCGATGGAAGCCGCGGGCATCCGCGTGTCTCCGTCTCCGGCGAAACTCGGCGAAACCCTGCTGGAAGTGCTCAAAGGCGGCTGAGCGCCGAAATTTAGACGTTAGAGCGGTCCGCGCTCGGCTCCTTCATTCGAGAAGCTCCGCGGTCCCGGCTCTGGGAAAGCGGACGACATGGCGGACGATGCGGGTCTGATCAACGAGGTCTTGGCGGAGACCTCCTTCCTCTACGGCGGCAATTCGGCCTTCGTTGAGGACCTCTACGCCCAGTGGTCGGCCGACCCCAACTCGGTCGAGCCCTCCTGGCGGGCCTTCTTCGCCTCCCTGCACGACTCGGCCGGCGACGTGAAGCGCGCCGCCGCCGAACCCGCCTGGATCAGGGCCGCCCCGCCCGCCGCCCGCCCCGACTGGCTCTCAGCCCTCGACGGCATGTGGCCGGCGGTGGAAGCCAAGCTGGGCGCCAAGATCGCCGAGCGCGCGGCGCCCGCCGCGGCGGGCCCTGCGCCCTCGACCGACGCCGTCCGCGCCGCGACGCTCGACTCCTTGCGCGCCATCATGATGATCCGCGCCTACCGGATGCGCGGCCACCTGAAGGCCAACCTCGATCCGCTGGGCCTGGCGACGACGCCGGGCGACGCCTCGGAGCTGGACCCGGCGACCTACGGTTTCTCGGAGGCCGACTACGACCGGCCGATCTTCCTCGACTTCGTGCTGGGGCTGGAGATGGCCACCATCCGCGAGATCCTGGAGATCGTGCGGCGCACCTACTGCGGCAACGTCGGCGTGCAGTACATGCACATCTCCGACCCCAAGGAGAAGGGTTGGCTCCAGGCCCGCATCGAGGGGCGCGACAAGGAGATCGTCTTCACCAAGGAAGGCAAGATCGCCATCCTGAAGAAGCTGATCGAGACCGAAGGCTTCGAGAAGTTCCTGCACCGCCGCTTCCCCGGCACCAAGCGCTTCGGCCTGGACGGCGGCGAGAGCCTGGTCCCGGCGCTGGAGCAGATCATCAAGCGCGGCGGCGCGCTGGGGGTGAAGGACATCATCGTCGGCATGCCGCACCGCGGGCGCCTGAACGTGCTCGCCGCGGTGATGGGCAAGCCCTACCAGGTGATCTTCCACGAGTTCCAGGGCGGCTCGTCGCTCCCCTCCGACGTCGAGGGTTCGGGCGACGTGAAGTACCACCTGGGCGCCTCGTCGGACCGCGAGTTCGACGGGAATTCCGTCCACCTGTCGCTGACCGCGAACCCGAGCCACCTGGAGATCGTCAACCCGGTGGTGATCGGCAAGGCGCGCGCCAAGCAGGCCTTCACCCTGCGCCAGAACGCCAGCGCCGGGCGCAGCCACGTTCTGCCGCTGCTGATGCACGGCGACGCGGCCTTCGCCGGCCAGGGCGTGGTGGCCGAGTGCTTCGCGCTCTCCGGCCTGCGCGGCTATGGCGTGGGCGGCACCGTCCACTTCATCGTCAACAACCAGATCGGCTTCACCACCAGCCCGAAGAACAGCCGCTCCTCGCCCTATCCGTCCGACGTCGCCCTGATGGTCGAGGCGCCGATCTTCCACGCCAACGGCGACGATCCGGAAGCCGTGGTGTTCGCCGCCCGGGTCGCCACCGAGTACCGCCAGCAGTTCGGCAAGGACGTGGTGGTCGACATGTTCTGCTACCGCCGGTTCGGTCACAACGAGGGCGACGACCCGACGATGACCCAGCCCCTGATGTACGCGAAGATCAAGGAGCACCCTTCCGTCCGCGACCTTTACGCCACCCGCCTGGTGGGCGAGGGCACCGCGACCCAGGAGGAGATCGACGGCTGGATCGCCGAGTTCGACAAGTTCCTCGACGCCGAGTTTGACTCGGGCAAGACCTTCCACGCCGACAAGGCCGACTGGCTGGACGGCAAGTGGTCGGGCCTGAAGCTGCCGGGCTCCGAGGAGAGCGGTGTGACCGGGGTGTCCCGCCAGAAGCTGCTCGACCTCGGCCACAAGATGACCTCGATCCCCGAGCGGATCAGCGTCCACAAGACCGTCGAGCGGGTGATCGCCGGCCGCCGCGAGGCCATCGACAAGGGTGAGGGCCTGGACTGGTCCACGGGCGAGGCGCTGGCCTTCGCGAGCCTGCTCGACCAGGGCTATCCGGTGCGCCTGTCGGGCCAGGATTCGATCCGCGGCACCTTCACCCAGCGCCACTCGGGCATCGTCGACCAGAAGACCGAGGAGATCTATTTCCCCTTGCGCAACCTCGGCCCCGGCCAGGCCCACTTCGAGGCGCTCAATTCGGCGCTGTCGGAAGAGGCGGTGCTGGGCTTCGAGTACGGCTTCTCGCTGACCGACCCCAACACGCTGGACATGTGGGAAGCCCAGTTCGGCGACTTCACCAACGGCGCCCAGGTGGTCATCGACCAGTTCATCTCGTCGGGCGAGCGCAAGTGGCTGCGGATGAGCGGCCTCGTCATGCTGCTGCCGCACGGCTACGAGGGCCAGGGGCCGGAGCACTCCTCCGCCCGCCTCGAGCGCTTCCTGCAGATGTGCGCCGAGGACAACCTGCAGGTCGTCAACCCGACGACGCCGGCCAACTATTTCCACGTCCTGCGCCGCCAGATGATCCGCGAGTTCCGCAAGCCGCTGGTGGTCATGACGCCCAAGTCGCTGCTGCGGCACAAGCGGGCGGTGTCGAACCTGTCGGACATGGCCGAGGGCACCAGCTTCCACCGGGTGATGGTGGACGGCGCCGAGGCCGGCATGGACGTGGGCGGCGTCAAGCTGAAGGCCGACGACAAGATCAGCCGGGTCATCCTCTGCTCCGGCAAGGTCTACTTCGACCTGATCGAACAGCGGGCGAAGAGCGGCCGCGACGACGTCTATATCCTGCGCCTGGAGCAGTTCTATCCCTGGCCGCTGAAGTCGCTCTCCAACGTCCTGAAGCGGTTCGCCAACGCCGAACTGGTCTGGTGCCAGGAAGAGCCGAAGAACATGGGCGGCTGGACCTTCGTCGACCCCTGGCTGGAGCTGACGCTGGACCGGATGAGCATCAAGGCCAAGCGCGCCCGCTACGTCGGCCGCCCGGCCTCGGCCTCTACCGCGGCCGGCCTGATGGCGCGCCATATGAAAGAACTCGAAGCCTTCCTCACCGAAGCCTTCGCCTGAACCCCGAACGACTGTCCCAAGATCCAAGGAGCGCATTCCCTATGGCCGACATCATGACGCCAGCGCTGGGCGAGTCCGTCACCGAAGCCACGGTGGCGCGCTGGACCAAGAAGGCCGGCGATGCGGTCCGCAAGGATGAGATCCTGGTCGAGCTGGAAACCGACAAGGTGAGCCTGGAGGTCGCCGCGCCCTCCGACGGCACGCTCTCGGAAATCGCCTTCGAGGAAGGCGCCACGGTCGAGCCCGGCGCGGTGCTGGGCAAGATCACCGAAGGCGCGGCCGCGCCCAAGGCCGCCGCGCCGCCCAAGGCCCCGGAACCGGCCAAGGCGCCCGAGCCGGCGAAGTCCGCCGCGCCTGCGCCCGCCCCGGCGCCTGCCCCTGCTCCCGCGCCTGCCAAGGCCGCCGCCGAAGCCGTGCTGGCGCCATCGGCCCAGCGCGTGGTGGCGGAGAACAGGCTCGACGCCTCGGCCATCGCCGGCACCGGCAAGGACGGCCGGATCACCAAGGGCGACGCGCTCGCCGCCCTGGAGGCCCGCGCCCAGGCCCCGGCGCCCGCGCCGTCGGCCCCCGCCGCGCCCCGCGAAATCCACGCGCGCGAAGAACGGGTCCGCATGACGCGCCTGCGCCAGACCATTGCGCGCCGTCTGAAGGAAGCCCAGAACACGGCCGCCATGCTGACCACCTTCAACGAGGTGGACATGACCGCGGTCATGGCGCTGCGCAACCAGTACAAGGACGTCTTCGAGAAGACCCATGGGGTGAAGCTCGGCTTCATGAGCTTCTTCGTGCGCGCGGTGACCCACGCCCTGAAGATGGTCCCCGAGGTCAACGCCGAGATCGACGGCCAGGACCTGATCTACAAGAACCACTACGACATCTCGGTCGCCGTGGGCACCGAGCGTGGCCTGGTGACGCCGGTCGTGCGCGACGTCGACGCCATGAGCCTGGCCGATATCGAAAAGGCCATCGGCGCGCTGGGCAAGAAGGCCCGTGACGGCCAGTTGGCGCTGGAGGACCTGCAGGGCGGGACCTTCACCATCTCCAACGGCGGGGTCTATGGCTCGCTGATGTCGACGCCGATCCTCAACGCGCCGCAGTCCGGCATCCTGGGCATGCACAAGATCCAGGAGCGTCCGATGGCGATCGGCGGCCAGGTGGTGATCCGGCCGATGATGTACCTGGCGCTCAGCTACGACCACCGGGTGGTCGACGGCCAGGGCGCGGTGACCTTCCTGGTCCACGTCAAGGAAGCCATCGAGGAACCGCAGCGCCTGCTGCTGGACCTCTGAGGACCGCGCCGAAAGATTTGGAAAGCTAGCATGGCTCAGTACGACGTCATTATCATCGGGGGCGGTCCCGGCGGCTACAACGCCGCGATCCGCGCGGGCCAGCTCGGCCTGAAGGTGGCCTGCGTCGACAAGGGCGTGGACGGCGGCGCGACGCTGGGCGGCACCTGCCTGAACGTCGGCTGCATGCCGTCCAAGGCCCTGCTGCACGCCTCGGAGATGTACGACGCCGCGGCCAACCACTTCGCCGAACTCGGCATCGACGTGAAGCCGAAGCTGAACCTGACCCAGATGATGGCCCAGAAGGCGACCTCGGTCGGCCAGCTCACCAAGGGCATCGAGTTCCTGTTCAAGAAGAACAAGGTGGACTGGGTGCGCGGCGCCGGCCGCATCGCGGGCCCCGGCAAGGTCGAGGTGATCGGCCCGGACGGCGCGGTGAGCGCCCTGGAGGCCAAGGACATCGTCATCGCCACGGGTTCGTTGCCCTCCGGCCTGGCGGGCGTGACGGTCGACCAGAAGCGGATCGTCGATTCCACCGGCGCGCTCTCGCTGCCGGAAGTCCCCAAGTCCCTGCTGGTGATCGGCGCGGGCATCATCGGCCTGGAGCTGGGCTCGGTCTGGCGCCGGCTGGGCGCGCAGGTGACGGTCGTCGAATTCCTCGACCGGATTACGCCCGGCATGGACGCCGAGGTCGCCAAGACCTTCCAGCGGTCGCTGACCAAGCAGGGGATCGTCTTCAAGCTCTCCAGCAAGGTGACCGGCGCCAAGGCCTCGAAGACCGGGGTCAGCCTGACCGTCGAGCCGGTGGCGGGCGGCGAGGCCGAGACGCTGCAGGCCGACTACGTCCTGCTGGCCATCGGGCGCACGCCCTATACCGAGGGCCTGGGCCTGGAAAACGTCGGAATCGCCCCTGACAAGCGCGGCTTCATCGAGACCGACCACTGGAAGACCTCGGCGCCCGGCGTCTGGGCGATCGGCGACGTGACCCACGGGCCGATGCTGGCGCACAAGGCCGAGGACGAGGCGGTGGCCTGTATCGAGACCATCGCCGGCAAGGCGGGCCACGTGGCCTACGGCATCATCCCGAGCGTGGTCTACACAGCCCCGGAGGTCGCCTGGGTCGGCAAGACCGAGGAGGAGCTGAAGGCCGAGGGCCGCGCCTACAAGGTCGGCAAGTTCCCCTTCACCGCCAACTCCCGCGCCAAGATCAACCACGAGACCGAGGGCTTCGCGAAGATCCTGGCCGACGCGGTCACCGACGAGGTCCTGGGCGCCCACCTGATCGGCCCTTCGGTCTCGGAGATGATCGGCGAGTACTGCGTCGCCATGGAATTCCGCGCCGCGTCCGAGGACGTGGCCCGCACCTGCCACCCGCACCCCACCCGCTCCGAGGCCCTGCGCCAGGCGGCCATGGGCGTCGAGGGGTGGACCATGCAGGCCTGACGAGGCCGGCGTGGAGGTCCGGCGCGCGAGGTCCGACGAACTCGGCCCCTGCGCGGACCTCTATGTCCGCGTGCTGCGCGAGACCTTCACCTGGCTGCCGCCCGAGCGGCACCGACGCGACGAATTCCTGCGCGCCGCGCGGGACGAGGAGATCTATGTCGCCGTCGAGGACGGGACGATCCTCGGCGTCGCCGGCTTCTACCGGCCGCAGGGCTTCCTGCACTCGCTCTATGTGGACGCCCGCGGCCGCGGCGTCGGCAAGGCGCTGCTGGACCACATCGCCGCGAATGTGCGCGGGCCGCTGTCGCTGAAGGTCCAGGCGCCCAACCTGCGCGCCCAGGCCTTCTACCGCCGCGAGGGCTTCTTCTGCACCGAGCACGGGCGCGATCCGGGCTCGGACATCGCCTGGTTGCGACTGGTGCGCCCGGAGCGGCCGCCCAAGAGTTAACTTGGCGCCGCGCGCCGGCGGTGAGAGCCTTGCGGCCACGAACCGGAGACCGCGCCATGCTCGCCTTGCTCCTCGCCGCCCAGTTGTCGGCCCAGCTGCCGACCAACCCCCATGTCCAGCTCTTCGAGGCCACGCCGCCTGTGCGGTCGTCGGAGCTGATCCGCACTCTGCCGTCCAAGGGGGCCTGCGCTGCCGCCCCTGGCCGGTTGGAGGCCTCGCTGGCCCAGCCCGCCGCCCTCTACCGCAAGGGCGACCGCCCTGCCCATGGGCTGAAGGACTGGGTGGACTATCCGAACGGACAGCTCTGCCTGGTGGAGGCCGCGAAATGATCCTCGCCGCTCTCGCCGCCGCCGCGGCGACCGTTGCGGCCCCGCCTCCCAAGGCCGAGCCGATGCCGAACCTTTATCACCAGCCGAGCTATTGCCGCTCAGTGGTGGAGCAGGAGGTCGCGCGCCAGAACACCGCCTTCCACGGCCGTCCGCCGGCTGTGGAATACGCCGTGGTGCGCCAGATTGACGGCTGCGGGGTGCCCACGCCCGTCGGCTACCACCCGAGCCTCGAGCCTGGCGCGGCCGACCCCGCCGCTAAGCGTGAGGATGCGCCTTCGAATAGGCGCTGAGCAGGGCCGCGGCGTCGACCTGGGTGTAGCGCTGGGTGGTCGAGAGCGAGGCGTGGCCGAGCAGTTCCTGGATGGAGCGCAGGTCGGCGCCGGCGCCCAGGAGGTGCGTGGCGAAGGAGTGGCGCAGGGCGTGCGGCGTGGCGCTGGCCGGCAGGCCCAGGCGACCGCGCAGGGCCTGGACCGTAGCCTGGACGTGGCGGGGGCTTAGAGGTCCCCCGCGCTTGGCGCGGAACAGCGGCTCGTCGGGCGACAGCGCGAAGGGGACCTGCGCGAGATAGGCCTCGATCGCCGCCTGGACGGCGGGGAGCACCGGCACGATGCGGGTCTTGGAGCCCTTGCCGGTGATCCGCAGGCTCTCGGGCAGGGGCGCGTCGGACCGCTTCAGCGACAGGGCCTCGGAGATCCGCAGGCCGCACCCGTAAAGCAGGGTCAGCACCGCTTCGTCGCGGGCGGCTTCCCAGTCCTCGCGGTCGGGGTCGAGCCCGGGTTCGGCCAGCAGGCCGCGGGCCTGGTCCTCGCTGACCGGTCGGGGCGCGCCGGGCTTGACGCGCGGGCCGCGGACCAGGGCCATGCCGGCGTTGGGGGTGTCCAGCCGCCGGTCCAGGAAGCGGTGGAAGGTGCGGATCGCCGACAGCGCCTGGCTGAGCGAGCGCGGCGACAGCGGCCTTTCGCCCTGGCGCAGATGGGCGAGCCACGCGCGGACCTCGCCGGCGGTGACCTCGCCCAGGACGGCGAGCGTGACAGCCTCGCCACGATGCTGTTCCAGGAAGGCCAGGTAGCGGCGCGCGGCGAAGCCGTAGGCCTCCAGGGTGCGCGGCGACGACCGGCGTTCGTGAGCCAGGTGCTCCAGCCAGAGCGCCAGGGCCTCCGAAGAGGTCACAGCAGCGGCCAGCGCTCGGCGGTGCGCTCGACCACGCGGGCCAGGAAGGCGACCAGCTCGGTCCCCATGTCCTCGGTGAAGCCCTCCGGGTCGGTCGAGCCGAAGGCCAGCAGGCCCTGCCGCGACGGCTCCCAGATCGCCATGCGGACCATGGCCATGGAGGCGATGGCCTCGGAGCCTTCGCCGAACAGGCCGAGCGCGGTGGGCGCGAAGCCCATGCGGGCCAGCCGCTGGGAGCCGCCCAGGATCATGTCCACCTGGCCCTCGACCAGCATCCTCCAGCCGGCCGGCGGATGGGCCTCGGTTTCCAGGGCGATCACGCCGGCGGCCAGGCCGAAGCGCTGGCGCGCCAGCTCGTCGACGCGGCGGGCGAGGTCGGAGTGGTTGCGGGCGTCGAGCAGGTCGACCACCGCGCCATGGGTCTGGGCCTGGGCGGAGAAGTTGGCGCGCGCCGTCTCCTCCAGATGCTGGCGCTGGGTGGCTTCGCGCTGGTGGGCGGCGTGGACCCGGGCCATGGCGGCGGGCGCGAACTCCACGACATTGCCGCCGGCGGCGACTTTCAGCCCCAGCTCGGCCAACAGACCGTCGTCGCCGGTGAGGAATTGCGGGTTGTCCGACAGGAACCTGCGCACGGACGCCGGGTCGAGGGGGCCCTCGCCGATCCCGCCTTGCGATCCGTCCATGTCGTCCTCGAAAGCCTTACAGGATGGACTGACCCGTCTTGGCCCAGTCGCTCATGAACTGATCAAGGCCCCGTTCGGTTAACGGGTGCTTGAAGAGGGCGTTGAACACGTCGGGCGGAATGGTCGCGCAGTCGGCGCCGGCGAGCGCGGCGGTGATGACGTGGGCCGGGTTGCGGATCGAGGCGGCCAGGATCTCGGTGTCGAAATCGTAGTTGTCGTAGATCGCGCGGATCTCGACGATCAGGTCCATACCCTCGGCGCCGTGGTCGTCCAGCCGGCCGACGAAGGGCGAGATGTAGGTGGCGCCCGCCTTGGCGGCCAGCAGGGCCTGGGCGGCGGAGAAGCAGAGGGTCACGTTGGTGGCGATGCCCTCGTGGGCGAACTCGCGGGTGGCGATCAGGCCGTCGCGGGTCAGCGGCACCTTGACCACCACGTTGGGGGCGATGGAGGCCAGCTTGCGGCCTTCGTCCAGCATGCCGGCGGTGTCCATGGCGGCCACCTCGGCGCTGACCGGGCCCTCGATCGCCGCGCAGATCTCGGCGATGACCTGCAGCATCGGGCGGCCGGACTTGGCGATCAGGGTCGGGTTGGTGGTGACGCCGTCCACCAGGCCGGTGGCGGCGAGGTCCTTGAGGACGGCCACGTCGGTGGTGTCGAGGAACAGTTGCATCGGAAAGGCGACCTTGGTTCTGCGGGAATTCTTGTTGTGGTCTGGGCTTGTAGCGGCAGGCGAGATGCGCGCAAAACCCCTTTAGATGAGCCGTATCGCTTCCGTTCTCCTGCCAATGCCCTTGCCGGAGGCGTTCGACTACGCCGAGCCCGAGGGCATGGGCCTGGAACTGGGCGATCAGGTGGCCGCGCCGCTCGGCCCGCGGCTGCTGCGGGGCGTGGTGGTGGGGCTGCGCGAGGCAGCCGGGGGCAACCGGCCGCTGAAGCCCCTGGAGGGCCGGCTGGAGGAGCCGCGCCTGCCGCCGCGCACCGTCGAGTTCGTGCAGTGGGCGGCGCGCTACGCGGTGGACTGGCCGGGCCAGCCCCTGGCCATCGCCCTGCGCGGCGCCCGCGCGCCCAAACCCAAGCCGGCGCGCAGCGTGGAACTGACCGGGGCCCAGCCTGCCCGGCCGACGCCGGCGCGCGCCAAGGTGCTGGAAGCCGCGGCCGCCCAGGCGCTCAGCCCGCCGGACCTGGCGCGCGCGGCGGGCGTGGGCGCAGGCGTGGTCAAGGGCCTGATCGACGAGGGCGTGCTGACGGTGCGGCTGGTCGAGGCGCAGGCGCGGTTCGATCCGCCCGATCCGGCCCGGCCGGGCGCCGTGCTGAACGACAGCCAGGCCGCCGCCGCCGCGGCGCTGAAGGCCATGCTGGCGGACGGCGGCTTCAATGTCGCCCTGCTGGATGGGGTGACCGGCTCCGGCAAGACCGAGGTCTATCTGGAGGCCGCCGCGGCGGCGCTGGCCGCCAGCGACACGGCGCAGGTGCTGATCCTCCTGCCGGAGATCGCGCTGACCCAGGCGGTCATCGCGCGGGTGGCGGCGCGGTTCGGCGCCCAGCCGGGGGAATGGCACTCCGACGTCGCCCCGCCGGCGCGCCGCCGGGTGTGGGAGGCCGTGGCCACCGGCCGCTGCCGGATCGTGGTCGGCGCCCGCTCGGCGCTGTTCCTGCCCTTCGGCGACCTGAAGCTGATCATCGTCGACGAGGAGCACGACGCCTCCTTCAAGCAGGAGGAGGGCTTCATCTACCAGGGGCGCGACCTGGCCGTGGCGCGCGGCAAGATCGAGGACGCCGCGGTGGTCCTGGCCTCGGCCACCCCGTCGCTGGAAAGCCTGCGCAACGCCGAGCAGGGGCGCTACCGCTGGCTGCGCCTGTCGGCCCGGCACGGCGACGCGCGCCTGCCCGATATCTCCCTGATCGACCTGCGCGAGACCCCGCCTGACCCTGGCCGCTGGCTGTCGCCGCCGCTGGTCAAGGCCATGGGCGAGACCTTCGCGCGCGGCGAACAGACGCTGCTGTTCCTCAATCGCCGGGGCTATGCGCCGCTGGTGCTCTGCAAGGCCTGCGGCGAGCGGATGACCGCGCCGGACACCGACTCCTGGCTGGTGGAGCACCGCTACTCAGGCCGCCTGGTCTGCCACCTGACCGGCTTTTCCATGCCCAAGCCCAAGGCCTGCCCGCACTGCGGCGCACATGACGCCCTGGTCTCCATCGGCCCGGGCGTGGAGCGGGTGGAGGAGGAGGCGCGCGCGCTGTTCCCGCAGGCCCGGGTGGCGGTCTTCTCCTCCGACACCGCCTTCGACGCTCGGGAGGGCCGCCGGCTGATCGAGGCCATGGCCGACGGGCACATCGACATCCTGGTCGCCACCCAGGCGGCGGCGAAGGGCCACAACTTCCCGGACCTCACCCTGGTGGGCGTCGTGGACGCCGACCTGTCCTTGCGCGGCGGCGACCTGCGCGCGGCGGAGCGGACCTATCAGCTGCTGGCGCAGGCCACCGGGCGGGCCGGGCGCAAGGAGAAGGCCGGCCGCGCCCTCCTGCAGACCTGGGCGCCGGAGCACGCGGTCATGCAGGCCCTGGCGGCCCAGGACCGCGACGCCTTCGTCGAGGCCGAGATGGCCGAGCGCGAGCTGGCCGGCCTGCCGCCCTTCGGGCGCCTGGCCGCGGTGGTGATCTCCGGCGTCGATCCCGCCCAGTTGGAGGCCTTCGCCCAGGCCATGGCCCAGGCCGCGCCGAATTCCGCGGGCGTGGAGGTCTATGGCCCGGCCGACGCGCCGCTCAGCCTGGTGCGCGGCCGCCGCCGCAAGCGGTTCCTGGTGCGGGCGGACCGGACGGTGGACCTGTCGGCCTACATGGCCACCTGGCGCGCGCGGGTGAAGCCGCCGGCCGCGGTGCGCGTGGCCATCGACATCGACCCCTACAGCTTCCTTTGAGGCCGGGCGTTCAGAGCCCTTCCCACCCGGTTGATCCAGCCTGACCGGAAAGGGCCTTAGCCGTTCCGACGGAGCTGGACGTCGACCCCGCTGGCGCGGTGCGAGACGAACAGGCTGTTGCTCCAGCGGTGGAAGGCCAGCACCGGCTGGCCGCCGGAGCCGGTCAGTTGCATCCCGTCGCTCGTGGGCTGCCAGCCGGTCGGCGCGGCGGGCAGGACGTCGCCGCAGCTCGAGGCGGCCTTCACCGTGTGGGCGGCGCCCAGGGTCAGGACGCAGAGGTCCTGGCCGCCGGAGGAGACGGTCCATGCGCCGACGGCTTCCTTCGGCGTCAGCGGCACGCCGGCCTCGTTGTCCTCGGCGACGGCGACGGCGAGCGAGGCGGTTGCGAACAGGGCGGCGCCCGCCAGGCACGAGGCTATGCTCAGGATTCTCATGGCTTACTCCCAGTATCGGGGGACCAAACGCCGGTCCCCGGATCGGAGTTGCGCCCTCAGTGCAGGGTGGGCCCCTTGTCGGCCGGGGGCTTCCCGTCGCGGCGCTTGCGGCGCGACAGCATGTTCAGGCCCTCGACGACGCCCGAGAACGCCATGGCCGCATAGATGTAGCCCTTGGGCACATGCACGCCGAAGCCCTCGGCGATCAGGGTGGCCCCGATCATCAGCAGGAAGCCCAGGGCCAGCATCACGACGCTGGGATTGTCGTGGATGAACCGGGCGAGCGGGCCGGCGGCCACCAGCATCAGCGCCACCGCGACGACCACCGCCGCCATCATGATCGGCAGGTGCTCGGTCATGCCCACCGCGGTCAGGATCGAGTCGATCGAGAACACCACGTCGAGCGCCAGGATCTGCACGATGGCGGCGCCGAAACTGAGGGCCGCGCGTCCCTTCTTGTCGAGCAGGCCGGCGGTCTCCTCCGGATCGACCGAGTGATGGATCTCGCTGGTCGCCTTCCACACCAGGAACAGGCCGCCCGCCAGCAGGATCAGGTCGCGCCAGGAAAAGCTCAGGTCGACCATCGGATGGCCGTCCGCCAGGGACGGGACGGCGAACGGCAGCACCAGCACCGGCCGGGTCAGGCCGACGATGAAGGCGATGGCCGACAGCAGCACGAGGCGCAGCACCAGGGCCAGGCCGATGCCGATCCGCCGCGCCCGCCCGCGGGTCGCTTCGGGCAGCTTGTTGGACAGGAGGGCGACGAACACCAGGTTGTCGACGCCCAGCACCACTTCCATGACGATCAGGGTCACCAGGGCGATCCAGGCTTCCGGGCTCACCACCAGCGCGGCGAGCCCGCCCGCGACTTGACCCATCCGAATCCCTTCCAGCCAGTCTCAGGCGACTTCTAGCCTATTGGCGGGCGCGGGCTAGAGACCGGCGGATTCGCCCCATTTGCCCGATTTGCGGGCGCTTCAAGGGACCCGGCGTCGATGTCGCAAACTTGTGAAGCGCCGGGCGCCGGAATTCGCGCCAAACGCGAACACCTTGCCATGCGGCGTGAGCTCTTGTTTCATTCCGTTACAGGCGGGTGATTTGAGCATCTGGTCCGGTGTATCATGTATGATAGAGATAATGATCTGCGACAGGACAGATAGTTTGGTGTCGCAATGAGGGGGTGAATGGGATTGATATCTTTGAACGTCGAGATTGATTGTCGGATTTTTCTTGTCAACTCTCGAAGTTTTCAACTATTCAGCCAATGCTACGGCCAAGCCTCGCGATAGACGGAACGCGGCTATCCGCCGCTCAAATCTAAACCCTCTTTTCACTCAAACGGAGATAGGGTTAGCTCTTCCGGAGTTCGCGTCGGGGAGTTTCACAAACATGCTTAAGCGGACGAGAACCCTTCTGGGTTCCCTCGCCGTCGCGGCGGTTCTAAGCCTCGCGCCCACCATGGGTGGCGCGTTGGCGGAAACCTACTGGCAGTGCGTTCCGTTCGCGCGCCTGGTGTCCGGGATTCAGATTTTCGGCGACGCCTATACCTGGTGGCAGCAGGCCCTCGGCAAGTACGAAGAGGGCTTCCAGCCGAAGGCCGGCGCGGTGCTCTGCTTCAAGCCGACCGAGCGCATGCGCCTGGGCCACGTGGCCGTGGTTTCGGAGGTGCTGACCGACCGCATCGTCCAGATCACCCACGCCAACTGGTCGCCCATCGAGGGCTCGCGCGGCAAGGTGGAGAAGGACGTGACCCTGGTCGACGTCTCGCCTGAGGGCAACTGGAGCCAGGTCAAGGTCTGGTACGACCCCAACCGCGACCTGGGCGGCTCGACCTACCAGACCTACGGCTTCATCTATCAGGACGCCACGGCCAAGATCCTGGCCTCGACGGGGGTCTCCAACGCCGAGAACACCGCCATCGCCATGGCCCAGTCCGCGGCCAGCCACATGGCCTCGGCCGTGCGGCCCGGCTCCGGCCCGCTGCAGATGCTGAGCCAGGCGGCCGACTCCACCGACCGCATCGCCGCCCTGATCGCCAAGGCCACCCGCGGCGACGCGCCGAGCAACTAGAACGGCGCACCGCAACCGAATTGACGGGCCTGTCCGGGCGCTCCACTAGGAGCGCTCGCGGAGGCTTTGCATGCTCAAACTCCTTCGGCGCGGCGCCCCGGGGCCCGAGGCCGTATCGCCCGAGCCGGGCTGGCGGCCGCCGGAAGACGCGCTCTGGCTCGACCTGCTGTCGCCGACCCGCGAGGAAGAGCGCGCGATCGAGGCGGCGCTCGGCCTCGAACTGCCCACCCGCGAGGAGATGGCGGAGATCGAGCCCTCCAGCCGCCTCTACCAGGCCGGCGGCGCGACCTTCATGACCGCCACCCTCCTGGCCCGGCGCGAGGACGACAGCCGGACGGACGCGCCGGTGACCTTTGTGCTGGCCAAGGGCGTGCTGATCACCATCCGCTACGACGAGCTCAAGGCCTTCCAGCTCTTCGCGGAGCGGGCCCAGGCGCTGGGTGTCGCCTCCAGCTCGTCCTGCCTGTTCAACCTGCTGGACGCCGTCGTCGAGCGGCTCGCCGACCTGCTGGAGCATACCGGCGCCAACGTCGAGACGGTCTCGACGTCGATCTTCGGCCGGCCCAAGGGCGCGCAGTTCGAGGCCCTGCTCACCGAGCTGGCGCGGGCCCAGTCGCTGACCTCGATGACCCGCAACAGCCTGGTGAGCCTGGCGCGGCTGTTCAGCTTCGCCGCCCTCGCCCCGGAGATCGCCGCCGATCCCGAGTGCCAGGCGCACCTGCACGCCCTGCAACGGGACGGCCAGTCCCTGACCGAGCACGCCGGCGCGCAATCCAGCCAGATCGCCTTCCTTCTGGATGCGGCGCTGGGCCTGATCAACATCGAGCAGAACGGGATCATCAAGTTCTTCTCGGTGGCCGCGGTAATCCTGATGCCGCCGACCCTGGTGGCCTCGATCTACGGGATGAACTTCCACAACATGCCGGAGCTGGACTTCCGCTACGGCTATCCGATGGCGCTGAGCCTGATGGCGATCTCGGCGATCGTGCCGGTGCTGTGGTTCAAGCGGCGCGGATGGTTCTGAAATAACACGGTGTCCGACGCGCGGGGCGCAACCGTTCTTTAAGTGACCAGGGCGCAGGTTCCGGCGCGCAAAGGTCTGTCATGGCATCCCAAGCCCAACCTCACCATCTGGCCCTCGACGCCCAGGCGTTGCGCGAGGCGGTCGAAGCGCACCAGCGCTACCTGGCGGGTCGTTCGGGCGGGCGGCGGCTCAGCCTGACCTATGCCGACCTTTCCAACTGCACCCTTGAAGGCCTCGACCTGCGCGAGGCCGACTTCGCGGGCGCCAACTTCCACGGCGCGACCCTGGCCCGCGCCAACCTGACCCGCGGCATCCTGTTCGGCGCCGACCTGCGCGAGGCCGACCTGCGGCGCGCCAACCTCAGCCGCGCCGACCTGCGCGGGGCCTGCCTGCGCGGCGCCAACCTGGCCGGCGCCGAGCTGCCCGGCTGCGACCTGCGCGAGGGCCGCATCGCGCTGCAGGACAAGCTTGACGGCTTCCGCATCCTTCGCCACGAGCACCGTCCGGGCGAGCTGAACTACGCCATCCTGTCGGGCGCGAACCTGGCCGGCGCCCAGATGGCCGGCGCGGTGGCCATGTCCAGCGACTTCACCGACGCCAACCTCTCCGGCGCCCAGATGGCCGGGGCCAAGCTGACCCGCGCGGTGCTGGACGGGGCGGACCTGACCGGCGCCGACCTGGCCGGCGCGGACCTTTCCGGCGCCTCGATGAAGCGCGCGGTGCTGAGCGGCGCCAATCTGCGCAACACCATCCTCGACGACGTCGACATGAGCGACGTCCTGCGCTCCCCGCCGCCGGTGGTGATGGTCGACGACCGCCCGCTGGACAAGGTGCTGGCCGAGCACGAGGCCTATTGCGACTCCGCCGGCTCGCGCGGCTCGGTGGTGGAGATGAGCGGCGTCGACTTCCGGCCGATGAAGAGCCTGAAGGAGCGGCGGCTGACCGCGCTGGTCGCCCGCAACGGCATCTTCTTCGGCCTCGACCTGCAGGGCGTCCAGTTCCAGGGCGCCGACCTCTCAGGGGGCGACTTCCGCGGCTGCGACCTGCGAGACGCCGACCTGCGCGGGGCCAAGCTGGCCGGCGCCTCCTTCACCCGCGCCGACATGCGCGGCGCCAAGCTGGGGCCGCTGACCGTCGGCGACGGCCGCTTCGTGCGCACCGACTTCACCCGCGCCGTCCTGCGCGGCGCCGACCTGCGCGGCGCCCACGCCCACCGCGCCCGCTTCCTGGAAGCCGACATGAACGGCGCCAACATGGCCGGCTGCGACCTGACCGACGCCGAGCTGGAAGTCTAAGGAGATCGCCTCTCCCTTCGGACTTCGTCTCAGGGCGAGGCGTCACAGGTTCTCGATCTCGCAGCCCAGGTCTTCGCAGATCCAGTTGGCGAGGAGGGTCCGGTGGCAGCCCGCCGCATCGGCTTCGTAGCAGAGCAGGGCGACCTTCCTGTCGCGGGCGAGGTCGGTGGCCTTGGCCAGTTCCATCTGAGCGCCCGGCTCGACCATGTGGGCGTGGAAGATCTCGTGCATCTCGGCGACATGGCCCTTCCGCGCCGCGTCGCGGCCGGGCTTGGGCGTGCCGAGCTGGCGCAGGTGGACATAGCCGATGCCGGCCTCGTTGAGGCTGGCGGCCAGCAGCGTCTTGGAGAAGCCCGCCCGGCGCGAGGCGGCGACCGCGCGGACGTCGATCACCAGCTCGACCCCGGCGTCCTTCAGCTTGCCGATGACGGCGGGCTGGGTCTCGCGCTCATAGCCGATGGTGGCAAGCTTCATCTCTTCTCCTGCGGCCTCGCCCGGCTATATGGGCCCTGAGCAGGAGAAACCATGGACGCCAAGGTCGCCCCCGAGCCGCAGCCGCGGACCATATCCTTGCCAAGGCGCGGCGGCGCCATGGCGGTCCTGGATTTCGGGCCGAAGAACCGGCCGGTGGACATCGTCTTCTCCCACGCCAACGGCTTCAACGCGCGCACCTATCGCACGATCCTTCAGCCGCTGGCGGCGAGCCTGCGCCTCCTGGCGCTGGATCTGCGCGGCCACGGGGCCAGCACCCTGCCGACCGCGATCGAGGGCCGCCAGGGCTGGCTGGAGTTCCGCGACGACCTCCTGGCCCTGCTGGCGGCGGCCTGCGAGGCGCCCGTGGTGCTGGCGGGCCATTCCATGGGCGGGACCTCCAGCCTGCTGGCCGCGGCCGCCGAGCCCGGACGGGTGCGCGCGCTCGCCCTCTTCGACCCGGTGATCTTCCCCATCGAGGCGCAGGGCGCGGGCGGCTCGGCCGAGTCGCCCCTGGTGGGCGGCGCGCTTCGCCGCCGGGCGACCTTCGCGAGCCGCGAGGCGGCCTTCGAGGCCTACCGCGGGCGCGGCGCCTTCAGGACCTGGAGCGACGAGCAACTCGCCGACTATGTGGCCGCCGGCTTCCGCGAGACGGCGGAGGGCGAGGTCACGCTCGCCTGCGCGCCGGAGTGGGAGGCCTCGAACTTCCGCACCCATAACTACGATCCCTGGGCGGCGTTTGCGCGCAGCCGCTGTCCGGTCCGCATCCTGCGCGCCGCCGAGGCCTCCACCTTCCGCACCGAGGGCCGGGAGGCTGAGCTTGCCAGGCTGGGCGACCGCGTCACCATCGAGACCGTGCCGGGCACGACCCATTTCCTGCCGATGGAGCGTCCGGACCTGGTGCGCGCGACGCTAGGCGCCTGCGCGGCTTTCTAGAGGGTCAGGCCGGGGATCACGCGGGCGTCGGCCTCGGCCAGGGCCTCGGCGCTGAGCGTGATCATCTTGCGGGTCTCCAGGTCGAAGGAGACCGCGATCGCCTCGGCGACGCCCCAGGCCTTGCCGCTCTCCGGGTCCAGCAGCCAGTGGGTCAGGCGTCGGAAGCGCGCGTCGCCGCCGGAAGCGCCGGAGCGCAGCTCCACCCGGTCGCCGGCCCGCGGCCAGTCCAGGTGGATCAGCCGGTATTCCAGCGCCGCCCCGCCGATCCGCGCGCCCGCCGCCTCGGCGCCCGGGCGGCGGCCTTCGAAGAGGTGCGGGATGGCGTCGGAGATGCGGGCCATCATCAGTTCCGTGCGCATCCGCCCGAAGAGGTCGCAGTCGCCGGCGCCGACCGCGCCCAGCGCCGTGCGCGGCAGGCCGAGCTCGTCGGCGCGCCTGCGGCCCGCGCGGCTCTGGACGGGCTCGAGGCCGATGCTGCGGGCCGCCGCCTCCGGGGGGACCTCGAGCGTCAGGGCCCGGGCCCGCTCGCGCACGCGCGCCGGCCAGGGGAAGGCGCGGCCGTCGCGGGCGGTGGCGTGGGCCACGACGGTCTGGAAGCTGGCCGCGAGTTCGCCGCTGCGGTGGCGCAGCAGGAGCAGCAGCCGGGCCTCGCTCTCGCCGAGCTCGACGACCCCGCCCGACATGACCAGCGGCGCGCCCGGCCGGGCCTCGCGCAGGAAGCGGATGTGCTGATCGCGCACGATCAGGGTGGCCCGGGCGTCGGGCGCGAAGGCGCCGGCCATGCCGAGCTCCGCCGCCAGCCCCGCCAGCCCCTCCATGGCCTTGGCCACGTAGAAGCCGACGTTCAGGTGGCCCATGGCGTCGCATTCCCACATGGCCACGCTGCCGCGCCAGACCTCGACCGCCTCGCCCAATGAGTCCTCCCCCGAACGCCGAGACGCCAACCTAGGGACGCCCGTGCGCGATGTAACCTCGGTCGCCTCGCCTCCGAATAGGATTTCGTGTCAGATGGGGCGGCTCGCTGCGCGGGGCTGCGGCAAGGAACGTTCGCGAACATGGCCAATCCGCAGAAGGTCCTGGTCTATCGCCACGCGGCGGTGACGCGGATCACCCACTGGATCAATGTCCTGGCGCTGACCCTGCTGCTGATGAGCGGGCTCAACATCTTCGGCGCCCACCCGGCGCTGTACTGGGGCCAGAAGGCGACCTTCGCCCACCCCTGGATCTCCATGACCGCCGAGCCGCAGGGAAACCGCATCGTCGGCGTCACCCGGATCGGCTCGGCGAGGTTCGACACCACCGGCGTGCTGGGCTATTCCGGCAAGCCCGGCTCGGAAGAGGCCGTGGCCTTCCCGTCCTGGGCGACCGTACCCAGCGAGCGCGACCTGGCCGACAGCCGCCACTGGCATTTCTTCTTCGCCTGGCTCTTCGTGCTGAACGGCCTCGTCTACTGGCTGGTGGGCCTGGGCCGCGGCCACATCGCCAAGGACCTGGTCCCCACGAAGGCCGACGTGGCGCCGCGCAACGTCTGGCATGAGATCGTCACCCACGCCCAGCTCAAGTTCCCCAAGGGCGAGGCGGCGCGCCGCTACAACGTCCTGCAGAAGGGCGCCTACCTCGCGGTGGTGCTGATCCTGCTGCCGCTGATGGTCCTGACCGGGCTTTGCATGTCGCCCGGCTTCGACGCCGGCGCGCCCTGGCTGGTGGACGCCTTCGGCGGCCGGCAGTCGGCGCGGACGATCCACTTCCTCACCGCCTTTTCGATCGTGGGCTTCGTGCTGCTGCACCTGTTCATGGTGGTGGCCTCGGGAACCTGGAACAACATCCGCTCGATGATCACCGGCCGTTACGCCATCGTCCCCGACAAGACCGGAGAGGCGGCATGACCTTTTCGACCCATCGCCGCGGCTGGCTGCGGGCGGGCCTGGCCTCGGCCGGCGCCCTGGTCCTGGCGGCCTGCGACAGGATCACCAACAGCTCCAGGGGCGTGGCCGTGCTGCAGAGCGCCGAGGGCCTGACGCGGCGCGCGCAACGCCTGGTCATCGACCGCAAGGCCCTCGCACGCGAGTTCACCCCCGCCGACATCTCGGGCGACTTCCGGCCCAACGGCTCCATCGACCCGCAGGACCCCGACTACCTGGCCCTGAAGGCCAAGGCCTTCGCGGACTATCGGCTGGTGGTGGACGGGCTGGTCGAGCGGCCGCTGTCGCTCAGCCTGGCGGACCTGCGCGGGATGCCCGCGCGCACCCAGATCACCCGCCACGACTGCGTCGAGGGCTGGTCGTCGATCGGCAAATGGACCGGGGCGCGGCTGGGTCCGCTGCTCGACCGGGCCGGCCTGAAGCCGACCGCCCGCTACATCGTCTTCCACTGCGGCGACACCCTGGAGCAGACGCTCGACGGCTCGGGCCAGTACTACGAGAGCATCGACCTGATCGACGCCTACCACCCGCAGACCATCCTGGCCTACGCCATGAACGACCAGCCCCTGCCGGTGGCCCACGGCGCGCCGCTGCGCCTGCGCGTGGAGCGCCAGCTCGGCTACAAGCACGCCAAGTACGTCATGCGGATCGAGGCGGTGGACGACTACCGCCACCTGGGCCGCGGCAATGGCGGCTTCTGGGAAGACCGCGGCTACGAGTGGTACGCGGGGATCTGATCCACGTCCTCTCCCCCGGCGGAGCCGAGAGGGAGAGGTTGGGAGAGGGCGGCTCGTGAAGCGGTGATCCGCCGACAGTCGATCGAGGACCCTTGCCTCCCGTAGGCGCAACGGAAGGGCTCAGCCGCCCTCTCCCAACCTCTCCCTCTCTCGCTGCGCTCGGGGGAGAGGCGTTCAGTACGGGTTCTGCGCCACGACGGCGGCTTCCTTGGCGCAGGCGGCGGGGTCGGGCGCCGGGCCAGCCTTGCGGGCCGCGGCGACTTCCAGGCGGGCGGTCTCCATGTCCCTGCGGAACTCCGCCGAGCCGTGCAGGCCGGCGACCACGATCGAGCCGTTCATGCGCCCGGCCTCGACGGCGCTCAGATTGTGCACGCCGCAGACCAGGCGGCCCTCGCCGAAGGCGCGCGCCCGGCTAAGGATTTCGGTCGCCCGGTCCGGCGCGAGTTCGGCCAGGATCAGGCCCACGGTCCAGCCCCAGGTGTTGTGGCCGGAGGGGTAGTCCGGGCTCTTGGCCAGGGCGTCGCTCTGCTCGATGCAGGTCTCGCCCTTGTCGACCAGGAACGGCCGCTGGCGCTTGTAGATGTCCTTGGGGCGGTCGGTAGCCCGGCTGACGTCGCGGCCCACGCGCAGGATCATGGCCGTGGTCGTTGGCGCATTGGCCGAGGTCAGCTCGACGCCCACCGCGCAGCTCAGGTCCTTCAGGATCGCCGCCTGGTTGACGTCGTTCTGGGCCAGCGCCCACCGCGGGGTGTCCTTGAAGGCCCGCGTGCTGCGGAAGATCGCCCGGTCCGCCTCGTATCGCGTGGTCCCGGCCACCGGCGCCGGCGGCAGGATCCTGTAGGTGTCAGGCGCCGCCGCGCCCAGGTAGCCCTGGGCGGTCTGCGTCGCCATCGGCGCGGGGGCGGGATCGGCGCCCATGGTCAGCACCGCCGCGGCCGTCGCCGCCATCGCAAGTTTCCAGCTCATCCCGATCTCCCACGCTGCCGCTCCGGTGTTGCAGAGCTGCACGGCGGATTCAACCACGGAGGCGAAGACGTCCGAGGCCGCGTTCGCCATGGAATCAAAAAACTTGACATCAAAATTGATAAAATGAATATATGAAACATGAGAGATACGAAAACACAAGATTGGCAGGTGCTGAGCGAGCTGACCCGCGGCCGGCCCATCGTCGTGGAGCGGGTGCGGCTCGTCGAGCAGGGCGTGGCCATCGAGGGCGCCTTCGAGCTGCCGCGCCTGGCCCGGCTCTCCGCCGAGGACCAGGTCTTCGTGGCCGCCTTCGTACGCAGCCACGGCTCGATCAAGGAGATGGAGCAGGTGTTCGGCGTCTCCTATCCGACCATCAAGGCCCGGTTGAACCGCATCGCCGGAGGGCTGGAGTTCGTCGAGACCGATCCCACGCCCAGCCGCGAGGAGGTGCTGGAGCGCCTCGCCCGCGGCGAGATCACTGCCGACCAGGCTGTCGCCGAACTGGAGGGACGCCGATGACGCCCACACCGAGAGCCGTGCGCCACTTCGGCCTCGCCGCCATGGAGGCCCGCGCCGCCCAAACGCGAGCTGCGCCAGCCCGCCCGACCGCGGCGCCCGCCACGCCGCCGCGCCGCATCGTCGTGCGCCTGTGGCTGCCGATGACGGCGATCTCCCTGCTGCTGGCGCCCTTCGCCATCCTTTTGTCGCCGCTGATCTGGTTCGCCCCGCCGCCCTACGGCTACCGGCCGTTCGCGACGGTCATGGGCATCGGCGCCCTGCTGCTGAGCCTCGGCGGCACGGTGGTCGAGGTCGACACCCACGATGCCCTCATCCGCATCAGGATTTTCTAGGAGACCTCCCCATGAACAACGACCGCCGCTCGGTCCTGCAGATGCTGGCCGATGGAAAGATCAGCGCCGATGAGGCCGAGCGTCTCATCAACGCCATGGAAGGCGCCGGCTCGGCGCCACGATCCCCGGACGGCCCGTCCACGGGCCACAACAAGCCGCCGCCGAAATATCTGCGCGTGTCGGTGGATGCGACGGACGATGACGGGCCCACCAAGGTCAACATCCGCGTGCCCATGGCCCTGCTCAGGGCCGGCGTGCGGCTGACCAGCCTGATCCCGCCGGGCGCCCGCGACCAGGTCAACGCCGAACTCGCCAAGAACGGCGTGCCCTTCGACATCGGCCAGCTGAAGCCCGAGAATCTCGAGGAGCTGATCTCGCACCTCGACGACTTCAGCGTCGATGTGGATTCCACCGACGCCAAGGTGCGGGTCTACTGCGAGTAAGCCTCCACCGATCTGCTTCCGGCGCTGAAGAAAGGGAGGCCATGACCCCGCCATCCGCCTGGACCGGCATGATGCCCGTCGATGACAGCGCGCTGTACGTGCGCGACACCGGCGGGCCCGGCCGGCCCGTGGTCTACCTGAACGGCGCCTATGCCGATCAGTCGCACTGGCGGCGCGTCATCGCCGACCTCGGCGGCGACGACCGGCACATCACCTACGACATGCGCGCCCGCGGCAAGTCGAAGCGCTCGGCGGACTATTCGTTCGAGACGGCCCTCCGGGATTTGGATGCGGTCCTGAAGGCGAGGGGCGTGGAACGGCCGCTGCTGGTGGGCTGGTCTTACGGAGGGATACTGGCTTGGCGCTGGGCCGACCGGAATCCGGATCGCGTTCTGGGGGTCGTGACCGTGGACGCTTTTCCCGCCGGCCTGACGGGTGAGGCCGGCCGGGCGCGGATCCGGAAGCTGTTCGGCCAGATGCGCTTGCTGATGCCGCTGGCGCGAGCGTTGGGCCTAACCGCGCGGATGACCACGGACGAGCACATCGAAGTCAACATCGACGCCAACGAGATCGGCGCGGCCAGCGTACCGGTCCTCGACCGCCTGACCTGCCCGGTGCGGTTCGTCTTGGCCACGGGTGACAGCCTCGGGGCCAAGGGCGGCGAGATGGACCAGGGGCGGACCGTGCTCGACCCGATCCTCGCGCGCAACCCGAACCTCAAGATCAGCGCCAGGGTCGCGAGCAACCACACCGGCATTCTGCGCAAGGATCACCGCGCCATCGCCGACGCGGTCCGCGAGCTCGCCAACGTGTGAACCTTCCTTTCCCGCGCAGCGGGAGAGGGGGGACCATTCCCCGTAGAGGGAATGGTGGAGAGGGAAAGCGGACGCGCCGAGCTTGCGGCTTGCCCTATCCACCCTTGGCTCTTCCCCGGCTTCGCCGGGTCGGCCAACGGTCCCCCTTTCCCACAAATGGGAAAGGAACGGCGGCTAGGCCGCCTTCCCGAACAGCTTGTTCCAGCGGCGCTTGGTGCGGGTCTTCCACGAGCTCCGGTGCCAGGCGTCGGACGCGATCAGCGGCACCACCGTGGTGGCCTCGGCGAACACCATCTGCTCCCAGGTGACATCGACCTTGCCCCAGGAGCAGGCCTCCTTGAGCGTGGACGACGAGCAGGCGCCGTCACGCACGTCGGCGACGGTGATCTGCACGGCGTATTTGTGCATGGCGACCTCGTGGCCGAGGATCTCGGCGCAGACCACGGTGTCCTGGGCGAAGTTCTTCGGCACCCCGCCGCCGACCATGAACAGGCCCGTGGCTCCGGCGGCGATCTTGATGTCGGTGAGTTCGCGGAAGTCGGCGACCGCGTCGATGGTGAGGTAGGGCTTGCCGGCCTTCATCCGCTCCACCTGGTGCTTCACCAGGCCGAAGCCCGCCGAGGAGTCCACGAAGGCGGGGCAGAAGATCGGCACGCCTTCCTCATAGGCGGTCTGCACCAGGGAACCCGGCTTCTTGGCGTTGCCGGCGGCCAGCCACTTGCCCATCTCCCAGATGAACTCGCGGGACGAATAGGGGCGTGGCTCCAGCATCTCGCACAGGGCGTAGATCGTCCCGTCGCAGTTCTGCAGCTCTTCCTCGTCGATGTAGGTGTCGTAGATCCGGTCGATGTAGAGGTCCCGCAGGTCGCGGTCGTCGACGCCTCCCTGGGCCTGGTAGTGCTTGAAACCCAGGGCCTCGAAGAAATCCATGTCGACGATGGAGGCGCCGGTGGCCACCACCACGTCGATCATCCCGTACTTCAGCATGTCCCGGTAGATGTGCATGCAGCCGCCGGCGCTGGTGGAGCCGGCCAGCGTCAGCCAGGTCGAGCAGTCGGCGTCCTCCAGGCTCATAGACCAGATGTCGGCGGCGCGCGCGGTGTCGCGGCTGGTGAAGCTCATCTTGCGCATGGCGTCGATGACCGGACGGGCGTCGTACTGGTCGATCGCCACGTGCTCGACGGTGTTGGCCAGCAGCTCGGCCTTGCGGTTCGATTTCTGAACGTCAGCGTTCATCTTCGGAAGTTCCCTTCTGAGAGGTGATCGCCCGTCCATAGGAGAGGCGCGACCGGGACGGAGCGACCGGCCGCGCCTTTAGCACGCGATATATGTCCGCTGTTACCGCCGCCGGCGCTTCTTGCCGGCCGCGCCTTTAGGGCGGGACAGGCGGACCACCTTGTTGCGTTCCTCCTCCTGCGCCTCGCGGGGCAGGCGGATGGAGCGGCCGGCCAGGCCGAACATCGAGGCCATGGGCGCCACCG
>Ga0210400_10001283_pt1 | contig 25109 bp, 33 predicted proteins | sample IncBWH26MmetaG_FD_155456 | JGI IMG/M metagenome (GOLD analysis project Ga0210400, IMG submission 155456) | Forest soil microbial communities from Barre Woods Harvard Forest LTER site, Petersham, Massachusetts, United States - Inc-BW-H-26-M | ecosystem: Environmental > Terrestrial > Soil >...
AGCGTGCACCGAATCATCTACTCCATCTTCCAGAGATTTAACCTGGAATGGAAAACCCGCACCCTCTCGCTATTTACACAGGCAGCTTGACGTCACCGCCACAGAGTCTGGTGCGGGGCGCGGGCTGATCTTCGACGGATATAACGAGCGTCAGGCGTCCCCGGACCATCGCAAGACGAACTAGTCACAGGGCCGAACCCACCGTGAGAGGCGTCGAAGTGGTTTTTGTTCAAGCCCAGCGAATCATGACGAAGAGCACTGCGCCAGCTACCAGCACCGCCTTTACCAGCGTGAGCCACTTCTCTACAAACACATTTCGCATACGAACTATCCTTTCCGAAAAACATGGCCCAAAGGCAGGTTCTCCTCTGGGCCGTTCTCTTCTACTAAGTGCGGGAGGGCTATCGGGGCGCATGCTGCCGTTCCATCACCATCGACATCGCACGTAGGTGAGTTTCACGGCTGTGCTCGGCATGGATGTGCTTCAGCATTGCTTGAGCCGCCAGTGTGCGTGGGTTTCCACCGCTTCTGTTAGAGTCTTCGATCCGCTCTGTGTGTGTGCAGGCCCTACAGACGAGAGTCGGGCCTCTGTGATCTCTACCGATGCGGTACATAGTAGAAGTGTACAGAATCTCTTCCCGTGTTCAATGTGATCTGGATCACTTTATCGTTAATCGTGCGCAGTCGTTAGGCACGGTACCAATGCGCTCGGCACTGGCCATCGACGGAGCGTAACCTTAAGGCATGTATCAAACGATCAGAAGCATCGCAGGCGGCACTTTTGCGAACAGGGAAACGCCGTGAATAACGATGCAAGCATGACGCCCGAAAAACGAGAACGATATGCCCAGTGGCTTCGCGCCACTGGCGTGGAACGTCCTTCTGACGACCTTATCGACAGGACCCGAGCGCGAGCCCTCTCCGAGATCGACACAGCGAAGGAACAGAAGCGACGGAATAATCTGAAGCTGATCGCACTCATGTCCTGTTGTCTGTTGATCGCTGCATACCTGTGTCTCAAGCTCTGATGATCCCTTCGCGAGTTCCAATCTCGCATTCCCCTAGCTATACGAATTGTACTGGTGGTCCGGGGCGTTACCGCCGACCCTGGCAATGCGCCGTCTTTCGTAGCGGTTTCAAAAAGGCAACTGTGGGTCTGGCGCTGAAGGCGCAACTGTTCAAAATTGAGCAGATTGTCAAATGATCTGAGGCTATCCTGTCGAGATTGCAAAAGACCAAGGCGGTGCTGTATGAACCGAACGAACGACAGATCGCGCATCTGTTCCGCAATTCTTGTCCAACCTTTCAGCGATTCAGTTTGTTTTGTCTTGAGGGCCTAAGTTCAGTTCCTCACTCTCTTTTCTAGCGGTTTCCACTCCCGCCAAAACCTCATCACAGGTTACGCAGGTTCTTGTGTTGCCTTACTAAACGGAGCCCCGCAATGACGCGAATTTTGATTGCAGATGACAGTACGCCCGTTCGATGCGGGCTGCGCACTTTGCTGGGACTGAATTCAGACTGGCAGGTCTGTGGCGAAGCCGTGGATGGTGCCGATGCCGTAGAAAAGGCGCGACAACTTGATCCCGACCTCATACTGATGGACTTCTCGATGCCGCGAATGGATGGTGTACAAGCAGCCCGAGAAATCGCCAAAGCTGGCTCAGACATCCCGATCCTGCTCGTCACTCTGAACCTTTCATCTGAGATCATGGAATTGGCTCGCAACGCAGGTTTGCGTGGAGCGATGTCAAAGTCGGAAATCAGCAAGTTTGCCCTATGCGATCAAGGCACTTCAGCGTGGTGAGACTTTTTTCTATGCGAGCTAGGCCACCCATCACGCGAGCACACGGATCAACTCAGTAGTCAACGACGATCCCGACTGCAGTGTGCCTGTGGTACTCGCTGAGGTTCAGACGCGACTCTTTTCGTAGTGCGTATGCAAGCTACGGCATTGGCCATGCCATTAGCGGTAAACCGAAGATCGCCATCTCAACTTCAACAGTTCGTGCAAATGAGGGGCTGGCTCGTCTATCTCTGTACGTTTGGTTGTACGCACATGCTCCGTTTTCATCGATAAGGTCGTAAGCCTCTCGAAGGTTCTTTCGCATTATGTTTCTTGGCCAGCACCAGTGCTTGACCCGACAGGGAGCATCCGCAACGAGGTGCGTAACGGTCAGCTTTTGTGGATAAACCGCCGAGTGACGGCGGTAGATCGTGATTTCCATGCGGTTCTCCTCTTTGGGCTCTAAGGCTTGATGCCGTGAAAGGGAGAAATCGCACCGATTGTGGTCGCCTTTGGCCTAGTACAAAACTAGAACAATCGTCTTGCTGAAATGGAAATCGCTTGTATTTACGGGCACAATAAATTGGCTCCTCAGGTAGGATTCGAATCCACCTGTAAACGTCAATACAAGGACTTACAGAGCACGGACGGCACAATAACGATATCGAAGTAACTAGTATTTCACGCTAAGTGATTGCCAACTGATTGCAGAATTCTACCGCCTCCGTCCGCGAGAAGTGCAGCCCTGTCTTGCGGTTTGGGAAATTTGCGCCTTTGCGGGAGGGTGGCCAGATCGAGATTGGGGAGCTCCGAGGCAGATGGGAGCAGACTCAATAGGATGTAGCTGCGCAATAGACCCATATCCGAGAATCTTCAATTCCGGACAGTGGAGTCGTATTTTCCTTGGGGCGATCAAGCCCAAACTCTCCCGACTGAGGCAGCCGCGAGCGGGCGGCTGATCTGAAAAATGACCACGTCGCGACCGCCGACCATTATTCCCGCTCCGTAATGATCTTCCCAAGTCTGCATGCCGCCGTGCAAAGTGTTGGCTTCATATCCCAGCCGAAGTAGTCCCTTGGGCTACCAACTCTGAAATGCTTCCTTTGGCGCAAATCGCCAGAACAGACGAGCCCTTTCGGAAGCCGTTCAATGAGTTCCCCCGCGACGCGGACGACCACGGAATCGACCATGCCGTCCTGACCCACTTCGAGCATTTCAAAATAAGGAAAATTGCGGGCGGTAATGCCGGGGTCCTTGAGCGGAAAGCGCTTGAACTCATCATGCACTCCCGCCTGAGAACGCTTCGCGCGCCCCCCGAGCAAGCAATTTCCGGTCTGTCGGCCTAGCCGGAAGTTATCCAGAGACGGCCTTCTGGGAAGTCCTTCTTGAAAGGTCCAATCCTCCGCGCCATCCTCGCGGGCCGAAAAGGAGCAGACAGCACTCGGGACCGCCCCGCAAGCTAGAACGACTGGGAGAACCGGCCTTCCAGGAATTCGCCCAGCTTGGCTGTCGCCCTGAATTGTGGGATCGGTTCCAGTTCCTTGAATGCCGATGTGAAGGCATTCGACAGACTCCAGATCGTCCGCGACCGGAATTCCTCGTATCTCGGTTCGAAGTACAGGTCATGCACCGTACGAGCTAGATGTTTGGGCGCTTCCAGCTTGCCCTCCACAAACGCCTCGTAGATGACCACCTTGGCCGTGACGTCGGTCAATTCGCTTTTCTGCCAGGCTTCGACTTGCTTTCGCATCGGCTCGAAGTTTCGCTGCATTCGATCGACGCCGACCGAGATGCAATCGATCAAAGAGAACGACTTCGAGTGTTTCGCGAGGACGGGAGTAAAGTCTCCCGCAAACGCCATGTTCGAGCACACGAACACGCGATAGCCGCACGTCATCGCCAGACGCATGCTCTTGTCGTGAGAGTTGCGCAACCCGATGGAGAAGCGGCAACCCTCCATCTCCGTCGCGAGATCGAGAACGCCGAAGGCTTTCATGCCGTCCGGTGAGACCGCATACTCGTCATGGACGACTCCGATGTGGCGAAAGCCCAGCGTTTCAATTAATGCTTGCACGATCTCATGGTGCGGGACCGGGCGGTGAGTTTCCGTTGCTGCGGGTGTCGGCACCAGTGCTAGTTCTTCGCGACCGATCGTTCGGCCGCCATAACCAATGAGCGTACTAGTTTCTGACATACTTCTTTCCTCCTTTGTTGCCTTGGACTGACATTCTGGAAAATGAGCGACGGCGCAAGCCGCAGCCACTATTTGCTGTTCATCGTTTGGGAGAGCAGGCGAGGGGTGCGCTCAACGCAGGTTGCGAGCGGGGATTTCTCGGTTGGATTGTTGCGTCGCCGTATTCAGCTTTAGGGACGATTTGGAGCGACAGGCTTATGATCTATGCCGATCAAGTGCCCACGGCATCAGTTCCAGGAAACAGGCGCCGAGGCAGCGGCGGAACCGGTTCATGGTGATAGCGCAGGTTCCAATAGTTCCATGAGCGGCGGTCGAAGATTCCAGCGGGCGGATCCTTCAAGACGCGATCGAAATCAGCGTCAGCATAGTACTTCATCCCCGTGGCGAGATCGTCGAGGGTTCCGTAGGTCATCAGGTGTGCGAGGAACAGTGTGGGGTCTCGTAGCGTCTCTTCGGGCGCTTTGAACCAAACAACCCGTTTTGCCACGCGTTTGAGATCCTCAGAGTAGTTCATGCTTCTGCTTCCTGCCGGCTCAGACCGGATCGTGCCACAACAGCCGGAAGTTCTCGTAAGTTTACCGAAGTTGCCGCCTCCAGCAGACGCGTTCGGACTGTTCTTGCCAGGCTGGGAAGGTCACCATCTTCGAAGAAGGTTAGCGCCTTGAGGCTTAGTGCTCCGTTGAAATCCTTCCCATAGATCGCTGCGGCCGCAGCCAAACCCTCGGCCAGGCTCAAGCCCGAATCGAGCGTGCTCAGAACGTCTCGATAGTCTTTCGCCTGGGCCCTGAACTGAACGGTCTTCAGCTTCGAAGCAAGAAGATCCAGTATCGAAGCAATCTGAATCCCGTTCTCTGGCACAATATCAGGGTCGTGAACGCGTTTGAGTCCCAGAGATCCAAAGAACGAAAGCTTCACCGGACCATTTCGATCAACAATCGCCGTGAGTGTGTTGTCTTGGAATTGGGTCATTTCGGCGTTTTTCAAATAGGGGACGCTGTCGCGCAGCGAATTGGGGTGAAAGGGCACGTTCGAGAAAAAGTCGAAGTCGTCCGATTGTCGGTGTCCCAGCCGCAGTGCCAGAGCTGTACCTCCATAGAGCACGAACGCCCTCGGAGTGTTCCTTAGCTCCGCCCAAAGTTGTCTCTGAGGCTCTGGAAGAATGCTCAGATTCGGTTTGAACATTTCCAACTCCTTTGGGCCAGCCCTGCGGCTTGCATCACCGTGAAGCCACCTTTACCCCGGTCCGGCCACGTCGCGGAGCGGCATCTCGCTTATTTTGCCTGATTTAACTCAAGCTGAATAGGGATGCCTGCTCGGGAACAACGGGCTTTGTTCGGCGCTTTTTAGCCAGTGTGCCCTGTCGCTGTCCGAAGACGACGATAGATGCGCTGTCCATGGCGCCTTCAACAAGACTCGCAGGGTTAGGCTGAGTGTCCAGCAGAATGCCCGCCATTTCGATTGCTGAGGCATCATCGTGGCTGTGGGAATTCGCCGGGAACAGCTTTTGATGTTCTGTATTAAGCGCTCTCCAAACGGAGTCGGCATTATCGCCGATGCCGTTCCTCTCGACCAATTGGCGCCCGTGCCACGAGGTCGCCAACTCTGTCGGAATCCGGTATCTCACTCACAGCGATGAACGAGCAAAGACCGTTCACAGGGATTGGCCGTTCATCTTCTATTCGATAGCCAGGCTCGATGTGTTGTCGTTTCCGTTTCTCGAACAAGTCGGCGTTCGTGGTCACACGAATTCTCATGGCCGTCCCCATTTCTTTTTCGCTTGAGATTTGGTTGGCGGCCGCGAGAGAGCTACTTGAAATCGCAGGTCTAGAACGGTCTAGGCCGTCCAGTTGGGGATGCTCAGGAGAGGCTAGGGCTTTTTACTTTCGTCGTCTCGAAGACTTATTCGTCTTGTTCGGAGACAATGTTACGACTTTGCCGTTGCGCCAGATGTAGACCGGTAGGCGCAAGCGGGTGTGCTCATCAATGGCCTTTGCCACTGCGACTTTAAACGCAATTTCGGCACGCTTTTCAATCGGTAACTGTAGTACTTCTCTTGAGGGCTCGCTCATGTTCGACCGTGGTCAAGATAGATCTTGTACTTCTTGTGTAGTGTAGTATGCAGGGCGGAGCGCTTGACGAGTTCACTGTAGGCGCTCCTCTGTATTTTACGGATGGTTTCATCTGTCTGGAACGCAATCACGTTGGAGCTCTAAGTTTTAGAGGTGATGCCCTCGAAGCGTTGACCATACATCCAACGCTGGGGGCGGATCTGTGACAGCCAGTCTTGGGCGGTAGGGATCCGTCCCAAGTCTTCCTTTACGTGCTGCTCTCCGACATAACGCACTGGGATGCGCTCTCCGTCGCTGTTGACGATGGTGACACCAAAGATGCGTTCCGCTAAGAAAATGCCTTCAGCGTGATGGCGGAGCGCGCGGTGGCGGAAATCTGTGAAAAACGATTTTGATTCGTCGAACCAGTTGTGGATTGCGAGATAATCCTCGGATTTGCCGCCAAATCTTCTGGCGCTGGTCTCTGCGTGCTTCAATGGGTGGGCCATGACTACACCTCGTAGGTCGAGGTCGTGTAGTCCTCGAAGCGGTCATTTCGTTCAACCGTGATCTTGCGGGTCTTCACGTTCAAGATCACGTCGCCGAAGCCTCCACAGTCGTTCTCATATCCGTACGGGACCAGCGCCTCGAAGTGTTCCTGCAGGTGCGAGAAGTCGGTGTCCTGAACTTCACTTTCTTCGTAAGCGTATTCCTCAGCGGCGTAGCACTTGATGTCTTCGTTCACGCCTTCATCGCCTGAGCCGTCGAAATGCACGGCCACAAACGTGATTCCCGCTTCCGCGAATCGGTCACATTCTGCGAGGATAGCTGCCTTGGCTGCGGCCTGCTCGGATGGAAGTTCCTGCCCTGCATTTGACGGTTTGTTTTCCATGGGTTTTTCCTTTCAACATCGGAAACGACACTGCGGTTGCTAATGAGAACGCTGAGGCGAAGCGCTGGAAGCGCTGGTGATGTTTTCTTCCCGGAAGGGGTCTACTGTTTCACTACTTCTCCTCGCCTGGCTGCTTCCAGCGCAAGCACGATCTCATGCAAGGTTTGAAGGTTGTCCACCCGATCGATGGACTGCAACTTCAGAGAGCGGAGTATTTGCGCCAGCGGCTCCGGCCCGACTCTGTCGAGCGCCGCGTGCAGTCGCCGGAAACCACGTTCAGCAGCTTGCATGTGCGCCAGCGCCTTTTGCCGAATCGCCGGGTCGGGAATATCCTTGGGGTTCCACACTCGCGCCAACGTCTTCAGCAGTCCGCGATACATGCACTTTCCTATCGATCGTTCCATCTGTTCGATCTCGTGTATGAAGCGCGAGCTTTGGTCGATCGCGCCGCTGCCGCTGTCATGGCCGTCCCCATTTCCGTTGTTCCCCACGGTTGTTTGCTCGGACAGCCTCGAGGCAACCTCCGCGTTGGGTCGAAGACCCTGTAGCCAGCCCGCAGGTGTGGCCCACCCTGCTAGTTGCGGAACAGACTTCGGTCGCTTGCGACCGTCCAGATCGACCCACGTTCGGGTGAAGTAATACAGATACCGTCCGAGTCCAAAACAGGAACAGGCTCTTTTGAAAGATTGCGCTTCCGCAGCCGTGGCAGCGTTATCATCGTCCGCCCACTCTTCTCCCGTGGCTGAGTGCGAACCCAAACCGAAGATGGTCAGCTCACAGGTGACCAGCACTTTCGCGACAATCTTCTGATCTTTACTTCGCTCAAAATTCGCGCAGGTATGAATTGCGTACTTACGCGTCCAGCCCGCCGGAGTGAGCAGCCTGTTGAGGCGATCTGTATAAGCTCGCTGGTCGGCGTAGGGCATAACCTGGCCACGCGGCGGCCCGCCTTTGCTGGTGTTGGTGACGCGCCATTCGATCACGGAAGGATGGAAGGGTACCTCCAGATTAGCGATCAACTCCTTGATCTCTCTCGCGGTCAGTGTCGGGGCAGTGGGGACGTTTATGTCGCTAGCCGGTGGAACAACCTGCGGCACTGGCGTGGTGGGGATATTCGCCGGTTCATTGGCGTGTCCGTTGGCTGGGCTCATCACAGCTCTCCCTTCGCAAGAATGTCCCGGAACGTGACAAGCGTTTCAGAATGGAATATCGTGGTTCACAATTTCGTCGTAGCCAGCGTGGGAAGGTTGGCCCTCATTCTCGTTGTGGGTCGGACCTTGATGCTCGCGGCTGGTGTTTTGCCGCGGGCCGAGCAGGAGCAGGTCGCGGGCGACGATTTCAGTGCGGTATTTCCTCTCCCCGCTCTGCCGATCCTCCCAGTTTCTGGTCTGGAGCTTGCCTTCGACGTACACCTTGGACCCTTTGGAGACGTACTCCCCAACGATCTCCGCCAGACGCTGCCAGGCCACGATATTGTGCCACTGCGTCCGCTCTTGCCATTCGTCGTTGCGGCCTTTGAACCTCTCGTTGGTGGCGAGGCTGAAATTCGCGACTGGACTTCCGCTCCGTGAATACCTGACCTCAGGGTCTTTGCCAACGTTCCCAACGAGGATCACTTTGTTTACGCTCTTTGGCAGCCCTCCTGGGTTGAAAGTGCTCAGAAAGCGACTTCGCGACCGAATCGGAAGCCACGGAAAGCGTGGAATTACATGCGTGCGCCAGACGAGATCGAGAGTGGCCGCTTAAGGGAATTCCAGGACCGAGAAATCGGCCCTTATTGCGGCCTTGGACGGTCGTTCAACTGTACACACCAAGTCCCTCTTTGCGGGACGTTGTGGACACGAGGTCAGAGCCGCATCTGGTTGCGAGCGGTCAAGTGCTCGCAAATTGACGACTGCGAGCCCAACGATTGCTCAAGCGGTTTAGGTTTGAGTGTGCGAGCCAGAATCGGAAGTGGGCTTGTTGCCGCCTATATTTCTGGCTTGGCTGCGTTCGAATTCCGCTTAAGGTCCGCTAAATCGCTGTCACGACCTAAAGCACGCTTGTTGGTCAAGAGGTCATCCAGGGAAATGAAATGCACCGGAACACCGAAGAAACTGCTTGCCACCTTCTTTTGCCACGCGTTGGAGAACTCGACGGCCGTGATTTCGGTCAGAATATCAACGCGCACGGGAGCGACTCCAATTTGGTAGACCACCTGCTTTCCGGTGAATGTTTCTGCATCTATCCCATCCTGATCCAGAGGAGCCCCGAATCGTTTGAGCGCAGCGACTACTTGGATTGAATTCTGCGCTGAATTGCGTACCCACACGTCGAGATCTTTCGTATAACGCGGCTCACCATACTTCATGACCGCGTAGCCACCGACAATCAAATATTCAACTTCGAATTCGTTTAAGAGTTGTAGCAGTTCTTTGTAGTGTGGGTTTTCTGCCATGGTTGATTTCCTCAGCTAATTCGACCATTTCCCATGCAGCCGCAAAGATGGCCTCATCTCCCTGCTCCTGCCAAAACTCGATGTCAAAGGAACGATCCGGGAAGCCGCGCTCCACCAGTCGCGTTTTCCACGAAGAATTTTCAGGAAAGCTCATTTCACCCTCTTCGAACCACACTCTAACAGTATCAGGATATCAGGATGAAGGCCCCTGACTTTATCTTCCGGCTCGACCGGCCAAGGCCAGGAGGCATAGATGCTTGAACGCTTTGGGAAAGATCTCGGTGAGCCGATCCTCGTAGTTTTCCGGTAGATGCGCCACGCCTATGTGAGTTCGAGCACGGGTCGGCCAGCGTCGCGCGGTGCGATTTCCAATACGTCGAGGTCTCCCGTTAGCCGCGAAAATCCCTACACCACGGTAACGACGAACCCTCCCATACAATCCAGCCTGATTTCCTCGCTTACGGCCGAATCCAATTCGCGCAAGAATGAGAGCCATGGTTCCGGAATCCTCTTATTCGGATACATAAGCAAGCTGTTCTCCCTTCATGTCGGTCAGGAGATTCCAGTGCGCCGCGACTGGCGAACGATGTTCCCGCAGCCATGCTCTCTCAGCTTGGATCATGGAGTCCTGGCAGAAGTATCCTCGCGCGCAAGCCGCGCACCCTCTAAGGGTCCAAAGATCGTCGGAGTTGTCTCGCTCGCTCCTGGTCGTCCTTGCCCTCCGCCACGTCTGTCGCCAGAGAGACAGCGAATCCCAATCGGTTTTGCCGATCACGTACCTTGGCGTTGCGAACCAGCCAATCCCAGTCCATCCCAAGGCAGGTCAAAACCAACCTCGGCAACCCCTCAGCAACTCGGGCATCACGGTTTCCGCTCGTTCAGCGCCTCTAGCAAGACTTCCGCAGGGTTCCGCCGCCTTTTCGCCCGAAGATAGATGAACCCCGGATAACCGAGCGCGCTCAGTTCCGCGCTGAAATCGCGCTTCTGCGAAGAAGCTCGCATTCCTACTTCCTTAGATCGCAACGGCAGTGCAGTGGGGGCCAGATTCAGCACTCTGACAGCCCTGCGTACAAATCGGTCTTGCTTGACTTCGAGTCGCTCGGCCATACCACCTTTAGGGCGAGACCTCTCCCATTTCCGGCACTACACTGCCGCTCACAACTGGGGCAGGCTGAAGCAAATGAGAGTGGCGACATCCCACACAAGTCGCAGCAGCAGTGATGCGCGCCAGCGCGTCTTGAAACTGGCTCGGCAAGCACGCCGGTTCACCACTGCGGCTGTAAAAGACGGGACTCACTTGGCCTCGGAACTCTGCATCTTTGCTTGGGAGATCCATCTCCAAAGTGCCTCGCCGTCCATAAAACAAGATCGAACTGTCAAGCTGCGGCCGTTTGCCGTCCCTCAAGTCCGCCAAAGAGTGGCGCGTGATCAGCAGATCGTACGTGCGTTGCACGCGTAACATCTGTAGTCGGACGAAGTCCGCAGAGATGACAACGGCATGAACACCGTTGACGGCAATGCTGTCCACTCGCTGCAGCCATGACATCGCTTGGCCATCTTCGTCTACAAAGCCGCAATAAGCTCCCAGCTCAGCCACGGCTCCGCCTGATTCCACACCTCGCAGCACGTATCTTCGAGCGAGATGCTGGTGTTCGATGGAGACTGCCGGCTGGCAATAGATTCCGGCAGCTTGTAGACCCTTCCGTGCAATTGCCGGCAGCCGCAATCCCCGCAACGCCAGAATTTGACCGTAGTTGATCGGATGCGATTGAGCACTCTTTTCGTTACTCATGGTTAGCTCGCTATGCTTCGAATTGGACAGCCAAGTGCCGCCCGGATCATTTCCTTGGTGCAGCCCGCCCAACACTTGTACTTGCGCGGATCGGCGACACAGATAGCAAGATTGTCGCCACTGCGATCGCGGCCCTGCTCGGCACAAGACGGGCAACGAGTCCAGTAGTTTCCGGAGCGACGTTGCACAGTGCCGACGTGATCTAGGACTCGAAACTCGTGCCGCGTGGGGTCGTAGGGTGGCAGCACGATTTTCGGCTTCGGCTGGAATTCCTCCGGCATACTCAACCCCTTGACGAAGCCACTCATCTCGGCTTCTGTAATTTTCTTGAGCCGCTCAAGGTAGTCGAGTTGCGCTTCGAGTCGGTAATCCGCGCCGTAGAACCAAAAGCGCTGTCCAACCGCACGATGGACGCCCAAAGGCCCCCGAAGCGCATTGCCGAACTCGGCGTCTCCCAACTCGTCCTGCCGTGGGAAAACTTCGATTCCCTCCGCCAGACCCGCTCCGCCTTTCAGCGGCACCCCTAAGCGCATTGCCAGGTTGTAGATGTAGACTCGGCAGTCCCGTGCTAACAACGGCTGGTCGGCGAATATCCAAAGGTGACCGCCACGCCGCGACTTCTCCAGAGCTGCCTCCACTCCGTCCCGGAGCAATTCCCGTCGCAGCTTGAGCAAGTCCTCCAAGGCATTTCCATAATCGGCATCGATGGCGACCCACTTAGACCGCTGGGTCTTCGGGTTGATGGGATAGATCCCCATCGTAATCTGACAATTTAGGTGCTCTAGAACTGTCTCGCGTGACAGTCGCCGTCCATCCTTCGGCTTATAGTAATAGTGCTTGCCGTTCCTCCCCGGCTTATGCGATTGCAGTGTGTAAGCGAGGCGGTTCACGAATAGACTCCAATAGCGGGCGGCCATCGCTAGACTGGCAGCGTTGCATTTCTCCATGGCACTACCTCGCTCGGGTTCCTACTTACGACAGGTTGGAAACTTGGTCAAATCGCCAGAGCATGGGAGGATTTATCTTCTGGTTCATGCTCTTGCGGGTTCCTGCAGCGAGGCCCGGAACAGACTGGGGTTGGACACGCAGTCCAGCAGGCAATACTCACCGAGCAGGTCTTCAAACTCCGGTATTGTGAGCGTGTCGTCAGACCCCTGATCGAAGGAGACCAGATAGAATTGCTGGCCGACACGGTCGTAGATGTAGATAGCACCGGAAGCGGGATTGTCAGGCACCATCAACAGCACAAGAATTCCCTTGGGCATCTGTATCCACCTGGTTGCGGCGCCCTCGCTTATCTGCACGAACACTTTGACCAAACGATCAAGGTTGGGTTCCTTTGACACACCAATCTCTGCGGCGTGAAAGAGATGGTGGATGGACATGTTTCCTCGGCTGTGTAACATAGCGGATTCTCCTTTCGATTCTTCGGGCTAATTTGTCAGCCAAGCATTGAGCACGGCGGTTGCTACGCCGCAATCAAACTCGCAGACTGCAGGCCGAGCAGCTTTTTATTCTGACCTCAGGATGCGGATAGCACGGTACTCGCGACACCGATATCGTCTTCGCATGCACAAAACGATCGAGCCCGCCATCCTCTATTTCGCGTGTCTGTGAGGTTCGGGTTCAAATGGAGGGCATCGCCCAGGATTTCCGTCCTCGCGAGAACCTGAGCGCCAAGGTTGTTCGAGGTGCACATCGTGAAACTGCACGTCGACGAATCCTTCTGGGGGGAGGCTCGGCCTCGTATCGATCCGGTGCGCGGGCGCCGGCTGATCATGAGCTTCTGCCGATTCCTCGGGCTGGGTAGCGAGGTGCATCGGTCCCTCTTTGCGGAATCGGATTTCATGAAATTCGTGACGAAAGGAGCGACTTCGCACGCGGCAGATTCATCCAGCACGCACGAACAGAAATGACGCCTGATTGTCGGTCCTAGTGGGCGGGAACAGCGCGGGGATTTGCAGACAGACGGCTGTCACGACTGGAGTTCACTCGCAAAGAAGCGGAGGCGCAGCGAAATACTGAACGTGTTGGCTTGGCGGCTAACCTTGGCGAGCCCGAGAGTACGGACGATTTCGGCAGTGATCGACGTGGATAGACAACCTGCATGTCGGCAACTGACGCAGGACGGCATGAGTCGGTGTGTTCCTAGCTTCGTGAAACCTGCTGAAGATCAGCGAATCAGGGGGGTAGTCAGGATTCATCTCCCTGCACGTCAGCGACTTCCGAACCACCAAAACAACGCATATCTAGGCCGAGTACAAGGTGAGAACAACGCGAGAACGAGGCAAAGGTGAGGCAAAGACCAGACAATATGTGAGAGGAGGTTCAGCCTTCCCTTTACTGCAGTACGTCCCAGAACCTGGCGGTAATTCCGTCGCGGCCGGTCACGACCGTATCCAGCAAATGCCGCTCAAAGCTTGTTGCGCCGGCGAAAGCCAGCCTTTTGCGAACCGACTGGAATTCATGCACGAGGTGAACCAGAACCTCCATTCCCGAAGTCAAATACAGCACGCACTCGATTTGACGCTCGGCTTCTAGCGCCGTACGTATGCGTTCGTACTGTTTGAGGCTTTTCAATATTCGTTCGTATTCCAGCGCAAATCGGACCTTGCGATCGCCGATCCAGACATCCACGATGGCGTCGTAATCCTTCTGGTAAGGCGACCGTGAAATGGTATTGAAAGAGGCAATTTCCATCTCCGACTGCCAAGCGGCAAGCAGGTTCGCGCGCGCCAGCGCCAACTGAACGGCATTCAATTCCAGGGAATGAAACACGTGCGAAAGATGCGGTAAGTGTTCCGTGTTTGAATGCAAGACGGCAGTAAACTGGCCATGATGTTCGAGCAAAGTAATGCCGTCTTTGGTGATGCGGTAGACCGCCGAGCCCGCGCCGTAAACCCTCTGACAGATACCGACGTGTCCAGAGTCGAGCAACCGTTTCACCCGCCAGTTGAAGCTGTTCCGAGAGTGATCGAAGCCCCCCAGCTTCATCAATTCAAACAACTGATGGTGGCTGACAAACTTCGAGTTGCGCACCTGGCGGAGCAGCGGGATGTCTCGTTCGGGATTGATGACCAGACTGCCTTTGGCATAACGCATAGCAAGCTCGTCAGTCTCAGGCGACCGCTTCGGCCAGTTGCAAAGATGCTCCGTTTGGCAGACTCGGCCGCACGACCATCCGCCAGAGTCCGAGTGCGCTGCGGACCCAATCACCCGGTTCCATCAGGAGCAATACTTCATGTCTATCTCGTAGCTGACTGATGGAAATCGGCCATACAGATTGCGACTTCCAAGCGGGATCGCGAAAGTCCAGGGCGCCATGCCGATCACTGGAGACCACGACAAGGTAGTGATCTGGAACCGTGCTCTTCGCCGATCTTTTGACGAACAAAACACGATTACCGCCACAAGCTAATGCCGGATCGGTGCACCAGAATGTCTCTCCAATCGAGCGGCCGGGGAAGTGCGGATTGAAATCGCTGACCCCATTAAAGCGGACCAGACCCGGAAGCACCCAATATCGCCTGACCCTGTTCGCACAACGAATGCCCGCGGAGTTGTAGTAAGCGGCATGCCGCGTGTAGCGATGGGGATCATCGTGGTCCCGGCCGAAGCGCGCCCACCAATTACTGCCAAACTCCAGAATCTTCACCGACATCATTGAGGTGCTCCAAAAGCGCCTGGTTCAGGCGCCGCATGGTTGCGATCTGCTCTGCGGCAGGTAGCTTGGAGAGTTCGCCGACCTGCTCCACGATTCGCCGAGGCACCTGCATCTTGTGCTCGGAGAAGTATTGCCAGAGGTTCGCGAACCGCGTTCCTTCCTCCGCAAACTCTCTCTGCGCCGGAGGGAGAGCGCGCATCCGCCGCTCGTACTCCTGAGGATCTTCGATCGGGCCCAGTTCCCCACCCGCCAAGAACCTGCCTAGGCTTCCTTGCACCATAACCGCCGGTTTGTTCTGCTGATATTCCTTGGACATTTGTCTCTACTTCCTATCTGAACCTTGCTCGCTATTCGCCTTTCAAAGCCCGGTTCTTCTGTTGCTCGGTCTGCAATCGCAGTTCGGTTTGGTTCAGTTGTCGCCGCAAATGCTTCTCCTGCTCCTGGGATCGGCCCAACTGCTGCTCCAGCGAATTCACCTTCACAACGAGGTCCACTTCAGGCTTGAACAACGGGATCTGGCTTGTGGGTTTGACTCCGTTTCCTCCTGCCTTTGCCGTCTCTGTTTTGGCGGGCACCGGGCTGCTCTTTATGGTGGTCACCTCGGCGGGTTGCGCCGCGCTGCTACGCTTGGGGATGCTTTTATTGCCCTCTTGCCCGCCGCGCTCCAGCAAGACAACGGGCGAACGAACCGTGCCTTCTCTGGCGGTTGCTAACGCTTCCGCTAATTCGTAATTGAGCTTTGTGGCTTCGTCTACCTTGGCGTTGGCACGGGCCAAGGCGTGTTCGTACTGTTGAAGTGCTTCCGCCACGATCCACTCCCGCCGGGTTTGCCGCTTAGGCTGGTAAACGAGGATGAGGAACAAACAACCGAGCAAGCCCAAGGCGACCATGTTCGACCAGAAGTAGCCGCTCTCAACGGTTTCCTCCAGCACGAGCTCGCGTCCTTCATCAATGCACTGACCGTAGTCCTTGTCTGAGGGATTGATGCGCTTCAGCGCGAAATCAACGAAGCTATCCGCCGGCTTTACGGCCGGACGTTGCGACGTGGGATCGTACGACTGTCGTTGCGCTTGCTGCTCAACCAAGGAGAACGCTCCCCTAGTCGCCAGCAGCAGACACACCGTCACGATTCGGCTGGCGTGATTCACGATCATGGCAGCCGTCCATTACGCATCCATACACTGCCCCTTCGCCGGATCGATTCAGGATCTTTGAAGCGGAGGTTCGCTCCTTGAGTTTCAGAATCAGCCGAATGGAGAGCGGGGTAGATCCGGGGCTCAAATCCAGGAAACCGATACTGGTGCGGCACTCGCACGTGCAGATGAGAGTGAAGTGTGCCTTGACGGTTGTCGGCCATCAAGATTTCCATCTGGCCGACTGGCAGATTTTTGATGTGCTCGTCCTGGGCGCGCGTGTCCTTGATGTCGGTTTCACTTCCGAAACCGACGGGCTCGTATTCCTCTTCAAAGACCCCGGTACGCCGGATGCTTAAAGTACGCCGCTTCTGCCGGACACGTGCCGAGGCCTTCATGAAGTGTTGCGTCGTCTCTTCGTCCTTGGTGCGCAGGATCATGTTGGTATTCGGCGCCGAGGAGACCTCGTCACGAAACCCGCGGCTCACGGTCAAGAGCTGAGGAATCGCCTGCAGCGAAAACAGGAAAGCGGTATTGGTCCCGCGTGCCGTTTGTACAATCTGGGCGAAGTTCGAATAGGCAAACGGCGCAAACTCATCGAGGATTATGCTCACCATTGGGCGGTTCTGACCGGCGACTTCCGCCGAATTCTCATAACGTTTTCCGATGATCAACTGCAGGTTTTGCAGCAGCATCCGGCCAAGCGCTCTGACGGCTTTGGAGTTCTTGTTGGTGTTTAAGGAAACGAACAGGATTAATTCCTGGTCGATGACCTCGTCGAGCGACAGCATTTCGTCGTATGCACCAGTGATGATGGAGAGTTCGTCCTGGAGGAAGGTCATCAGTTGATTCAAGAGGCCCTGGATTTTCGTGATGCGCTCGCGGTCCTGCAGGGACTGCAGCAACATCCTGGCCGACATGGCGAAGTTCAGGCGGCGCTGATTGCTGACGCCCTCAAGCGTCTCTAGTCTGGTGCGGGCAATCGCAATCTGTTCCCGCAGGACCATTGGGTCCAGCGCCATCACCATCACGTCGTAAAAGTTGTAGCGCTTTCCGGTGTAGGTCAGAACGCGCGAGATGTCGGTGAGATAGTTGCCCTGATGGCCGTGAAAGAAATCTCTTTCCTGATCGAACGACTCGAACACAAGACCTGAGTGCTCCTCGTATAGTCCCGCGTCACTGAAGAACGCGTTGTAACGCACGGAGATGTCGGGGCGGGAGGGGTCGAGCACACGCAATTGGTGCATACGGCCCGCCGCCTCGATAGCGGGCAGGAGATCGCTAAGGTATTGCTTGTCAGCCTTGCCATCGAAAATCAACATGGGCATCCGCCGGGGCGCTTCGGGAGGACCCCAGACACGAAAGAGATCCTGGGTGATGATGTTTCGCAGGAGGGTTGTTTTGCCAGAGCCTGTCGCTCCGCACACAGCCGCTTGCATGATGCGCGTCGCATCGGGCCAGAACCATGGTCTGCCGTGCACGTCATAACCGAGCACGATCGCATTTCGCGCGAATGCCGATTTCACGGCAGCGCGGTCCTTGGACTGACTAATGAACAGTGGAGGGTGCGGCCAGTTGTTTTCGCGCCGATTGCGCAGAGTCACTCCGTGCCAGATGATCGAGATGGCGCCGATGAGAGCACAGATCGCATAGAGAGAGAACTCTACGAGCTGTGACGGGCGGAAATGAAACCAGGCAACGAGGAAGTACAAGCTGGCCGAAAGCACAACCAGCACGATGACGGCAGCAATGATCGCCGGATTCTCTTCATGCTTCCAGTTGTAATCCCGGCGGCCCGGGCGATACTCATTCTGAAGTGTCATGGCAGGCCGTAGCTAAAGAAAACGAAAATGCCGACGACAACCAGAACAACCGAACCGAGGATGAGCAGTAGCGGATTGACGCGGAACCGGCCGTCGATAGTCCGTGGTTTCAGCGGGTCTGCAAGTCGCCTGATTACGTGGCCCCAAAGACGGTCCTCTGGATCGTCTGTCAAGAACTTGCTGAGGCGCTCGTGCATGGTGACACCGTCAGATTGCCTATTGCAGCTCATGCTCATAGCACCAGAGTCGCCCTGACATCGACGTCAAACACAATTTCCAACACTACCGGCGACTCCACATCCTGCCGAATGGTCACTACGCCGCGCGCGGACTCACCAGGCAAAACGTCCTGCGGTGTGCTTTCCGCATGGGCAATTGGCCAAGGAATCGTCTTCGTGTCGCCAAGTCTGCGTATTGTCTGTGGGTCCAACTGATGGTGCCCCAAAGCGGGAAGCGAAATGTCGGATGCGATGATCACTTGGCGGCACACCGTGGGAGCCCCAACGTGATACGGAGCCTTGCTGTGGTTCTCCAGCGCGTATTGGATATAGAGAGTGTTCTTGGTGCGAAGAACCTGTTCGATGCGTAGGCCGATTTGATCATTCGGCATTGAAATTCCCGTGTGGTCAACCGGCTCCATGCCTAGGAAAGCCCGAGTCAGAAGCATGTCGGCGACTTGCTCCATCTGCACTGGCGGATCAGCCGGTTTCGCCGTAATGACCGGGTTGTCGATGGCAAAGTTCATGTCTTTAACCTCCCCTGCAGGTTCCAGTTCGTAACTGAAGCGGCGCGAGGCTGTCCAGACAAACAAATCCGTGGAGGCTCCGGACTTCAAGGGCTTGACGAAGACCTTGTTGTCCTGGCGCTCGATTTGAAAGTCTGCGCTGCCGGCCGCAGCCAGCGTGACCGGCTCCTGAAATTCGAGGACAGTCAAGTGGTTCAGGGCGGTGGCGATGTGGTTGACCTTGCTGGCCGCGGGTTGCGTCTGTTGGCCTGCGGACGTGATCGTGCAAACGCTACATATAAGGATGAGTGCCGAGTATCGCTTCATATCGCGAGCCTTGTCTTGAGCGGAATCGACGGGGATTCCGCTCAAAGAGATTGTCGGTTAATTCTCAACTCGCCTGCATGATCCAAGGCGCATCGTTTCCGGCTTCTTCCGTAAAAGTAATCGGCGGAAACTCCAATTCATCCAAGTCGGTGGCAGGCGATGCCACTGTTTCAGACTGGTTGTTGCCAGGGATCGGTTTGTCGGCGAGCGCAGCGTTGTCGTCGTCGAGAAGGATTTGACCGTCCCTGTATTTCCACAAGAACGTGTGTTTCTGTCCTCCTCCTTCAATTGGCTCGATCAGAAAAGTCCGGCCATCGGGATCGGTGCGAACGAGCCCTTCGGAGAGCGTGGGCAGATGCACCCGGACAGATTTCCCGCCGGTGCGTTCCGCCAGCTTGTTGATCAGTTCCTGCGGAAAAGCGAGAAAGAGAATCGAGCCGCTGCCCTTGCCACCACACACAATTCTGTTCAGCGCCTGCAGCCAGCCCTTGCGATTCTCCGCCTTGTTCTGCGCCCAGATCCGGATGTAGGCAAGAATCGCCTTCATCTCGTACTTGGCCCGGTCCTCATCGTAGCGATAGGCACCCTGGGCCTGGGTCTTGGCAAACAGCTTCTGTCTCCGCAGTTCTCGATCGGTCTCCTTCCGGACCGAGTCCCACTCGGTCTTTGCTTTGTCCAGTTGCTTTCTGAGTTCCTCTCTCCTTTCGGCGATCTTGCCGACAACGGCGGCGTAAGCCCGGTTGACGAAATGGCAGTCCTCAAGCATCGGGCGTGTGACTTCTTCACCCACCACGAGGCCCTTGAACGCCTCAATCGGCATCTTGTTGGTCAGCAAGTCTTCTATGTCCTTGCGGACATGGTTGTAGAGTTTCCCAATGCGGTCGGTGACCGGCGCATCGAGATGCAGAGGCAAGTCGGAAATCCGCCGCTCATTCTTGTAGCGAAGCCACGGAGCCTGACTTACCTGTTGACGTATTTCGGCGACTAGCTTGAGGTCTGGCTGGACTTGCCATTTAAGGCTGTCGAGTGCGTTCTGAAGTTCCCTGGCTAGCCGATCGGCAAGGTCTTCTCTGCCCACCGCGCGGCACGAGGTCATCAGATCGGTGATCGAACCGATATGGTTTCCCCGCGCCTTCATAGCCACGTGCTCCAGGTTGAACCAGGGGTCTTTGGCTTTGTTCAGTTTGTTTTTCCCCTGCTGTTGTCCCGCGCCCCGGTTGAACCTCTGCTCCACAAACTGGGGAAAGCGGTCCTCTTCGACCACGCAAATCCAGTCAAAGTCGTAGTCGCCGCCGTTCTTCTTTGCGGTTTCCGAATGGAGAACATAAGCGCCCTCCAGACAGAGCTGCCGGGTGATCAGGCCGCGCAACTCCGGCTCGGTCAGCGTGCATTTCTGGCGGCAAAGTTCCTGTTTTAGCTGCGCCACGATCTCCTCATCGGAAAGGTTTCCGAACGGCAAAAGATCGTCGAACATCCGTATCGGGTAGCGGACACACAGGCCGCGCTTCGAGGCCAGTGAGACGATGGCTCGGTGCTCGGGGATCCAGTCGGAACCGTGAAGCACATGGCCATCCTTCAGAAAGAGGTAGCCGTCGTCCATGAGGGCGAATGCCGGCAAACGAAATCCTCCTCCTGTCGCGACTCGGAATGCCCACCGCGCGAGCAGCTTGTTGAGTTGATTGTTGACGTAAGGATGACGGACGATGTAACCGCTCGCGTCAGCCACAAGCAGCGCTTCCACGATGTTGAGTTCCTCGTTGTTGTCCTCGTCGAAACCATCCGGCAAAGACCTGTCCGGATGCCGTCCCAGGATTTCCAGCAACTCCTCGTAGCGTCCCTCACCTACCGCTCCACTCAACTTGCGTACCTGATCCATCGCCTGCGGCAGGATCTCAAGTTGAACGGAGTCTTCGGGTGCATGTTCTACGAGGGTGTAGCTGGACTCAAACTCGAGCTGGCGAGAGACTTCGCGGATTCCCACAGCGATGGGGCCGCGAAACCTCCTACCCGTCCCGAAGATCGAATACATCGACACCGGCACCTTCAGCCCTGGTTTGACAGCGCTCTCCGGGAGGATGAAATCTGTCTCCAGTGCGTCGGCAACATCATCCTCCATGACTTTGAACGAGCCTTTCGCCTGCGTGTCGTGAAAGGCCATGCGAAACTGGTAGAACCGATGCGAGCGCAGGGTCTTGCTCACGATCTCCCGTTTCGCCTGTCCCTCAAGTGCTGATGTTTCCTGTCGGTCCAGGTTGGGCTCCTTCTCTCGACCGCATCCGTGCCGATCTTTGAGAAGTCGCTTTACCTGTTTGTCGAGGAGTTCGTCATCGTGTCTTTGTTGCAGTTTTCGGAACACCGACTGCCGCACCCATCCCCGGCAATCGTTGGTCCCGAGCGCATGGTCCGGTACCACCAGCACACGCGCATCCGGCTCCTCCATCATCACTTTGCAGGAGGAAACAAGTATCCCGAAATAGACAATCGCCGCTTGCGGCCAGTGCTGGAACCGATCGGCGATGGCCCGGCTGTGCTCATGGTCCACGAAATAAAATTTGCCCTTCTTCGCGGAACCACTCGCTCCCACGAGCTTGTAGTGAACGCCTCTCCAGACCAGTTTTGCCAGGGCGTTCTCGACCAGTGACTCCTCGTACTCATCCAAGGGTTCCACTGGAACATATACGCTGGCAACCCTGATGCCCGGATAGAGAACACTCAACAGCGTATTCTCCAAAGGATCAAGATCATTGAGCCGTGGCGTCACTCTTCCGTTGCGGTCAATCTCCAGGTTTTGAATCTGATCGACCGGGATTTTGTGTTTGTTCGTAGTCATTGTTTTTTCTCCTTAACTTTTAGTCTGGAGACCCAGCCGAGTTAAGGAGTTCGCGTGACCGCTAGCTTCTCTCTCGCTTGGCCCCCTTTTTTCGGGTTTCTGGCCAGGCGTTGAGTTGTTGAAGCCGGGTCAGCACATTTCCCCACGTAAAGCCGCGGGGTGCTCAAAGGACCAACCGTGATTGGTCTTCTGAAAAGTTTTCTGTGCTGTTCCGCCGCGGCGAACTAGGTTCGCGCGATGGCCTGCCTGACGATTACCGGATTGCCTCCATTGACCTCCGGCACTGCTTTCCACGCCGTCAACGTGTAGAAGGGTTGCCCACTCTTGAAGGCTTCGATCAAAGCCTCCCCTTCGTTTGCCATCTCTTGCCCGAGTTCCGGCTTGGCGGGTGATGATCCCGTCCGCGGCAGGAAATAACGGAGGTTGCCATCTTCGTTCGCGCGCTTCTTGCGTCGCGCGGGAGCGGGTTCGGTCTTGCCTGATGATGGCTCTCCACCAACGCCTGCAGTTTTGCCTTCCATCCATGACTCCTTTGCTTAACGCTCACTTCAAACTGTTCAGCCCCGCCTGCTGCAGGACCCAATCTCTCTTCTCGCCCTCAATCGCCCGTTCCCAGTACTCGCCGATCAGGATTCCGCTGGGATTTGTCTCGGATCTTCTTTCGATAACTAAGCGCACTTGGAATTCGCTGACCACCTTGTCGATGGTTTCGTTATGTTCGTGGACATGGTGGACCTCTTTGACTCCGAAGGCCGTGTAGGTGAGAGGATCGTCTTTTGCGGCTTCGAGCGAGCGCATCTGAAATTCCGAGCTGGTCTGGTCGTCCTCGATCTGCCCGATGGTGTTTTCTTTCTGCATGGCGGTGTAAGCGGTGCGCCGTAAATTTCCACTCATCATGTTCAGGCTCTCCGCCCAGTTGCGGCTGACATTCGAAGGCGAGAAGTTCAGGTACCGCTCCAGGAAAAGCCGTACGAAAGCGCGTTTCTCAAAATCGGTCGGCGCCGCCTCCGTACCTCTGAGGAGCGTAATCGAGGGCTTGGCCTGTCCCAGTACGGTTGCCTCACCGTTCGCGTCGACGCGAATGACGGTCGGGGCCTGCAACCGCACATAGACTGCGAGGCCCAGCGCCAGCAAAGTTACGGGCACACACAGAAACGCTAGGACCATGGAGCGGTTCGCATAAGCGCGCAAGGCACCGTCGTGTTCGTAGTACCGGCTATAACGGAGCTTTTCCGGTATGTCGGTCTTTTCGGGCTTTTTCTTCTTCATCCACCATTTCACGTTTGATCTCCTAACTGCCTTGAGGCCTGCCAGCGGCCGCAGCACCCAAGCTGCGTCCCACGGCGTAGCTCAACATCTGCGCGGAACCATGTGGCCTGTAGACGTGGCCGGCGGTTTGGCGTGCTGGGTTCGTCCGCGAACTCGGGGGTGTCGGCGGGCTCGAATTGCTGGTCATCGCGCTGCTGAGTCCTCGGTGAATGAACTCCCCCATTCCCGAAGCCGGAGAAATCGATCCCCCGGCCGATCCGGAACCGCCGGCGGCGTATCCCGCGCCGCTCCCCACGGAGCCCGAACTTAAGCCGGCTGCAATTCCGAAGGTTCCCGCCACGACTGTGCCGAGCGCGGAGGCGCCAGCGCGAGCCAGCGAATAGACGGTCGATCCGGCATCGCCGGAAATGATCTTCTTGGCAAGGAAGGGAATCAGAGCAATGGCTAGGGCGTAGAAGATACTGACCAGCCCAAGGATGATCGAGTCCCCGGTTCCCTTCAGAAAACCAAGGAACCCATTGCCCAGGATGTTGTTGACCTGGTTGACCTGGATAGCGGTGATGAGCGCGCCGAACACGGCATAGAGAATGCCCCAGGCATTCCAGATCATCACGTTGAAGGCATAGGCCTTCCCCAACTGACCGACCCCAGGGATAGGAATGAGGGCGAGCACCAAGGGGCCGACCACGTAGAGGATTGCGCCAAACAAGGTGTAGAAAAAGCAGAACACGATCATCGCGAGGGCATAGAGTAGGTAAGCAATTACGAGCAGGACCACCGTGATCGTTGCGGCTGCATCGCCCGTGATGATATCCGTAAGGGTCAACGAAGGGTTGTTCGCGAACTGTTGCTGGAGCTGTCCCATCCAGCTCTGGAACATGTCTCCCGCGCCGGAACTGCTGCCGATGAAATTCGCAACCGTGTTGAAGGATCCGTTGATCCCTCGAAATACTGTCGCCCAGTTGGAGACGATCACGGCAACGACCAGATACTTGATGGCCGTTCCCGCCAGCGCTTGCACATCGCCTCCGCGAAACGCCGCCTGATAGAGACCGATCAGAAACCCGATCAGCAGGATGGCGAACGCGAAGTTCGTGACGGTCGGGATGATGGCGGTGCCGTCGATCCCGGCCAGCGCCGTGTTCAGGAGTTGCTGGAAATAAAACACGGCTACTGGACTCCCTGTTGTAAGACTTTGCTGCCCGTGGTCTGAAGCGTTGCCGCATGAGAAGCGCTGAATTTCAACTGACCGCTCGAGTTGGCCAGCTCGATTGAGCGCACCCGCACCAGTTCCGCCATCGCGGATTGCGTGTATGCATTAGCCCTCACCAACCAGGCCGCGGTCTCGGCTTCCAAAATCGTGGAACTGCCGGGCGCGGCGGTTTGCAATTGCTGATTGATCTGCTCGGCCGCCTGAAGCTCCAGGTTGGCCAGGGCGTCGATTTCCACCGCCTTCTTCATAGCGGCTTGCGCCTCCGCGTCGGTCATATCAACCATGTTCCGGACTGGCTGGGGAGCGTTCGCTGGCAGCATCACGGTGCCGTATAAGGCGGAGTAGTTGGTAGTGATCTGAGGCATTGCGCCAGGATTTCCTGAGAGCAGGCTTTGTTCGAGCAGTTGCGGGGTGCGCAGCGTCGCACTCGATATCGGCAACTGGAAGAGCTGGCGCATCTGCGCGAATTGGCCCTCGAATTGGACAGCCATGTTTCTGGCTTGAGTAATCGCGGCCATGGGAAACACCACCTGCTGCTCGTAGTTTGCAGATTGCTGTTGGTTCTGCTGAATGGAACCAAGCGGCTTAGCCACTACGTTGCGCAACAGGCCGGAGATCGAGTTGAGCCCGACGGACATCATGGCGCAGCACGGATCGAGCCCAAGCTGGCTGCGAGCCTTACCGGGGAGCAGCGCAACTACAATGGCCAGACCGCACACCGCGACCACTGCATTCCGCAGGACTTTCCAAATACGTGAGAGCGTGGGTAATTTCATTTTGCGAACTCCTTATGGATGAGCTAGGACTTGCTGGATCTGGTTGAAGAGATTTTGTGTGGTTGTGGCGCTGTGCTTGAGCGTCGCATTCTGGTGCGCCAGTTTCGTTGCTTCCTGGCGCAGTTGAGCGGCAAGCATTTTCGCGAGCTGGGCCTGAGTTACAAGATCGGCGACGCGGGCCTGGGCAGTGACCATCGACGCTGA
>Ga0210400_10001285_pt1 | contig 25072 bp, 19 predicted proteins | sample IncBWH26MmetaG_FD_155456 | JGI IMG/M metagenome (GOLD analysis project Ga0210400, IMG submission 155456) | Forest soil microbial communities from Barre Woods Harvard Forest LTER site, Petersham, Massachusetts, United States - Inc-BW-H-26-M | ecosystem: Environmental > Terrestrial > Soil >...
GCCGAAGCACATGACGCTTTCGACGAGCGGGATCGTGCCTGGAATCGAAAAGCTGTCGCAAGAGAAGGTGCGGCCGAAGCTGGCGATCTCGCTGAATGCGTCGAATGACGAACAGCGAGACAAACTGATGCCGATTAACCGGAAGTATCCGCTCGGCGTTTTGCTCGAGGCTTGCAGGCAGTATCCTTTGCGAACGTGGGAACATTTGACGTTCGAGTATGTGCTGCTCGGCGGGGTGAATGATTCGCCAGAGGATGCCAGACGTGTAGTGAAACTCCTGGCGCCGTTGAAGAGCGTGAAAGTGAACTTGATTCCCTGGAATCCGGGGGAATTGCCGTACCGGGAGCCGAGTGAAGAGCGCATCGAAGAATTCCGCCGCGTGCTGAACGATAAAGGGGTCCCGGCGTTCGTAAGGTACTCACGGGGGCGCGATGTGATGGCGGCGTGCGGACAATTGGCGCTGAAGGACGCGGATAATTCCAGATTGACGGTCATCGGCAAAGGATTGCAAGGGAGTGGGAGCACGGGAACAACCTGAGCGCCCGGCGGACTATTGAGCCTAGATAGCTTTAACAACCAAGGCCCCGAAGAAAGACAAGGGGGGGTACCCACCCCCGGGTGTTTTCGCCAAAGAGTGCGTAAGGAACAGAAAATAAAGCAGTAAACAAAAAGCGACCTGCAAAAGAGTGTGTAACAATATCAAAACAAAGAACATAAGAGTCATGCACTTGCAAACCTGGGGAAAAGAGTGCGTAAGTGATTGCGGCAACAGGAGATTCTGAGATTACGCGGGCTTAAAAAGAAAAAGCCGCGAGACGATGCCCACGACCGACAAGATAAACCGGAATTTCCTATACTGTTACCTAGTCTCTATATACCCGATTCAGATAATAAAGTCAAGGTTTTTTCGAAGGTTAAGTATGACGGGTGTTTAGTCGGGACTTTCCCCAACGCTGAAGTAGGTGCAGTCCGGATGGTGAAACGCGAGTGCGCTTACGCTGGCCTCCGGATCCATCATGAATCCTTCTGTGAGCTGCACACCGATCTCCTCCGGCCGCAACAACTTCCAAATCGCCGCCTGATCTTCCAGATCGGGACACGCGGGGTAGCCGAAGCTATAACGCTTCCCGCGGTATCGCGAGGTAAACCTTTGCGCCATTGTCATCTCTGGGGGATCAGGAAAGCCCCAGTCCTCACGAATTCTCCGGTGCAGCCATTCCGCACAAGCTTCGGCCGTCTCGATCGCCAGTGCCTGCAGCCCGTGCGACTTGAAATAATACCCCGCGTTCTTCGCCTTTTCCGAGCGCTCCCGCACACCTTCCCCCGCGCTAACTACAAACATCGCCAGATGATCGCGCCGGCCACTTTGCGGAGGCAGGACGTAATCGCTCAAGCACAGGAAATCGCCCAGGCGCTGCCGTTTGAAGTGAAACGTATGCAGGGGCTCCCTGGCGCCCGCAGTAAACAAATGCAGCGAATCTCCAGCCGCTTCCGCTTCGAAGAACTGCCACACCGCGCGGATCTTCATGAACTCCGCGGCTTCCCGCTTCACTTCTTCCATGCCTTCGAATAATTCGACAGCCTTCGGTTCGCGCGCCGCGAACTGTTTTTCAAAATCGCCGCGATACCCCATGTGCCGTCCAAACAACATGAACGGACTGATATAGCTCCAGACCTCCCGCAGGTCAGGTACGAGCCGCACCTTGCGGTCGAGCGTGGCGACGCGGGGGATGGGCAGATCCAGGCGCACGCGCGGCGAGCGTTTCACCTCCGGGAGCGTTTTCACGGTCACAGTAGTGGTTACGCCAAATCCGTTCCCCGAAGAAGTGTGCGCGCGCACCACCGTCTCCCGCGTCGCGGGGTCCATCAGCTCGTTCATCAACCGAAGCCCGGTCATCGCATCTTTTGCGTAGCACACCGCGTGGCCGTAGCTCGGCGCAATCTTCGTCTCCGTGAATTTACCCGAAAGCGCCGCGCCCCCCACCAGCAGCGGGATCTCGATGCCGGCATCCTTCAGGTCGTTCGCTGTTATCACCATCTGCTGCGCGCTCTTGACCAGCAACCCGGAAAGTCCAATGGCGTCGGGTCTATGCTCCTGAAACGCCTTGATCAATTCCTCTGGCGGCACTTTAATTCCCAGGTTCACGACCTCGTAGCCATTATTTTTCAAAATGATCTCTACGAGATTTTTCCCGATGTCGTGAACATCGCCCTTGACCGTGGCCAGCACGACTTTGCCGCGCTTCGCGGTGTCTGCTTTTTCCATGAACTGCTCGAGATGGCTGACCGCGGCCTTCATGGCTTCCGCCGATTGCAGCACTTCCGCGACGATCAATTCGTTGGCATTGAACAGGCGACCAACCTCCGCCATGCCCTTCATCAGCGGGCCATTCACGATGTCCAGTGGGTTCACGCCTTCACCACGCTTGCGTTCCAAGTCTTCGACCAGCCCGTCACGCGTGCCTTCGATGATGTAGTTCGCCAGCCGCTCGTCCAGAGGCAAGTCCGCAGCCCTCGTTTTTTCCTTTTTCTTTGCGGTCCGAAAATGTTCCGTTATCGCCACGATGTGATATTGATTTACCGCCGCGCGCTGTTCTTTATTCTGCTCGCGCCAGTCCGCGGGCACATCGCGCAACAGAGTCGCTCGCGGATGTTCGCGGGGCACGTCCTTGGGCGGGTGCGAGAATAAAAGATTCTCCGCCAGGCGGCGTTCATGCTCTGGGATCGACGCAAACCGCTCGAGTCTCTCTGTATTGACGATTGCCAGGTCCAGACCCGCCTTCGTGCAGTAATACAGAAACACCGAATTGACCACTTCGCGCGCCCCGGCCGGCAACCCAAAGGAAACATTGGAAATCCCCAGAATTGTCCGCACATCAGGCAACGCCTGCTTGATGAGCCGGATTCCTTCCACGGTTTCGACCGCTCCGCCGATGTAATTTTCGTCGCCCGTCGCGCAGGGAAAAACCAGCGGGTCGAAGATAATGTCCTCCGGCGCCAGGCCGTACTTTTCCGTCAGCAGCTTGTAGCTGCGTTGGGCGATCTCTCGCTTTCGTTCCCGCGTGAACGCTTGCGCCTGCAATTTATCTTCGTCGATGCATCCCACTACCACCGCCGCACCGTAATCGTGCGCGAGCGGTACTACTCGCTCGAATTTCTCTTCGCCGTCCTCCAAATTGATTGAATTGATGATCGCCTTACCCTGGCAATACGTCAGGGCCAGTTCGATCGCCGTTGGATCGGTGGTATCGATCATCACGGGAGCCTTTATTTTGCGAATCAGCTTCTCGTAAAACGGAGGAATGTCTTTTTTCTCCTCGCGTTCCGTGCTTTGCAGGCACACGTCCACGATGTGCGCCCCTCCGCGCACCTGGCGGCGCGCAATTTCAGTCGACTCTTCCCACTTTTCCGCCGCCACCAGGTTCTTGAACAAGCGCGAGCCGATGACGTTCGTCCGCTCGCCCACCAACAATGGTCGCGTCTGGTCGTCAGCCTCGATCGATTCAATCCCCGAATACACAGCCCGGTGCGCTTCGGCCGGACGCTGCCGCGGCTTCTTTCCCTCCACCATTTGCGCAATGGCGCGAATGTGCTGCTCGGTCGTCCCGCAGCATCCGCCAACAAGATTCAGCCAGCCATGATCGACGAATTTCTCAAGCTGGGCCGCCAGCGAAGTCGGTGTCTCCAGGTACTTGCCTTCTTCGTCCGGGAGTCCCGCATTGGGGTAGCACGACACAAACTCACCCGTGAGTTGGCTCAGCGTTCGGATGTGGTCGGTCATGAATTCCGGCCCTGTCGCACAATTCATCCCAAACGCCAGCGGCTTGGAATGCCGCAACGAAGCCCACATGGCTTCGATCGTCTGCCCCGCCAGCATCGACCCCATCGGCTCGATGGTCACCGAAACGATGAAAGGCACCTGCGCCCCGAACTCTCTGGAAAGTTTCTGAATCGCTAAAATCGCGGCCTTGATGTTTCGTGTGTCCTGGCTTGTCTCGATCAGGAGAAAATCCGCCCCGCCTTCGACCAGCCCGCGCGCCTGCACGTAGTAAGCCTCCCGCAATCCGGCGAATGTCACGCCTCCCGTGACGGTAATCGCCTTCGTCGTCGGGCCCATGGAGCCGGCCACGAATCTTGGCTTGGCCGTTGTGCTTAGCTCATCGGCTGCCTGCCTTGCCAATTCCGCGGAACGCCTGTTCAGTTCATGGGCCTCTGCCGCCAGACCGTACTCCGCGAGCACAATGGGCGCCCCACCGAAGCTGTTCGTTTCTACGATGTCGGAACCCGCCTCGAAATACTTCCGGTGAATATCGAGCACGACGTCCGGCCGCGTTCGGACAAGATTTTCGTTGCACCCTTCAAGCGCAGCTCCGCCGAAGTCTGCCGCCGTCAAATGCCGCTGTTGCAGCATCGTGCCCATGGCGCCGTCCAGCACCAGGATTCGTTCGGTCAGAAGCTCTCTAAGCTTCTTGTTTGACTCTTCAAAATTGTGCATTCTCTCGAAGGTTGGTGCTCCTCCTCGGACTTCCTTGTATCCTTTGGACCTTACTGGGGGGAAGGCCGGGAATTGCCTACACCCCTATTTTACGCAGGAATGCGCCGGATTCGAACGCTCCTGCAGCGAAGGTGCTCTTTTTGCCCTTGAATGGTTATTAGGCGGTTCTAATCACCAGAATCCTGCCCCAAACACCGTTCTTGACCCATGCTAAGGCCCTTGGTCCCCACCCGGAATGACTCGTAACTATCAGTAACAATTCGAGAACAACCACGCCGCTGCCTCTTGCTCCTTAGGGCTAATTTCACTACCCTAACGGGCAGTGGCTACTACTACTACTAAGAAGGCCAAACTAACCGTTTGTCTGCTGTCGCCGCACCCCCTGGTGCTGAGCGAGTTCGAGCGGCTTCTCGAAAAAGCGCAGTTCAAAGTAATCTCTAAGCAATTGGCATCCATGCTCGCCCCTGACCTTCGCAACATGGAGCCGCCCCGCGCGCAGGTATACGTCATTGACGCGCATGCCGCCCGCCCCGCTACCGGCGCTCTGCTCGCCAATATTCTTGAACGTTATCCCGAGGCGCGGCTCATCGTTGTCGGGGAGCAGCACGATGATGCCAATAGCTACTCGCTCCTCCGGCTTGGCGTGAAGGGCCTCCTCACCTATACCGAGGCACGCGACCAATTGATTCGTGCTCTGCCCCTTGTCGTCAACGGCGGATTCTGGGTTCCGCGTCAGTTGCTCTCCGGCTTTGTCGATTCCATACTCACAGGCCAAGGCCGCCGCCTCAAAACCGATTCCGTCACCAATCTCAGCCGCCGCGAGCAGGAAGTCCTCGATTCGCTCCTCGAGAATCTTTCCAACAAAGAGATCGCCAGCCGGCTCAACATCGCCGAGCGCACTGTCAAGTTCCACGTTTCCAATCTCTTGAACAAATTCGGCGTCCGCCGCCGCGCCGATCTTATCCTCCTCACCTTCCAGCGCCGGTTGTCCCAGGCCTAATACCCTGCCCCCCGCTGAAAAAGCCTCCTAAAGTCATCCCGCGCGAAACGAGGGATCTGCTTTCTGTGAATCTGGCTGAAACACTTCGGTGGGAAGTAAAGAATTCAAGCAGGTCCTATGTTCTTCGGCCCCCGCGCTGAGACTCTCGCAGCGCTACTCTTAATCCGAAATCTTGAATCGAATGATGCACCACAGCGCTTGGAAACCGTCCTTCCAGGTAATCTTCTTGCCTTCTTCGTACGTGCGCCCCGCATAGCTGATGGGCACCTCGTAAATCCGCCACTTGCCCTTGGCGATTTTCGCCGTAATTTCCGGCTCGAATCCAAACCGGTTTGACTTGATCTCGATGCCCTTCAGCACTTCCTTGCGAAACGCTTTGTAGCAAGTCTCCATGTCGGTCAGTTTCAAATTCGTGGAAATATCGGAAAGCAGCGTAAGAAATTTGTTCGCCACGTAGTGCCAGAAATAGTGCACCCGCTGGGGTCCGCCGAGAAACCGCGAACCGTACACGACATCCGCGCGGCCCTCAATAATCGGCTCCAGCAACTTCGCATAGTCCCGCGGATCGTATTCAAGGTCCGCGTCCTGTACCAACACGATATCTCCCGTTGCCTCAGCGAATCCCCGCCGCAGTGCCGCACCCTTTCCTTGATTTTGCGGCTGAAAGCAAAACCGCAGATCTTCCAGTGCTACCCTGTCGCCGCCATCTTGCGCAGCAACCCCAAACTCCCCATTCTCTTTTCGAGAGGACATGTTTTCGAGAATCTGCCGTGTTCCATCCGTCGAGCAGTCGTCCACGACGATCACTTCTTTTCGAATCTCCGTGTCTAACACCCGCCGCAGAATCTCTTCGATTGTCGATCTCTCGTTGTAAGCGGGAATGACAATCGAGACCTTTGGATTTAGCAGTGCGGACGGATTGCGCCGTTGATGTGGCATCTTGGGATGATGATTGTAGCGGCCCTCCCTCGCGCGAGTAAAGGCGCCACATGGGGTAGCGCGTCAGTTTCCGGTTACCGCAGCATTAATCAGGCGCTACTTCGTAGGCGAAAAATCCGTTGGATGCATGTACGTCGCGTCTACTTTTTCCACCAGCTTATCGGCCTGCTCGGATTTCGCCATCTCCTGAAACTCCGGGTCGGATCGCATCGCGTCCCAGTTCTCTTTCGCTTCCTCCCGGCTGGGATGAGCCAATATATAGATGAATGTGTTGTCCGAAGCAGGAGCATCCTCGGGAATCCAGTAGCCCACAGCTTTCAGATCGTGTTTGCTGAGTAGCTTTGAAGCTGTGTCGCGAAACCGTGACTCCAGCGCCTGCAATTTGCCCGGCACAGCATGATAAACCCGAAGCTCGAAGACGCGATTGCTATCGGCCCTCCGTATCAGTGGGGCGCCAATCAGACCGACCGCTTGAACGCTGAGACCTGGAATGAGCAAGTTCTCTATCGGCAATCGCACGTTCGCACTGGGCGTACTGGAACACCGGGCTGACGTTTGCGCGCGGTAGATGCCGGAAATCTCTATTTTTGGCCGTTGCATTTTTCGCAAGGCCGTCTTACCATCGAGCCATTCTGGTTAAGGTCAGCGGAGGGTACCTCTCCGCATCGCGCTGTCCGAGAGAATCTGCCTGGCACCCAAGTATAGCTCCCTTGGTTTGTGAGCAGGGTCTCAGAAACCGGAAGTGGAATCCGGGAATTCTAGAGGAAGGCATCATCCCGATGACTAGTGTGGTGCATCTTAACAGAAGGCCGCGCCCATCCAACGGCTTCAGCACCATCGAGCTGACAGTCACGTTGGGAATTATTCTCATAGTCACGGCGATAGCCATTCCTTCCTTTTCGAATACCTACCGCATGTACCAGCTGTCCGACGCCGCCTCGCAAGTCGCGGGCATATTGAAATCCACGCGCTTCGAAGCTATTCGCAGGAACACCACCGTACCCTGCATGATTACCCAAACTGCCGCCACTCCGCCCTTGACGAGAATCTGGACTGACTCGAACAATGATTCTACCGAGGACCCAGGCGATGCTCGAGTTCACCTCACTGGCGCGGTCAACCTAATAGATGCGGGAAGTGTGCCGGGCACCGCTGCGCTGGCTGCCGCAGTCGGTGCGCAAACGCTAACCACACCGCCGTTGGCTAATGCCACAATAAACTTTGACCAGCGTGGTGCGGGGAATGTTAATGCGGTGTATGCGCTGTACATTGCCAATTCCAATGCTCTCGACATTGGCTATCGAGCACTCATTCTGTTTCCTTCTGGTTCCATACAAATCTGGCAAGCCGATGGCCAGGGGAATTGGCGTTTCCTCAAATAGAACAGGAGACGGAAATTTCACGCAAAAAAGATTTCTGAAGGATTCCGAGAACCAACCCGGTTTCACCCTCAGCGAACTCATGATGGCGATGCTCGTCATGATGGTTGGTTTGGTTGCTGACGCGGTGCATAGACCTGCTTGCCGGTACAAGGAATGGCCCAGCTGCGATTAGATAGCCTTTACTCGGGTCATAGCCCGGCTCAGATATTGGGTGATGGTCAGATAACTGTGCACCAGTTCCTTCAGGGTTCGCAAGCCGTAATCTCCGTGATAGACCGAGGGCAGTTGGTTGTTGTGCAGCAGTTCGGCCAGCTTGCGGGCGTCCACGCGGTCACTCTGGTTGCCTTCCTGCAACAAGGCATTCCGACGCGGATCGCAGACCACCACTTTCGTGATATGGGGTTTCAGGAGGTCGTACAACCAGGCAGCCCAGGTTCCTTCCTCAAACGTGACGTGCACGTCTCTGTGTAGCCCGTCGATAAACTGCAGAATCATGCTCGCTTTCGTCTTGATGACACATTGCATCACGATCTTCCCGGCGTCATTCCTGACGGCAATCGAAATGCTTTCCTTGTGCACGCCCATGCCGATATATTTGGTGCTGGTCATAAAGGGTGTTCCTTTCCGGAGGAGTTGAGTTCAGCACTCAAAACTTACTCCAGAAGGGGCACCCTTTTATATTGCGTCGGATATTCAGAAACTGCCCCCCCTCACATGGTGTCGGCGGGATGCCGTTTCCCGCTTTCGCCTTTGGATGGTTCCCGGGTATCCTTACTCTTTCTTAGGCTTATTTGATGGCGACCTTTTACATTCAACAGTTCGGCTGTCGCGCCACGCAGGCCGACGGCGCCGCCATCGAGCGTCAATTGCTCGAGCGCGGCTGTACCGCCGTGCGCGAAGCTTCCTCCGCGGACTTCGTTGTCGTGAACACTTGCACGGTCACTGCGGCTGCCGACGCCCAGGCCCGCGACGCCATTCGCAAGATTCACGCGGCGAATCCCGCTGCCCGCGTGATCGTTACCGGGTGCTACGCCCAGCGCGCCCCGGAAGTTCTCGTTGCTCTCCCCGGCGTCTCCTGGGTTGTCGGCAATTCGCACAAGCCACAAATCCCTCAGCTCATTGGTGATCTCTCGCTGCCTCAGCCTTCCGCGGTCAGGCAGAATTTTATCCCTGTGGCGTCACTCGACTCGGAACCTCTTTCCCTGTCTCGCGCGCCCGCTAAGATCCTCACGGGCAACATTTTCGAGCGCTCGGAATTCCTCGCGGCGCCCGTCCTTGGCGGAGAAGGAAATCACACCCGCCCAACTCTCAAGATTCAGGACGGCTGCAACAGTCGATGCTCCTACTGCGTGATTCCTTTCGTTCGTGGTAAGAGCCGCAGTCTCCCGCCCGAAGCCGTTCTCCAGGAAATCCGTACACTCACCGCCTCGGGCTTTCGGGAAATCGTCCTCAGCGGCATCAACCTTGGCACCTATGGCCGCGATTTTTCTCGACGCGTCGAATTTTCCGCTCTTCTCCGCCGTATTCTCGACGAAACTTCCCTTGACCGCCTTCGCGTCAGCTCCATCGAGCCCCTCGACGTCACCCACGACCTCGTTGATCTCTTCGCATCAACCGATCGGATCGGGCAGCACTTCCACATGCCGCTGCAATCTGCTTCCGAGCGCATTCTTGCCGCCATGCACCGCTGGTACCGCGCCGAGCACTACGCCCGCCGCGTCGAGCTCATCCGCGAACGCTCGCCTCACGCAGCCATAGGCGCTGACGTTATCGCCGGCTTCCCCGGTGAAACGGAAGCGGACCACGCCGCCACGCTTGCTTTCATCGAAGCCCTGCCTTTCACCTACCTTCACGTTTTCTCTTATTCCCCGCGTCCCGGCACTAAAGCCGCCGCCCTCTCCGATCAACTTCCGGGTGCCGTCATCAAGCGCCGCGCCCGTGAACTCCGCGCTCTCGGCGAAGCCAAAGCCGCCGCCTTCCGCCGCTCCCAAATTGGTCGCAGTCTCCGCGTCCTTACCCTCCGCCGCGATGATTCCGGCGAAGTCTTCTTGGATTCGAGCACACAGGCACTTTCGACCAATTACCTGCGCATCCGCGTTCGCGGAATTTGGCCTGCTAATACTTGGCTCGATGTTCAAATATTGTCTGGGGAGGAGAACTGCCTTGTTGGTGAGCCTGAAGCTTCCCTTTGCTCTGACTCTGCTTCAGGCCTCTGCGAAACCTCTACGTACTCGGCGTCTCTGCGTTAGCCTTTTCTTTCAACTCTTAACTTTCGAAAATCACCTGTGCATACGCCTGCGCAGCCGTATGGGTGATGCTCAGCGCGATGCTTTTTACGCCCAACTTTTCTCCAATCTTTCGCGCCTCGCCCTCGAGCGAAAGCGTCGGCCGCCCGCCTTTTTGCCGTACCACTTCAATGTCCACCCACCGCACGCCTCGGCTCCAGCCCGTCCCGAGCGCCTTCATCGCGGCCTCCTTCACCGCGAACCGCCCCGCATACCGCTCGTATTTATTCTTGAACCGCTCGCAATACTCTCTTTCTTTGGCCGTGAAGATCCGCCGCAAAAACACTTCGCCATGCCGCTCGATCGCTCCTCGAATGCGCTCCACTTCCGCAATGTCTATGCCCATGCCGACGATCACTGATTGGCCCTCCCGCGGCCACCCTCAATTCATTACCGATTATAATGGGTAAGCCATGACACGCGCGCAAACGCTTCGACCAGAACGCCGAGTTCGCAAGAATTCCGTGCCTCCCGCGTCTCAGAGCCATTGGACGGAACGCACTTCACGCGGCATTCGCATCCTCCAGGTCGATGCTCTGAACAAACTCCCCTGGCTTGTCCACGGCTTTAGCACGCGCCCCGGAGGAGTCAGTGACGACCACGGCGAAAAAGTCCTAAACCTCGGCTTCACCGACTGGGACACCCGTGAAAATGTTCTAGAAAATCGCCGCCGCTTCCAATCCGCTCTCGGCGCAAACGATCTGACTCTTGTCACAATCAAGCAATTTCATTCCGACGTTATCCACGTCTTCGACACCGCGCCACCCAAACCCTGCCGCGGCGACGCTTCTGCCACCCGCAGGCCGGGCCTCCTCCTCGGGGTGCAAACTGCCGACTGCGTTCCCATCCTTCTGGTCGATCCCGAGACCCGTGCGGTCGCTGCCGTTCACGCCGGGTGGCGCGGCACTCTTCAACGCATCGTCACAAAAACCATTGGCTGCATGCAGATGGGATTTGGTACGAAGCCCGCGGACATGCTCGCCGCTCTCGGCCCATCCATCGGCGGCTGTTGTTACGAAGTCGGCACCGAAGTCGCTTCCGCCTTCCACGCGCAGTTTCCTAGTGCTTCTGAATGGTTTGATGAGCTCCGCACCGGGGACGAGCCTAACCCCCTTCAATGGCTTAACATGAAGCCACCCGGCCACCAGCCGCATCCCAAAGGCGTCCTCCTCGACCTCCGCAAGGCCAACCGCGCGCAGCTCCTCGAAGCCGGCCTCCGCGAAAAAAACGTCTTCGTTAACGACCTTTGCACCGCCTGCCGCCGCGACCTGCTCTTCAGCTATCGCAAGGAAGGTGCTCTCTCCGGTCGCCTCATGTCCGTCATCGGCCTCCGGACCTCATGAAACAGACCTTCAGTAGGCGGCTGGAGGTGAATTCGAACAGAGAATATCAGGGCTGAGAAGCGCGGCGCTGCTTGTTGAAGATTGCCTGCTCGACGAGTTCGGCAAGAATGTGGCCGATCAAGCCGTGACATTCCTGGATGCGTGCGGTTTCGTTTGAAGGTACGCAAACGCAATGATCGACCTGGCCTTTGAGCTTCCCGCCGGACTTGCCAGTCAGAGCAACGGAATGCAACTTCATTTTCCTGGCTGTCGAGAAGGCGCTGAGAACGTTTGATGAGGTGCCGCTGGTGGAGATTCCGATGGCAACGTCGCCCGGACGAGCCAGAGCTTCCATCTGCCGGGAGAAGATTTGGTCAAAACCGTGGTCGTTAGCGATGGCGGTGATGCTTGAAGTATTTACAGAAAGCGCGATCGCCGGGAGAGCAGGGCGATCGAATGCAAAGCGTCCCACGAGTTCCGCCGCGAAATGCTGCGCGTCGGCGGCGCTGCCGCCATTGCCAAAGAGAAGAATCTTGTTTCCCTGACCGAGCGTGTTGACCAAGAGTTCGCAGATCTTGGCGAGGGACGAAACAATTTCGGCATCGGCGAGCATCGCGCGTTTCGTGGCGATGGAAGCCTCGATAGAATTACTAATTTGTCTCTCGAAGTCAGGCGTGTCGATCATCGTGGGCGCGGAATCCATTTCAATTTGATAGTGCTTCGACAACCATAGCGATGCCCTGCCCGCCACCGATGCAAGCCGTGGCAAGCCCGTAGCGCAAATGATTGCGTCGCAATTCGTTGAGAAGCGTTATAACCAGCCTGGTTCCGGACGCGCCTAGGGGATGGCCGAGAGCAATCGCCCCGCCGTTTACGTTTGTCTTATCGCGGTTCAATCCCAGTGCCTTTTCCACGGCGAGATACTGCGCGGCGAACGCTTCGTTGACCTCCACGCGGTCCATTTGCTCGAGCGTCAGCCCGGCAAGGCGCAGGGCTTTCTGCGACGACGGTACCGGGCCAATACCCATGATGCTCGGATCCACGCCGATGGCGGCCCATGAAACAATTCGTCCGATCGGCTTCAGTCCGCGATCCTTGGCGATTTTCTCACGCGTCACGACGACCGCAGCGCCCCCGTCGACGATGCCGCTGGCGTTGCCGGCGGTCACGATGCCGTCTTTCTTGAACGAAGGAGGTAATTTTTCCAGGATCTCCATGGTCGTATCGGGCCGACGGTGATCGTCTTCGCTCACGGTCACCGATTTTTTCCCCTGCTTCACTTCCACCGGAACAAGCTCTTCCTTCATACGGCATGCCTTGTAAGCAGCGTCAGCAGCCTGCTGGCTACGCAGCGCGTACGCATCCGCATCCTTGCGCGTGATGCCATATTTTTCGGCGAGATTCTCGGCAGTCAGCGCCATGGGAAGCCCGCAATAGGAATCCGTGAGCCCCGCCATCAGCGAATCTTCGAGCGCGCCTCCGCCAAGCTTCAAGCCGTTGCGCAAGCCCCGAATCACGAAGGGCGACTGGGTCATGTTCTCCATGCCGCCCGCCAGCACCATCGTGGCTTCTCCCAGCAGGAGGCGCTGCGCCGCCTGGGCGATGGCTTCGATTCCCGAGCCGCACAAGCGGTTTACGGTAACCGCGGGCGTTTCATTTTTCAGGCCGGCTTTCAATGCAACATGGCGAGCGCCGTAGATGGCGTCGGCGCTGGTCTGCATCACGTTGCCGAAAATGGCATGGTCAAATTCTGCCGCGTCTACTCCAGAGCGGCGAATCGCTTCTCTTGAAGCGTGAGCGGCGAGGTCGATCGCGGAAACGTCCGAGAATGATCCGGTGTAGCGCGCCATGGATGTGCGCGCTCCGGCGACGATGACGACATCGGTTGGAAACATGGCTCCTCTTTCAATACCGGCTAAAGCTTCGGGATTTCCAGGGCGACGACGGTGTCACCACCGCGCTTGCGCGCTTCTTCGATCGAAAACTCCGCGCGATTGATGAGATCGGTGACGATGTCTTCGCTGTCGTAATCCGGTTTTGCCACCGCTTCGACGATTCCGGCGCTCAGAGTGATCTGCGTCGAATCCCAGGGCGGGCGCAGGCCTGAAGCGGCGCGGCGCAGCTTGTCAGTAAGGTTTTGCGCGCCGGAGAGAGTCGTGTCCGGCAAAATGAACGCCAACGACCACGCGGTGTACTTGACCGCAACGTCATTCTGCCGGACCAGCGGCTGCAAGGAGCGTGCCAATTGTTCGAGAAACTTCTCGATCGGCGATTCACCCTGCTGGCGCAGGATTTCCGCGCCGCGGTCGATTTGCAAAATTGTGAGTGCCAGGGGCGTGCCCTGTGTGCGCGCCCGGTCGGCTTCGGTGAGCAGGCAGCTCTGGTACGAGCTGCGGCTGAGCAAACCGGTGCGTTCGTCGGAAACGCCCATTCGGCGCACCAGCGAGCGCAATCGCGTGTGGCTGACGCTCATGAGCAACTGGTCGCCGATGGCCTGCAGGAAATAGACTTCGTTGGGTTTCCATCTGCGAGGCTCGCTGTTCCCGACAATCAGCATGCCGTTGGGCGCTTGCGTTTCTTTATCCGTGATCACGACGCCCAGCGCGGTCGCAAGACCGAGTTCGGTGAGAATGGAGCCCTTTCTCGACTCGACAATCAACCCTCCCAGATCATCCGGCGCAGCCTTTTCGAATTGCGCCAGGAGGAGGACCACCTGTGCGCCCGCCGAGGGCCGGGTGTCACTGGGGCAGAATTCCGCAGCCAACTCCGGTGGCCGTCCGTGCGCACCGACTACCGCCAGCGCGCGGGTGGTTTGGAGGTACGCTCCTACTTCCGTGACCGCCGTATTGAGCATGGCGCGAGGTGTCTGCTGCCGGAATATTTTTTGATTGATCTCCGAAATCTTTGAGAGATCCCGCAGCGTGTCAGCGCTGTACGTACCTGTTTTGCCGGTCGAGACGGCCTGGGCTTCGACAGTGGGCGCTTCGGACGCGGGCGGGAGCTCCGCTGAGGGTGGAGGAGCACCCTGCGGCCACCAGTTCGCCAATTGGTAAAGGTTTCGCAGTCGCGTATTACGCTCTTCTTCGCCCGGAAACGTGTTGGCGATTTTCTGCAATCGTTCCAGAGCTTTGCTTTGCAGCGAATATTGCAGAAAAATTTCCGTCTGAACGATCAGGTCCTCGAGGGCTTGCAACTTGCGGCCTTCCTCGGTGACGGGTTGCACGGGCGCGGCGCTCTGACCCGGAGTCGAGCGGGGTGGCGCCGCCGAGAGAGCCGCTGAAGTTGCCATCCGGCTTGCCACGCGTTTCAGGAAAGCCTCGTCGACGTGGCCTCGCAGAGATTCGAGACGCTGTTGGTTGCGATGGTCGTAGGAGTCGATGTCGACAAGCCGTTCGATGGACTCACTGGCCTTCTGATAGTTGCCCGTCGCGGCGTAAACATCGAAGAGTTTCAGGAGGATCTCGAAATACTGTGACTCTCGATTGAGTTCGCTGTAGAGCCCGGCCCAGAATTCCAGGATCGCTTGCGATTGCGGATGCCTGTTTCCCAGAGCGTCCAATTGCGCGGTGAATTCACTTTGGCGCTTTTGGCCGAACAAGCGGCGTTTGAGCACTTGCAGGATTTCGACGGATTTGGCGTCCTGGCTCGCTGCGGCGCAATGATCCGCCAATTCGAAAAGCTGAGGGATTCCTTCGTTCTTGTCTTTCGGGAGCCGCTCGAAAATTTCTCTGGCTCGATCGAGGTGTCCCGCGCGCATAAGGGCGTTCCCGTAAATATTGAGAAACGCAGGATCGTTCTCGGATTCCGCGAGAGGATCAAGCAGAGCCACGGCTTTCGCAGCATCCGCCGCCCGGAGCGAAGCCTCGGCATATAGGAGGGAAACGCTGCGCTCCTGAGGGGCAAGCTTGTGCGCGCGTTCGAATAGCGAAAGCGCCTCGGCCTCCTCGCCTCCCGAGGAGACGAGTTGGGCGGCTCGGAGGAAGGCGCGAGCGGCTATGGCATTTTTTCCTATGTGCGCGGCGGACTCAGCGAGCCGAAGCTGGCGTTCCCGATTGTCAGGTTCAAGCTGCGCGGCACGCTCCCAGCAGAATAGCGCGTCTTCCTCGCGCCCCGCTTCGGTGAAAAGCTCCGCCGCCTTGATGTACTGCTCGAGGGCTTCGGCGGAGTGGTTCTGGCGCTGCTGCAGAAAAGCGTATCGGGCGATGCGTTCGGGAGGCTGAGGTATAGGGCTGTTGCGAAGAAAGCGGTTGTAGAGCGCGAGAGCCTTGGTCTCATCCTTTGGCTCCACTAGCAGATCGAAGAGCATCCCGTAATAAACGGCGGCGCGGTCCAACTGGCCCGTGCGAGCGTAGAGATCGCCCAGGGCCTGGGTGGCTTCCTGATGCTGCGGCGCTTCTTCTAGAACGGCGAGATATGCCTGGATAGCGTCCTCGGCGCGGTTCTTTTCGAGGAAACGCTTGGCGCGCTCCAGATGCTTGCTGACGTCTGCGGCCATCCTTCTGGGTTGCCTTTGCGGCGCTTATTGCTTGCCAACAGAAACTTCTGCCGGACTTTGCGCGGTGCGAGGTTCAAACGCTCCTCCCCACTATATACCCCGCTTGGGAGACCCGCAAAACGCGTGCAATGAGTCCTTGCGGTATCCGGCACGCCCTGGCTCCATACCGGGGGAAACATTCGGGCTGCTTCTATCGTCTATACTCACTGTCACGCCAAATCCCTCGCTCTTAATGACCCTGGGGGGGCACGACTCCATGCGCGACCTTGCTTTCGATCTTCGATTCGGACTCCGCGTCCTGCTGCGTAGCCCTGGATTCTCGGTTGCCATTGTTCTCGTTCTTGCCTTGGGTATCGGCGCCAACACGCTGATCTTCTCCGTAGTGAATGCTGTGCTCCTGCGGCCACTGCCCTATCAAGACTCCTCGCGTATCATGCAGATTTGGCATGTCCCGCCCGCCAAAAGCTTCCCCGGGATGAGCCTCTTTTCTGTTTCGCCGGCCAACTACCTCGACTGGCAGAGCCAGAGCCATTCCTTTGAAGAAATGGCCGCGTACGGCGGCACCACTTTCAATATGGGTGGCAAGGAACGGCCTGAGGCGATTCAGGCCGCGCCGGTTGCGGAAGGCTTCTTCTCTATTCTTCGCGTTCATCCGGCCCTCGGCCGGACGTTCTCGCCCGAGGAAGACCGTCCCGGCCAGGGCCACGTCGTCGTCCTAGGCAATACTTTTTGGCGCGATCACTTCGGTGCCGATCCTAGAGTCATTGGCCGGAACATCGTTCTCGACGGCGAGACCTACAACGTCATTGGCGTCATGCCTCCCAAATTCAAGTTTCCCGACTTTGCCCAGCTTTGGGTTCCACTCGCCTGGACCAACGAGAAGCGCGCCGTGCGCGGCAATCACAACTATATGGTCATCGGCCGATTGAAATCCGGCGTGGACATCCGATCGGCGAAGGCTGAACTCAGCGCGATCTCCTCCCGGCTCGAACAACTCTATCCCGAAGACGACAAAGGCTGGGGCGCCACCCTTCTTCCCTTGCGCGAACAGATTGTCGGGGATGTCCGGCCGGCTCTGCTGGTCTTGCTCGGCGCCGTGGCTTTTGTCCTTTTGATCGCCTGCGCAAATGTAGCCAATCTCGTCCTCGCGAAAACTCTAGCGCGAAGGAAAGAAATCGCTATCCGCACGGCGCTCGGCGCCAGCCGCGTGGCGGTCCTGCGCCAAGTCTTGGTGGAAACCGTGATACTTTCTCTCGCCGGCGGTGCGCTGGGACTTTTCCTCGCCCGCTTTGGTATGACTCTGATCGTAAAATTTCTTGGTGATCGGCTCCCGCGTTCAGCGGAAATTACACTCAACGCTCAGGTGCTGGCTTTCACAGTCTTTGTCGCACTCTTCGCGGGAATCCTCGCGGGTCTGTTCCCTGCAGTGAGGTTCACGAGAACCGACGTCAGCGAAGCTCTGAAACAGGGCCAGAGCCGCGGCAGCTCTGATTCCGGCGGAAGCAAGACACGCGGTGTGCTGGTCGTCTCCGAAGTTGCCCTCTCCCTGGTCCTGCTGATCGGCGCCGGCCTCATGCTCCGTACGTTGTGGCAGCTCAGCAGGGTTCAACCCGGCTTCGATCCCCACAACATCCTCACAATGGCTATCCCCGTTCCGGCGACCAAATTCACCACGCCCGCCGCGCAGATCAGCTTTTTCGAGCGGGTGCTGCAGGAGGTTCGCGCAACGCCGGGTATCGAGGCGGCCGGCGTAATTGACGATCTCCCGCTGGACAACGGCGGGTCGCACCAGCCGATCACGATTGAAGGACAGCCTGTCGTGCCCATGGCTGATCAGCCGGAGGTGGACATTCGCCTCGTCAGTCCAGGCTACCTGCGTGCGATGCGCATCCCGCTTATTCGGGGGCGCGATTTAACCGACGCCGACGTGGCGGGCAGATCGGCTCTAGTGCTGATCAGTGCATCCATGGCTAACCGCTTTTGGCCGAACGAAGATCCTCTCGGCAAGCATCTCAGGCTGACTTTTTTCCCCGACGCAGCTCGCGAAGTCGTGGGAATCGTGGGCGATGTAAAACTGGACTCTCTGGACGAAACCCGGCCCGTGGCAACAGTTTACTGGCCGTTGGATCAAGTCTCCGTTCCTCCCTCCGAAGCTTGGCGCTCCTTTGGGATGAGCCTTGCGGTGCGCACCAGTGTCGACCCCATGAGCTCGGTTTCTGCTGTGACCGCCGCCATCCACCAAGTGGACCCGGAAGTCCCTGTGGTGGATGTGAACTCCATGGAGGGCCTGATTTCCGCTTCGGTGTCGCCGCAACGATTCAATATGCTTTTGCTGGGGGCGTTCGCCGGGCTTGCGCTCGTGCTGGCTGCCGTCGGCATTTACAGCGTGCTTTCCTACACCGTTCGGCGGCGCGTCCGTGAGATCGGCATTCGCATGGCGCTTGGTGCAACCCACCGCGATGTGTTGAGCATGGTCGTCGCTGATGGCATGAAACCCATTCTCGCGGGTGTCGGCATTGGTCTGGCCGCTGCGCTGGCGCTGGGACGCGTCGTTTCTTCGCTGATCTTCGGCGTCCGTGCGACCGATCCGCTCACTTTCGCCATGGTCGCCGCACTCCTCGTGGCGGTGGGTCTGCTCGCCACGGTCATCCCCGCCTACCGCGCTACCCGCGTTGAGCCCGTCCGCACGCTTCGCGAAGAGTAGATTTCAGGACAAGTCCTGCATTCAGGCACATCGGAACCGCGTGATTACCAGCTCAAATTTCGCTCTCGCTGATTTCCCTTTGCCGCGCACACTACGGATTTCTATTTCACGCCGTTCTTGGGGTCCCAGGAGCCTTGCTCCTTCCGGACAAAGATGATTTGGCCGATGTAGTAGGCGTTGTGCGTGCTAATGTGGGTAAAGACCGGGGCTGATTCTTTCAGTCTTGCCTCGTCGGCAGTTTCGACCCATTTTTCCAGTTCATTCATGACGCTGTCGAGTTGTTGCACCGTTTCATTCCAACTCTTGCTGTCGAACTTGTCGAACGTCTCGTCGTTGTTACCGCTGAATTTTTCGAGCTGCTCGCCTTTGAGTCTTGCGAGATTCCGCCGGTTCCAATACACGAGGTGATATGCCAGCTGCCCGACTGAGTGATTCCCCTTGCCGTCGTTCCAACTTGCCTGCTCCGGCGTCAACCCTTTAACTGCGATGTTCGCGGGCACGAACCAGTCTTCGTTGTTGTGCGTCGATCGCAGTTCCGCAAGCAAAATCTCTCGCAGCGTCGTTGGTTTCTTGTCCTGCGCACGAAGCTGAATTGCCAGCAGCAAAAGAAGACAAATTGGTACTCGTTTGATCATTCGAGGAATCCTCCCAGCACTTGGACGTATCAGCTACTCGTCCGGCTTTTGCATAAGTGTACCCTTGCGGGCGCTGCGAGGAATGGCGATTTGTGGCAAACTGAATGTTTACACGGCATGAATTTGCGGCGTATGGTGTTCGTCCTCGGAAAGCAGCTCCTGCCGGTAACCGAAAAAGATGGATCCAAAGTTCATACGGAATTTCTGCATCATCGCACACATCGACCACGGCAAATCCACGCTTGCCGACCGGCTCCTGGAGATGACCGGCGCGCTTACCCAGCGGGAGATGCATGAACAGGTACTCGACTCCATGGATCTGGAGCGGGAGCGCGGCATTACTATCAAGGCCAAAAGCATCCGTCTGCACTACAAAGCGAAGGACGGACATACCTACCAATTGAATCTCATCGACACGCCGGGGCACGTCGATTTCTCCTACGAAGTTTCGCGCGCTCTCTCGGCGTGCGAAGGCGCACTGCTGGTTGTGGACGCGAGCCAAGGCGTCGAAGCGCAGACGGTTGCCAACACTTTTCTCGCCGCGGGGAGCAACCTGACGATTCTTCCGGTGATCAATAAGATTGATTTGCCGGCCGCGCAGCCGGAGTTCGTAAAAGAACAGATCGAAAACGTGCTGGCAATCCCGGCCGGCGACGCGCTGATGATCAGCGCGAAGAGCGGTCTCGGGGTCGAGGATGTGCTCGAAGCTATCGTGCGCCGCGTACCGCCGCCGAAGGGCAGCGTGGAAAATCCGCTGCAGGCGCTGATTTTCGATTCGTGGTTCGACATCTACCGCGGCGCCGTCGTGCTGGTGCGAGTGATGGAGGGCCGCATCGCGAATCGCATGAAGATTCGTCTAGTCGCGGGGAATGACATTTATGAAGTCGAACAGCTCGGCACGTTGACTCCCAAACCCATCGCGCTCGAAGAACTCGGGGCCGGTGACGTGGGCTTCGTCGTGGCCAACATCAAGCGCGTGGCCGACGCGCGCATGGGCGATACCATCATTGGAGCGGACGTCCCCGCTCCGGCCCTGCCGGGATTTCAAGCCACCAAACCGATGGTCTTTGCTGGGTTATTCCCCGTTCTGGCCGACGATTACGAACCGCTGCGTGACGCGCTCGGAAAATTGCAATTGAACGACGCGTCGCTTCTTTACGAGCCTGAAAATTCCGTGGCGCTGGGCTTCGGTTTCCGCTGCGGATTTCTCGGGCTGCTGCACATGGATATCGTGCAGGAGCGCCTGGAGCGCGAATTCGGGCTCAACCTTATAACCACCGCACCCAGCGTGCGATACCGCATCACACGGGTGACGGGAGAAGTGATCGAGGTAGACAGTCCGGCGAAATTTCCGACACCCAGCGATATCGCCAAGATCGACGAGCCGATCATCAAGGCCATGATTATTACCAACGACGACTCCGTGGGAGGAATTCTGCAGCTGTGCCAGGAAAAACGCGGCGCGCAGAAAAATTTTGAGTATCTCTCGCCAACGCGGGTCATGCTTACTTACGAGCTGCCGCTGAACGAAATCGTGCTCGATTTTTACGACCGGTTGAAAAGCGTTTCCCGCGGGTACGCCTCCCTCGATTACCAGCTTGCCGGCTACAAGGAATCCGACCTGGTCAAATTGGACGTTCTGGTCGGCGGCGAGCCAGTGGACGCGCTGGCGCTCATCATTCACCGCGACACGGCGTATGAACGCGGGCGCGAACTGGTCACGCGCTTGCGCAAGCTGATTCCCCGGCAAATGTTCGAGGTGCCGATTCAAGCGGCCATCGGCAGCCGCGTGATCGCGCGCGAAACCGTCGCGGCCATGCGCAAGAACGTTTTGGCCAAATGCTACGGCGGCGACATCACGCGCAAACGCAAGCTGCTCGAAAAACAAAAAGAAGGCAAGCGCCGCATGAAACGCGTCGGCCAGGTGGATATCCCGCAGGAGGCGTTTCTTGCGGTGCTCAAGGTCGCCTCCGCTGACGAAGAGTAGTGCCCCTTCATTTTCTACACTTGACTCTAACGCAGTCTCCTGCCTGTTTACCCTGAGCTCCGTTCGAAGGGAGCGAATTCGAAGGGTCGCAGACACTCTTTCTGTCCAGTTTATTGTCGCTTCTCCGCCGTGGTAGGAATCTTGGGGTTTGTAGCGCCGGGCGGAGTTTATCCCGGCCCGGTCGGGACCCCGGTTTGTCTGGCGCGCCTTCTCTGTCCCGGTGATGTGTACCGGGAAGTCTTGACGATTTCCTGCGGGGAGAGCCCGGTATCTTCTGCCTTTGCATTGATGGAAGCCCCGGACTTCTAGTCCGGGGAGAGCGGGCCGGAATTTATCCCGGCCCCGCCGAGAGGCCCGCGAAACGTAAGCTCGCTCATCGCTGGGCTTCAGCCCTGGTTCCCGGGGTGCGCGAACGTAACTCCTTATGAGCGCGGTAATCGGAGAAGTGAAGTTTTACTTCATATCTCCGGTAACGCGACTAATCGGGCGCTGGCATGCAAGCAGCGCGCAGAAGAGCCAACCGGGTGTACAATCCTGCCCGTTTTCGAAGTTAAAAAGGAAATGTCGGTCCAACATGAAAACCACATTCAAATACGGATGTCTCGCGGAGTTCTTGCTATTCGCATTTGGCGCGGCTGCACAGGGTCAACTGCCAGCGACGGACGTCCCAGCTTTCACAGCGCAAGGTGCATTTGTCGCAATCGTGGTAAGAGATCTCAATGCGAGCGTGCATTGGTACGAATCGAATCTTGGCCTTCATTTGGTGAAGCGCGGAAAATCGCCGAGGGTTCCCGCAGAAACAGTTGTCTTGGGTGGTCACAACCTATTTGTTGAGCTGATCCACCATGAAGGCAAGGCGCTACCGAGAGTTGATAACGAGGCTTCCGTGCCTCGCTTGCTCAAGGCGGGATTGATCGTCAGTCAAAAGGATTTCGATGCCGTAGCCACATACCTGCAGAAACGCGGTATTGAGGCGGGAATATTTGAAGATAAGGAAATGGGAGTGCGCAGTTTTTTGTTCAAGGACAACGACGGGAACCTCATTCAGTTCTTTACTCAAAACCAGTAATTGATCTGCGAGTGCCAAGTCCGTTTGCGTTTGCGGTGGACCGGCTTGAATACAGCATCTGATTGACGCCCAGTTCCCGGTTAACGCGCTAGCCGGACAAGTAGTTTTTCACGTGACCACGTAACCCGCCGCGGCAACCCGCGTCGCCGCATCTGGACACCGCGCGTAAAATTCAACCGCGTGGACACCAAAACAGGCAGAAATCAACCCTCCTACCTCTACCGCTTTTCAATCCTAACTACGAGGACACCATGACCGAAGAGCGGAAGCACGCGATCCTTTTCGCAGCCACACTCTTATCCGCACGAAAACTCATCGAGATGAACCCCGACAAACCCACCATGGCAAAGGGCTTCATCGTAGACACCGCCATTGACGGCGCCGCATTCATCCTCGAAAGAATCGACAAGCGCTGGCCCGCCGCGGCCACCCGCGTTGCCGCGCTTGGACACAAAGAGTAAGATTTAATCGAGGGGACCACACAAGAGACGAACCCATGTCCACGCCCTCAAACGTACGCTTGCCGCCAGTCCCGTTACCGGAAGCACAAGCCTCCACGCCCCAAACACCCGCGCCCATAGTCGAACCTCCGGTTCTACCCACATCCGGAGAGGCCATCACCAGCGAGCTCACCGGCAACACCTACACCATGGGAGAACCGATCGGAGAGGGTTCTTTCGGGGTTGTGTACGCTTGCGTGGATGACTGGAACAACCAACTCGCCGCGAAGGTTCTAAAACCAACCAAACCACACCACGAATTACAAGCTGCAGCCTCGGCAGAAGTCGTTAAACTCGTAGAACTCCGTCACCCGCAGATCACCTATATCTACGACGCCTTCGCCTTCCGCAACGCCTTCTACATCATCACTGAACGGTGCGGATTGTCGGTCGCACACTTCTTCCAGGAAGAATGGTTTCAAGGCCCCTTGTGGACACTTGCAATCGCACGCTCGCTTTTGCAAGCGGTAGAGTTCCTTCACCTAAATAACTACGCCCATCAGGACATTCACGCTGCAAACGTCTTCAGTCTCGTCGCACGAAACGAAATGGACCCTGAGGACTCCAACGCAATGCAATTCAGACTTGGGGACTTAGGAGTCGCAAAACTTTTCAGCGAGATTCGGCCCGAAAACACCAGGGCCCCATGGATGCTCCCACCCGAAGTCCTAAACTCATCAGACTTTGGAGCGCCCGATCACCGCGTGGACATCTACCATTGCGGCCTGCTACTTCTCCAGCTGGAATGCTCCAAGGAGCTCCGATTCACCAAAGAAGAAATTCTGGAAGGCGGACCTAGACAGATGGCCCTGGAGCTAAGAGCACCATTCAACTTCGCGCTGGAGAAAGCCTTAAGGCGCCACGTATCACTGCGGACGCAAACGGCAAGAGAACTCTGGCGAGACCTAAACTCCCGCGCTCAATCCGAGCAAGTGACAGCCGTGGAACCCCAACAACCGATGACGACAGAGCCGGACCCCACATCGCCCCCACATCAACAAATCACCTAGGTCGACCGAAAGACCATGTCAAACTTCCTCTATGTCGACAACTCGAACGTCTGGATCGAAGGAATGCACGTTGCCGCCGTGGCCCACGGCTATGCGCCGACTCTCTGGGACGCTTGTGAACACAAGATTTGCGACTACGGCTGGAAAATCGACTTCGGCCGTCTCATAGAATTCGCCGGAGGCAAACCAGCCGAGATCGGTAGAGCTGTCCTCTACGGTTCCAAGCCGCCAGCGAACGACTCATTGTGGGCCGCAGCCAAGAAGCACGGCTTCGAAGTTGTGGTACACGAGCGGAGCGCCTTCACCGGGAAGGAGAAGAAGCTCGACACGAACATCGCCACGGACATCACCGCAGATGCATACGAACTCATGACCCCCGGCAAAGACGAAATAACTCTCGTCGCCGGTGATGCGGACTACGTTCCTACGATCGAGAGGCTCCGCAAGCGCGGCCTACGCTTCGACATTTGCTTCTGGGCCCACGCCTCGAAGGAACTCAGAGACGCTGCCTCGAACTTCATCGAACTCGACAAACACCTCAAGCACCTAGGGCTCAAGTAGTCACCCTCTTAGCTCACTTGCCCCAGCCCACTGTGTACTCTACCCCTTTCTTTTTTCACTTAACCGGGCCCTGCACGCCTCGTCTTTCCCCGAAGCGTGCGAGTTCTAAATTTTCTGTCCGGTTTTGAAGATCTCGGCCACCTGCACCCAAACTCAACTTCCGGTCAGTTGCCCCCGCGTATTCCCCGCCGTACCTTTCTCCATGAAGCCTGATTGTTGAAGCGGCACCGACGCTCATGAGATTGCACCCAACTCGAACGAATCTCGCACCGAGCGCACTCGGTCGCCAACCCAGCACCTTTGCTTTAGATTCTTCGCCTTCCCTTCCTTTCATCGCCCCGTTGAGGCCTCGTTGGAGCCCCGTTGTTTTTCAACGGAAAATGCCCTCTATCTCCTTTCCCATCCTTCTGTTACGAGACTCTTTCCTTCACAACGACAGGGGTATACCCACCCCCCATCGATTTGTTGCTGCGTCGGCGGCCTTCCCTGCTCCTTTCGATTCCCTTAACTCTTTTATTTTGATATTCTTGCGCACTCTTTTGCGCTGCGATTTTCTGCACCCGCTTTCGTTTCAACTGCTTCCACACTCTTTCGCAAAAACCACCGGGGGTACGTACCCCTATCCCTCTGGAAAAAATCTCAACTTGAGGACGACCATGAACCACCAATCTACTGACTCTCCCAACTC
>Ga0210400_10001286_pt1 | contig 25071 bp, 24 predicted proteins | sample IncBWH26MmetaG_FD_155456 | JGI IMG/M metagenome (GOLD analysis project Ga0210400, IMG submission 155456) | Forest soil microbial communities from Barre Woods Harvard Forest LTER site, Petersham, Massachusetts, United States - Inc-BW-H-26-M | ecosystem: Environmental > Terrestrial > Soil >...
ATTCTCTACCTATGGAAGCGCGGCCAGCGCGCCGACGCCTGGGCACTCACCAGCGCTGAAGTGGGTGTTGTGTTTTGCACTATCGTTCTAGTTACTGGCCCCATCTGGGCGCGGTATGCGTGGGGCATCTGGTGGACCTGGGACGCTCGCCTGACGACCACGCTGATCTTGTGGCTGCTCTATATCAGCTATCTGGCGCTCCGCCGGTCTTCTGAAGCTGGTTCTACCGCTGTGCTGGCGGCTTCCCTGGCAATATTCGCGTTTTTGGACGTGCCCATTGTGTACATGGCCAACCGCTGGTTCCGGACCAACCATCCGCAGCCGGTAATTGGTGGAGATCCTAATTCCGGCCTTGATCCGAAAATGGGCTATGCCTTGCTCGCCAACATGATTGCGTGGATGGCCTACGGCGCCCTGGTACTGTGCTTCCGTTACACCGTGGAGCGAAGCTCGCAGAAAGTTGCAGCCGCCTACGTACAGAAAGCCGCACGCGGAACCGCCGGACTGACCGCGCTTTTCACTTTCATGTTTTTCCAGAAACCCAGCGGGGTGAACCCTCACGCTTATCTCTATGGGGCTTATGCCGTCACCTGGGCCATTCACATTGGTTATCTGCTGGTGGTTTCAGGCAAGATAGCGAAGCTAAAACGGGAGCAGCTGGAGTTGACTACGGCCTAGTTATCTCCCAACCAGCGGTAGCTCCGATTGACCGTGGATTGTCTAAAGAAGCCAGTCTTTGAGTAAGAAAGAAACGATATGTTGCTGAATCTGTCTATCGAGATTCTCTAACTGGTTCAATGCGGTTGCGGACGCTCGATGTTCCAGCTCTTTTTTTCGAAACCAAGGTCTTGAATCACCTCGTCAAGAGTATAGGTTCGCTCTTCAGCATTGCCAACCCTCTCCTTGACATGATGGGCCAAATACAGGTCTTCCATGTCGCTGATGTGCTGCAAAACAGCTTCACGAACGTAAAACATCTTGGTGCGACCGGTCTTCTTGGCCAAGTCATCGAGCCGTTTTTCAATGGATTCGGGTAGCCGAACAGCCAACATGGAGGTTCTCCGCTATACAAGTATAGCGACTGATTCCTTCTTCAGTTCTCTTCTTGGACAATAGCGATCTGTACTGGAAGCTACTGACTCCCCATTGCGGCGCCTCAACTCACGCCCGCTCTAATTCCTGTTCCGGCAATTTGATTTGGGCCATCATGGGCAGCCGGGCCGCTCCAACCAATCCGGCATCGCTGCCCAACAAAGCCCGCGTAATGATCGTGCAGCGCCGCGAGGGCAACGAATCGTCATGAACATTGGTTCCCGAGACTCCACGGACGGTATCGGAAGGCGCGGTGGCCCGGTAGACAAACGACCGTTTGCGAACCTCTTCCAGCATGGAGGGAGCAAAGGCGTCCCAGGCGCTGGCAACGCCACCGCCAATCACGTACATGGGCAGGTTGAAGATATTCACCAGGTCAGCCACCACGATGCCGATCGCACGGCCAACCACATGGAAGATCTTCCGGGCAGGCTCGTCGCCCTGTACTGACATCTGGTAGACCACTTTGGCGCTGAACTCAGGGTCCTCATTCAAGGCCCGTCCCAATTCCGGGGCATCGCCATTCGCCACAGCCTCAATCGCCATGCGCTTAATCGCCGTGGCTGAGGCGTATTGCTCCAGGCAGCCAATGCCGCCACAACCACAAGGAAGGCCATCCGACTCCACCGCGATATGTCCCAGTTCGTTGGCCATGCCACTCATCCCGTGCCAAATGCTCCCGTGCAGCACAATGCCGCCCCCGACTCCAGTACCCAATGTGATCATGCACACGTCGTCTACGCGGCGCGCGGCCCCGAGCCATTTCTCTCCCAGGGCTGCGGCATTGGCGTCATTTTCCAGGATCACGGTTGCGCCCAGCCGTCGTTCGATCTCGTCCTTGACGGGATAATCCTGCCAGCCAGGCAGGTTGGGCGATTCGCGCAGCATCCCGGTGTGCATTTCAATGATCCCCGGCACGCCAACACCGATGCCCGCAAGGTGGCCGGAGCCTCGGAACTTAGCGGCCAGTTCCAGAATTGCTGTACACATCTCCTGAATTACATTGTCCCGTCCCCGTGTTACCTCAGTGCCGGTGGTGATCTTTTCCAGAGTCTTTCCCTGCTGGTCAATTGCCGCAATGCGGAGGTTCGTACCTCCCAGGTCGACTCCAATTGCGAATGTAGACATGTCCGTTTTGACTCCAGTTTGTACCGGGGTGATGCCCGCTCCTCGTCCAGATTAATACGGCGGCGGCGGAAATGCGAATTTCCGGATCTTCCAAACTGCAGGATTTGCCAGATTTGCAATTTGAAAGACACGCAAGAAGCATTTATCTTCTACCGCATGCAAATACAAGGCAAAGTTGTCGTTGTAACCGGTGGCTCCAACGGAATTGGCCGTGCCCTTTCGCGGGCGTTCGCAGCACAGGGCGCCCGGGCCGTGGTAGTAGCGGACAGAGACGAAAAAAGCGGCCAGCAGGTGGCCCAGGAGATCAAAGGCACTTTTCTGGCAACCGACGTTTCCAAAGAAGCGGAAATTAAGCGCCTGGTCGAAAACACGACAGACCAGTTTGGACAGGTGGACATCTTCTGCTCCAACGCCGGCATAGGCGTTGATGGTGGACCGGAGGCTCCCAATGCCGAATGGCAGCGCATATGGGAGATCAACGTGATGGCGCACGTCTACGCGGCCCGCGCCGTGCTGCCCCAGATGCTAGCGCGCAAAGAAGGATATCTAGTGCAGACGGTATCGGCAGCGGGACTGCTTTCGCAGATCGGCTCGGCCCCTTACTCGGTCACCAAGCACGCCGCGCAAAGTTTTGCCGAATGGCTGGCCATTACTTATGGAGACCAGGGCATTCGCGTCTCCGCACTCTGTCCTCAGGGAGTGCGTACCAACATGCTGTTGCAGGCCGAGTTTGGCGGCGGGGCATTTCTGATGGAAGGCGCGTTGGAGCCCGATCAGGTGGCGGCCGAGGTCATGAAGGCCATCGCCGAAGAGAAATTCCTGATCCTGCCCCATCCCGAGGTGGCCAGGTATTTCCAGAACAGGGCCAATGATAACGAACGCTGGCTGCGCGGCATGAGGAAGCTGCAAGCGAAGATGGCAAATAGCAAGTAGCAATTGGCCAGAACTGTCCGGTCATAAGTCGAATAAATCCAATTGGTTGCGCGAAACGGATACTTGATCGAGCGGATGAGATTGCGAAAGAGCCTGTAAAATCGGCACTTTTTCGAACAAAGTCACACTGAGAATTTGTGCAATTGGATAGAGTTTGAGTTCCAGCCCCAGGCGCTTGCGAACAATCGCCAGCAGTACGTAGACGGAGACCGCAATCCAGATTTGCGTCTTCACCGCGTTGGGGGAAACACCATAAAAGCGCTTGATGCGCAGGTGTTGTTTGATCCATTTGAAGAATAGTTCGACCTGCCAGCGACATTTGTAGAGTTGGGGAATGGTAAGACTGGGCAACAGAAAATTGTTGGTCAGAAAGACCAAGTTTTTGTCGGTGTCGGCGTCGTGGTAACGAATGCGGCGCAGAGGTTCAGGATAGTACTTGGCCGGGTAAAAGCTTTTCAGGCGAATGAGTTGATCGCAACGCAGTCCCGTGTCTTTGTCGACCCCTTGGGAACTGACACGTTGGAAATAGAAATTCTTGCGGGCCCGAATAATGAAGAAAGCCAGAGCCTGTTTGAGCGCATACAAGCGCTCGAAATCCAGGTAGGCGCGGTCCACCAGGTAGATGGAACCGGGTTCCACCACCAGTTGGTCGAGAACGTGAATCTCGTGGATTTTCGCGGGGGCAACGCTGATGAAGGCCGGTATATTGCCGTGCAGATCGAGCAGAGTATGCATTTTCACCGCAGCGTTTTTGGCGCGGTAACGAGCCCACGGAAACAATGAAAGGCAAAGATCGATGGTGGTGCAATCCAAAGCATAGACGCTTTGTTGCAGTTCGATTCCGAAACTTTCATTGGCATATAACTGGCGAGCGTTGCGAATCAAGACTTGAGCCAAGTCGGCATAGATACGCCAGTCGCGGTTCTCATTGGCATCGGCCAGAGTGCTGCGCGAGACGTGCCCGCGAATGCCCAGATGATACAGCCGCGCCCCTACTGCCCGAAGACAGGTTTCGATATCGCGCAGGCTTTCGCGATAGGTCAGTTGGGCAAAGGCCATGCACAGAAATTGATCCCAACAGGAAAAACTGCTGGTCTTGTAGTTGCCTGAATAGCGCTCGACGCAACGTCGGAACTCGTGAGCAGGAACGAAGTCCATCAACTGTGCAAAGACCGTTTTGCCAAGGTTCATCTGTCCCATCCTCCCTGAATGCCTGGCAAGGATGGCCCCAGCAGCCCAATAAATTCAAATCGAAAACGCTTGCTTTACCGACAAGTCCTTGTGTGAAAACTAGTTACGCTGAAATCAGATTTCAATGACCGGACAGTTCTGGCAATTGGCAAATAGCAATTGGCAAATAGCCGGAACGGTAGTTTTACCGCAAAGGGCGCTAAGGCCGCGAAGGAAGGCTTCTTCACCGCAGAGGGCGCAGAGCCTCCTTGCTCCTTTGCGACCTTCGCGTCCTTTGCGGTTAAATGAATTGGCTGCGGTAAACGAACTGGTGATTCTCACTTCTGGCACTTGGGGCAATAGTGCGTGCCTCTGCCTGCCACGACGATCTTCTTGATGGGGGTCTTGCAGACCAGGCAGGGCTCTCCTGCGCGTCCGTAGGCACAGTGCTGGAGTTGGAAGAAGCCTTCTTCGCCTTCGGCATCCACGTAATCGGAGACGGACGAGCCTCCTGCGGCAATGGCTTCCTTCAGCACCTCCTGAAGAGCGGAATGGAGCCTGGCTGATTCCTGGCGGGTCAACGAACTGGCGCGCCTGCGCGGACGGATGCCGGCGCGGAACAGGCTTTCATCGGCATAGATGTTCCCTACCCCGTGCAACAGCTTCTGGTTCAGCAGTGCTCCTTTGATGGGTGCGTTGCGTCCCTTGAATAGTTGGACGAAATCCTCAAGGCTGACCTGGAGCGGCTCTGTTCCCGGCCCAGTAAAGCCGGCGCTCTGCACCTCCAACCGGCCAAACCGGCGCGGATCGACAAACCTCAACTCCCTTCCGGATTCTAGCCGGGCCACCAGGTGAGTGTGACTGGCCGTCTCGGTTTCCGGGGCAGCCACCAACATGCGCCCGGTCATGCCCAGATGCACGATCCATTGGCTGGCGCCTTTTCGCGCAGAAAGATCAAACACGATGTGCTTCCCCACACGCCGCACCTGATCCACTCGCGCGCCCTCCAAGGTAGCAGCGATCTTGGCGGCCGGTGATTTCAGGGGCTCCCGCTTGTTGCCAATCCAGACGGACTCAATACGGTCTCCCGCGACCCTCTTGTGCAGGCCACGGGCGATGGTTTCGACTTCCGGTAATTCGGGCATTTGATTTGTCTCAGATCCGTCGCTGCCGCTCAGGATTTCGCCTGCGGGCTCCCGCTCCGCTCACCCCCGCATAACGGCTCAACTTCTCCTAATTCGCGCGTGGATTCTATTATCTCAGGTGCATCGGAACCCACTGTGCGTATCGGTGTACGGGTGGACGCATGCACAAGGAAGAGGCTCGATCTTTCCTGGCTCATCAATTACCAGGTAGACGCCGAAGGGACAATGTCCATCGTGTCTACACTGGCTCTGAAACAGCTCCAGATGCGGAGGCCTGATGGCGTACCATGATGCTTGCAAGTACTTTCGTGCGATGCATTCTATTCAGCGTACATGCCCAACCAGAGTTTGAAGATTTCCTGCGTGCCCCGCAGCGTGATTGAATGAAGACAAAAATCTTCATCGCGGGCTGCGCGATCATTGCAATAGGTCTTGCGGCTTTTGCCCGGGCCGTGACTGCCCCCAGCAGGGAGGCAGGCGATTGTCTGGCCCAGCTCAACGGCGTGCGTGTAGGCAAGACCACTGAAGCGGAGCTATTATCCAAGCCATTCTTTCAGAATTCGCCACGGCGCTGCTCCAATGACATGTGCTTCTACAATCTGTTTGCAAGCAATGAATGGCCCGCTAAGCTTCACCTCGCGCCTTCCACGGATATTGGCATCATCGTACAAGTTCAGGACGGTGTGGTCTTTCATCTGTGGGTGTACGGAATGATCCAGTTCAAAGATTCGACTGCTTCGTTAACGTTGGACCAGATGTCTTCGGCCTCTTGCAGTCTGAAACCATGCATTCATCGGGACTTCCTCGACAAGACGCGATATCGGCCTCGCACGATGTCCAGCGTGAAAGTGACGTTCGACGGAACTTCCGACATCCCCGACCAAATGTCCACGGCGGTCAATGTCAGTTGTCTCTACCGGTTGCGTGGGTGCAGTAGCGTCGAGGAACTCTTGCCCCTGGCGGGTCGTCTTGCGAATAGTGAGGGATCCGGATCATCCTCAGCGAAATAGATGGATTGAGCAGAAACTCTATTTGGCCGCGAATTCACGCAAATCAACACGAGTGGGGGAATGCTGTAGAGTCTCTGGTTCACGCAACCATCGTTTACGCAACCATCCCCAGACAGCACATCCCAGGTAGCGCAGCAGCTACTCTGGGCAGCAGCAGTTTCCCTTTGCAAAACCTACGCATCTAATAAGTTGATTTGCAATACATTCGCAATTTAGGGTCTGAAAGGGGGAACATCAATGCGCCTGCTCGATAACCTGCGTAATGCTGAGCAGAAAAGCGTGAAAGCCGTGCGAAGAGGCATGGAGCGCGCCCGTGAGGAATGGGGGGATATGGAACGGCGCATCCGCCAGCGGATGCGTATCTATCCCCAGAAACTGAAGAATGTCGCCGCTTCCCGTTCGGAACATGAACATGAAGCCGACATTGTGGACCAGGGAATTCCCGCAGGCATTGGCGAACCGGCAGAATCGGAACCAACGAAGCCAATCGTCTCTGTTCATGGCCGGGACGTTAACGAGGGAGACCCGGATAAATCAGCTGCTGCTTAATTCATCCCTGCCGACAGTGGCCGGTGATCCATGCGTGTTCATGGATTGCCGGCTATTTTCTTTTTGCGGGAGACGGAACTACCGGCTTGCGAATGGGAATGATCGCCCCCTGGCTGGGATGCGCATTGCTCGCGCGGGTGGCAATTTCCTGATGGACAAAGCGCACGAATTCCTGCATCTGGTGGTTCATCTCTTCCATGCGCTCCCGCATCTGCAAGATGATCGCTATCCCGGCAATATTCACCCCCAGGTCACGCGCCAGCGAAAGTATGAATTCCAGCCGCTGCAAGTCCTCTTCGGTATAAAGGCGGGTGTTGCCCTCGGTACGGGAAGGTTTGAGCAGGCCTTCACGCTCATATAGCCGCAAAGTCTGAGGATGAATGCCATACATCTCCGCTACGGAGGAGATCATGTAGGCGCCTTTGGATTTACGCTTTGCAGTCATGGTTCACGCTTTCTGCTTTGCATAAATGCAGTGATCATAGTTTCGCCAGAAAATCACTTTCTCGCAGACCAGGCCATTCTTTTCCGCTACTCTGCGCGAACTCAGGTTCTCCGGCCGGATCATGGAAATCACTCGCTGCGCTCCCAATTGATGGAACGCATAATCCATGCACGCCCGGGCCGCTTCTGTTGCGTATCCCCTACCCCAGAGACTGCGCCGGACGTTGTAACCAATCTCAATCTGGTCTCTTTCTTCCACCAGTTGCACGCTGCATCCGCAATCACCGATGACTTCACCCGACTTCTTGAGGACCATGGCATTCTTGCCGTAGCCATCTTTTTCGTAACGCGCCAGGTTCTTCCTGATCCAGCCTTCAACGCCTTCCCGAGTCAGCGGCGCCGGATAATACTCCATGGCCACCGGGTCGCCCAGAACGGCCTGCATGGCCTCAACATCGTTCAGCGTAAACGGACGCAGGACCAGCCGCTCGGTTTCAAGGATCAGACCTTCGCCCATAGTTCCTCCCGGGGATCTACCGGGTCCAGCTTCTGCAGTTCCTGCCAAAGCTCGCGAGCTTTCAGGTCCCGGGCTTCGGGTACAACGATTTTGACCTCCACGATCTGGTCGCCACGCGCATCCTCCCTTCGGGCTGAAGGCGCACCTTTTTCCCGAAGCCGCAGTTTCTGTCCGGATTGAGTTCCGGGCGGAACTTTCAGCTGCGAGCGGCCGTCAATGGTGGGAACTTCGATCTTCGCTCCCAGGGCCGCTTCCATGGCAGTGACAGGCACGGTCACATAGATATCGTCGCCCTCGCGGCGAAAGACCGGATGCTCACCAGTGCGAATGATGATGTAAAGATCGCCGGGCGGCCCGCCATGCATTCCGGCATTGCCTTTACCCGCCAGACGGATACGCTGTCCATCCCGGGTTCCCGGCTTAATGCGAACCTCTAATGGCGTGGTGTGATTGACAACGCCAGCGCCCCGGCAAACCGGGCATCTGTCTTGCGCTTTACCGGTGCCGTGGCACTCCGGGCATTCAAGATTGAACTTCATCCGGCCGCCGGTCTGGGTCACGTGTCCACTGCCACCGCACCGGGGACAGGTTTCCGGCTTGCCTACCAGTCCTTTGCCGCCACAGTTCGTGCAGGTATCCTGGCGGGAGATCTCCAGGCGCAGCACCGTGCCTCGGATGGCATCCCAGAAGCTAACGTTGACCTGGTATTCAAGATCAGAGCCCGGCTCCGGTTCGCGGCTGGGGGCCTCGGCTCCCCGCTGTCCAAAGATGCTGGAGAAGATGTCATGTAAGCCGCCGCCTCCGGCTCCTGAGGTTCGCCGTCCGCCCGCGCCACCGCCGAAATCGTTGAAATCAAATCCACCGAAATCAAAAGGCACACCTTGCCTTGGCCCAGCACTTCCGGGTGCTGCGCCAAAACCACCTGCTCCAAACCCATCGCCCCGCGCATAGGCCTCGGCGGCCGCTGGATCGATATTGTCGGAATAAAAGCCGAGCTGGTCGTAGATCTTGCGCTTCTTAGGGTCACTCAGTACGTCGTTGGCCTCTGAGATTTCCTTGAACTTTTCCTCGGACTTTTTGTCGTTAGGATTGACATCAGGATGGTACTTTCTGGCGAGCTTGCGAAAAGCCTTGCGGATGTCATCCTGGGAGGCATTTTTCTTCACTCCGAGAAGACCGTAATAATCTTTTTGTTGTGTCGCCATAATGTACCTGGAAACTTTAAGTTAACTTACTGAAATCCTGCCCATCATAAGAGCGTTCCGGTTTCACGTGAGAAATGCCTTTTACGCGGCAGTTATGGTGTCAGCATTTTCGGGGTCCTTCGACTCCGCGCTTCACAACTTCGTTCTCAACAGCTTTTTTCCATGCGCTCCGCTCAGGATGACACTTATTGCGCGCCTCCAATTGCTCATCCAATTACGCGTTAAATCAAAATCACTACTTCTTCGCCTCGACAATCATTGCTTCTTCACCTCGACATTGTCGGGTACCTTGGTTGACTGCCAGGCCACGACCTGCCACTTTCCATTGCGTTTCAGAAATGTTCCAGTATTGCGGTAATAGGCCGTCTCCGACTTGCCGTTGTTCTCGTTGTGCATTACCAGCCGGAAATTCACCACAGCCATGTCACGGTAAGGATGTACGGTAATACCGTCCGCCTCGAAAGTTGCGGCCGGCTCGTTGGCCGCGCGCACGCCGATGTTTTTTATAATTTCGGCCTTGTTGACGGTCACGCCTGCGGAGCGCGTATAGATCACGTCGTCCGCAAAGAAATCGTCAAAAACCTGCTTGTCGCCTCTGGGTACTGCGGCCAGGAAGTCCTGCAGCAGTTTGGTTACATGCTGGGTGACGCGAGCGGCGTCATTTGAATTGGACCGGGAGGAGTCGCTCCCGGTCTGCGCCAGCGCAACGGAAGGAGCAACCTGTAACAGGACCGCCAACACCACGGGATACAAGCCGATCGATTTTGCGGGTTTCATTGCGCACGACCTCCTGTTGTATAACTACGCCGCCCCAACTTCCTGAATCAGCAGCTTCAAATTCGGATCAGCGGCGGTTGCCTGCTTGATGAATTCTTGCGCCGAGGCCAGCGTGTATAAGCCCGGCAGCGCGATCAGATTCACTGCCTGGCTCAAGGTTTCTGCCACCTTAACCACCAAATATTGTTTCACCTTTTCACCTCATTGCTCGGAGGGCGGCCTTGCAGCCGCCCTCACAGTCTCTCCTTCATACTTACATCACCTCTGGCGTACTCTCAGGAACTCTCGATAAGCCCGCCAGACTTTGCGGAACGCCGTTAGTTCTTGGGTTCCACGTCCACGTACTCGGCATCAATTACGCCTTCGTCTTTCTTTTTTTCCTGGCCTGCGCCCGCAGCGCCGTCAGTGGCGCCACCCGCACCCGCGTGCGTGCCAGCACCCTCGCCCGAAGAAGCACCCTGTGCCGCGGTGGCCTTATACATCACCTCGGCCAGCTTGTGCGATGCGCTGGTAAGCCGTTCGAGAGCAGACTTCATGGCGCTTGCATCCGTGCCTTCCAGGGCCTTCTTGGCATCGGCCACGGCAGATTCCACCTCGCCCTTCTCTGCTCCGGAGATCTTATCGCCGTGCTCGCGCAGCATCTTCTCCACGTTGTAGACCATGCCGTCGAGCTGATTGCGGGCCTCGATCTCCTCGCGCTTGGATTTATCTTCCGCGGCGTGGGCTTCGGCTTCTTTGGCCATACGCTCCACTTCTTCCTTGCTCAGGCCGGAAGAGGACGTAATGGTGATCTTCTGGTCTTTTCCTGTACCCAGGTCTTTAGCTCCCACATTGAGGATGCCATTGGCGTCAATGTCAAAGGTCACCTCAATTTGGGGCACGCCACGCGGAGCCGGTGGAATACCGCTCAGGTGGAACTTGCCCAAAGTGCGGTTGTCTTTTGCCATGGGGCGCTCGCCCTGCAACACATGGACCTCCACGGAGGGCTGGCTGTCAGCGGCGGTAGAAAACTTCTCGGTCTTCCGAGTCGGAATCGTGGTATTGCGCGGGATCATCTGCGTAGCCACGCCACCCAGGGTCTCAATCGAGAGCGTAAGGGGAGTGACATCCAGCAACAGAAGATCCTTCACATCTCCTGCCAGTACACCGGCCTGGACTGCTGCGCCGATGGCCACAACTTCATCAGGATTCACGCCCTTGTGGGGCTCTTTGCCAAACAGGTCTTTTACCACCTGCTGGATACGCGGCATGCGGGTCTGCCCGCCGACCAGCACAACTTCGTCGATGTCCTTCGCCTCTACGCCGGCATCTTTCATGGCTTGCTTGCACGGACCCAGGGAGCGCTGAATGAGGTCGTCAATCATCTGCTCCAGCCTGGCCCTGGTCAGCTTCTTCACCAGGTGCTTCGGTCCGGTGGCATCGGCGGTAATGAATGGCAGGTTGATCTCGGTCTCCATGGTGGTGGAAAGCTCGATCTTGGCTTTCTCGGCCGCATCGCGCAAACGCTGCAAGGCCATCTCGTTACCCTTGGAGCGCAGATCGAGGCCTTCGTCCTTTTTGAACTCCTCAACCAGCCACTCCACAATGCGTTGATCAATGTTGTCGCCGCCCAGGTGAGTGTCGCCGTTCGTGGACTTCACCTCAATCACGCCTTCGCCTACCTCCAGGATGGAGATATCGAAGGTACCGCCGCCAAAGTCATACACGGCGATGGTCTCGTCTTTCTTCTTATCCAGACCATAGGCCAGCGCGGCGGCTGTGGGTTCGTTGACGATGCGCTTTACGTCGAGACCGGCGATCTTGCCTGCATCCTTGGTGGCTTGGCGTTGCGCGTCGTTGAAATACGCGGGCACGGTGATTACAGCGTCGGTCACCGTCTGCCCAAGGTGATCTTCCGCCGCCTTCTTGAGTTTCTGAAGAATCAACGCGGAAATCTGGGGCGGAGTGTATTCCGTTCCCTGCGCCACTACGGCCACATGGTCGCCCTGACGAACTACCTTGTAGGGCACCATCTTCATCTCGTCGGTCACTTCCTCGTACCTACGGCCCATGAAACGCTTGATTGAATAGATTGTGTTTTCCGGGTTAGTAATTGCCTGGCGCTTGGCCACCTGGCCTACCAGTCGCTCCCCGGACTTGGTAAAGGCAACCACCGATGGGGTCGTGCGGCCGCCTTCCTCGTTCGGGATGACCTTGGGTTCGCCGCCTTCCATGACGGCCACCACCGAGTTTGTAGTTCCCAAGTCGATTCCAATAATCTTGCCCATGGCTAATTTGCCCTCCAGTGCTATGAGTGCTCAAAAATTTTCAAGATTCTCACTATAACAACAACCCTATTATCAGAGTTGAGTGAGTTACTGTCAAGTTCTTAGATGGGCTTGATGGTGTTGAAGTTGCAGGAAAACTGAAGGTTCGGAACAAAGTAACCAGGCTTGTGGAATCAATGGCTTACGAGAGCGGTTTCGGTCTGCCTGCACTGAGGCTTGGTTTCAGTCGTATCGTTCATAGATAACGCTTTTTTTCTCAAATCCGAGCTCTGCCAGCAATTGGCGATTGGCTTTGACCATGTTATTCAACCCGCAGATGTAGGCATCAAGCCTGGAGCGTCCTTCGGGCGGCAACCCCTCGACAATCGCGCGAACATGCTCCTGCACGTAGCCCTGGGAGCCCCGCCATGATTCCGGGGCACGGCTCAGGGTGGCCACATAGTGGAAGTTCGGATACTGCGCGGCTACCTGCTGGAAGAAGTCACGATAGAAAATATCTTCCTCATATCGCGTGCCGTAGACCAGCCAGAAGTCGTGTCCCAGTGACCGTTGCGGCTCGGCAAACAGCCATTGGATGAATCCCCGTATGGGCGCAACCCCGGTGCCGGTGCAGATGAAAATAGAGTCCCTCAAAGGGTTACGCAGGACAAACATGCCGTGCGGACCATGAAAATGAATGGTCTCTCCCTCTTTGATGTCGCACAGCAGGTTGGAAAAGAAACCATCGTCCACCCGGTTCAGACACAGATCGAAGCCCGTGCTATTGTAGGGCGCTGAAGCGATCGAGTAGGCGCGGGTTATTTCCCGGCCCTCTTTAGGCGCAACCAGTGAGAGAAATTGTCCCGGAACAAAGTCGAAGCGATCCACGGCCTGTACGGCAAACTCCAGGTGCCTGGTCTGCTCTGAAAGCTGGACGGCATGCACTAACTGGGCTGTCTGTATCTTCCGTTCAGGCACGAGACCGGTAGCTTCTCCTGGGAGATTTGGAACCGTCTAGTATAGCCGCTTCGAGGTGACACGCTTTTCTCGTTGGCGTAAACTGTTAATAATCTGAGAAGGAATACAAGTCATGACATTGGATCTGAGGCCCGAAATCGCGGAAGGGTTGAAAGCTTTGGCTACAGCCCAAGGGCTCTCAGTGGAAGCTTATCTCCAGCAACTCGTTGAAAGAGAACTTCCGGCGCAGGCCCTATCCACATCTTCTGAGGGCAGTGGCATGGTGTGGGAGAACGGTCTTTTCGTCTATCGAACCGGCAAGCCCCTACCCGCCCACATAGTCGATGACGCCATTCGTCGTTCCCGCCAAGAGCGGCTCGAGAACATCCTGGGCAATCATTCTTGAAACTGTTTTTCGATAGTTCTGTTTTGGTTCCGATCTTCTACGCAGATCATCTGCATCACGCTCCCAGTACGAAAGCATTTCTTGCCGCAGGCAAGGATGATTTCTGCGCGCTTCGAACTCTGGGAGAGGTTTACTCAACCCTGACCGGGCTACCCATTCGTCCGCGGATTACCGGAGCGGACGGAATTGCAGTCATTCGACAAATTCGCGACAGACTTACCGTGGTCTCTCTTAGCGAACAAGAGTATGTTGCAACCTTGGAGACTGCTTCCCGCGCTGTTGTCGGCGCCGCTACATATGACGCGCTCATTGCACAGTGTGCTGTCAAAGCCAACGCCGATATTCTGCTCACATGGAATGTGCGCGATTTCACCCGGCTTGGCCCTCACATCGCAAAACTTATCAAAACACCACGTGATCTGTAGGCCAGAAAACATAATTCGAGAAATGCACAGTGGCTTCCAAAAAATAGCCACTACCCCCTACATTTCTGCTCGTTTTCCGAAAAACTGCAAAATGCGGCTGAAAGCAAAGGCTCGACAGCAAGCATTTCAAGGGAACTGAGACAAATAGCCTCACTCCACGGTCACGGACTTGGCCAGGTTCCTGGGTTGGTCCACATCACAACCGCGCCGGACGGCCATATGGTAGGCCAGCAATTGTAGCGGAACAATTTCCAGGATCGGCAAGAGCAGCTCCGCGGTCTGGGGAACGTATAGCACCTGGTCGGCGGCATCTTTGATCTCTTCATCGCCCTCAATGGCCACGGCGATCACTTTACCGGAGCGCGCCTTGACCTCTTTCATGTTCGATATGGTCTTTTCATAGCGCTGGACGGAATCCGGATCGTTGGGGTCCTTGGTGGCCAGTACGACCACGGGAAGGTTCTCATCAATCAGGGCATTCGGGCCGTGTTTCATCTCACCGGCCGGATAGCCCTCAGCATGGATATAGGAAACTTCTTTCAGCTTCAGCGCCCCTTCCAGGGCTATGGGGTAATGAATGCCGCGCCCTAAGAAGAGAAAATCGTTGGCTCGTACGTACTCTTTGGCGAGGCGATCGCACTCTTGTTCGCGCCCCAACAGGATTTCCAGCTTGCCCGGGATCATCGCCAGTTCGCTGACGAATTGCTTGCCGCGCTCCGGGGAAATTTCTCCGCGCAGCTCTCCCAAGTAGAGAGCCAAGAGAAAGAGCGCCGTAAGTTGGGATGTGAATGCTTTGGTGGAGGCCACGCCGATCTCCGGCCCGGCATGGGTATACAGGGTGCCGGCAGCTTCGCGGGCAATCATAGCGCCTACCACGTTGCAGATTGCCAGCGTCTTGGAGCCTTTTTCCTTGGCCTCACGTTGCGCCGCAATGGTGTCGGCGGTCTCGCCCGATTGCGTAATCAATACCGTGAGGTCCCTTCTGGAGGTAATGGGGTTGCGATAGCGATACTCGCTGGCATAATCCACCTCCACCGGGATGCGTGCCATGCGCTCGATCATGAACTTGCCGGCCAGCGCTGCGTGCCAACTGGTGCCACACGCGACTATGTTGATTTTCTGGGTCTGGAGCAGATCGTCTTCCGTGATAGCCATCTTCTCCAGGAAGACCTTGCCTGAATCCAGCGACATTCGGCCCAAAGCAGTTTCACGGACAGCGTGCGGCTGTTCAAAGATCTCTTTGAGCATGAAGTGCTTGAATCCGCCCTTTTCCGCCATGATGGGGTCCCAGGAGATATGCTGCACTTCACGGACGATGGACTTGCCCTCAAAATCCGTGACCTGCACGCCTGCGGGCGTGATTACAGCCAAATCTCCATCATGCAGAAAAAACAGATCGCGAGTATGGTGGAGGAGGGCGGGTACGTCTGAGGCCACAAAATATTCGGCATTCCCCAGACCAATCACCAGCGGAGGCCCGTTGCGGGCAGCCACAATCTTGTCAGGCTCTTCCACGGAGATCACCGCCAGGGCGAATACTCCGGACAGCTCTTTCACGGTCTTGCGGAGAGCATCTTCCAGATGAGGGCGGCTTCCATTGCTCTTGTGGAGCAGATGTTTTTCTATCAAATGGGCAATGATCTCCGTGTCCGTTTCCGTGAAGAATTTATGCCCTTCCTCAATAAGCTTTCTCTTCAGAGAGAGATAGTTTTCCACGATCCCGTTGTGCACTACCACAATCTTCCCGGTGCAGTCATGGTGAGGATGAGCATTCTCTTCGCTCGGACGTCCGTGGGTGGCCCAGCGCGTATGGCCTATGCCGTAGGTGCCATCCAGGGGCTTCAGACGGATGACCTCTTCCAGATTCCGCAATTTGCCTTCCGCGCGGCGTATCTGCAGACCTTCGTCTTGCCCCGTTCCATTACCCGCAACGGCAATTCCGGCGGAGTCATACCCGCGATATTCAAGATGCCGCAACCCGTCAATAATTACGGGAACGACCTGCTTCTTACCTACGTAACCAACAATTCCACACATGGCGATTTCCTACTGGATGATTTTGAGTGAAGCTGAGTTGCCGAAAAAATAACGATATATCGGCGCCTCACTCAAAATCGGCAAACTACTCTTCCATTCGATAGCTGAACTCTTCAATCACGGGGTTGGTCAGGATTTCACGGGCGATCCGCTCAATTTCGGCTTTGGCAGCGTCCTTTTCCAAGGCGCCATCCAGCTGAAGCTCAAAAAATTTGCCCTGGCGGACCTCCGCCACTCCCTGGTAGCCCATCTTCTTGAGGGCGCCATGGATGGTTTTGCCCTGAGGATCAAGGACGGTTGTCTTCAACATTACGGTGACATAGGCTTTCATGGATTGAATAGGATTATATCGTGAACAGCGCAGGCACCGGACTGGTCCAACTCTCCCGTAGCCCTCTAGGCAATCAACGCGATCGACGCGCCAAGTTCCAACAGCATTACTTCCCACACCACATCGTTTCCACGTCATACGTAGAAAACGACGAGTCGGCGGTGAGCAGGATCATTTCCTCGCTGTGCGCTTGGGCAATCAGCATGCGATCAAAGGGGTCGTTATGATGCCCAGCTAACTTTCCGACAGCCAGCGAGTGATAATGTGTAATTGGTAATTGCCTGATCCCTCCGAGCCCCATTTGCTCCGGAATAAAACGCTCAGGTGCTTCTGGCAATCGAAGTTTTCCCAGCGCAAATTTAATAGTGATCTCCCAGGAACTTGCCGCAGATAAATAAATCTCCTGGCTTTCATCTGCAAGCAGCTCTTGCGCTTTCTGATTCAGTTTCTCCATGGGACCAATGCTCCACAGAAAAATTCCCGTATCGAGAAGATATTTCAAGCGTTCCTTTTCGGAGCCCTTCCTTCGAAGGCACCAAGGATCTCATCTGGTAAAGGAGCATCAAAATCGTCTGCGATCCAGACCTGATCACGGTACGTACCTAGCTCTCGACGTTGAGTTGGCCGCACAACCGGGACTAGCCGGGCCACGGGCACACCATCGCGTGCGATGGTAATCTCCTCGCCAGCCTCAACGCGTTGCAGGAGCTTGGAGAGGTGGGTTTTGGCGTGGTGGATATTAACTTCCATCGTAAATCCCGATATTAGCTAATCTCATTAGCTAAAGCAAGCTCTGATCGCCCGTATTACACAAAAAGGCCTCCATTCCGAAGAACAGAGGCCTTTTTGTGCGAGGCAAGGCGCTTACGCGCGACCGACACCCAAGTACTCAAAGCCCAGCGCCTTCATTCTGGCGCCATCCAGGAGGTTCTTGGTATCGACGAACACCGGACGGCGAATGATGCGGCGAATGCGGTCATAATCCAGAGTGCGAAACTCCGGCCAGCCGGTGCTCAAGACAAGGGCGTCCGCGCCCTCGGCTACCGAATAGGCTGAGTCGCAGTAGCGCACGTTACCGCTCAGCGCCTGCTGCGCGTCGGGCATGGCGATGGGATCATAGGCCTTTACATGAGCGCCACGCTGCATGAGTTGCTTGACCAGATGGATGGAACCCGAATTGGCCACCGAGTTGGTATTCGGCTTAAACGCCAGCCCCAGGATTCCCACCTGCTTTCCGCACACCGTATCGACCAGGCTGGCGATCTTCTGCATAATCCGATCGCAGAACTCGCGGTTGACTTCACGGGCGGCGGTCAGGATCTTCAGGGAGACTCCCGATCCGGCAGCCAGATTGGCAAGAGAATCCATGTCCGACTCGGCAAAGCTGCCGCCCAGAGACCCGGGCTGCAAACAGCGGGGCGCAATGCGCTTGTCCAAACCAAGGGCCAGCCCCAGATCCACTGCGTCCGCGCTGACGTGCTCGCACAGGCTGGAAAGCTCATTGATGAATGAAACCTTGGTGGCCAGGAACGCGGTTGAGGCCTCCCGCACCAACTCCGCGGTCTCATGGTTGGTGACAATGACCGGCACCCCGCGCATGACCAGGGGGCGGTAGAGCATTTTCATCGCGGTAACGGCCTGGCCGGAGTTGGTGCCCAGAACGATGCGGTCAGGCCAGTTGAAGTCTTCCACGGCGCAACCCTCCGACAGAAAGAGAGGATGCGATACCACGACCATGTTCTTGCCGGATTCGAGCAGCCTGGCTTCAATCCTGCGGGCCGTTCCTACCGGCACCGGGGTCACCAGGACAAGGACCTGGCCGTGATCGGAGTGGTTCGCAATCTCAAGGGCCGCCCGTTCAACGTCCTTGCTGGAATCTTCAGCGAGATAGATGATCTCCGCACGCTGCACCATGGATTGCAGATGGGTGGAGTACATCAGCCTTCCGGAGCGGACGCCCCGCCGGACGATATCGCTCAGGTTCTTCTCGTGGAAAGGCAGAATTCCGCTGGCCAGAAGCGTGGTATTCACGCTGTCACTGCCGTAGGCGGTAACGGGCACGCCAAAATCGGCGAGACAGGCAGCCACCACCGTGCCTACATACCCGCACCCGTAAACTCCAATTTGCATATTGATCTCCTGCTACAAGGAGCGCTGCGATTTTGGGGGATGTTCGCGCGCTGCTCTATAGATTCTCTTGGGCCCGATTCATTACAGCCCTTTGGCCAGTTCATACGCAATACCGAATGCGGACATGTACGGGCGAACGTACATGGTGAGATTTTGGCGAAGGACATGTACTGGGGGAATCAGAAGAATCGGGTGATCGGTTCATCGGGTGATCGGGTGATCGGTGGCCTAGGTCAGACGCAACCAAAATCAGAGTTCACCGCAGAGGACGCAGAGAGCGCAGAGAACGTTGGGGGAATTGGGTGATCGATGAATTGAATGATCGATACTATTCGGCCGCAAATTTCACGCGAATGAGCGCAAATTTTGGATATTAGAGTTTGGAATATAGAGTTTGGGGGGACACCGCAAGAGGCAGATTCTATCTAATCGAGGCCCGATCACCCGATGAACCGATCACCAGATCACCCGATTTCTTCAGTCAACTTTGATTTCAATTTTGTTCCCGTCGGGATCGCGGACGAATGTTGAGAGGCCTTTGCCCAGGGCGCCGTTATTTACCTCGGCCTGAGTTGGTTCGAGCCCCTTGCGTTTCAGGGTGGCAATCACATCGTAGATGCTTGAGCCCGTGGCTTGCAGGCAGAAGTGCCCTTCGCTCAAATTAGCGGGAGGCGCAGGGTTCGTGGGTGAGGCCTCGAACAGATCGAGCAGGGCGCCGCCGGCGCGAAACGTAGTGACGTTGTACCCGGCTTTGGCCTTGCCCTCATTTTCGATCGGCAGCCCCAGGTACTCGGCGTAAAACTTCTTCATCGCCGCCACATTCTTGGTAACCAGCGCGATGTGGTCGAAACCCTTATAGGTAAACACGATGCGATTTTAGCGGATTTCGGTCAAAATACCGAAAAAAATGGTAGTTATCCCCCGAAATTTCGGCTTGCGCTCATTGCCCGCCCTGGGCCTGCGAGACAATCCGCTTGATAAGCTGCGGATCGTCGGGCAACAGGCCGGACTTCGGCAGCCTCCCGGTCAGATCAGCCCAGTTGCGGTCCATGGCAAAAACTTTCTTAAACAGAGGAAAGCTCTCCTCCAGTTTGCCCATGTTGACCAGCGCGATTGCATGCCAATAGATCATTTCCGCGCTATCCGGCACCAGATGCTCGGCAGCTCCATATTCCCGCAGTGCGGCCTGGTTGTCGTGGAGTTCTACTGCTTTGTCTCCGGCATTCATGTGGTTATAGGCGCGTTGCAACGTGACCAGCCGGCGCAACTCCTTGAGCGGCTCAGGACTATCGTCCACCCGCAGATTGAAGAGGTAATCAGACCAGGGACGTCCGCTGGATTTTGCCGGGACAATGATCAGAGCTGCCGACTGCCTTCCGCGGATGTCGCCGCCAACTGCCTGCGCCGCATCCAGGGCCGCAAGCATTTTTCCCGCCAGATCGCCTTGGGTGGATTCGAATCCTTTGGACATGGCGGGCCAGATCTTGTCGCTCGACATCAAATTGGCTTGCACCGCATAGTTCTTTCCCACGCGCACCGTCCCTCCGGACTGGCCACCGCATTGGATGGTTGCTCCCTCACCGGTCGAATCTCCGGCAATTCCCCCCGCAGGCTGGATATCTTTGGCTCCGGTAAACGTCGCCACCCGCCCCTGGGTATCGATCATCGCCACCTGGCGAATGTTGCAGCTCTCATCAGCCTGCAACAGCCCGCGCAACGCATCAGGAGCACTCTTGCCACTGCGCATTAAGTCCAAACCCAGCGGACCGTAACTGGGATCGAGGAAGGATTGTGTAGCTACCGCTCCCACGCCCGCCTCCGCCCACGGCACCCCACTGCCCACCGCGAACCAGTGCGACTGTACGGCTACTCCAAGTTCACCGGTGGCCGGATCAAAGGCCACAATCGAAAATGTATGAACGGGACGTAACGGCTTTTCTTGAGCAAATAAAGCAGGAACAAAAAAGAAAATAATAAAAGCAATGCGGCGCAACATGGCACCCCCAAAAGAATTTAAAACTTAGAACATTCTAATCTAAGGACAGCGGCTGTTGATTATGGCCTGGATTCTGTTCTGGAAATGGAAAATGGCATGGGTACAACAGCGGGGCCGAGCCGCACACAAGTCCCAGATCACCACGAGAGTCAGAGGAAAAACTTTGAGCCGCGAATTAATGCGAATGGACGCTAATGAAACTGCAACCAAAGCAAAAACCAAATGCTCAAAATCACACATTCGCTGGTGCTCAGTGCAGTCTCCGGCCACTAAGGAAACACGAAGGAAAGCAAAATCAAATCTCACCGCAGAGTTCGCAGAGAATCGCAGAGAAGAGATTATGCACAAATCGGTTTTACAGATACTGACTGGCGCTGGAGCCTGCGATGGCGGCCGAGGCCTGCTGGCCAGATGCGGAGCTTCGACGCGCTTCGATCATATCCAGCAAAACGAAGACGTTGGGAACCTTCTTAGCATTAATGGCAATGTTGTCGAGCCACTTTCCTTCCGCTTTAATGCGCAACATGGCATCGTCAATCCTGCATTTAGCAATGGCGCTATAAGGAATGGGGTCTTTGGATTTCCAGATTACGCCTGTGGGGGCAAGCGAAATATTTCCAAAAGTCACAGTGCCGCTGCCGCTAAGCATACGCTCCGCATCCTGCCTCAGCCTCGGATTCACCGTCTGCAGAACCAGACGAATAGCGTCTTCCTGGCCGCTGACATTCGAACTGATATTGATGGTGCCGGTGCCGGTGCCAATGATCTGAAAGCTGCGCAGCTTTTTGCCCTTGGCAAGAAGCATGACAAGCAATCCTATCAATCCTAAGTGGGCACCAGCATTGACGGGCTGCTGGCCGTATCGGGTTTCAGAAATCTCCTCCCAGCGAAGGTCTTGCTCTCCCAACAATGATCTGTAGGAGATCCCTTCAGTGTGAATGGTGATCTGTCGCCGGGCACCCCACAGGCAGGCAAAAGCAAACAGCAAAGCAAAAAAAGCAACAAGACCCAACAAGACCGGGTCGAGCCGCTGCTCGAGGGAACGGTCATAGACGAGCCAAGTAACACCCATCATGAGAAGAAGGGCAATGGCCGCTACCGATCGCCAAACCCAAGTTTCCTTGAATATGCGTTGAGGCGGAGATGGAAACATGAACCCTCGTGAAGGTTGTGTATCGAAGAACCAAAATATCGTGGGTACCAGCCCGTGTCAAAGGATTTTATTCAATTCAAACCTTACCGAATTCCGACCGCGGAGCGCTGACTGCTCTTCGCCCCATGCCACTCCTGCAAGGAGCGCACATTGATCTCATTCCGCTGCAGGGCGGCGATGCCTTCGGCAGCAGCCCAGGCGGCAGCCAATGTCGTGATGGTGGGAATACGATGGGTCACCGTGGCCCGGCGGATGGCTTTCTCGTCAAACCAGGGCTCCTGACCGTGCGGAGTGTTGATCACCAGTTGCACGCGGTCTCCCTTAATAAGATCCACCACATGCGGACGCCCTTCTTTCACCTTGTATACGCGGTCCACCGGCAGCCCCAGCTTCTCCAGCCGGTCGGCGGTGCCGTGGGTGGCAACGAGTTTGAAGCCAAGATCAATAAAGCGTTTGGCCAATTCGCCCGCCGCTTCTTTATCGCGGTCGGTCACGCTGATAAAGACCGTGCCGCGCGTGGGCAGAGTCTGGCCGGCGGAGATTTGCGCCTTGGCAAAAGCCTCGCCAAAACTCTCGGCTGAACCCATGACTTCACCGGTAGATTTCATCTCCGGTCCCAGCACCGTATCGACACCGGGGAACTTGGACCACGGGAATACCGGCGATTTCACAAAATAGCCGGCGCCTGTGGCCAGGTCCGTTCCCTGCTCAACGTTTTCAGGCAGGAACTCGCGCAATTTGCGTCCGGTCATGAGGCGGGTGCCGATCTTGGCCATGGGCACTCCAGTTGCCTTGGAGACAAAAGGCACAGTACGGGAGGCGCGGGGGTTGACTTCGATCACGAACACTTTTTCGTTCTGGATGGCAAACTGAATGTTCATCAATCCAACAACCTTCAGGGCGCGCGCCAGTTTGAAGGTGTATTCGCGGATGGTCTTCAAAGCCTCTGGGGGAATGTTCACGGCGGGGAGCACGCAGGAAGAATCGCCGGAGTGGATACCGGCTTCTTCGATGTGCTGCATGATGCCGCCGATCACGACGTCTTCGCCATCGGAAAGCGCATCCACATCCACTTCTGTAGCGCTCTCCAGGAAATGATCGATCAATACCGGGCGCTCCTGCGAATACTCCACCGCTTCTTTCATGTACCGGATGACGCTCTCATCGTCGTAAGCAATCACCATAGCCCGGCCACCGAGCACGTACGAAGGCCGTACCAGGACCGGATATTGGACGCGGCGCGCGCCGGCCACAGCTTCTTCCACACTGGTTGCCAGGGCGCCTGCAGGCTGGCGAATGTCGAGTTCTTCCAGCAACTTGCCGAACCTCTTGCGGTCTTCCGCCAGATCGATGGATTCCGGCGATGTGCCAATGATGCTCACTCCCGCAGCCTTGAGTGGCAGGGCGAGATTCAGCGGAGTCTGTCCGCCGAGTTGCACAATTACCCCAACCGGCGCACCGCTCTGCGCTTCATGTTCATATACGGCCAGCACGTCTTCAAACGTTAGAGGCTCGAAGTAGAGCCGGTCGCTGGTGTCATAGTCGGTGGATACGGTCTCGGGATTGCAGTTGACCATGATGGCCTCATAGCCATCCTCATGCAGGGCAAAGGCAGCGTGGCAGCAGCAGTAATCAAATTCAATGCCCTGTCCAATGCGGTTCGGACCGCTGCCTAAGATCAGGACTTTTTTCTTGTCTGTGGGCGGCGCCTCATCTTCTTCTTCGTAGGTCGAATAGAAATATGGCGTATAGCTTTCAAACTCCGCGGCGCAGGTGTCCACCAGCTTGTATACCGGGCGGATGTTATGTTCCATGCGAAGTTGGCGCACCGCCGCAGTGCCACTCTTCAGTGAGAGCCCGATGCGTTCATCGGAGAGCCCCATGCGCTTGGCTTCCCGCAGAAGTTCACTGGAAATTGAGGTGCGCTTGCCCATCTCCACCAGCGTATCCGTGATCTCTTTGAGCTGATAGAGAAACCAGGGGTCGATGCTGGTCATCTTGTTCAACTCTTTTACCGTCATGCCCTGGGCCAGCGCATAGCGAAGATAGGTGAGGCGCTCCGGATGGGGAGTCACCAGCCGGTGGGTCAGGATGCGCGGCTCGATCTGCTCGGCGCCAACTCTCCTGCCGGTTTCGAGGGAGCGAATGCCCTTCATCAGCGCTTCCTTGAACGTACGGCCAATGGCCATGGCCTCGCCCACGGACTTCATCTGCGGTCCCAGGCTTTCGTCGGTGCCGGGGAATTTCTCAAACTGCCATTTCGGTATCTTTACCACCACGTAATCAATGGTGGGCTCAAAGCAGGCCGGGGTCTTGCGGGTAATATCGTTGGGAATCTCGTCGAGCGTGTAGCCGACGGCCAGCCTGGCGGCAATCTTGGCGATCGGGAAGCCTGTAGCTTTTGACGCCAGCGCCGAGGATCGCGAGACCCGCGGGTTCATCTCAATGATCACCATGCGCCCGGTGGTGGGATTCACTCCGAACTGAATATTTGAACCGCCGGTCTCCACACCGACTTCGCGGATCACTTTGATGGCGGCATCGCGCATGTACTGGTATTCGCGGTCGGTCAGGGTCTGGGCCGGGGCCACGGTGATGGAATCACCGGTGTGAACACCCATGGGATCGAAGTTCTCAATGGAGCAGATGATGATTACGTTGTCCGCCAGGTCGCGTACCACTTCCAGTTCATATTCTTTCCATCCCAAAACCGATTCTTCAATCAGGACCTCATGCACTGGAGAGAGATCAATGCCCCGCGCCAGAATCTCCATGAGTTCTTCACGGTTGTAGGCAATGCCGCCGCCAGTGCCACCTAGAGTGAATGATGGGCGGATGATGACCGGAAAACCAATCTTGCCGGAAAAATCAATCCCGTCTTTGAGGTTGGTAACCAGCGCAGACCTGGGAACATCGAGGCCGATCTTGATCATGGCATCTTTGAACATCAGGCGGTCTTCCGCCATTTTGATGGCCCGGAGCTGCGCGCCAATCAATTCGACACCGTACTTTTCCAGCACTCCGCTGTCGGCAAGTTCCACAGCCAGATTGAGCGCGGTTTGTCCGCCTACGGTAGGCAGCAAGGCGAATTTTCCCTGGCCACGGCCTTCCATCATTTCGCATTCCTGACGAATAACTTCTTCCAGGTAGGCCAGGGTAAGAGGTTCGATATACGTGCGGTCAGCCATCTCCGGATCCGTCATGATGGTGGCGGGATTCGAGTTGCACAGCACAACCTCGTAGCCTTCGCTCTTCAGAGCTTTGCAGGCCTGGGTGCCGGAGTAATCGAACTCCGCCGACTGGCCAATCACAATCGGCCCGGAGCCGATAATCAGGATTTTCGAGATGTCATTTCTGCGTGGCATATCGCTTTCTTATTCGTTTAAATACGAGGTGAATGGCATGTCATTAAAACTGTCG
>Ga0210400_10001287_pt1 | contig 25047 bp, 25 predicted proteins | sample IncBWH26MmetaG_FD_155456 | JGI IMG/M metagenome (GOLD analysis project Ga0210400, IMG submission 155456) | Forest soil microbial communities from Barre Woods Harvard Forest LTER site, Petersham, Massachusetts, United States - Inc-BW-H-26-M | ecosystem: Environmental > Terrestrial > Soil >...
ACAATCAGCGACCCCGAGTCTCCTCCAGCGCTGAACCCTCCGCCCGATACCGAAATCTGATTGTTGTACGTAACGCTGAAACTCGTTCCGCCGTTGCATTGCGTCTGGTAAGTAACGATGGTGCTCATGTTCGTCGCCACGACACTGGAGCACGTCAGCCCCGTGGTCCGGCCGCTCTTCGCCACATGCTCCCCAATCGAAGCAAGAATCCCTCTGCCCTGATGCGGCGGCCCGGCATCCGGCGTCCCCCCGGTCGCCGTGCTGCCCAGCAAAAGAATGTTCCCCGTCAAATCCACCGCACCCGGCACAATCAACGCGATCGCCGCATCCACGTTGGTGCCCGAAGCCTGCAGGTTCACAAATGAAGTTAAATTCGCCACCGTACTCGTTCCCACCGTCGAGCAGTTCGTATCAACAATCCCCGGCTGCGAGATCGGCTCTCCCGGCGAGGCCTGATCGCTCCTGGCCAGCACGTGGTTATTGCTCAAAATGTAGAAACTGCCGTTGCGCGTCAACAGCGAGCCCAGCGTCCCTCCGCAGCAGAAGGTCTTGGTTCCTTGCGTGTTCTTGTCGTCTTCATTACCACCGGACGTTCCCAATGTGATTGGCACATGCTGCGCCGCCTGATTGATGTTGGTCGCAAACACCTGCACGCGGCCCGTTCCCATCTTCGTCGTATCTGCTTGCGAAACGGCCGTCACCACCACTGTGCTGGGATTCGGCAGAACCGCCGGCGCCGTGTACAGGCCACCGGTTGTGATCGTCCCGACAATCGCATTCCCGCCCGCCACTCCGGCCACTTCCCAGTTCACGGCGGTATTCGTCGTGCCCGTCACAGCCGCGTTAAATGGCACCTTCTGTCCAACCACCACCGACGTCGCGGACGGAGACACCGTCACCGTGATTCCAGTCGGGTTTCCGCCGCTGCTTGCCGATTGCCCGCCGCTGCAGCCGGCGCACGACAAAATGGCCACGGTCAAAAAAAGTTTTCCGTTGCGCCCCATCATGGTCCCTCGCAGGCTTATCCACACGAAGCTTAGTATGCACGCGCCTGGCCACCGGGAATCTGTCATATCCCTGTAACCTATTTGTCGCCTGCCCCGTGGGCTGCTCGCCCAAGGGTTTCTACCGCTCTGCACTTCCTGGGCTGGGAATTCCTTCATTTGTAGGGGCGGGGCTTGCCCCGACCTCTTGGGTTATCTTTGCCATCGGTGTGGCCTTGCCGTGCCGTTACCGGCCACATCTAACTTGAGGACCTGGGCGCGTCTCCTCAATCCAGATCGCGCCAGTTCGGGCCGGTACCCATCTCCACCACCAGCGGCACCGCCAGTTTGTGGACGTTTTCCATCTCTTCCTTCACCAGCTTTTCCAGCTTCCCTTTTTCCTTAACCGGCAGCTCGAAGAGCAATTCGTCGTGTACCTGCAAAATCATCTTCGCGGCCAGTTTTTCTTTCCTCAGCCGTTCGTCAATCGAAATCATCGCCATCTTGATCAGGTCCGCCGCCGTTCCCTGAAGTGGCGAATTCAACGCCGTGCGCTCGGCAAAATTCCTCAGTTGCGCTTGCGGCGAATTGATTTCCGGGATCGGCCGTATCCTGCCAAACAGGGTCTTCGCCACGCCCGACTTCCGAGTTTCCACCAGCACGTTGTCCAGATACTGCTTCACGCCGCGATATCTTGTGAAATACGCGTTGATGAATTGCGACGCTTCTTTCTGCTCGATTCCCAACTGCTGCGCCAGCCCGAAAGCCGAAAGCCCGTAGATAATTCCGAAATTAATCGCCTTCGCTGCCCGCCGGTGTTCCGCGGTTTGCGCCATCGGCCCCACGCCAAACACTTCCTGCGCCGTGCGCGCGTGGATGTCCTCCCCATTCCGGAACGCTTCCACCAGCACGGGGTCCTCGGAAAAATGCGCCATAATTCGCAGCTCAATCTGCGAATAATCCGCCGACAGCAAAATCTGTCCCTTCGGCGCCACAAACGCCGCGCGAATCTCCCGCCCAAGTTCGCTGCGAATCGGAATGTTCTGCAGATTCGGATCGCTCGAGCTCAGCCTGCCCGTCGCCGTTCCCGTTTGTGATAAACTCGTGTGCAGCCGCTTCGTTTCCGGATGAATCAGCTTCGGCAGCGCATCCACGTAAGTGGACTTCAGTTTCGCGATCTCGCGGTACTCGATCACTTTTCCCGGCAGTTCGTGCTGCTCCTTCATCTCTTCCAGGATGTCCGCCGCCGTCGACCGTACTTTCCCCTTGCCCCGCCGCACGGGCGGCTGCAGATTCAGCTTGTCGAAAAGAATCTCCGCCAGCTGTGTCGGCGAATTCACGTTGAATTCGGAGCCGGCCAGTTTCCAGATCTCCTTCTCCAGCCGCCGCACCTCTTTTTCCATCGAGTGCGACATCTTCGCCAGCGCATCCGGGTCCACCAGGATTCCCGCCCGCTCCATCTCTGCCAGCACTCCCGAAAGCGGCAGATCAATCTTTTCGTACACGCTGTCGAGTCCCTGCGCCTCCACTTCCTTCCGCAAAACCGGCGCCAGCCGCTGCAAATAATCCGCGCGTTCCCCCGCGCCTCCGCCGATCGGCACGTTGAACTGCCGGAAAATCACATCCGCAAAATTGTGTTTCGCCGTCGTCGGCCGCAACAGGTAGGAATAAAGCTGCGTGGCGTGCTCGATCTTTTCCGCGCCGCCGGCCAAAAGCTGGAACAGCTTCGGGTCGTGCACAATCTTTCGCCGCTTCTCATCCTGCACCGCCGCGGCCAGCGTTTTCATCGCCTCGCCCTTCTCGTCCGCCCAAACCGCCTTGCCCTCGCCCTCTCTCTGCGAAACCTCAATCCCCGCTACTCGCGTCCCGAATCCCTCCGCCTCGCGCTCCCCCGGCTCCAGATTCAGCCACACCGCCAGCTCAGCCTTCGCCGCCAGCTTCTTCAGGTACGCCTTGAACTCCTCCACATTCGCAAACTGCGCGTAATCTTTCTTCGACTCGTCACTCGCCACTCGCCGCTCGCCACTTTGTTCCTTGGCATCACCATCCGTTGACGCAACACCGCTCGCAAGCAACTCCTTCAGCAGCGAATTAAATCCCAACTCCCGGTAAAGCTCCGCCAGCGCCGACGGATCAGCCGCGCGCACCTGCAGCTTCGCCAGATCCACGTCCAGCGGCACATCCAGGTTGATCGTCGCCAACTGTTTGCTCATCATCACTTGCTCTCGCTGCTGTTGCAGCGCCTCGCGGTATCGCTTGTTCGTCACCTCATCCGCGTGATCCAGCGCGCTCTCCACGCTCCCATATTTCTGAATCAGCTCTGTCGCTCCTTTTTCGCCAATCCCTTTCGCTCCCGGAATGTTGTCCACCGTGTCGCCCAGCAGCGCCATCAGGTCGATCACCTTTTCCGGCGGCACTCCCAGAATCTCCGTCACCTTTGCCGCATCCACGATCGTGTCGGCCTTCGCCCCGCCCGATCCCGTCCGTAAAATCCGTACACCGGGATTCACCAGCTGCATCATGTCCTTGTCGTTGGAAACCACCAGCACATCGATCTTGTTCGCCGCGGCCTTCTTCGCCATCGTCCCGATCACGTCGTCCGCCTCGTATCCATCCAGCTCCAGGATCGGCATCCGCATCGCCTCGCACAGCCTGCGCACATACGGCAACTGCACGCTCATCTCATCCGGCATCGGCGGCCGTTGCGCCTTGTATTTCTCGAACAATTTGTCGCGAAACGTCGGCTGCCTCGTGTCGAACACGATCGCCACGTACTCCGGCTGGTAATCCTTCAGCAGCCTCCGCACGATATTCGCGAACAGGAACGGCACCTTCGTCGGAATGCCGCTCGGCGCGTTCATCCTGACCATCGGCGCATAAAACGCCCGGTAGATATGCGCCATCGCATCCACAAGAAACAGTTTTTTCGTATTTTCGCTCTTAGCCGCCATGCGGGCGAGTATAGCAAAGCCTCGCGCGCCAAGCCCCCGCCAACAAAGCGAAAGGGCGCACGCAGGTGCGCCCCTTCCTTCATCCGTTTTGCAGGCTGCTTACGGCTTCGGCGTCCCCGCCGCGCCCGCCGCTTGCGTCACCAGCAACATCTGCGTGCCGCTGGCCAGATGCAGATTCTTTCCGGCGGAAGAAATCACCGATCCCTGCGCCGCACCGGCCGTCGCAGAGTTCAGGCTCACTCCTTGCATGCCGAATACTCCCCGGCTGCTCGACATCAACTGCCCCGCGCTATTCAGTCCGCCCGTCGCTCCCGCGCCGGAGGTCGTTGCATTCGTCGCCGAATTAACCGTCGAATTCAGCGCGCCGCCCGCTGTGCCGCCCACGTTCGCAGCCGTATTCGTCACGGTGCCCGTTGCTCCGCCTGCCGTCGAGGTTACTCCTCCCAGCGGGCTGCCGCCCGCAGCCCGGCTGGATCCCATCGCGGATCCGCCGGCGCCGCCCATTGCGGCCATGTCCTCGCCCGCGTTCCCGGTCGCAGCCGATTGCCCCGAAGCCAGCGCCTGAATCGCCACGTTCAGCGGAATCTCCTGCCCATTTTTCAAAACCGCCTTGTCAAACACGATCCCCAGCGCCGATTCTGAATCTCCATTCGCTCGAGACGACGCCTGGGTCACATGTCCAACAAGTTTCGATCCCTTCGGTATCACGGTTTTGCCATTCGATTTTGTCGGTTCCGTCGTGCGCGCGGCCACGGGATCCCCCGGCTTCGCTTTCTTCGAATCCACTGGCCCCGTCAACTCCGCATTGATCGCCTCGCCGCTTCCCAACGAACCGTTCGCCTGCCCGTTCTGCGCCGACGCGGTCGAAGCCGCCGAAGCGGAACCCGATCCCTGCGCCTGTGCCTTTCCAGCTTGCACGGAAGTCTGTCCGCCCGCTTGAGCTCCCGCCTGCGCATTTGCCTGCGTTTGCGCGGCGGCTGCGCCTGCGAACAGAAACCCCGCCAGCATTACGAACCCAGTGCGTTTCATATGTGAATCCTCCTGAAGTCCTACCGTCTGCGAACAGGCTGGGCCTGCCCAACAAGACATAAGGGTAGCGACGGTGGGATTTGATACTCGCAAATCCCGTGCCACGACTACGCCTTTTATTATCAATGCGTTAGAAAGGGAAAAAGTTGCGAAAATTGTGCCGGGCCGGTGAAAAACGCCGTCCGGTGGAAAGAATTACATACCCCTGAGCTGCCGGTGAAATTACGGCCTAGCTGAAACTACCTCAGACAATTCCCAGGGGTTTTGCCACTTCCGCCAGGATATCCGCCGCCTTCAGCAGGTGCTCCCGCTTGTGCGCCGCGCTCACCATCGCCCTCAGCCGGGCTTTGCCTTCCGCCACCGTCGGATACGCCACCGCCGACGCGAACACTCCAGCCTCAAACAGTTTCCTTGAAAACTCGAACGCCTTCGCCCCATCTCCCACGTGTATCGGCACAATCGGCGTCTCGCTCGTCTTGAACTGAAATCCGCGCTTCTTCAATTCCCGCTTGAAAAATTTCGTATTCGCCCACAGCTTCTTCACCAGCTTCTCTCCGTCCGGCGAATCCAGCAGCGCAAACGCCGCCTGGCAAGCCGCCGCGGTGGCCGGTGGGTGCGAAGTCGAAAACAAGAACGGCCGCGCCCGCAAATACAAAAAGTCGATCAGGTCGCGCGAACCGCAAACATACCCCCCCATCGACCCGATCGCCTTGCTCAATGTCCCCACCTGGATGTGCACGCGCCCATGGCACTGGTGATGATCCACCGTTCCGCGCCCGCCGCGCCCCAGCACACCGCTCGCGTGCGCGTCGTCCACCATCATGATGCAGCCATACTTCTCCGCCAGTTCGCAAAGCTCCGGCAGAGGCGCGATGTCGCCGTCCATCGAAAACACGCCGTCCGTGATGATCAACTTTTTCCCCGGAAACGCAGCATGCTCCTGCAAAATCCTCTCGCAGTCGGCTACGTCCTTGTGCTTGAAAACCTTGATCGTCGCCTTCGAGAGCCGCGCTCCGTCAATGATCGACGCATGATTCAACTCGTCCGAAACGATCAGGTCCTCTTTCCCCAGCACTGCTGAAACCGTTCCCGCATTCGCCGTGAACCCTGACTGAAACACCACGCAAGCTTCCACGTTTTTGAACTTCGCAATCTGCTCTTCTAGGTCCATGTGCAGCTTCATCGTCCCGGCAATCGTCCGCACCGCCCCCGCGCCCACTCCCAGTTTCCTCACCGCCTCAATCGACGCCTTCCGCAATCTCCTGTCCGAAGTCAGCCCCAAATAATTATTAGAAGCCAGGTTGATCACCTCGCGCCCGTCGAACACGCACACCGGCTTCTGTTCGCCCTCCAGCACCCGCAATTTCGGCGCCACGCCCTTCGCCCGCAACTCATCCAGGGCCTCCGTCACATACTGCAACGGATTCCGCTTAATCGCCTGCGTCCCACTTTCACTCATGACCTATCTCCCAACTCTCAGCGAACTCTGCGCCTCTTCCTCAGCGTCCTCTGCGTTAAGTCCTGATCTTCTATTTTCCAATTTCTATTTTTGCAATCCATTCGGATAAATCAGAATCTTCCCCGCCATTCCGCTCTGCAACTTACTGAACGCATCCTCAAATTTATCCAGTGAAATCTTCTCCCCAAACAGCGGCTCCAGATTCAACCGCCCCGCCTTTAGCAACGCCGTCATCTGCACCCAGGTCTGATACATCCGCCGCCCGTAAATCCCCTGCACCGTCGCGCCCTTGAATATCACGTCGTTCACCAGGTCCAGCGGCACATTTTCCGTAGGTATCCCCAACAGCGAAGCCCGCCCTCCCGCTCGCAGCGCCTTGAACCCTTGCTGGATCGCCGAAGGCACGCCGCTCATCTCCAGCAGCACATCCACTCCTGTTCCGCCGGTCTCCGCTAGAATCTTTTTCACCGCATCTTCCGCCGCCGGATTGATCACCACGTCAGCGCCCATCTGCTTCGCCATCTCGCGCCGGTGTGCGTTCGTCTCCGTCGCGAACACCGTCGAGCTTCCGCAAGCCTTCGCCACCGCAATCGACATCAACCCAATCGGCCCGCAACCCGTAACGAGCGCCGTCTGCCCCGCAATCGCTCCCGCGAGCACCGTGTGCACCGCGTTCCCCAGCGGATCGAGGATGGCTCCGTATCTTTCCGGAATCGCCGCATCCAGCTTCCAGATATTCGTCGCGGGAATTTTCACGAACTCCGCAAACGCCCCATCCTGATCGATCCCGATCACCCGCACGTTCGGGCAAATGTGCGCTTCACCCAGGCTGCACTGGTGGCAGTGCCCGCAATTTACGTGCATCTCCGCGCTGACGAAATCACCCGCCTGCACCGCCGTCACGTCCGTCCCAACGCGCTCCACCACGCCGCAAAATTCATGCCCCAGCGTCACCGGAGGCTTGATCCGTCCCTGCGACCACCGGTCCCATCCATAAATGTGCAAATCCGTCCCGCAGATCGAAGCCGTCTTCACGCGCACCAGCACGTCGCCATGCCCCACCTCGGGCACCGGCACGCTCTCAATCTGCAATCCCCGAGCTGCCTGCGTCTTCCGCAGCGCCTTCATCGTAGCTGCCATTCCAGCAAACTCCTCACTACTTCCCCAGCCAATCAACGCACAATCTCAAATCCTAGCACACGCGCTCGTCACTCGCCCTGTTGAGTGCGGAAGCGCAGCTTCCGCTTTTACGGTGTAATTCGCGCCACCCAATCTTTCTCCCACCGAGAATTCAACTCATTCCTTCTTCGTCATTACCTCGTTGCTTCCTTACTTCTCTACCTCAATCTTCTCCAGCACCCCAATCTCCTCCAACGCCTTCAAATACTCCACCACCAACTCCAACGGCACCGACCCATACTCCGCCGACACCCCATCCCGAATCTCCTGCGCATTCCTCTTCCCATCCACAAAATTCAACACTTCATACGCATACTCCTCCCCGCCGCCCCACAATCCCTCGTACTCCAGCAATTTCGGCTTCGTCGCATGTCCCCGCTTCGCCCACTCCACGTCAAAATAATCAAACCCAAACACCGCCATCGGCCCTTTTAACTCTGGCTTTCGTCGGAACACGGGATTTCCACCCGGAAGGAGTATGGTTCTTCCGCAGATCCCCTCCGTGTTATTCGCGATATTCTTTCCGATTATCCCAATCGCAGCCCACCGCATGCCTTTTGTGTCCGGCGCAAGCCGCGTCAGGGACTCCGCGAGCGGACGGGTTTGGTCCCCCTCAAACCGCGCAATTTCACCTCCATCGCAAGGCGTACTGATTTGTGCGCTCTTTTGATGAATTTCTTTTGCCGTCTGGAGAGTTCTCAAACGAAGTAAGTCGATCACTGCTTGCAGATCTTTGTCACCCATCCCCGCCAAAAAATACCCGCTCGCCGCCCCAATCAATCCCACCCTCTTCAGCTTTGTCGCATCAATATTCCCCGGCGCATCCAGATTTGTGTGAATATACCGGTCCGGCCAGTCATTCAAATAAATCGCCGGAATCCCGAACGATGAATCCTGATACACATCGTGGTCGCTCCCCATCGTGTAGGCCGAATACTCCGCCCGCAGCGGCTCCTTCCCGCCCTCCGGCGACACCAGCGGATACTCCGCCTTTCCCGTCGCCGCAAACTTGTACGACTCCTCGTTCACCCATTCCGCAAACGCCCACGCCACATCCTGCACAAAAGAAGGCAGGCTCATCGGCCCGCGCGTCACATGAAACACCGCCTTCGTCTCCGGCCCACCGCCCACCATGTCCATGTGCACCACGGCCTTAATCCGTTTGGCAAATTCCAGCTGCCCATTCAACAGCGCCAGCGTCCCTTCAATCTCCGGCGGAAAGATGAACCGGATCGTTCGCGCAGGCCGCGCCAGCTTTCCCTCGGTGATCAATTTCTGCAGCGTCCGTGCCACTTCCAGGATCGTCACGCACCCGCTCGCATTGTCATTCGCCCCCGGCCGTTGGTGATCCAGGTGGCACGAAAACGCAATCTCCTCCTCCTTCAACTTCGCATCCGCCCCCGGAATCGTCGCCGTCACCACTTCATAATTCCCCGGATGCTGCCCAGCCTTCACCACCGCATGCAGCCGAATCTGCTCTCCTTTCGCCAACCGTTCCTGCAGCGCACGCGCCATCCGTAAAGACACCATGAACCCAAACGTCTTGTTCGCTGAAAACGTCTCCAGGTGCCCCCATCGAATCGCATCCAGATTCTCTCCCCACCAGGCCGTCTTTTGGTTCTGAGCGTAACTAACAATCCCCACCGCCCCAAACTTCCCCACGGCCAAATCCTGCACCGCCCCCGGCTGCGCACTCACCAAAACAATCTTTCCCTTCACATCCTTCCGTGCGTAATCGCTTTCCTTCGTCCCCTCGCCCACATCCACCAACTCCGCCTTCACATCCGCACCCTCGCTGTCTTCCGCCAGTGCCACCGGTTCCGCCTCAAAGCTCGCGATTACTGTGTTCTTCGCGACGAAGTAATCGCAGGCTACCGAGCGTGGGTTTTTTCCAGCTTTCTTCGCTCGCTCTTCAGCCGCTTTGCAGTCAGGAGAAATGTCGATCGCCGCGTCCCACAAATCTCCTTTTTCCGCGTCCCATGCCGGCCGCGACCTTTGCGTTCCATAAAAAATCTTCCCGTCCGCCGGAAACTGCAGAATCGTCACATCGCTCAACCCATACGCCCGCAACCGCTCCGCCACCAGTTCCGCCGCCTCATGAAATCCTTTCGACACGCGCTGCCGATGAAACCGCGCAATCCCCTCCAGATTCCGCTTCGCCGTCTCCCCGCTGATCTCCCCCGCAATCGCCGCCACCGCCTTCTCCTCCACCAGCGGCGGCTTCTGCCCCCACGCACTCGGACCCATCACCAATCCAGCCACCACGAATCCTATGATTGCCACCGCAATCTTCCGCATCGCTCCTCTTTTCAATTCGTGCCGAGAGTTTTCTTCCGCCAAGCTCTACCGCCGCAAAAACCGTGTCATCCTGAGGCGAACCGACGAGGTTCGCCGAAGGACCTCAACTTCAACATTACCCGGCCATCAGCGACAGCCACCTCTTCGCCTCCTGCTCGCCGCTATCTGTTTTCTGCTATCCCTCAACTCATCGCTACATCTTTACTTCGTGTCTTCTTTACTTCGTGACTTCTTTGCTCCCTTCTCTCTCCTCTTATCCATATCCACCTTCATCCCCTTCATCGGCTCTCTCTTATTCAACTTCGCGGCCTCCACAATCAACTTCTTCAGCCCCGGCTTCTTCACATCCGCCGCCGTCCGCACCTTCACATGCCGCACGCTCTTCCCCGTCCCTTCCAGCAATCCCTCCGGGTCCGGCAACGCCGCGCCGCGCAAAAAAATAAACGTCACATGCTCCTTCCCCGTCATAAAGCCGCACACCGTCCCGTTCGAGTCAAACGACGGAATCTTCCACGGATTCACATACTCCTCACATCCCGCGAGCGTCTTCTTCACCAGTGCCCGCAATCCTTTCAGCGCGCCCTTCATGTTTCCCGACTTCGCCACATACTCGTCAATCCATGCCCGTCCTTCTTTTCCCTCAATCGTCGGCATTTTCGTCTCCTTTCATCTCGGCGCCAATCCCGCCACATTCTATTCCTTTTTCGGTTGTATCTATTTACCCACCCACCTCATCGCAACATATACTGAGGATTTGACACTTCGTCATGCCCGACACCACCTCCGCCACCGCTCCAACTCTCCCGGAAGCTCCAGCCGTTCCGCAATCACGCGAGCTCTCCGGCGGCACTGTCGCGGAAATTCTCCCCACCGTCTCCTTCACCTTCGTCTGCTACTTCACCATCGGCATCCTGCTCGGTATTCTCCCGATGCACGTCCACCTGCAGCTTGGTTATGGCACCGTCCTCGCGGGGCTCGACATCAGCACCCAATACGTAGCCACGGTTCTCTCCCGCCCCCGCGTCGGCCGCATGGTGGATGTTCTCGGCCCCAAACGCATCGTGGTGCTCGGCTTATTTATCTGCGCCGCCAGTGGCCTTTTTACCTTTGCCGCCGCCTTCTTCCATATCGCCGCGTCCTTCAGCCTTGCGCTTCTCCTTCTCGGGCGCCTGCTTCTAGGTATCGGCGAAAGCATGGTCGGCACAGGCGCCACCATGTGGGGCATCGGGCGCGTCGGTGCGCAACACATCGCCAAAGTCATCTCCTGGAATGGCGTCGCCACCTTTACTGCCCTCGCGGTTGGAGCTCCCTTCGGCGTTCTGCTTCAGCAACATTGGGGATTTGCCTCCGCAGGCCTGGTCATTTTTGCCGTGTCGCTGGCGGCCGTCGCGCTCGCTCTCCGTATGCCGCGCATTCCGGTCTCCGCGTCACGGCATCTTCCGTTCGCGCACATTTTCTGGAGCGTCGCTCCTCATGGCACCGTGCTGGCCCTCGGCGGAATTGGCTTCGGAGTTCTCGCCACATTCATCACCCTCTATTTCGCGCAGCTTCATTGGGCCGGCGCTGCATTCACGCTCTCCCTCTATGGAGCTTGCTTCGTCGTCACACGCATCCTGTTCAACGGCTTGATCACGCGCATTGGCGGCTTTCCCGTCGCCCTTGTTTCGCTCTTCATAGAAATCTTCGGCCTCCTTCTGCTCGGACTCGCGCGTGTTCCCTCCGCCGCTTTTGTGGCCGCGGCTTTGATCGGCGTCGGCTATTCCTTGGTTTTTCCATCGCTGGCCGTCGAAGCCGTCCGCTACATCCCCAACGAAAATCGCGGCACCGCCCTCGGCGCCTACAACGCCTTCATCGATCTCTCGTTGTTTCTTGCCGGACCTATCGCCGGCGCCATCATCAGCCACGCGGGTTATCGCAATCTCTTCCTCATCTCCGCCGCAGGCGTCCTCCTCGCCTTCTGCCTCACGATTCTCCTCGCCTCCCGCCACCACACTCCCGTCACCACTTGATGCCGTCGCCCTGTAGCCCAGGCACTCCTGCCTGTGCTCTTCTCCGTGACCTCTGTGCTCTTCCTCTGTGCCCTCTGTGTTAAATCCACTCCACCCCCAGGCGCAATTTCACCCATCACCCTGCGATTCCGTTCCTTTACCTCCTTAACTTCCCTAACCTCCTTTACCTCCCATCTCCTCCCCGCATCCAATCAAAAATGAAATCTTTCCTCTCCCCACCGCGTATCATGTTCTGACGCCGCCACCATGCCCACCTCCGACCCCGCCATCCAACTCGACCGCGTCTCCCGCCACTACACCATGGGCGAAACTTCAGTCCGCGCCGTCAACGAACTCTCCCTCTCCGTAGCCAACAACGAATTCCTCGCCCTCCTCGGCTCCTCCGGCTCGGGAAAATCCACGCTCCTCAATCTGATCGCCGGCCTCGACCGCCCCACATCCGGCTCCATCTTCGCCCACGGCCAGAACATTGCCTCTCTCTCCCCGCTCGATCTGGCCCGCTATCGCCGCAACACCATCGGCATGATCTTTCAATCCTTCAACCTTCTCCCGCGCATGACCCTTGAAGAAAATATCGAGCTACCGCTTCGCCTTGCCGAGGTTGACCGCGCCGATCGCCCCGCTCGCGTCCGCGAAGCCCTCGAGCGCGTGCGCCTGACGCATCGCCTCGGTCATCGCCCCACGGAACTCTCCGGCGGTGAACAGCAACGTGTCGCCATCGCCCGCGCTCTCGTCAATCGCCCGAAAATTCTTCTCGCCGACGAGCCCACCGGCAATCTCGACTCCGCCACCGGCGAAGCCATCCTCACTCTTCTCCGCGAACTCCAATCTCAACTCGGCATGACCATCGTCATGGTCACGCACGAACGCCCGCTCGCCGAAGCCTTCGCCGATCGCCTCGCCATCATGGGCGACGGTAAACTTCTCTCCACCTCTTCGCCGAAAGGCCTCCCGCAATGAAGCCCCGCGACCTCACCGATCTCGCTCTCCGCAATTTGCGCGAGTCCATCCTCCGTAACGCCCTCACGACTCTCGGCGTCGCCGTCGGTGTCGCCTCTCTCGTCGCCATGCTCTCTCTCGGCGTCGGCCTCCAGCAACTCGCCGCAAAACGCCTCTCGCAAAGCGGCCTCTTCGACACCATCATCGTCACGCCGAAAAACGCGTTCCGCGGCATGGGCCGCCCGCAGCGCGAACCCGAATCAGACAAGCCGCCCCGCATTCTCGACGACGACGCCCGCAAGGAAATGGAAAAGCTTCCCAACGTAATCGAGATCTACCCCCAGGTCCGCTTCTTCACCGAAGTTCGCTTCAACAACAAGCCCTACGCCACCGTCGTCGCCGGCATGCCCGACTCCTCCCGAAACTCCGGTTCCTTCGACGGCATGCAAGGCAATTTCTTTTCTTCCTCCACCGCCAATGAAGCAATCCTTCAGATTGAATTCGCCAAGGAACTTTCCGACAAGACTTCCGCCCTCATCGGCCAGGAACTCATCTTGCGTTATGCCGAACGCCAGGCTCTTCCCTCCTCCGCAGCCAACGCTGATCCATCCGCAAATTCTCCCGATGCATCCGGCGGAGGCTTCTCCGTCGTCCCCAAAGAACTCCGCCTGAAAATCGTCGGCGTCGTCGAAACCGAGCCCGCTGCAGGCTACGGCGGCTACGGCAACGCGCGCCTCCTCATGCCCCTCGCAACCGCTTCCACTCTCCGCGCCGCGCAGGTCAACGACCTCCGCGACATTGTCCGCGACTCCGGTTCAGCAAAAACCACCTACGCTTCGCTCTCCGTCCGCGCCAAATCTCCCTCCCAGGTCGAAGCCCTCGAATCCTCCATCAAGAAAATGGGCTTCAACGCCTTTTCTCTCCTTGACGCCTCGAAATCCCTGCGGACCTTCTTTACGGTCTTCGACAGCCTCCTCGGCATCTTCGGCTGTCTCGCTCTTGCCGTTGCCACGCTTGGCATTGTCAACACGCTAGTCATGGCCATCCTCGAGCGCCGCCGCGAAATCGGCGTCCTCAAAGCCCTGGGCGCCGCCGATTCCGACGTCCAGCAACTCTTTTTCCTCGAAGCTGGCGTGATGGGCTTTTTCGGTGGCGTTTTCGGCGTTCTCTTCGGCTGGCTCCTCGGTCGCACCGTCACCTTCGGCACCAACGTCTATCTCGCCCGCCAGAATCTCAACCCCATCGAACTCTCTTCCGTCCCCTGGTGGCTCGTCGTCAGCGCCCTCATTTTCGCCATCCTTGTCAGTCTCGCTGCCGGCCTCTATCCTGCTTCTCGTGCCGCCAAGCTCAACCCCGTCGACGCCCTCCGCTATGAGTAGTCCCCAAGTGCTTGAGGGTGCCCCACCCTTTGCGTCTTCAGCAAAGGGTGGGCTCTTACGATCGAAAGCCACGCCCCTCCGCTCTTTCCTTTACCTCCTTTACCTCCTTTCCCTCCTTTACTTCCTTAACCTCCCGCTTGCATCCGCCACCGGCCGCGTCGAATGCAACTCCCTCCCCAGCAAAATCCTCTCCCGCAGCGTTCCCTACTGCATCGTCCTCCCTTCAGCTTTCGACTCCGACAAGACAAAGCACTTTCCCATCCTCTACGACCTCCACGGACTCGGCGACAACGAACAGTTCTTCATCCATTCCGGTCTCTGGAATCTCGTCGAAGACCAACGCGAAAAAGGTGAACTGAAAAATTTTCTGATCGCCACGCCGGACGGCGGCGCGAGCTTTTACATCAATGCAAAGGATGGCAAAAACCGCTTCGAAGATTTTCTGTTGCAGGAATTTTTTCCGTTCATCGAAAAGCGCTATCGCGTCGCGCCCGGCCGCGCCAACCGCGCCATCTCCGGCGTCTCCATGGGAGGCTACGGCGCGCTGCATCTAGCCTTTCGCCATCCGCAGCTTTTCGGCTCTGTCAGCGCCCACAGCGCCGCGCTCATTGAAAAACTTCCCAATTTTCTGGGCGCCTCTCCCAGTTCTCCTCGAGCCCACGTCCTCGGCGGCGTTTTCGGCAATTCCCCCGATCCCGTTTTCTGGGACCAGAACAGCCCGCTCGTCCTCGCCCGCTCAGCCAATCTTGCCAGCCTGAAAATCTATTTCGATTGCGGCGACAACGACGACTACGGTTTCTACGCCGGCGCCACCGCCCTCGACAAAATCCTCACCGCGCGCCGCATCCCCCACGAATTCCATCTCTATCCCGGCCGCCACGACGCCGCCTACTTCGCCGAGCATCTCCCCGCCTCCCTCCAATTCCACTCCCGCCTCTTCCCCTTGCCCTGAGCCATTTACGCGAAGGGCGCCCCGTCCTCTCCACGTGTAGGGGCGGCTTTACGCCGCCATCTTCTCCGCCTCCCCTCTTCTCAGCGCACTCTGCGTCTCCTCTGCGCTCTCTGCGTTAAGTCCCCTTCTTCTCTCCTCTTTTCGTTGCTTCCTTACTTCTTTACCTCATTCCTTCTTCCTCCTCCGCTTGACACCCGTACCCACCTGATCAACGATCCTGATCGATCAACCTTCCATGACCAAATCCCCCATCAAACTCCCCGCACCCGTCTTCGACGACCCACGCCACCACATCCGCCTCTACCAGGGCGACTCCCTCGAACTCCTCGCCCTTCTCCCCGAATCCTCCGTCGACCTCATCTTCGCCGACCCGCCCTACTTCCTTTCCAACGGCGGCATCACCTGCCACGCGGGGAGAATGGTCTCCGTCAACAAAGGCGCCTGGGACAAATCCCAGGGCCCCGCAGCCAATCACGAATTCAACCGCGCCTGGCTCTCCGCCTGCCAGCGCATCCTAAAACCCAACGGCTCCCTCTGGGTCTCCGGCACCGCCCACGTCATCCACTCCGTCGGCTTCGCCATGCAGCAGCTCGGCTTCAAGCTCCTCAACGACATCTCCTGGGTCAAGCCCAATCCACCTCCCAACCTCTCCTGCCGCTATTTCACCCACGCCACCGAAACCATCATCTGGGCCGCCCGCGACAAAAAATCCCGCCACACCTTCAACTACAAGCTCATGAAGGAAGCCAATCGCGGCAAGCAGATGAAATCCGTCTGGGAAATCAAGCCCCCCGAAACCTGGGAAAAGCGCTTCGGCAAGCATCCCACCCAAAAACCCCTCGCCCTCCTCGAACGCATCCTCCTAGCCTCCTCCCACGAAGGCGACCTAGTCCTCGACCCCTTCTCCGGCTCTGGCACCACCGCGTTAGCCGCTCTCCGCACAAATCGCCGAGCAGTCGGAATCGAACTGGAAGAAAAATACATTCAGATGAGCAAGCTGCGGCTGGGATCGAAGGGACCCAAGGCTGAGATTCCTACTAAAGACCCCGCGCCAACACTTTTCGACACAATTTTGTCCGACGCCAGAACAGGATAAGAACCAATCCTCGGCAGAATTGGCTAACTCCACCCGCCCGGGAGGCTCGTTTGGAAAAATCCGAAGCGCTAAAACAATTGAACGCGCTCGTTGGTACCGATCTCCGACCCCTCGCAGACAATCTCAGGATTACCGTCTGGAAAAACGAAAAAATCAACAAGGGCTGGGCCGGCCACACTGTTGAACGCTATCTAGGGCTAGCTCTCAATTCTTCTCGATCCCCCAACTTTGGTTCCTGGGAACTAAAGGTTATTCCATTGGTCCAAGGTCCAAAAAGTGGCCTGCGCGTGAAGGAAACAATGGCTATCACGATGATCGACGAAGAGGAGGTAAAGGCTAAGCCATTCGAAGAGAGTCACCTATACGCCAAACTCCGGAAGATCGTGGTGGTCGCTAGGATTTTTCAGGACAAGAAGGAAACCAGCGCAGTCGTGTACTCAGTCGGGAGCTTTGATCTTGACGACCCAGGGATATTTGAATCTGTAAAAGAAGACTATGAGTGTGTGCGCAACATGCTCAAAACCAGCGGGTTTAAGTGTCTGACCGGGAAAATGGGGGCACTCGTTCAACCTCGGACCAAGGGCGCTGGCCACGGCAGCACCTCAAGGGCTTTCTACGCCCGGACGCAATTCGTCGCGAAGATAATCGGACTCTAGCGAGCCAATGAAAGAGTTCATAAATTTCCTCGTACGGCTGGCAAACCATCTCGGCGTCGAGACAGGCAAGCTAAACCTACCGACCAAAGAGAAAGAACAAGCCGAACTCGCCTCAAGAATCCTGAACGAAATAAACAAATATTTTTATCAGCAAACATCGACGCTTCCCAATACCTATACCTCTCAGTTTCACTCGTTTTGGCAGCAATACCATGCAACGGTATTGGCCCCAGTCATCGATCCACGGACCTGTTTAAAAGTTGCCCAAGTACTTGAGGGCATCTTTCGAACCAACGACATCAAAATTGGTGCCGATACGATCGACCTGACCAAGGAGCAAATCGCCCAAGCAAGATTCTTTACAGCCATCCAGGATTTTAAGATTGATATCAACCGTCGCGGAAATCCTTTCCAAATATACAAAAAGAAACCAGAGTGCTTCGACCCTAAGAAAATTCTCCAGAATCATCTGCTAGTAGACACTTTCCTCAACCTAATTGGCGCGGATGCTCAACGAGATAAGCGGAAAACCTGGATGTTGAAATCAGCACAGCTCCTCGTGACGAAATACGCAGGTTCTGCACTCCGAATCTGTGACCGGCACGGGCGCGACGCGGCTGAAATTCGCGCGGCCCTCACAATCACTGAGAGCTATGGGTTTTCTAAGAAAAAAGCCGACATGCTACTTCGCGATCTGGCAGACCTTGGTGTTTGGTCGTACCTAAAGAACGCGGACGAAATCGACGTCATGAGTGATGCGAATACAATGAGGATCGCTCTTCGAACAGGGATATTAAGATTACGGATACCGCTACTTGCCAGTTATCTCGATATCCACGGGCACCAATATAGTTTGATCGGTGCAAAGAATTCTGACGCCTGGCGGGAAGTCTGGCATCAATGGCGCAAGATAAGACGCCATCACCGTCCACCGACTCCGGCGTCGATGGACTACCTCATTTTTCGAATGGGGAAGCTATCATGCAGAAAATCGACGCGGAAATGCCCTCCTGAATCACCGGCCTCACAAAAGAAGATCGAGAGTCTCATCCGGCAGGACCAGTTGTTATACGACAGGAACGGATTTTGTATCTTCAGTGGGATTTGTCCCATTGAAAGAAAACCCCTACAACCGCCGAAAGCCATCTCAATTTGGGGCCAAACGGGTTGGATATCCGGTCGAACCAATGAAGGTGGCGGGGGAGGAATTTCTAGCTGAGGCGAGTGCCGCACCCTCAACTCCGAAATCCGACTCCGGGGTGGCCTACCCTTTGCGCAGTTCGCAAAGGGTGGGTCCGCTCTTCGCTTTTCTCTCCGCGCCCCCTGCGTCTCTGCGGTGAGATCTGCCGGGTGCCGCACCCTTCGCGTTTAAGGGTGCGGGTTTTGACTTCTCTGCTACCTCTGCGGACCCTCTGCCGGGTGCCCCATCCGTGGTTCTCAAAGGGTGGGTCTTGGGTTTCTTTCAATCGCAAACTACAGCGTGGCTCACTCCGCCCCGACCGGCTGCACCTGCCGGGTGCCGCACCCTTGCCGTTTAAGGGTGCGGGTTTTGACGTTTCCGCTGCCAGCCACCCTAGACGACGCCTCCAACAATTCCGCCCTCCAGCCTCTCCGACTCCGACATTCTCTTGACACCTCGCGGAAACGGTGCAAAATGGCCCTTAGGGATCCAGACCCTACCCCTCCACTCCCACAGTAGACCAAACATGGACGTCCCGCAGGAGACCGAACATGAACGCAAAAATTCTCACATTTTCATCACGCGGTGATACAACTCTTCTCGAATACGATCCGGCAACCGCCGACATGGAAGAAGTAAACAGAGTGATTGCCGAGTATGAAGCCAAGACCGGCGCACAACCGTTTGACATGGCAATCGGTGAACGCATCGAGAAGGTAACGCGCGAGCAGAACGAAGTCTTGATGGTTCATCCCATCGCAGGCGGCTGACACCGCGCTAGCCGCTACCGAACCACGCCCGCTGCCAGTGAAAGGCTTCATCGCTGGCGGTCCTCGCTTTCCTCCAGGGGATGCTGTGCATGGCGCCTGCAATTCTATCTGTGATCGCGTTTCTCGCTCTGGTGGCGTGGAGGTTTGTGTTCGCTGCCGCGCACCGCAGGCTTTTTGCTAGAGTAATTGTCCCACGGCATCGGCGGCACACCAGCCTTTTAGCAGAGGGTCTACGCTTCCTGGAACTGGGAGGCGCGGCAGCAATTGCGGACCGTCGCCTTGAGAACGGTGAGGATGATGATGTGGACCGCCTCGGCCCGAAGGACCCCGCGAAAAGATATCTCTGGCGCATTGCTACCCTCACCGGCGCCACGCAAATGGATGACACTTACGTCCTGAATGTCGAAAATGTTCGATTTGAAGTGCGCCATAGATATGTCAGGCGCCTGCGAGACACGACTGATCCCGAATGTACATTCGAGGAAACTTGCTTTTATTCCGCAAACAAAGACATCCCGCAAGCGGAGGAAATTGCTACGGCGCTGCTGCAGCTCAAAAACAATCCGGCGCTGTTTGACCTTTGGGCCGCCCAGAGCGGAGCCTTCAGGGCCGACGGCCAGGCTTTCCGCCCCACTCGGTAATCCACTCGCGATGAGAATGCAAACCAAATTCACGCCCGCTCAGCGCGCTGCGAAGCACCTGAAGCGCGTCGCTGCACTCACAGGAGCCGCGCGGGTTCGTGGTGATAGTTACTGGCTCAAAGTCGGGCGTCGGAACTTCCTCGTGGGCTATAACTTCGTACGCCTTGTCTCGGCCCGCGGCAAATCGACGTGCTTTTCTGTTGCGGCGGACCCGGATATGCCGAGTGAGGAAGTGATTGCGTCCGCACTGCTACAACTGAAGAGCAATCCGAGACTGTTCAAGAAATGGAAAAAGCAGCCGGGATATATGTTCAAGGCGAACGGGAAGATGTTTAGAGACGTATATCAGCTAACGAGAGATGTGACCTGAAACATTGCCGGGTGCTGCACCCTTGCTGTTAAAGGGTGCGGGTTTTGACCTAGCCAATACAAATCGCGTCGAAACGCCATCCTTCATCCATACCGCTTCATGATAAGCTTGACGCTAGATACTTACCCCCTAAGTTTCTAACGCAAGGGGAGGCCAGCAAATGACTGAAAAGCTAAACGAGCTTCTGAACAAAGCGAAAACAGTGAAACTGTCTCCCGAACAGAAGGAGGAGCAGCGGCGGAGCTTCGCCTATGGCAATACCAATATCGAAAACTCTCGAATCACTCGCGAAACCGTTGACCAGGAAGCCGAAGAACTCAAGAAATCCAGCTAGAGTCGCCCATGGCTTTAGACGAGGAGAGACACAGCAAAGCCCTAGAAATTGAACTGATCTCCGACCCCGAACAAAAAGCTCGCCAGGAAGCCAAAAACGGACTTCGTCAATTCGACGAAGTCATCGAACTGATCAACTACTGGCTGCAGCCCGACCGGCCATTCAAACTCCGCATTTCCGCAATCCTGTCGCTCCACCGCCGCGCCCTGGAAGGCATCAGTCCGTTCGCAGGCGTATTTCGTCCGGGAGGGATAGAGATTAAGGGAAGCAAGCACGCACCGCCAGGCGCTCACCTTGTCGCCGAAAATATCGAACAGATGTGCGACTACATCAATGAAAACTGGAGCAAGACATCTCCCCTTCATCTTGCGGCATACACTCTGTGGCGGATGAATTGGATTCATCCCTTCGTTGATGGCAACGGCCGCACTTCCCGAGTGGTGTCCTATCTCGTCCTGTGCGTCCGCCTGGGCTACGTCTTGCCGGGCACACTCACGATCCCCGAGCAAATCTCAAGGAACAAAACACCCTACTATCAAGCCCTCGAAGCCGCGGACACAGCCAATGCGTCCGGAAAGCTTGACCTCACTGTGATGGAGCAACTATTGGAATCCTTACTGGCGAACCAGTTGGTTTCCGTGTTGGATTCGGCTCGAACTGGCCTCTGAAGAAAACTTCAGCCCGCGCGGTTTCACTCCGCCCCGACCGGCTGCACCTGCCGCTCAATCTCCAGCGCCTTCCCCGCCCGCCGCTCGCATTCCAAATCATAAAAATTCCGCAGGTTCAGCCAGAATTCCGCATTGGTCTTGAAATAGCGCGCCAGCCGCATGGCCGTCTCCGCCGTAATCCGCCGCCGCTCATGCACGATTTCTCCAATCCGCGTCGCGGGCACGTGCAGCTCCAGCGCCAGCTTGTTTACAGACAATCGCAGCGGCTTCATGAAATCCTCCCGCAAAATCTCCCCCGGATGCACCGGAGCCATCAATTTCCTGTTCTTTCGCATTGGGGTACTCACACTTCAACCAACTCCAACCGCGGAAACGCCCCCCGGTACAACCCCGCATCGAGCGTCAATAATTTATATCCGTTCACCGTTGCATGCGCCCCAATCAGAAAATCCGCCAGGTTGCGTCGCGGTTCCGTCCCCTTCTGCTTCTTCCGCCGCACCGCGTACCCTTGGAACGCCAATCCCGCCGCACGCCAAACCTTCTCCGATGGCTCCCACTCCACTCTGATCCCGGTCTCTTCGCAGAATCGGTCCAAAAACTCTTCCGTCCGCCCCGGCGCCGCCAGCAACTCTGCGTACACAGCGCCCGCAATCACTAACTTCCCCTGTTCGAATACCACTTCGAGCGCCCGCCGGACGGGTACATGCAACGTATCGTCCTCATCCCAAAGCGTCACGAGTATATTTGTATCGATTGCCGTAGTCATTGCGTCGCTTATTCGCCGCGCAAATCCCGCAACCACTTCTGGATGGCCTTCCGGCCCTTGCCAATTCCTGGATTCCCGATTCCCGCATACTTCGCGAACGGACTCTCTTTCCGCACCGCCGTAACCCGCACCCCGTCGCCGTCCTCCTCAAACTGCAGCCGGTCCCCCGCGCGCACCCCAAGCCTCCGTCGCACCTCTCGAGGGATCGTCACCTGCCCCTTGCTCGTCACCTTCGCCTGCTTCTTTAATGTGGTTCTCATAATTCCTTACTGTACCACACTTCTCCTTACTTTTGAAACCATCCGAACGCTCCGCACCCATAACCAACAATCTACTTGACAACTCAATACCCAACTGTCACCCTTACCTTGTAGAAAAGTGCGCCCACGATTTTTCCCGCGCGGGTTCCCCTACAACCAAAATTCAATCTTTCTGGAGAACTACCATGTCCATTAACCAGGACCGCCCCTGCACGTGCATGTTTTTCTTCGCCGACGGCCGCCGCTGCCAGATGCCCCCTTCCGCTGACGACATGGGCCTCTGCTATTTCCACGCCAAAAAATACCAGAACCGCCTCAACGCCGAGCAAGCCGGCCAGCAGATCAACGAATTCCTCAGCAGCGACATCCTCACCGCCTGCGACCTCAGCGCCGCCCTCCGCACTCTCTTCTCCGCCACCTCTTTGGGACTCATCAAGCCCAAGGCCACCATCGCTCTCGCCTACCTGGGCAACCTCATGCTCCAGACTCAGAAACTCGCCAAAGACGAATTCCTCGAATCCTTCGAGGATCGCTGGCCCAAAATCGTCCAGGAATCCATCGTCTTCAACGAACCCGCCACTCCGCCCGCCGCCGAAGCGCCCGCCCCGCAACCAACCACCCCCATCCTCACTCCCTCAAACGACACTCCCTCCGACGAACCCAACCCCGCTCCCACCCACCCAGAACCCATCCCCTTCCCCAAAATCATGTGACACCTGGCTCACAAGGTGTCATTCCGAACCTCGTGCCTTCTGAAAACGGGTGAGGAACCTGCTTTTCCCTCCCCGCCGCCCCTGCCACAACTCCTTCCAAATCACCACTTATAAACTGATACAAAACAAACCACTTCATCCCCCTGCAAAATCAATCACTTTCAAAAAACAGGGGGGGAGGGGGAGTATCCAACTTATTAACAGAACCCTTACTAGCTCTTCCACCAGACGTTGCAACCGGCAGGAAGAAACTGCTTCAGCCTGTGAACTGTCAACTGCCGGCTGTGAACTTTCGCTCCTCGACTGGTCGCTGGCCACCGGTCGCTGGCCACTGCTATCATTCCCCGCTTGCACCCCCAGGAGGTGGCATGGGCTTCGACCAGCGGTTGGCGGAAGTGCGGACGGGGTTTGAGCGGTCGTTCTGGGTGGCGAACGTCAGCGAACTGTTTGAGCGGCTTTCATATTATGCGGCATTTGCTTCGCTGGCGCGGTATCTGCACGAGGCGCTGAACTTTCCCACGGAGCGGGCCGCCGACCTCTCGGGGCTTTTTGGCGGCCTGGTGTGGTTCCTGGCGATTTTTGGCGGAGCGATCGCCGACCGTCTGGGTTTCCGCCGCGCGCTGGCGATCGCGTATCTCATCCTCGCCGGCTCGTATTTCCTGCTGGGCTCGCTGGGCGCGCCATGGCTGGCGCCATTGCGCAACGCCGTGCCGCTTGTGGCGCTGGTTACGTTTGTGTTGATGCTGCCGGCGCTGGGCGTGGCGATGGTGAAGCCGAGCGTGGTGGGGACGACCGCGCGGGCGTCGAACGAAAATGTGCGCTCTATCGGCTATTCGATCTACTACACCCTGGTGAATATCGGCGGGGCGCTGGGGCCATTTGTGGCGTCGTGGGTGCACCGGCACCTGAGCGTGGAGAACGTGTTTCGGGTGGCGGCGGCGAGCGTGTTTCTGATGTTCTTCGCGGTGCTGGTGTTTTTCAAGGAGCCGCAAAAATCGGGTGACGCAAAAACCGCCAGCTTCGCCGAAACGATGCGCAACTTCGGGAAAGTGGTGGCCAATCCGAAGTTCATGATTTTTCTGCTGATTTTTTCCGGCTACTGGATTGTTTACTGGCAGGAGTTCATCACGCTGCCGATTTACATTCACGATTACGTGGATCCGAAGGCCGATACGGAGCGGATGCTTTCGACCGGGCCGCTCGTGGTGATTGCGTTTACGGTGGCGTTCAGCGTGTTGACGAAAAAGATGGCGGCGTTTCGCGCGGTGCTGCTGGGGACGCTTGTGTCGATGGTGGCGTTTGCGGTGCTGGCGCTGCACGCCAGCATTTATGCGGCGTACGCAACGCTTGTGGTCATCGCAGTGGGCGAGCTGATTCAGCAGCCGCGGTATTACGACTACATTTCGCGCCTGGCGCCGCCGGGGCAGCAGGGAACGTATATGGGCTTCGCGTTCTTGCCCCTGGGCATCGGATCGTTTTTGGCGGGGCGGATTGGCGGCGCGCTGTTGCACCGGTTTGGAGAAGTGCAGCACCAGCCGCAGCTTTTTTTGTGGGCGCTTACGGGGATTGGGTTGGGGACGACGTTTTTGTTGTGGGTTTACGATCGGGTTGTGAAACCGTCGGAGGCGTAGGAGTGTAGTAGCCAGGCTTAAGACTGGCCACTACGGGAGAGAAATGCGAAGAAAAGGCGCCCGCCTCGGAAGGCGGCCGCTACAAAGGCAAGAAGGCGGCATAAAGCCGCCCCCACAAAGAATTCGGATTCGTCAATACTAGAAGCCGGAAAAGAGGAAATAATCGAGGAAATCAATTGACCATGCGGCGAAGCGATTCCAGCGCTTGCCGAGCGAGCGAATAACGCGGTTCGATATTGATCGCTTCCTGGAAACAGCGCATCGCCTGGCCATACATTTCCTTTCCCAGATAGGCGCGGCCAAGATTGTAGTGCGGAAAATGCCGCGGCTCGTAACGACGGGATTCGACGGCCTGCTGCAGCCAGGGAATGGCTTCGTCAAACTGGCCGAGTTCGATCAGGTAGGCGCCAATGTCGTTGTAGGGATTGCCGAAATCGGGGTCCAGCTCGATGGCGCGCTTGCATTCGGCGATGGCGTCCATCAATTTGCCCTGATAGTGATACGTCCAGCCGAGAAAGGTATGAGCTTCGGCTGTCGGATGGAGCTCGAGCGAAGACTGGTAGAGCTCGGCGGCGCGATCGTAGTCGCCTTCCATCTGCGCTTGATAAGCATCCTGTAATACTTCCCACGCCCGCGTGAGGGTCTCTTGGCTCATGGGGGAATTTTGAACGTAAAAAGCGATTCTCGTCAAAGGTACGAAAGTGCTAGCTGTGCAAAATGGGCACCCTGTCCCGTGGACGGGGCAGAGGTGGAAATTTCGGGCGAGAATAGAGAAAATGATTGG
>Ga0210400_10001289_pt1 | contig 25030 bp, 34 predicted proteins | sample IncBWH26MmetaG_FD_155456 | JGI IMG/M metagenome (GOLD analysis project Ga0210400, IMG submission 155456) | Forest soil microbial communities from Barre Woods Harvard Forest LTER site, Petersham, Massachusetts, United States - Inc-BW-H-26-M | ecosystem: Environmental > Terrestrial > Soil >...
CCCCAACGCCTTCCGTCTCGGTGTCTACAAGCCGTGGCAGGCACGCTGGTATGCGGACAAGGACTACACCGACATGCTCCTCGAGGACATGCGGATGAGGCGCCTGATCCTGAACCGTCTGCGCAACGCCGGCATCAGCAAGGTGGAGACCGAGCGCTCCGCCAACCAGGCCACGGTCGTGATCTGGACGGCGAAGCCCGGCATCGTCATCGGCAAGGGCGGCGCCAGCGTCGACCAGCTTCGCGACGACCTCGAGAAGATGACCGGGAAGAAGGTCAGGGTCACGATCCAGGAGATCAAGCACCCCGAGCTCGACGCCATGCTGGTGGCCCAGAACGTCGCAGCCCAGCTGGAGCGCCGGATCGCCTTCCGCCGCGCGGTCAAGCAGTCGGTGCTGCGCACCATGCGCGCCGGGGCCAAGGGCGTGAAGATCATGGTTTCGGGTCGCCTAGGTGGGGCCGAGATGTCCCGCCGCGAGTGGGACCGCGACGGTCGGGTGCCGCTGCACACACTCAAGGCCAACATCGACTTCGGACAGACCGAAGCCCGGACCACCTTCGGCCGCATCGGCGTCAGCGTCTGGGTGTACCTTGGGGACTTCGATCTGACCTCTCGCGAGGAGACGTTCGACGAGATCCCGGCCCGCCAGCTCCTCGACGAGCCGCGGCCGCTGGCCGCGACGCCCACCAACGGACAGGCCGCCGAGGCCGCCGCCGCCCTGGCGGCGTCTGTGGCGGCACCCGCGCCGGCTGCGCCCGCGGCCGAAGCTCCCGCCGCCGAGGCTCCCGCGACCGAGGTCGCCGCCACTGAGGCCCCGGCGGCGGCGCCGAAGGCCGCCCCCAAGCGCACCGCGAAGGCCGCGACGGCGGCCGCTCCCGCCGCCGAACCCGCCGCCGACGCCAAGCCGGCGCGACCTGCCGCCAAAAAGCCGGCGGCACGGACCACCGCCGCCAAGGCCAAGGCGCCCGAGACGAAGGCGGCGCCGGCCGCCAAGAAGCCGGCGGCCCCCAGGGCCAAGAAGGCAGACGCCGCCGATGGCGGCAAGGACGAGGCATAGCGATGCTGCTTCCCAAGCGCGTCAAGCACCGCAAGACCCACCGCGGCCGTCGCACCGGCGTGGCCTTGCGCGGGTCCGAGATCGCCTTTGGCCAGTTCGGCCTGCAGGCGGTCGAGGACTGCTATATGAGCAACAGGCAGATCGAGGCCGCCCGTCGCGCCATGACCCGGTACGTCAAGCGCGGCGGCAAGATCTGGATCCGCGTGTTCCCGGACAAGCCGGTCACCAAGAAGCCGGCTGAGACTCGCATGGGCAGCGGCAAGGGCAACCCCGAGGGATGGGTCGCCGTGATCAAGCCCGGCCGGATTCTCTTCGAGATGGGCGGGGTCACCCCCGAGACCGCCAAGGAGGCGATGCGCCTGGCTGCATTCAAGCTCCCCATCAAGACCCGCTTCCTGACGCTCCAGGAAACCACGGGCCACGGAGAGGTCGTCTGATGAAGGCCGCCCAACATCTCTCCGACCTCCGGCAGATGGAGATCACCGACCTCGACGCCCGCCTCAAGGAGGTGCGCACCGAGCTCTTCAACCTGCGCTTCCAGGCGGCCACCGGGCAGCTCGAGAACCATCGCCAGATCCGCGCCGTCCGGCGCCAGATCGCTCAGGTCCTGACCGTCATCCAGGGCCGCCACATGGGCCTGGAGGAGCGGATCGACCAGGCTCCCGACGCGGCAGTGGCTCCGCGGGCCAAGGCGCGCATAGAGCACGGACGGGACGCCGGCGCGGGTACCGCCGACGCGGGCGCCACCGACGCTGCCGAGACCCAGGTCGAGAAAGCCCAGACTGAGCCGGCCAAGGCCGAAACCACGGTCGCCGATGAGCCCGCCGAGGAGGAGTCGAAGTGACCGAGACACGAAGCCTGCGCAAGGTGCGCGTCGGCAAGGTCGTCGGGGACGCCATGGACAAGACCGTGGTCGTCAGCGTCGTCGATCTGAAGCAGCACCCGGTCTACAAGAAGGTCGTGCGCCGCAACACCAAGCTCAAGGCTCACGACGAGTCCAACCAGTGCGGCGTGGGTGACCGCGTGCGCATCATGGAGACCCGGCCGATCTCGAAGCAGAAGCGCTGGCGGGTCGTCGAAGTCCTGGAGAAGGCTCGATGATCCAGAAAGAATCGAGGCTCAAGGTGGCCGATAACAGCGGCGCTCGTGAGCTGCTCACGATCCGCGTGATCGGCGGCAGCTACCGCAAGTACGGCTCTGTCGGCGATGTCATCAGCGCCACTGTCAAGGTCGCCCAGCCGGGCGGCCAGGTCAAGAAGGGTGAGGTCGTGCGCGCCGTCATCGTTCGCGTCTCCAAGGAGTACCGCCGTCCGGACGGCTCGACAATCCGTTTCGACGACAACGCCGCCGTGATCCTGGGCGCCCAGGGGAATCCCCGCGGCACCCGCGTCTTCGGACCGGTGGCCCGCGAGCTGCGCGAGAAGAACTACCTCAAGATCGCCTCGCTGGCGCCGGAGGTGCTCTGATGGCGACCGCCACCAAGAGCCACGGCAGCGCCAAGAAGGCCGGGCGGTACCTGGACATCCGGGCGGGCGACACCGTGCTGGTGATCGCCGGCAAGGACCGCGGCAAGCGCGGCGTGGTCGATCGGACCCTGCCCGACCAGACCCGGATCGTGGTCAAGGGCGTCAACATGCACAAGAAGCACTCCAAGGCTGGCGCCATGCGCACCAAGAGTGGGGCTACCTCCAGCGTGATGCAGGGGGGCATCGTCGATTTCGAGGCGCCGCTGAGCTACTCCAACGTGATGCTTGTCTGTCCCTCGTGCGATCGCCCGACCCGCATCCGCCACACCCTGCTGCCGGACGGCAACCACGGTCGCGTCTGCACCCACTGCGGCGAGATCACGGAGCAGGTGACGTCGGCATGAGCGCGACCGCAACCGTGGAGACGCCCCGCCTGCGCTCCAAGTACGAGCAGGAGATCGCCCCCGAGATGCTGCAGGAGTTCGACTACGGCAACGTCATGGAGGTCCCCCGGATCGAGAAGGTCGTCGTCAACATCGGTATCGGCGAGGCGATCCAGGACGGCAAGGCGATCGACCACGCCAGCAACGACCTGCGCCTGATCACGGGGCAGCAGCCGATCGTGCTCAAGGCCAAGAAGTCGGTGGCAGCGTTCAGGCTACGCGAGGGGATGCCGATCGGGCTCAAGGTGACCCTTCGCGGCCCTCGTATGTGGTACTTCCTCGACAAGCTGGTCAGCGTCGCGCTGCCCCGGATCCGCGACTTCCGCGGAGTCCCCGAGAGCGCCTTCGACGGCCACGGCAACTACACCCTGGGGCTGCGCGAGCAGCTGATTTTCCCCGAGATCGACTACGACCAGATCGACAAGACCCGCGGCATGGAGATCACCATCGTGACCTCCGCCAAGACCGACGACGAGGCTCGCAGCCTGCTGGCCCGGCTTGGCATGCCTTTCCGCAGGAAGGAGACCAGTGGCTAAGAAATCTTTGGTCGCCAAAGCGGCCCGCCCGGCAAAGTTCCCGGTCCAGCAGCACCACCGCTGCGGCCTCTGCGGTCGGCCTCGCGCATACATGCGCAAGTTCGGGATCTGCCGCATCTGCTTCCGCACGCTGGCCCAGCAAGGGCAGGTTCCCGGCGTGACGAAGTCGAGCTGGTAGGGGAGGGATATGGTCTCTGATCCTGTAGCCGACATGCTGACCCGGATCCGCAACGCCTCCAAGGCGGGCTTCGCCACGGTCGCGGTGCCCGGCGCCAAGATGCAGCGCGAGATCGCGCGCGTCCTCAAGGAGGAGGGCTATATCCAGGGCTACAAGTTCGAAGAGGACGGCCCCGGGACCCGGCTCGACATCGAGCTCAAGCCGCGGACCGAGCGCGGTCGCGCCATCAACGGTCTCAAGCGGATCAGCCGCCCCGGCCTCCGCGTCTATGCTCGCAAGACTGAGATCCCCCGTGTCCTGGGCGGGCTCGGCACTGTTGTTCTATCCACTTCGCATGGCCTCATGAGCGGCCGGCAGGCCCTCAAGGAAGGCCTGGGCGGAGAGGTAGTCTGCTACATCTGGTGATCTGATGTCACGCATTGGCAAGCTTCCAATCCCGGTTCCCGATGGGGTCGACATCGACTTCAAGGGCACCCACATGACGGTCAAGGGCGGCCGCGGCCAGCTCGAGCTCGATGTGCACCCGGAGATGCTGATCAAGGTCGAAGAGGGTCTGATCACGGTCAGCCGCCCGACCGAGCAGACACGCCATCGCGCCCTCCACGGCCTCACCCGCTCCCTGATCGCCAACATGGTCGAGGGTGTCTCCAAGGGCTTCACCAAGGACCTGGAGCTGGTCGGCGTCGGCTATCGTGCCAGCAAGCAGGGTAACGACCTGCAGCTCAACGTCGGCTACTCCCACCCGGTCAAATACGCCACCCCTGAGGGGATCACGATCGAGGTGCCGGAGCCGGTCAAGATCAGCGTCAGCGGCTACGACAAGGAGCTGGTCGGCCGGGTGGCCTCCCAGATCCGCAAGGTCCGGCCGCCGGAGCCTTACAAGGGCAAGGGCATCATGTACAAGGGCGAGAAGATCAAGCGCAAGGCCGGTAAGTCCGGCAAGGCGGCGACGTCGTGAGCAGCGTGACGAAGCTCCGCCGCGAGAGTCGCCTGAAGCGACACCAGCGGGTGCGCAAGCACGTCCGTGGTGAGACCGACCGTCCCCGGCTGTCGGTGTACCGGTCGCTCAACCACATCTCGGCGCAGGTCATCGATGACATCGCCGGCCGGACTCTGGCCGCCGCCAGCTCGTCGGAGTCCGACCTGCGCAAGGCTCAGAAGTCAACAGCCGGGCTGTCCGCCGCCGAGGCGGTTGGCAAAGCCGTCGCCGAGCGCGCCAAGAAAGCCGGCATCACCACCGTCGTCTTCGATCGCGGAGGCTACATCTACCACGGCAGGGTCAAGGCACTGGCAGAGGCCGCCCGCTCAGCCGGACTGGAGTTCTAACAATGGCTGACGAAGAAAAAGACCAGGCTGACCAGCCCGTGACCCTCGGCTCGGGAACGCCGGAGCCGGAGACGACCGCGGAGGGACCGGCCGAGCCGGAGACAGCCGCCGAGGGAGCGCCCGAGCCGGAGGCGACCGCCGAGGCGACCCCCGAGGCGGAGACGACTGCGGCCGTGACGCCCGAGGCGGAGGCCGCGGAGCCGGCGCCCACGGAGCCTACCGCCGAGGCGCCCAAGTCTGAGGAGCCCGCCGGCCCGATCGCGGCCTCGGTCGCGGAGACCATCCGCGCCCAGATCAGCGCGCCGCAACGCCCATCCGCGCCGCCGCCGATGGCGCCTCGTGGCCCCCAGGGCGGTGGCTTCGGCGGCGGCCGTCCCGGCCAGTTCGGTCGCGGCCAGTTCTCCTACGGCCAGCAGGGCGATGAGGTCAAGCCCGAGTTCATCGAGAAGGTGGTCCACCTCAACCGCGTGGCCAAGGTCGTCAAGGGCGGCCGGCGCTTCTCCTTCAGCGCACTGGTGGTCGTCGGCGACCAGAAGGGACGCGTCGGCGCCGGGTTGGGCAAGGCGGGAGAGGTGCCCGACGCGATCCGCAAGGGTGTCGAGGACGCCAAGAAGAACTTGATCACGGTGCCCATGGCCGGGACCACCATCCCGCACGAGCTGCGCTTCAAGCTGGGCGCGGCCAAGGTCCTGCTGAAGCCGGCTTCTCCGGGAACCGGGGTTATCTCCGGCGGCGCGATGCGGGCCGTCGTTGAGCTCAGCGGGATCAAGGACATCCTGACCAAGTCGTTGGGCACCAACAACCCGATCAACACGACGCGCGCCACGATCGCCGCGCTGCAGACGCTGCGCACCCCGGAGCAGGTAGCCGAGATGCGCGGCATCCGGGTGCCCGGGATGGGTCGCGTCAAGACCGCCGGCGGTGACACCGTCGAGCCGGAGGCCGCCGACGGCGGAGCGGCCGACACAACGGCGGCAGCGCCGGCCGCGAGCGAAACCGTCGCGGCGACAGCCACCCTGGCCGAGGCCCCGGCGCCTGCTCCCACCGAGCCCGCGACCAGCGGAGAGACGCCGACCGATGGCTAAGCCGACCAAGGTGCGGGTCACCTACAGCAAGAGCGCGATCGGCTACTCCAAGGACCAGAAGGCGACGGTGGAGGCCCTCGGGCTGCGCCGGCTGCAGCAGACTGTGGAGCACGCAGACACCCCGCAGATCCGCGGCATGATCCACAAGGTTCGGCACCTGGTCACCGTCGACGCGGGGGCCGACCAATCATGAAGGCGCACGAGCTACAGCCGACACCCGGCTCCCACCGCCAGCGGAAGCGCGTCGGCCGAGGCATCTCCTCAGGCCAGGGAAAGACGTCAGGTCGCGGCCAGAAGGGCCAGGGCTCGCGGAGCAGCGTTGGCATCCCCACCAGCTTCGAGGGCGGGCAGATGCCGCTGTCCCAGCGCCTGCCCAAGCTCCGCGGCTTCACCAACATCAACCGCCGCGAGTTCGCGGTGGTCAACCTGGGCAAGCTCAACCGCTTCGAGGCGGGCACCGAGGTCAACCCCGAGATGCTCAAGGAGGCGGGCCTGGTGCGCAAGCGCCTGGGTGGCGTCAAGATCCTGGCCGCGGGTGAGCTCAAGGTCGCTCTCAAGGTCAGTGCCCACCGGATCTCCGCGGGCGCCGTGGCCCAGATCGAGGCGGCTGGCGGTTCGGTCGAGCTGATCGGCCCTCAGACCGCCGACAAGACGCCTCGCCGCCACAAGAAGAAGGCCGCCAAGGCCGAGGTCGAGGACGAGCCCAAGGCCAAGACGCCCAAGGCCGAAGCAGCCGCCGAGGCGACCGAAGCGCAGACCGAAGAGTCCTCGCAAGAACAAGCCGAGGCGGTCGATGAGGCCGATGAGGCCGATGAGGCCGAGCCACAGGCGGACAGCGGCGAGGCCGAGTCCAGCCCAGAGGAGTAACAGCCGGAGTTGATCCAGGCTGTCGCCAACGCCTTCAGGGTCCCCGAGCTCCGTCGGAAGATACTGTTCACCCTCGGAGCCATCGTTGCCTTCCGGCTGCTGGCGCACATCGCCGTCCCCGGAGCCGACCAGGCCGCGCTGACAAGGCTTTTCCAATCCAACGGGCTGCTGCCCCTGATCGACCTCTTCTCCGGCGGCGGACTGTCGAAGTTCTCGATCACCGCGATGGGGGTGAACCCGTACATCAACGCCAGCATCATCATGCAGCTGATGACGGTGGTCAGTGAGCGGCTGGCCGAGCTCCAGAAAGAGGGCGAGTACGGGCGCAAGAAGATCACCCAGTACACCCGCCGCCTCACCGTGGTGCTGGCGCTGGTGCAGGCGTTTGGCTTCATCAGCCTCTTCTCCAACCCCCAGGTCGGCATCCTCAACAACCCCAGCCCGTTCACCATCATCGTGGTCATGGCGACGCTGACCGCGGGCACGGTGCTGCTGATGTGGATCGGTGAGCTGATCACCGAGTACGGCATCGGCAACGGGATCTCCCTGGTGATCTTCGCCGGCATCGTGGGCCGCTTCGCCCCCGGCCTGATCGGCTTCTTCAACACCGGCGGCTCGAGCCAGCTTGGAGGCGCCATCATCTTCGGCGTCCTGGCCCTGCTGGTGACGGCGTTCATCATCTTCGTCCAGCAGGCCGAACGCCGGATCCGGATCCAGTCGGCGCAGAGGATGGTCGGCCGCAAGGTCTACCAGGGGCGGACCTCCTACCTGCCGCTGAAGGTCAACCTCGCCGGAGTGATCCCGATCATCTTCGCGCTGTCGATCATGTTCTTCCCCACGATCCTGGGGAACTTCTTCGCCAACAACACCGGCCAGCTGGGCAAGATCAGCGCCGGGATCACCAAGTATTGGCAGCCGACGGGGCCCAATGTCCAGTGGGACATCGCCTACAACGCCATCTACTTCTTCTTGATCATCGGCTTCACCTACTTCTACACCGCAGTCGTGTTCAAGCCCGACGAGACCGCTGACAACCTCAAGAAGCAGGCCATCTTCATCCCCGGCATCCGCCCTGGTAGAAGCACGGCCGAATACCTCGACAAGGTGATGACCCGGATCACGCTGGTGGGGGCGCTGTTCCTGGCCTCGGTCACTGTCGTGATCCCGCTCTTTGCCGGACAGCTCGCCTTCGGCCAGGCGGCCAGCCGCAATAATGGAGTGCTCTACCTCGGCGGGACCGCGGTCCTGATCGTGGTCGGCGTCGCCCTCGACACCATGAAACAGCTGGAAACCCAACTCCTGATGCGGCAGTACAAGGGATTCATTAAGTGAGGCTGGTCCTTTTCGGTGGGCCGGGCTCCGGGAAGGGCACCCAGGGCGCCTTCCTCTCCGAGCGGTACGGCATCCCGCAGGTCAGCACCGGCGAGATCCTTCGCGAGCAGGTGCGCCAGGGGACCGAGCTCGGCAGGATCGCGGACACCTACATGTCCAAGGGCGAGCTGATGCCCGACGACATCATCATCAAGATCACGCGTCAGAGGCTGAGCCTGCCCGACGCCGCCAATGGGTACATTCTCGACGGCTTCCCGCGAACAGTCGGCCAGGCGGAGGCGCTGGACCGGATGCTGGCCGAGATCAACCAGCCGCTGGATCGTGTGATCTACCTCAGGGTCAAGCCGGAGACGCTGCAGCGGCGGCTAAGCGGGCGCTGGACCTGCCCCGAGTGCGGCCGCGTCTACAGCGAGTCGGTGCCGACGGTGGTCGAGGACCACTGCGACGACGATGGCGCCCGGGTGATCCAGCGCGAGGACGATCGGCCTGAGGCGATCAAGCGCCGCATCGAGGTGTACCTCGAAACCCTTCCTGTGCTCGGCTACTACCGGGCCCAGCACAAGGTGCTGGAATTCGACGGCGAGCAGGATGTCGATGCCATCCGCGAGCAGATCGTGAGCGGGCTCGAGCAGGCCGGCGCCGGCAACACTGTCTGGACGGCAGCCCGGACCGAAGGGATCCCGCAGTGATCACTATCAAGTCCGAGTCGGAGCTGGGCTTGATGCGCGAGGCTGGCCGGCTGCTGGGCGACACCCTGGATCAGCTGGAGGCCGCGGTGCGTCCGGGGATCACCACCGGCGAGATCGACCAGCTGGCCGACAAGCTGATTCGCCAGCATGGCGCCATCCCCGGGTTCCTGGGCTACAACGGCTTCCCCAAGAGCCTTTGCATCTCCGTCAACGAGGAGGTGGTCCACGGCATCCCGGGCAAGCGCGAGATCAAGGATGGCGACCTGGTCTCGCTCGACTGCGGGCTCATCCTCGACGGCCTGTGGGCCGACTCGGGCCGCACAGTGATGGTCGGCAATGTCAGCGATGAGGCCAAGCGGCTGGTCGAGGTGACTAGGGAGTCGCTCGACCGCGGCATCGAGCAGGCGATCCCGGGGAACCGGGTGGGGGACATCTCGGCCGCGGTGCAGCGGCACGTCGAGGCCAACGGCTTCAGCGTGGTGCGCAACTTCGTCGGACACGGGATCGGGCGCAACATGCACGAGGAGCCCCAGGTCCCCAACTTCGGCGTCGCCGGCGCGGGGCCGCTGCTGCGGCCGGGCTATGCGCTGGCGATCGAGCCGATGGTGAACGCCGGCAGCCACGAGGTCCAGATGCTGCCCGACCGGTGGACCATAATCACCGCCGACGGTCGTCTGTCGGCTTATTTCGAGCACACCGTCCTGATTACCGACGACGGCCCGGTGGTCGCGACGGCGGCATGACTTTGAGTTCGCCTCGTATTGGGGCTATAATCAACGTTCGCCTTCCTCTTGGCGATGGCTTGCGCCATGGCGCCTGAGGAGAAGGTGGTGGTTTTCGGCACCATCGTCGAGCCGCTGCCCAACGCCATTTTTCGGGTTTCGCTCGAGAACGGGCACAAAATCCTGGCCCACGGGTCGGGGAGCGTTCGCAGCACCCACCTGCGGCTCCTCGCCGGGGACCGAGTCAAGATCGAAGTGGCACCCCACGACCCCACGCGAGGGCGGATCGTGGAGCGTCTCAAATAGAAGTCAACCAGCAGAAGAGAGCGTGAAAGTCAGAGCTTCCGTAAAGAAGATGTGCAAAGACTGCAAGATCATCCGGCGCCACGGCGTCGTCAGGGTTATCTGCAGCAAGGACGCCAAGCACAAGCAGGTGCAGGGCTGATTTGGCGCGTATAGCCGGCGTCGACATCCCTCGCGACAAGCGCGTGATCATCGCCATGCAGTACATCTATGGGATCGGGCCGACAACCGCCGCCAGGGTGGTGAGCACCGCCAACGTCAACCCCGACACCCGGGTGAACAAGCTCAGCGACGAGGAGGTCGCCCGCCTCCGCGAGGTAGTCGACAAGCAGCTCAAGGTGGAAGGCGAGCTCCGCCGCGAGGTGGCCCTCAGCATCAAGCGGCTCCAGGAGATCGGCACCTACCGTGGCCTCCGGCACCGCCGGGGCTTGCCGGTTCGCGGCCAGCGCACCCGCACCAACGCCCGCAGCCGTCGCGGCCCCAAGCGAACCGTCGGTGTTCGCCGGAAGAAAGGCAAATAAGGATTAGATGACCAAGAAAAAGAAAGTCGTACGCACCCGGCGCCGCGAGCGGAAGAACATCGCGATCGGCCAGGCCCACGTCCAGTCGACGTTCAACAACACCATCATCGCGATCACCGACGTCGAGGGGAACGTGATCTCCTGGGGCTCCGCAGGCAGCCAGGGATTCAAGGGCTCGCGCAAGAGCACGCCATTCGCCGCCCAGGTCACCGCCGAGGCCACCGCGCGCAAAGCCATGGAGCACGGCATGAAGACGGTTGAGATCTTCGTCAAGGGCCCGGGCTCCGGCCGCGAGGCGGCGATCCGCTCGCTGCAGGCCGCCGGACTCGACGTCACCGCGATCACCGACGTCACGCCGATCCCGCACAACGGCTGCCGTCCGCCCAAGCGGAGGCGCGTCTGATGGCCGGCAAGCACGGCGACCCGGTCTGCCGGCTCTGCCGCCGGGAGGGCGAGAAGCTCTACCTCAAGGGCGAGAAGTGCTACACCAAGTGCACCCTCGAGCGGCGGCCCTACCCGCCCGGCCAGCACGGCCAGGCCCGGCGCCGCAAGGTGTCGGACTTTGGTATCCAGCTGCGCGCCAAGCAGCGCGCCCGCCGGATCTACGGCGTCCTCGAGACCCAGTTCCGCAACTACTACGAGGCCGCGGCGCAGACCAAGGGTGAGACCGGCCTCGAGCTGCTGCGGCGGTTGGAGCTTCGCCTCGACAACGTCGTCTACCGGGCCGGCTTCGGCAGCTCGCGGGCAGAGGCGCGCCAGCTGGTCAGCCATCGCCACTTCACCGTCAACGGCCGCGCCGCCAACGTGCCCAGCATCAAGCTGCGCGTCGGCGACGTCGTCGGCGTTCGCGCCCGCAGCACCGACATCGAGCCCATCGCGCGCTCCCAGGAGATGCTCTCCAACCGCCCCCGGCCGGTGTGGCTGGAGAGCGAGGGCGAGCTCGCCGTCCGCGTCAGCGCCCCGCCTGAGCGCTCCGAGATGGAGCCGCTGATCGAGGAGCACCTCATCGTCGAGTTCTACTCGCGATGACCACGAATACAGCCGAAACCCACATCGCACTACCCGAAGCGGAGATCAAATCCGCTTGGATGAACTCCGAGGAGGTCCCCATGTCTATGACCATCACCGATACCCCCATCTCAGCGCCGCCCCCCGTCAACAGCACCCCCGCGGTGAAGGTTGTGGAGACCACGGACGACTACGGCAAGTTCGAGATCGAGCCGCTCGAGCCCGGCTTCGGCACCACCCTCGGCAACTCGCTCCGGCGGGTGCTTCTGTCGAGCCTTGACGGCGCAGCCGTGACGTCGGTCTCGATCGACGGAGTGGCGCACGAGTTCAGCAGCATCCCCCATGTCCGCGAGGACGTCACCGAGATCCTGATGAACCTGAAGGGGCTGAACCTGATCTCGCACACGTCCGAGCCGGTTCGCCTGCTGCTGGAGGTCAAGGGCCCCAAGCAGGTGACCGCGGGCGACATCCGCACCCCCAGCGACGTGGAGATCGTCAACCCCGACCTCTACATCTGCTCCATCGACGACAAGTCGACGACCCTGCGCGCCGAGCTGGTGGTGGAGCGGGGCAAGGGCTACGTCCCCGCGGACAAGAACAAGAAAGAGGACCAGCCCATCGGAGTGATCCCGATCGACGCGATCTTCAGCCCCGTGGTGAAGGCCAACTTCCTGGTCGAGAAGACCCGCGTCGGCCAGGACACCGACTGGGACAAGCTGATCCTGGAGCTGTGGACGGACCGCACCATCAAGCCCGAGGACGCCGTCAGCGAGGCTGCCCGGATCTTCACCCGTCACCTGGACCTCTTCTCCAACTTCGGTGAGAGCATCCTGGCGGCGCCGGTTGAGGGCGAGAAGACGGGTGGCCCGGCCTCAGGCCTGGCCGACGTCCCGGTCGAGGAGCTGGAGCTGTCGGTGAGGGCGCTGAACTGCCTCAAGGCCAACGACATCACCAAGATCGGCCAGCTGCTGGGCAAGCGTGAGGACGAGCTCCTCAGCCTGCGCAACTTCGGCAAGAAGTCGCTCGACGAGATCAAGGAGAAGCTGGTCGAGCGCGGCTTCGTCCCTGCCGACGAGATCGACAGCACCTTCGCGTAGAAGGAGCGAACCGGGACCATGCGTCACAACAAGTCGGGCCGGAAGTTCGGGCGCACCGCTGCGCACCGGCAGGCGATGACTCGCAACCAGATCACCTCGCTGCTTCGCAGCGGGCGGATCGAGACCACCGAGGCCAAGGCCAAGGAGCTGCGGCGCTGGGTGGAGCGCGTCATCACTACGGCCAAGGCCGACGACCTGGCCGCCCGGCGCGCGGTCATCCGCCAGGTCACCGACCCGGACGTGACCGACAGGCTGTTCGTCAACCTGATGCCGCGCTTCAAGGAGCGGCCCGGAGGCTACACCAGGATCATCCCCAAGGGGCCGCGCCCCGGCGATGGCGCGCCCATGGTCCTGATCGAGCTGGTGGACTAGTGGCGGCCAACATCCGCATGGTCCTGGAGTACGACGGCACCGATTTCCATGGCTGGCAGGCGCAGCCCGCCGGCCGCGGTCTGCGCACGGTGCAGGCCGAGGTCGAGAAGGGCATCGCCACGGTTACCGGCGAGCGCATCAAGCTGGTCGCCGCCGGACGCACCGACGCCGGCGCGCACTCGCTGGGCCAGACGGTGAACTTCAGGCTGGAGCGCGCCGTCGACCCTGGCCGGCTGATGCGCTCGCTCAACGGCGTCCTGCCGATGGATGTGGCTGTCGTCGCCGCCGACCAGGTGGCCGACGAGTTCCACGCCCGTTTCTCCGCCCGCCGCCGGCGCTATCGCTACCTGGTCGAGAACCGCGAGGCGCGCTCGACGGTGCTCCGCGAGAGGGCCTGGCACGTGCGCCGGCACCTCGACATCTCCGAGATGCGTGTCGCCGCGGCGGCGCTGCTGGGGCGCAATGACCTCGGCGCCTTCGGCCACGACCCGGCCGGCCGGAACAACGTTCGCGACCTGCAGCAGATCCGGATCCGCCGGCTCCGTGGCGCGGCGGGCGACATCATCGCTTTTGACCTTGCCGCTGACGCCTTCCTCTACGGCATGGTACGCCGGATCGTGGGATACCTGGTCGAGGTGGGCCTCGGCCGGCGCCAGGCGCGCGAGACCGCATCGGTCCTTCGGGCCAGTTCGCCCGCGCGCTCGCGAGTGGCTCCGGCGCACGGCCTCTACCAGATGCCGGTCGAATACGCGGCGGCGGCCTGACCGTGAAGATGAAGACCTACACCCCCAAGGCCTCGGAGCTGAAGCCCAACTGGTACCTGGTAGACGCCGACGGGCAGACGCTGGGCCGGCTGGCCAGCAATATCGCCAAGGTGCTGAAGGGCAAGCACAAGGCGGCCTACACGCCGCACCTCAACACCGGCGATTTCATCGTTGTGGTCAACGCCGAGCGCATCCACGTCACCGGCAACAAGCGCGAGGCCAAGACCTATGAGCGCTACTCCGGGTACCCCGGAGGCCTGCGCAGCCGCACCCTCGAGGAGCAGCTGGCGCGCCGGCCCGAGGAACCCCTGCGGGAGGCGGTTCGCGGCATGCTCCAGCACAACACCCTCGGCGGCGAGATGCTCAAGCGGCTCAAGGTCTACGCCGGCGCCGAGCACAAGCAGCAGGCGCAGCAGCCGCGGCCGATCAAATTCAACGCGAAAGGGGAGATCGAAGTAATTGGCAATTGACGCTGGGATCAAGACCGTCGGCCGGCGCAAAGAGGCCGTGGCGCGCGTGCGCATGCTTGCAGGCGAGGGTCGGGTGACGGTCAACGAGCGAGACCTGAGGGCGTACTTCGGGCGCAGCATCCTGGAGCAGGAGGTGCTGTCACCACTGAAGGCTGTCGACGCCATGGGCCGTTACGACATCGCCATCCGCGTGGTTGGCGGCGGAATTTCCGGCCAGGCCGGCGCCGCCGTCCAGGGCATCGCACGAGCGCTGATCGTCAGCAATCCAGAGCTGCGCGGGGCGCTCAAGGCGGCCGGTTTCCTGACCCGCGACGCGCGCGTGAAGGAGCGGAAGAAGCCCGGGCTGAAGAAGGCGCGCAAGGCTCCTCAGTACACAAAGCGCTAGTTCATCGGGCGCCTGGGAGGCCCATGCGAGCGTCGCCGGCAAGGCGCTTCGCACTTCCGCTCCAGGACCCACATCAGCACAGCTGACTTAGGGTCCACTGCTCGGGAGCTTCGCAATTTTCCCGAGCAGCTGCTCACTGTGAATAATTCGAAGCGATCTCGCCTCGTTCCTGCTCTGAGGCCAGGCCTCACCGGATAAGGTTTGGCAATGCGGCGGGCCATCGCGGGTTTTCTGATATCTCTGGGTCTGGTCGCTTGCAGTTCGGGTGGCGGCGCACTCCCTTCGCCGGGGCCGACCCCGACGCCAAGTGGGATCCCGGTGTCAGACAAGAACGGGCCCGTGGAGGTGGCGGGGCTGCTGTTCCCCGACGGCGGTGCCACGTGCGGGCATTCGGGTGACTACGCGCCCTGTCCGATCACACCGGAGTTGAGACGGCGGCTGGCCGCAAAGCCGATCCAGTATGTGGACCAGCTGTGCCGGTGCACCGGCCTGTACCGCACGCCGAAGTTCACCGCTATGCCCGCCAGCGATGAGACTGTGGTCCGGGTCGATCTCACGCTCGACACAGGGCAGCAGTCGCTGGAGGTTGTGGTCACGCATCCCTATGGGGTGTGGGTGGCGTCCGACGTCACCTGCGCCGGGCGGGGCACCTCGACCTCGGTCTTCTCTGACTCGCCCACCCTTTGCTTCGCGAGTTCAGGTTGAACCATGCATGCCATGGCTTGGTACGGTAGGCCGATGCGAGCCGCTGCCCTTCCTGTATGCCTTCTGGTGATCGCTGCCGGAGCCGTATTCCTGGGGCAGGGCGTTGGGCTGATCCCGGGAAGCTTCATGACCGGAAGCGCCCCATGGGCGGTGATCGGGGCGGTGATGGTCATCGGGGGCGTTGCCACCCTGGTTCTGGTCGCCCGTCGCGGGAGCACCTGAGCCGCGTCTCGAGTCGCCAGCAGGGTTCGGAAGGGGCCCGAGTTTAGAATCGGAATATGTATTCAGCGCTGGCGGGGCGAGATCTCCTCTCGATCGCCGATCTATCCCGAGACGACATCAACGCGGTGCTCGACCATGCGATCGAGGTCAAGGCGGGCGGGCAGGATCCGCAGCCGCTCCAGGGCAAGAGCCTGGGGATGATCTTCCAGCGGCCCAGCAACCGCACGCGGGTGTCCTTTGAGGTCGCCATCCAGCAGCTCGGCGGCCATGCCATCCCGATCTTCAGCGAAGAGATCCAACTGGGCCAGAGGGAGTCGGTAGGGGACATCGCGCGGATCCTCGACAGCTACCTCGACGGCATCATCGCCCGCCTCTACAACCAGGCCGACCTCGACGGCATGGCCGAGCACGCCAACGCCCCGGTCATCAGCGCCATGACCGACGCCGAGCATCCCTGCCAGGTGCTGGCCGACCTGCTGACGATCCGCGAGCAGGTTGGTGAGGGCGCCAAGGTCACGTACATCGGCGACGGCAATAACGTCTGCAACTCGTGGATCCTGGCTGCCGCGGTGCTGGGGCTCGACCTCCGACTGGTCATCCCGGAGGGATACGAGCCCAAACCGGCCGTCCTCAAGCGGGCTCAGGCGCTGGGAGGGAAGCCGCTGGCGACCACGCCCGTCAACGTGGCGCTTTCTGACACTGACGTGATCTACACCGACGTGTGGACCAGCATGGGTCAGGAGCACGAGCATGAGCGCCGCCGGCGAGATTTCGGTGAGTACCAGGTGAACTCCGAGCTGTTGAAGCTGGCGCCGCCCCAGGCCCGGGTGATGCACTGCCTGCCGGCGCACCGTGGCGAGGAGATCACCGACGAAGTCATCGACGGACCCCAATCGATCGTCTTCCAGCAGGCAGCCAACCGTCTCCACGCGCAGAAGGCGCTGCTGGCCTTGATATACGCGCCGCTGGTAGGGTAGTTCTGGTTGGCTGAAACCGCCCTACGCGACCTTATCGTCTTCCTGCAATCGCGGAGCTGGCGAGACGTCCTCGACATCCTGGTGGTGGCATTCCTGGCCTACCGCCTGCTCCTGCTGATCCGCGGTACCCGCGCGGTCCAGCTGATCGCCGGCCTCAGCGTCCTGGTCTTTGTCGGGGTGCTCTCCAAGGTCCTGCGCCTGCAGCTGACCTACTACATCTTCAGCAACCTGGCTCCGGCCCTGCTGATCGGCGTCGTGATCCTGTTCCAACCCGAGCTGCGCCGGGCCCTCGACCGGGTCGGTCGGGTCGGGTTCTTCGGCCGCCCGCTGGCCCACTACAGCCTCCCCCTGATGGCCAACGTCATCGAGGAGGTCACCAAAGGCGCCAAAGCCCTATCGCAGCAGCGCATCGGTGCCCTGATCGTCTTCGAGCGTACCGTCGGGCTGGAGAACTACGCGCTGACTGGTGTCCGGCTCAACGCCGAGGTCAGCTCCGAGTTCGTCCAGTCGATCTTCTTCCCGCGGTCGCCGCTGCACGACGGGGCCGCCATCATCCGGGGCAACCAGGTCCTCGCCGCCGGCTGCCTGCTGCCGGTGACTGACGACGTTTCCTACCCCGATCGAATGGGAACCAGGCACCGCGCTGCGCTCGGTCTCTCCCTGGAGTCCGACGCCCTGATCATCGTCGTCTCCGAGGAGTCGGGACGAATTTCTGTCGTCCAGGACGGCAGCATCCGCCGAGGCGTCGATCCCGACGCCCTCCGCCAGATACTGCACAACACCTTGCTCCCCCGCACCGATGTCGGCTTTGCCCGGCCGTTCACACGCCGGCGGAAGCCTGTCGCGCCCCCTACCGAACCAGGGCAGCCGCCGGCTGAAGGCCCCGCACTGCCGCCGACCCCGGGAGCTGAGGCCTCTACCGAAACCGCCGCCCCGCAGTCACCGGCGACTGCGGCCTCTGAGGCCGGCCGTTGAAACGGCTGATGCGCAACTGGCAGCTGAAGGTGCTGGGCCTCTTCATCGCCGGGACCACCTGGTCTGTGGTGGCCTACGCCGGGAATCCGCCGACGGCGGAGTCCTTCAAGGGGATCGTGCTGGAGCACGGGCAGCCCCCGTCCGGCCTGGTGCTGATCAGGGAGCCGGCTCCGGTGACGGTGACTGTCCGAGGCCTGCAATCAAGCCTTTCTAACTTTCACAAGGAGAGCCTCCACGCCGCCATCGACCTTGCTGGAGCGCACAAAGGCTCGAACCTGCTCCCGGTGCACGTCAGAGTTGACAGCCCGGACCAGAGTGTGTTGTTCGCCGCCGTCGACCCCGCCAACGCCGAGGTCGTGCTGGACCAGCTGGCGACGGTTCAGCGCAAGGTCGACGTCAGGGTCCACGGGACGCCCAACAGCTGCTGTTTGGCGGCTGCGGGGGTCGCATCGCCAGACACGGTCACGCTACAGGGTCCGGCTCAGCAGCTGGAGACGGCCATCGCGTATGTCGACGTCAGTGTCGATGGCCAGGGGACGGCTGTGCAGCAAACTATCCAGGTGCGCCTGCAAGGACCAGACGGGAAGGCTCTCACCCAGGTCAGTTCGCAGCCGACGCAGGTGATCGTCCGGGACGACATAACCGCCGTCAAGCGGGACAAGCCGGCGGGGATGAACCCAATCACGACCGGGCAGATCGCCGCCGGGTACTACATCGCGGACGTCACCGTCAGTCCCGTGGTGCTCCAGGTCGAGGCCGACCCTGGGATCCTCGCCACCATCCAGCTGATCGACACCGAACCGATAAGCCTCGCCGGGGCGACCAACGATATCGTCGCCACCGTGTCACTGCGGCCACCGGCGGGGGTGATGGTGCTCACTCGCGGTCCGTTCACGGTGCATTTCGTGATCAAGCAGAACCCGCTGGTCAAACCCTCGCCGTCGCCGACCCCCGCACCGAGCCCGAGTCCCTGATATGTGCGGCATCATCGGGTACGTCGGCGAGCGCGAGGCGGCGCCCATCCTGCTGGAGACCCTGAAACGCCTGGAGTACCGCGGCTACGACTCCGCCGGAGTGGCGGTCTACGGCGCCGGGCCGGGCTCCGGCGTGGTCAAGACGGCGGGCAAGGTCGCCGACCTGGAACGGGAGATGGCCGCACACCCCGAGCTCACCGGCCGGCTGGGCATCGGCCATACCCGCTGGGCCACGCACGGCAAGCCGACCACAGTCAACGCCCACCCCCACTGGGACTGCGACGGCAAGACCATGGTGATCCACAACGGCATCATCGAAAACTTCGCCGAGCTCAAGCGGGAGCTTGAGCAGAAGGGGCACAAGTTCAGGACCGAGACCGACACCGAGGTGGTGCCGCATCTGATCGAGGAGTACTACAAGGGCGACCTGGTGGAGGCGTGCCGCAAGGCTTTCAGCCGGCTCCAGGGCGCGTACTCGCTGGTGGTGTTCTCCAACGACGAGCCGGACCTGCTCATCGGCGCCCGGCTCAACGCCCCACTGATGGTCGGCCTGGGCAACAACGAGTGGTTCATCTGTTCCGACCTGACCGGCGTCATCCCCTACACCAAGCGCGCCCTGGTGCTGGGCGAAGGGCAGATGGTGGCGATCACCAAGCTCGGGCCCGTGGTCACCGACCTGGCCGGCGTCGCGGTCCAGCCGCGCGTGGTCAGGGTCACCTGGGACGTCACCCAGGCCCAGAAGGGCGGCTATCCGCACTACATGCTCAAGGAGATCAACGAGGACGCCGAGGCTGTACGCAACGCGGTGCGCGGACACCTCGACGGGGAAGGGCACGTGACCTTCCCGGAGTTCAACCTGAGCGATCGCAAGCTGCTCAAGTTCGATCGGATCACTATCGTCGGCGCGGGCAGCTCCCTGACCGCGGGAACGATCGGCAAGTACGCCATCGAGGACCTGGCCCGGATCCCGGTTGAGGTCGAGGGCGCGTCAGAGTTCCGCTACCGCCAGCCCCTGGTCGACGAGAACATGCTGCTGGTGGCGCTGTCGCAGTCGGGCGAGACCGCCGATACCATCGCCGCCATCCGCGAGGCCAAGCGGCATGGCGCCACGGTGGTGAGCATCTGCAATGTTGTCGGTAGCTCCATGACGATGGAGTCCGATGGTGTGATCTACATGCAGTCGGGACCGGAGATCGGGGTCTGCTCGTCCAAGACGTTTGTCGGGCACGTCACCTCCCTGATGCTGCTGGCGATCCGGCTGGCGGCGGTGCGGCACCGCCTTACCCCCGAGCAACTGGCAGAGCTTACGGACGCCCTCCACAACGGCGTTCCCGCGGCGGTCGACGCGGTGCTCAAGAGCTCCAAGGCGATCCACAACGTTGCCAGCCGCTACGCGAAATACGCCAACTTCATGTACATCGGCCGGGGGATCAACTTTGCGATGGCTTACGAGGGGGCCCTGAAGATCAAGGAGATCTCGTACCTCCACGCCGAGGGGTACGCCGCCGGTGAGTTGAAGCACGGCCCCATCGCCCTGCTCGACGAGAGCTTCCCGGTGCTGGCGATAGCAACCGCGTCGCCGACCTTCGACAAGATGGTCAGCAGCATTCAGGAGGTAGCCGCACGAGGCGCGCCGGTGCTGGCGCTTGTCAACCACAAGGACAAGCGGCTGCGGACGGTGGTAAAGGATCTCATCGAGGTGCCCGAGGTGGCAGAGATCTTCTCGCCGATCGTCAACGCAGCCGCGCTGCAGTTGTTCGCCTACTTCGTGGCGGTGGAGCGGGGCTGTGACGTGGACCAGCCTCGTAACCTGGCGAAGTCCGTAACGGTCGAATAGCACACTCCCGCGACCCGATGCCGGGTAGCCTTATCGGGTGAAACTCGGCATCGATGTTGTCCCGGTGGCGCGGATCATCGCCGCCATCGACAAGCATGGCGACAGGTTCCTGAATCGCGTTTACACGCCCGGGGAGCTCAAGTACGCGCGCGGCAACCCGGAGCGGCTTGCCGGCCGGTGGGCCGCCAAAGAGGCCGTCCTCAAGGCGCTGGGCGGAAGGGGACGGTTCCCCCGGATGTCCCTCGTGGAGGTGCTGCCGGGCAAGCGGGGCGCTCCGGAAGTCCGCCTGACTCGCGAGCCGACACCCGACATCGCCGTCAGCATCACCCACGATTCGGGCCTGGCGATGGCGGTGGCCTCGGTCATGGACCCGGAGGTGAAGCCGCGAAGGCGGCCACGACTACCGGACGAGCTGAGGCTGCCTGAGCGGCCTGATAACGCTCACAAGGGGACCTTCGGCCAGGTCGTGGTGGTCGCAGGCTCGCTCGGATACACCGGGGCCGCCTACCTCTCGGCCACCGCCGCAGCCCGGACCGGGGCCGGCTACGTGCGGCTGCTGGCGGCCGAAACGATCTACCCGATCCTCGCCATCAAGTGCACCGAGGTGGTCGTCACCCAGGTGCCCGAGGTGGCCCAGGGAGTGCTCGGGCACGCCGGGCTCGAGCCCCTGCTGCGCTACTGCGGGGCCGCCGACGCCTGCGTCATAGGGCCGGGCCTGGGGCGCGAGTACTCGACCCGCCGCATGGTCGGCGACCTGGTCAGCCAGATCCGATGCCCCGCGGTGGTAGACGCTGACGCGCTCAACGCCCTGGCCGAACAGCGCAAGCTGCTGGCGCGCCTGCGGCCGTCGTTTGTGCTGACTCCGCACCCCGCGGAGATGGCGCGCCTCACCGGCATGTCGGTTCAGGCGATCGAGGCGGACCGGGAGGCGGTCGCCGCTCGATTCGCCCAGGAGTGGCGCCAGGTGGTAGTCCTCAAGGGCGCCCATACCGTGATCGCGTCCCCCGACGGGAAGGTAGTGGTCAACCCGCACGCCAACGCGGCTCTGGCCTCCGCCGGCACCGGCGACGTTCTGGCCGGGATCATCGGTGGCCTGCTGGCGCAGGGCCAGGAACCCATGGTCGCCGCGGTTACTGGCGTGTTCCTTCACGGCGCCGCTGGGGATGAGGCCGCGTCCCGGCTCGGCGACGCCGGGGTGCTGGCTTCCGATTTGCTGCCCCTGATTCCACTGGTCATCCGCGAGCTGCGTCCTTTCGTCGGCAAATCCCAGTAGTGGGCGGCCCCGAGCTGCTGCGCTGGGCCGAGATCGACCTCGGCGCCATCGCCGCCAATGTCGCCCAGCTGCGCTCGAGACTGAGTCCGGGCACCCGGCTGGCGGCAGTGGTCAAAGCCAACGCCTACGGTCACGGCGCCGTCGAAGTCGCCAGGGCGGCGCTCGGCGCGGGGGCGCAATGGCTCTGCGTAGCCACGGTAGGGGAGGCCATCCAGCTGCGGGAGGCGGGCATCGACGCGCCGGTGCTCAACATGGGACCGACGCGCGGAGGGGATGCCGGCATTGCGGCGTCGTCCAACGTCAGCTGCTGCGTCTACGACCGCGAGGGTGTTGAGCTCCTCGCCGCGGCCGCCGCCGCCGAGGGAAGAACGGTCGCTGTGCACCTGAAGCTGGACAGCGGGATGGCGCGCCTGGGTGCCCCCCCAGGGGAGGGACTGGAGCTGGCGCGTCTGATCGAGCGGACTCCGCGGCTGTCATTGGAGGCGGTCTGGACCCACCTGGCCGAGGCGGACGATCCTTCATCGGCGCGGACCGCCGAGCAGGTTGCCCGGTTCCTGGCCGAGGTCGACGGCCTCCGCCGCGCCGGCATCGAGCCGGCCATGCTCCATTGCGCCAACTCGGCGGCGGCGCTGCTCAACCCCGCCGCCCAGATGGACATGGTGAGGTGCGGGCTTCCGGTCTACGGCTACCTTTCGACTCAGGTCCCGGTGGACGGGATTTCACTCCGCCCGGCGATGACCTGGAAGTCGCGCGTGGTGGCGGTGCGCCGGCTGGCCGCGGGCGATCAGGTTGGATACGGCGGGACTTTCAGAGTCTCGCGACCCACACTGGCCGCCACCATCGCCCTGGGCTACGCCGACGGCTATCCCCGCCGGCTCTCCAACCGCGGCCGGATGCTGCTGGGGGGCCGGCCCGTGCCCGTGGTCGGACGGGTCAGCATGGACTTCACAACTCTCGACGTGACCGACGTCGATGCGCCATCGCTGGGCAACGAGGTGGTGGTGCTCGGGGCGCAGGCGGGTGCCTTTATCGGCGCTGACGAGCTGGCGGCTTCGCTGGAGACGATCCCGTGGGAGGTCCTCGCCACCGTAGGGCCGAGGGTGACTCGCGTCTTCATCCCCGTTAGTCAGCCCGGGGGAGGGTCCTGAGGGCCGCTTCCAGCCGGAACATCGCTTCGGCGTCGCTGAGGTCGATCGAGAGGATCCCGGCTGCCCGACGGAGCCGGTAGATCACGCTCTGGCGATGGCGGTGGACTGCCGCCGCCGTCTTGGACACCGAGCGGTTGGCGGCGAAGTAGTGGCGTAGCGTGTCCAGCAGCAGAGGCTCGTCTTCGAGCGGGGCGAGGATGGCGGCTTGCGATCGCGCCAGGCCGACCGGGTCGGACCGCAGCGCGGCGTAGGCATAGACCTTTACGTACTCAACCAACCGAGGCCTCTCGGCGGCCGGCATCTCGGCGCCCAGCCGCGCCGCCACCACCGCCTCCTCAACAGCCTGGCCCAGGGGAATGTCGTCGCTGGCGCCGGAGACCCCGAAGGCGACATTTTCGCCGGCAGCCGCCGCCTCGAGCGCGGCCACCAGCGGGTCGCGGGCCAGCAGCCACACCGCAACCCCTCCACGCTGGCCGACCACCGACCGCGGGAACCGGCCGCGCATCCGGCCGGCGACGTTGTCGGCGGTGCGTCGGGCGGTGGCGGGGTCGTGCTCGGCCACCGCGACCGCCAGGGCAACCCGGGGTCGCTCGACGGCTCGGGCCTCCACCCGGTCGGGCCCAGCCCGGCCGGCGATCAGCTCGTCGAACAGCGCTGACTCGTTGATCACGCTGGAGCGGGCCGACTCCTCGACCTGGCGCGCGTAGGCCTCGGCGATCCTGGAGCTGAGCTGGTCGATGTACTCGAAGACCTGGGCGGCGAGCGGCAGCATCAGCTCCGGCGGCGCCGCCGGCGGGTCGAGGCTGACCCGCATGGTCTCGTCCCAGCCGACCCGCAGGCCGATCCGCAGCGCGTGTAGCAGCGGCTCCAGCGGCTCGCCCAGCAGAGCGATGTTGCGGGCGATGTTCTGCACCACCATGATCTCGCGGCGACCGGGCGGCTGGCCGGTGGTGAGAATGCGCAGGAACATGCGGGTGGCCAGCCGGCAGCGCTGCAGCACCGGTTGGCCGTACCGAGCCGGGTCGCCGGCGTAGTGGGGCACCTCCGAGAGGATCGCCGCCTCCATGCGCTGCGAGATCTGGGAAACCTGGGTCCGAAGGCGACCGCCGAGGTCGGCGGAGAATCCCGCCGGGGCCTGCCTCGAGACTGCCTGTGCCACAGGCTAAGTCTTACATATGTAAGACGCAGCCCGTAAAACTTTCTTGGTTCAGGCGTACGGCGTATGCGGATTGTCGCAATAGACTCGAACCATGTCTGACGAGATGCTCTACGAACGACATTTCGAGCGCATGGAGCGGAACCGCTGGATGCTCACCCGGGACGTCCCCTGGGAGCAGCTGCAGCCGGAGCTCCTGCCCGAGGGTCTGCTGGAAGACCTGCGCTACATCTGCCTGACCGAGCTGTCGGCGCTCTACGCCACCGAGATGTTCATCCGCGACTTCTACGAGGACATCGACTTCTGCGCCTTCGTCTCGATCTGGTTCTACGAAGAGATGAAGCACTTCCTGACGATGAAGAAGTACATCAACAAGTGCGGCCTGCACCTGCCCGATCTCGACACCGAGCTGCCCAAGCTCCGTCTCAGCTTCGATCCCGGCCCGGCAGTCCAGACGATGACGATGCACTTCATCGGCGAGCACCGGCTGGCGCTCTGGTACAACAACTTCGCCGACAGCTTCGAGGAGCCGGTGCTGAAGAAGATCTTCCGCATCCTGGCCCAGGACGAGCTACGGCACGGCGCGGTGTACATGACCTACCTTAACAAGGCCGCCGGCAAGGATGAGGATGTTCTCCGCGAAGCGCTGATGATGTCGCTGTGGATGTTGCGCAGCAGCAAGGACAAGCCCAAACACCCGACGACGATTACCAAGCCTTCGGTGCTCGACATGCTCGAGGACCCCGATTACCTGGTGCGAATGATCTACACCTACACGCCCAAGTACGACGAGACAGAGATGAAGCAGACGGTGTTTGCCAACCTCTCCAAGTTCGCAGGCCAGAGCATCACCTCGGAGAAGGATCTGCTGGGCGTGCTCCGCAGTCTCAAACAACCCGACCAGGAGATGGTCGGGGCCCGGCCGCTCTAGCCCGGCAGGTTCCTAGCCAGGCAGGCCGGGGCTTGCCTGCCCTGTTACTCCTCGGGCGCGGGCGGTGGAGGTGGAGTTGGCGGATCGGGCGGGGGAGGCGCGGGCATGAACGGCAGCGCGTATGGTTCCGCAGGAGGCGGCTGGTCCTCCGCGGGCGCGGGCGGCGGGGCCGTCTGACTCAACGGCTCGGCGGGGCGGGGCGCCATCGGCT
>Ga0210400_10001290_pt1 | contig 25019 bp, 25 predicted proteins | sample IncBWH26MmetaG_FD_155456 | JGI IMG/M metagenome (GOLD analysis project Ga0210400, IMG submission 155456) | Forest soil microbial communities from Barre Woods Harvard Forest LTER site, Petersham, Massachusetts, United States - Inc-BW-H-26-M | ecosystem: Environmental > Terrestrial > Soil >...
CGCCTTGGTCAGTTCGGGCACCGTCAGCGCCAGTACCTGCAGGTCATACCCGTCGAACAGCACCGCCAGGGTGCACAATATCAGGACGTACTTCTGCAACCCGGACAGCGGCTGGGCGTCCATCAGGTCGTCTATTTCGACGCTCATTGTTTACCAGTATCTGACGCGGCCCGTGTCCACGTGTACGAAATCAGAAGCGCGGTAATAGCCCACCCCACCGCGCCGCAACGAGCGCGCCACTTCGGCCAGGCGCGCCGTCGGAAAGGACTCGAGTCGGACATCGATGGCTTTGCCGAGCATGTGCATGCTGTGCTCGGCGACGCCATTGCTGGAATGTCGCAGCATCTCATTCGTGCTCGGCGATCGATAGGCGGAAATGACATGGAATGCGCGCTCCGAGCCAGCGCGGGTCCGCAGCTCAAACAGGACATCGAGCAACGCCGGGTCAATGGGGTGGACCTCATTGGTGCGAAAATCGCGCAGCAAGCGGTTCACCTGCTGCAAGACCTCCGGTTGGTATTCACCGTCCTGCCAGTACGCGGCGGTCAGCCGCTCGCCGGTATGAGTGTGGATGAAGGACACCGACCGCAAATCCGGGGTGTCTGCCGCCACCCGCCTTGCCGCCATACCCGCGGCGGCACCGCAGATAATGCCCAGACCTGTGATGAATTCTCGCCGGTGAATCATAGCTGTATTATTACCCAATACTTCAGGGGTCACCCGCGGCCGGAGGGTTTTATGCACGAATTGGCGGAGTGGGACAGCTTCTATGTCATTCTCGGCTCTGCTGCGGGCGCGCTGGTGGGGTTGCAGTTCGTTGTAATCACGCTACTTGCAGAGCATCCCCCGAAACGCGCGGCCGAAGGCAGCCAAGCCTTCGTGACCCCAACTGTTATCTACTTCAGTGCCGTGCTCTTGATCAGCGCCCTGATGCGTGTCCCCTGGCCGTCTCATGAGCTATTCGCCGGCGCGTGCGGCGTGACTGGGTTGGCTGGTGTCATCTATGTCGGAGTCGTCTTCCGAAAAATGATCGTGCAGAAGGCTTACCGACCCGAAATAGAGGATTGGATTTTCCATGCTGTTCTGCCGCTCGCGGCGTTTGCCATCATGACCTGCGCCGCGGCTGAACTGACTTCACATTTCCTCTGTGCGGTCTTTGCGATTGCCGGTGCGGTACTGCTGCTCTTATTCACCGGCATCCATAACGCGTGGGATGGCGCCATTTACCAAGTATTGGTCCGCAGGCGCGATCAATGAGCGCGATCGGACCCTTGCCTATGGCGATTGCGCCGCCAGAATCTGCTGCGCGGCCCGCACACCCGTGCCCAGTGCACCGTGCACGGTGCCCCAGTGGCCGGTGATATCGGTATGTTCTCCCGCAAAGAAGAGGGTGTCGTTCACGGGTCGCGATAGTTTCGAGGAGGCGTCGAGCGCGCCCGCGGGGGCGTAGCTGTAGGCGCCAAGACACCGTGGGTCATGAATCCAGTCATGGGCGTGATGACTGATCAGGGCGCTCTCGAGCCGGGTTCGTGAGACGTCCACGATGCGTGACAGGGCGCCCATCGCCTCCGCCAGCAGCGCTGCCGGCCGGGACGCCGCGGGCAGCCGGCGTGCCAGCTCGGCAGCCCGAGTGCCTCCGGCCCACGCCGTCAGCAGCGGTGCGCGAGCCGGCATTGGCGTCCACCAGGTCGGCAGCAACTCCTGCGGCGCGTACAGAAAACTCAGATCCTCAGGCCAATACTTGGTGTCGAACAACAGGCTGATGCGCACCGCATGGCCGAACGCCAGGCGCGATGCGTCGTGCAGTATTTCCGCAGGGTCGGGCGAGAACCGAACCGCCCCTGCCTGCAACACGCCCAACGGCAGGGTGATGACGGCCCGTTTCGCGGTCAGCGCGAAGGGCGCACCCGCAGCAGCGGTACCCGACACCTTCACGGCGTGCGTGCCCCAGTCGATGCGTTGGATGGTGTGATCCAGAAGCAGGCCGCCGCCGGCGGCGCTGAACTTCTCCGATAGATACGCCGGCACGGCCCCGTAGCCGGCGCGAACGTGAAAGAGCCGGTCGCTGTCTATGGCATCTTCGGCCTGTTGCTGCCGCACCAGGGCGGCAATGCCGATGCGGCCGCGATCCGCGGCATTGAAGCCCTCGACATAGGCCGATACGCGTGCCGCCAGCGGCGCATCAATGTGCGCGCGCAGCAGGTAAGCGGCGAAGGTCTCATCGGTCCCCGCGGGTTGAGACTCGAGCCACCTGCCCATCTGTTCGAGCACCGCGACCGAGTCATTCGCGAAACGATCCCGGGAGGTCAGCTGCCCCTGCTCGACGGACAGGTGTGAGCCGTCGAGTTCCTGGGTTTCCAGTCCGGCCTCGCGCAGCAGGTTCCAGGTTATCTGTGGCAAACCATGGACGAATTCCGCGCCGAGTTCCACGGCGAGCGGGCCGTGCGCTTGGCCCGGCACGTAATGCGTGTGGATTCGACCGCCGATTCGGCGCGCCGCCTCGAGGATCAGAACCCGCTTGCCGGCCTCGGCCAGGCAGCGCGCGGCCGCCAGTCCTGCGACCCCGGCACCCAGCACGAGCACATCAGCCTCTTGTAGTCCTGGATCAGTCAATTCGGTGCTCAATTTCCAAAATAGCGTGAATGCCGCGCTTTGGTAACGCTACCATTGCGACCAGTCAGTGCCAATCGGCCGGACTTCGACCGTATCGACTGACTTGCGGAGCACATCATGCATCGAAGCGCTGCCGTCCTTCTACTCACGCTTTTCGGCGGGCGCCCGCTCATGGCGGCCGGCTTGACGCTGAATGCTTTGGATTATCTCGACGCGCAGGGCTTAAGCGTGCTGGCGTACCAGAACACCTTCCACCCGGTGTTCCGCGACCAGAAAATGGGTGGCGTGGAAATCATCCTGCACGGTGAGCGCATCGCCACGGGCGGGGAGGTCCGGTTGCAGGCCACGCCCGAACAATGGGACCCCGTACCGCTGTTTACGGCGCGCAAACACGGACCCCAGGCCGATCAGCTCATCGCCTATTCAGGCTACCCGGATCTGTCGTTGAGCTATCGGATCGAGGTCACCGCGGAAGGCGAGGGCTTTCGCGTGGCGATTCAGCTGGATCACCCGCTGGCCGCGACACTCGTAGGAAAGGCGGGCTTCAATCTCGAGTTCCTGCCGACGGCCTACTTCGGCAAGAGCTACAGCGCTGATGCGACCACCGGCATCTTTCCACGCCATCCCCAGGGATCCGTGCGGCGCGATGCCCAGGGCGCGGTTGAGCCGCTGCCTTTGGCGCGCGGCCGCCAGATCGTGTTGTCCCCGGAGGACCCGGCAACCCGGGTGACCATCGCGGCCGAGAGTGGAACGCTGCAATTGTTCGACGGGCGCACCCGGGCGCAGAACGGCTGGTTCGTGGTACGGCAGCTGCTGCCGGCCGACCGGACCGAAAATGCGATCGTATGGCACATTCATCCGCACGTCATTCCGGGTTGGGTGCGGTCCCCCATGGTGTCCTTCAATCAGGTCGGCTATACGCCGCAACGCTCCAAAGTCGCCATGATTGAAACGGACCCGCTCGACCATGTCGCCACCACGGCCCGCGTGCTGCGGCTGGACGCCGCGGGCACCTATCAGCCGGTGTTCGAGCAGGCCGTCAAGCCCTGGGGCCGGTGGCTGCGCTATCAGTACGCCAGCTTCGATTTCAGCGCGGTGCGAGATCCTGGCATCTATCGCATCGAATACCAGGGGCATTCCTTTGGTCCGTTCCGGATCGCCGCGGATCTTTACGGCCAGGGCGTCTGGCAGCCCTCCCTGGACACCTACCTGGCCGTGCAGATGGATCACCTCAAGGTGCGCGAGAACTACCGCGTCTGGCATGGGGCATCGCACCTGGATGATGCCCGGCAGGCACCGTTGAACTACACCCACTTTGACGGCTATTCGATGGGGGCAACCTCGGATTCGCCGTATGCCGCCGGTGCCCACATACCGGGGTTGAACCGCGGTGGCTGGTATGACGCCGGCGACTACGATATCCGCACTCAGACCCAGGCACGGGTGATCATCGATCTGGCCCTCGCGCGGGAAGCCTTTGGCCTCGACTGGGACCAGACCACGGTCGATGAAGCCGCGCGGCTGGTGCAGATCCATCGCCCGGACGGCGTGCCCGATGCGCTCCAGCAGGTCAAGCACGGAGTTATACAGTTGCTGGGACAGTATGCGGCCTTCGGTCATGCCATCCCCGGCATCATCGAGCCGACCCTGGAGGAATACACCCACCTGGGAGATGCCGCCTCCAAAACCGATGGCAGGATCTATTCCTCGAAGCTCGGACCCCTGGCGATCGCGGGTGAGTATTCCGGGGTGCCGGATGATCGCTGGGCGTTCACGTCCCATACCACTCCGTTGAACTACGCGGGCGCCGCCGCCCTGGCGGCCGCCAGCCGGGTGCTCAGGGGGTACGACGCTGCCCTGGCGAAGGAATGCCTGAGCACTGCCGAAGGCGTGTGGAAGGAGGAACACGGCCATCCGCCGGTGATCTTCAACTCGTTCAATACGACCGGTGGACCGCTGGCTGACGAGGAAACAAGAGCCGCCGTCGAACTGCTGATTGCCACCCAGGCGTCCGTCTACGCCGGACGCCTGCGGGAACTGCTCCCGGCCATCCGGGCAAACTTCTCCGGCTTAGGCTGGCTCGCCGCGCGCGCGTTGCCGTTCATGGACGCGGATTTCAAGCGCAACCTTACGGCGGCGCTCAAGGAGTTCAAGACCGGCCAGGATGCGGAGCTGGCGCGCAACCCCTTCGGCGTTCCGATCAGCACCGGCACCTGGGGTGGGGCGGCAGCCGCCACGGATTTCGCCATCCACATGTACTACTTGCACCAGGCATTTCCCGAGATCATCGGGACCGAGCCGACGCTGCGTGGCTTCGACTATGTCTTGGGCCGGCATCCGGTCTCGAACGTGTCCTACGTGTCGACCGTCGGCACCGTTTCCAAACTCATTGCCTACGGCAACAACCGCGCCGATTACACCTTCATCCCCGGCGGCATGATTCCCGGCATCGTCATCATCCAGCCGGACTTCCCGGAGCTCAAGGACACCTGGCCGTTCCTGTGGTATGAGAACGAATACGTGGTGGATGCCGCCACCTCATTCATTGTCGCGGCCAATGCCGCGGCCGCGCTGGCGCATTAACCGAGGACCCGCGCTATTCGGTGAGGTCGTCGGCGCCCTCTGACGCCACGCGATCCGAACCTGAGTCGTCCGGATCGACATCATCGGGTTCGACATCGTCCAGGGCACCGGTCCAATCCTCCGGGGCCGCGGCCGCCGCCAGCGGGGTCTGCGCCCAATCCTCTGCATCGATGCTGTCCAGCTCTCCATCAAAGGATTGGATCTGCACGGTTCCGGATGCTGCGTCCACACTCACGACTTGAAAAGTCTCGCCCTTGTCCAGGTACTGGTACCAGTCGCCGACCTGCGGCCTTGCCATTGAATTCATCGCATTTCCCCGGCATGGCTTTCTGATCGCCATTGCACTGGGCACCGAGCGTCACAAAGGGCACGCAGGCCGCGTATCGGACGATGAAGTGTCCGCCTGTAGGCGAAAGGGCAGTCAATGGGAGAATTGGTCTATTCCACTGGCATTGCGTTGAGCCAATCATGACTCGCCGCTCACGAAACGGCGGCGGCGGTAACGCCTCGGCTTCACACTCTCACACGGAGAATCCGCAATGCTCCCGAATTTTTCACAATATCCATCGCAAGGTTTGCTACCTCAGATTCCTGGACTGCAGGGAATCGGGGTGCCGCAATTGAATTCCGTGCTGGGGCAGCCCGGCGTCTACGGCAACCCCTGGTCGGGTCACGAGCTGGGCCAGCAGGTGCAGGTGCAACCCTGGGCCGGACAGATCAACCCCTTCGGGCACAGCCCGCTGTCGCTGCAAAGCCAAAGCGTCGTGAATTCCCCGATACACACGTCGATTCCGGCAATTCCGGCGCTATTGCAGATCGCCCAGCAGCTCGCCATCCAGTGCGCGATCAGCCAGCAACTCGCGCAGCAGGTGGGCATCGCGGTCCAACAGCTTGCGAACCAGATCGCAAATCAGTTTGCGCCCCAGGGTCTGCAGGGCGCCTATCCGGGATTCAACCCGCAGATGGGATTCAATCCCCAAGTGCAGGCGTGGGGGCCGAACCGGCCGCCCACCATTCAGTAGTGACCCCAAGACTTGCGCCAGATTGACCTCGGCCGGGCGCCGCGGCGGCAGGCCACGCGCCTGCCAGCGCCCGCCGAGGTATCGCAACGGCAGATGGGAGATGACTCATGGCTCAGGAAAAGGATGAACGGGGTGCGGCAATGCTCAACAGGAAAACCGGCGATGGCGCCGACGACGCTTTGAAGCGCAGTGCGGCGAACTCGCGTACCGCGCCGCGGGAACCCGAAAGCGTTGTGCCGCAGGCGCCACCCTCCGGCAGGCGGCCCGAGCGCTTCATCATCGGCAGCCGCATGGCTGCGATGTCCCCGGCCTTCGAGCAGCCGCACCATTCGATGGATGACGTGGTCGCCTACCTCGACCGCCAGGAGAACATGGAGGTCCTCAAACGAATCAAAATGGGTGGCACCCGGCCCTTCACGGCCGATGGTCGAAGTGTGGGGGAGATCGTGGTGGCCGCGATCGACGAGGGCAAGGCGCAGCGATTGCGCATCGGTGCGCCGCCGGATCTGATCATCGAGCGGGACTCCATGTTGTCCGGCGCGGACTATCTGCCGGTCTCGGCACGAGCGGCGCAGGGCGGGACGTTGCTGCCACTGCGATCGGCTGCCATTGAGGTGGCCATTCGCGTCATCGGCGAGCGCGATCAGCCGCTGGCCAGGGTGACGGTCGTCATCGACGGCGGCGGCTTGCCGGCGCAGGCCCTCACGGATGAGGCCGGCACGGCGAATCTGACCTTCTTCGGGGGCTCACTCGAGGAGATCCAGACGCTGTTCATCCGGGCGGCTGCCAATCACTGGGACCGCGTCATTGCGGCACCTCGACTCAATGCCGGCCCCAATACGGTCAAGCTGCGCCCGCTTTCGGAAAGCTACCCGGGTTTCCCGAGCACCCGATTGCTCGGCTGGGGTCAGCGCCTGATGGGAATCGATCCCACCGGCGGCCGCTTTACCGGCACCGGGGTAAAAATCGGCATCATCGATTCCGGCTGCGATATCACGCATCCGCAGCTACAACACATCAAGCAGGGCAAGGATTTCACACCCGGCAGCACGGACCGGAGCTGGACACAGGACCTCGGCTCGCAAGGAACCCATTGCACCGGGATCATCAGCGCCGCGGGCAACAAGCAGGGCATCATGGGCTGTGCACCGGACGCCGAAGTGCACATCTTCAAGGTGATTCCGGAAGGACGGGTCAGCGATCTGCTGGCCGCGCTCGATGAGTGCATCGAGCGGGAACTGGATGTGATCCACATCGGTGTGGTGACCGATGGCTATTCGGAGCTCGTGAGTCAAAAGCTGCAGGAGGCGCGCCAGAAAGGCATCGTCTGCATCGCCGCTGCGGGTACGGCCGGCGGTTCACTGGTATTCCCGGCCAGTCTGCCAGGAGGCGTGATTGCCGTGGCGGCCATCGGCAAGCTCAAGGAATTTCCGACCGACAGCTCACACGTCCTGAATGTGGTACCCCAGCTCATTGGCAGTGAGGGGCTCTTCGCCTCGCGCTTCAATGGTGCGGGCCCCCAGATTGCAGTGAGTGCGCCCGGCATTGCCATCGTGTCCACCGTTCCTGGCGGCGGGTACCTGGCCGCGGACGGCACACCGGCCGCCGCCGCACATGTGACCAGTTTTGCGGCCCTGGTGCTCGCTCACCATCCCTTGTTCCAGCAGGAAGGTGTGTTCACCGTGCGCAGCGAGCAGCGCGTGCAGGCGCTACTCGAGCTCATTCAGGCCAGTGCAGTGCCGCACTTCCTGGACCCGCAGTATGCGGGCGCGGGCGTGCCGGACCTGTCGCGCGTGCCCGGCGGCCAGAGCCTCAGCGTGGGAATGTCGGGCGGGGATGGCCTCGACCGGCGCAGCGCGCCGGGTCTGTATCGGCTCCCGCGGGTACCGGGGTGGTCGTGGCTGCCGAACGCGCAGCCGCCCGGCTTCTACTGATGCACAAGCTGCGTCGTGCGGACGCCGAGGACGGCTCGGATACGCGCGGCGATTTCGCCGCGCCGATGAACCTTGAGCTTCTCGCAGATGTTGTGGAGGTGGTTCTTGACCGTCGCCGCCTCAATGCCCAGCTGCCGCCCGATGGCCTTGTTCGTGAGGCCGGTCTCGAGCAGGTGCGCGATCTGTAGTTCACGCGGTGACAACGGCACGGTGTCGGCGTGGCCGTTGCCGCCACCTTCCGACAGGCGCGCCACGTGATGACACTCTGTTTTTACGGGTCGCGGCGGGCTCCGTAGTTCCTCACGCAGTATCCGCTCGAGCACTCCGACCATCTCATCGCTTGCCGCGCTGTCGCCCACCCAGCCCGCCGTTCCTGCTGCCGCCAATGCCAAAACCCCCGCATCCGTTTCCTTTACCCCGAATGCGACGACCTTGGAGTGTGGCGATGAGGCAATGAGTTCTCTGACGATGCCGATGCCCTCCAGACGCGCCGCATCGACCAGCACGATATCCGGATTGAGCTGTGCGCTCTGATCCCGGGCGTGCTGCATGTCGACAGTACTGATCATATCCACCCCATCCCACTGTGCAAGAACCGAGTGCAGGCCCTCCTGCACGATCCGAACATCACTTACGACGAGAATCCGCATTGTTCACCCGCTTTGCATGGATCATTCATGAGAAACCCTTTGGCAGTGCAGGGTACGACCACTAAATTGCGGAATAGCTCCGCGCGGGCGTGAATATTTTATGACCGCGAATGAAATTCGAGCGGCAGCTTAGGGCAGACAATGAGCCGCCGGTGAGTCCGCAGGTAAAACTTTAGCACGGCGGGGCCGTATGGCACGACAGAACGCTAATGGGTGCCACTGTCCCTGACTGGCGACAGCCGTCGGATCGAGAGTATTCGCACAGGTGGAATGAGAGTCTGACCGCTCGCCTTGCCCGACTGAATGCGCCGAACCACTTTCATCCCGCGCAGAACGTGCCCGAAGGCTGCAAATCCCTGACCATCCGGATTGCGAGCACCGCCGAAGTCCAGGCTGGGTTGGTCGGTGACGCAAATGAAGAAATCACCGGTCGCGGTATCGGGCCCGTCGCGCGCCAGGGAGATCGCGCCCGCGAGATGTTTAATGCCCGTGGTGGACGTGCGCTCCAGGGCGATTGGCGCGAATTCCTCACTCTCGCGGGCGGGATTGATCCCGGCCTGGATGACCTCGATCTTGACGGCGCTGTCGGGCTGATTGGCTAGCGTGACAGTGCGATGGAACCTTCCCCCGTCGTACAACCCGTGATCCACGTAACGCAGGAAATTGGCCGCCGAAACTGGCGCGTGAGTGATATCGACGGCCACGACGATATCTCCCTTCGTCGTGGCGATCCGTACCATCGGCGACTCAGCGACCGCCGCCACCCCGTGGCCGCAGACAAGCGCCATCAGGAGGATGCTGGCGACCCGAGTGCAGTAGCAGATCGGCACGCCCACGGCCACAGGCTAGGTCCGCAAAAACGGGCCCCAGGTCGGGGCTTTGAGTTTTCCGAAGAAGGACTTTGCCTGCTTCTTCGCCATTTTGTAATTCTCGTGTACAGGACCTCTTGCAGCCCACATGTAGAACACAATTGGTGTGGCGGAGAATGCTGCCGTATCTTTGGGCGCAACGCCCATCCTGACCACCCCGGTGAGCAGGACTACACCGTACGCGGCGCCAGCGGGGCTGGGCAAATATTCGCCTACGACCAGTCTCGTGTAGACCTCTACCAGCCTGGGCACTGCACTATTCGCCGCGGCGTTGAAGGTCGCATCGTCTTGAAATGCCTCGACCATGCGCGTGCCTTCGTTGGTCTGCCTTGCAAGGGTCGCCCAATTCTTGCCATTGCGTTTCGCAACCCCTTCAGACAGCTTGCTGGCCAGGATGAATGAGACCTTGGACCCGTTTTCGCCCGCTGAGTCCCAGGATGCGGCGCCGCTGCTGAGTGCTTCGGTAAGATTGGAAACTGTCGCTCTAAGGTCTTCCACCAGTTGGCCCACGACAACCGCCGGAAGACCCGTGCCGGCTTTGGTGAGCCCACTGCCTTGCATGGCGCGGATAGCTTGCTTGCCCAATCCGGATGCTGCGTCAAAGAGAGCTTTTGCTATCAGCTTCTCCAGCTCGGACTTAAGCGACATGCTTGTTCTCCCCAGCCGCAATTCTTGCATACTACGCATGCGTTTCGCGGCGCTCAAGGTATCCCCGGAAGTGGCCATTTGTACTTGAGGGTCCCACATGTCAACCGGAAGGGTTTCCGCGGTGTCATTGTTTTGGTTGGGCTTGGTCACGGCCATGCTGCCGGCATTGGACTTCGCCGCAGCACCCGCCCATGCGCCCCTGATACTCATGACGTACTGGTCACACAACACGACCCGGTTCGCCGGCTATCCGGTGCCCGGCAGTCTGGCTTCATCGGGTTCCGCGCAACCGAATCCTCAGCTGCAACGCCAGCTGGATGCCATCAATGTGCTCGCCTATGCCTTTCTCCTGGTCGACGCTGCTGGGGAGGTGTACTTCGATAGCCCGGCCGTCGATCTGGCATCCAGCGATGTTCAGCAATTCTGCCGTCAACGGCCCACGGCCTGTCCGCAGGCCGGCTCCGCCTCGGCGGGCAATTTCTCCGCCTTTGCGCGTCTTAATAACCGCACTCACACCCTGCTGAAGATCATTTCCATCGGCGGCGCGAATTCCCAGTCCTCCTTGGACAATGCCCTCAATCATCCGGAGGCCTTGGTCCGCTCGGCAGCGTTACTCATTCGCGCTTATCGCCTCGACGGCATTGACCTCGATTTTGAGCCTGACGAATTCTTTGGTCCGGGGCAGGGCGAGCGCTACGCTCAGCTCATCGCGGCGCTGCGGCAGGCGCTGGGTCCGGCCGCGTTCATCAGTATCGAAGTGCCGGGCGACCGGGAGACGCTGCGCAGTATCGACTGTCCTGCGGACACGCGATGCCAACGCCACCTTGCGCGCATCGCCACGGATGCCTATGTCTCCCTCATGGGGTACGAATACCACGCCCCCGCTTATCCTGGGACTGTCACTGCGAACGACTCAAACCTCTATGCCGATCCGGACGAGCCCCTGCTGCCGCGGTTCTATCATCTCAGCGACCACGAGGCGGTCGAATATCTGACCTCCATGAGCGTGCCGACCGAGAAGCTGCTGTTGGGTTTTCCGGCCTATTTCATCGCCTATGGCGGGGTCGATGCGCCACCCGGCAGCGATGGTCTCTATCAGCCGTTCGATCGCACCCAGACGGTGGCCTACGATCTGGGCTCCAAGGGCGTGGGTTCCGATCGGGTCGCACAGCGACTGCTGGAGTCCGGATTCGTGCCGCACCAACTGTTGATCGGCGGCAAGCTCAGCGCGGTCCATGCCTACAATGCGTCCCTGCATCAGTGGATCAGCTACGAGGACTCGGATTCCATTGCCGCGAAGGCTGACTACGTCCTCGCCAGACATCTGGGTGGCATGATGATGTGGGAAATCGGCGAGGATTTGCCGGTGGATAACCGGCAATCGCTGCTTCGCAGCGCCCACCGGGCGTTGTTTGGATCGGAGCCTTGATCGAAGCGACCCCGGGCGAGTGCACGGTACACATCGCCCGGGATCAGCCTCGCGCATCCGCTTCAGAATTCCGCGGGCGAAACTGTGGGCGTGATGGTGCCGAATAGGCCATTCGTCTCAGCGTTCGGACCGGCAGAGAAGTACAGCGTATCGGAGCTGGAGCTGCCGCCGCCGCCCAGCGTCAAGTCCCACAGGCCGTCAATGGCGATGGGCCGGTCCCGGGTATCCTTCAACTCCCCGATGAACCGTCCGTCATTGTCAAAAGCGCTGATGTGGCCATTGCCGAAGTTGCCGATCAGGATCTTGCCGCTGAGGCCACCAAAAGCGAAGGAGGCTCGGGTCATGCCCCAGGGCGAGTCAAGCGTTCCCCCGCTTGCGAACCGGCGCAGCAGATGCCCATCGGTATCGAACACATCGACGAACCCCCGTCCCGGACCGGCCTCATCGTCGTGCTTGGCGGCGTTCTGCTTGGCATAGCTGACGAACAGATCTCCGTCAATGTTGGCGATGCCGAAGGGCGCGTAGCCTGCGGGCATCCGCGGATCCACAAAGCCGCCGTCCGTCGCCACCGGCGTGTACTTCCCGCCGCTGACACCGGGTCCGAACACGTCAACCGTGCCGCCACGGAAATTGGTCGCATACAGCAGGCCCCCCTTGGCGCTCAGACCAAATACCAGACCTTTGTATACGGCGCCCGCGGCGGCCGTCGGTGTCACCGAGTTGTCCACGGCGAGCGCGGCATTGGTCGGCGGACTGAGCCCACCGGCCCAGGCAGAAAGGGTCCCATCCTCGGTGGCGAAGATGAACACGGCCGGTATCGTCGTGCCGGGCACGAGGAAGGAGGCCGAGGGATTCCAGATGATGCCAGTCGGGGCGGCCGGGGCCGGGTTGAGCGGGTTTTTCGGATCGACGGCATGACAGGAACCGGCCGGGACGACGTTGCCGGGTAGTGGGATGGATACCTGCAGGCCGATCTTCGTGCCATTGCCAAGATACAGAGTCGAGCAGCCATTCTGGTTGTCGTTGACCCAGAACGGACTACCCGCGGGGCTGAAAGCAATGCCCCAGGCATTCTGCAAGACGGGATCCTGGGTGGACGCCGTGCCGGTGAGGTTCGATACGAGCGGCGAGACCACGTACAGATCGCGGCGCGCTGACGAGTCGTCGTCATCGGCGAGGACCATTGCCGGGACAGCCGCCACCGCAATGACGGCTGCCGCAATGAAGTTTCGAATGAACGAGCGCATGATAACTCCCCTTGAAAGGTTCGCGGACATTCGTGCGAGCGTGAGTGCGCTCGACGCCTCAATTCGGTTTCACGGTCATCGAAACTTTGTGGGGGTCTGTCCGATGGGCGTGTGGCGTAGAGCGGAGTGCCAGAAATGACGCGTATCCTGTTCGTCGGACAGAAACCGGAGACCGTGGACTTTTCAGATCCGGCGCTACCGCCGGGCTTTAGCGCGGAGAAGATTTATGCAGGCATCGCCGTGGCCTTGGCAGGGATCAAGGAGCGCGGATGGCAGTGTGACACCTGCATGATCAGCCCTGATGAGACGGCCGTGCCCATGCTTGAGCGGCAACTGCGTAGTGCGGACTATGATTGCGTCGTGATCGGTGCCGGCCTGAGGGTACCGCCGAGGAGCCTGATCCTGTTCGAACGTGTGGTAAATATGGTCCACAAGGCCCTACCTCGCGCGGCGATTGCCTTCAACACCCGGCCAGAGGACTCCGCGGATGCGGTAGCCCGTCAGCTGAATGCCGAATAGCGTTCTGGAGGTGACATGGAGCAGAAAAAGCCTGTAGCTGTGATAGCCGGAGCCGGGCGGGGGAATGGTGCGGCGCTGGCGCGGCGCTTCGCCAAAGGCGGTTATGCCGTCGCTTTGCTCGCGCGGGACATGCGCAAGGCGGCCGACTTCGCCGATAAAATCAGCGGCGCTGTCTCTTACGCCTGCGATGTCGGCGACCCGGCCTCCGTCGCTGCCGCATTTGGCGCAATCCAGTCCGACCTCGGCGCCGTCAGCGTGTTGCTCTTCAACGCGGGCTCCGGTGTTTTCAAGTCGGTGGAGGAGATCACGCCTGCAGAGTTTGAGGCGTCATGGCGAGTCAATGCCTACGGGGCATTGTTGTGTTCACAGGCCGTCCTGCCAGGGATGAAGGCGCGCGGAGCAGGGTCGATTCTGTTCACCGGAGCGACCGCATCGCTTTTGAGGGACAATACAACACGACGTGTGGCCCGATTAACGCTTGGTATCTGGCGGGCAATGGCGGCAGCCAGATCCTTATTTTGCGCGAGCGGCGCACCGCAATCGTGCTGACACGCACGAATTACAATGTGAGCGGAACGGCGCGTCAGAGCGTCGACTTGCTCGAAAAGTACGTGTTGCCTAAATTCGTATGCGGTGCGAGACCCTGACGTTCGCCGGAGAGTAGTTTCTGTAAAGACCTGCCCGATAGTCGCGGCCCTTAGCGTGCTAAAAAATCCGTTTATTGAGGTGACCCCCATTAGTGCCTCCACATTCTTTCATTAATTTACCATAATATACATTATGCGAACTATGATTTTGGCAGAGCCCGGCGCCAGACCTACGATTTAGGCTGCTCATGACCGATCGTTGCGTCATACCAATGCACAATCGTGAACAGGAACAGCATCCCCGCGCCGATCAGTATCGCGGTCACGGCCGCCGCATAGACGGCGGCTAGAAGCGCGCCAGGAGCAACCACCACATTTGCGGCCAAAGCCACCGCGGCGATATCCATCGCCAGCGTAAATATCACCACCTGTAGCGGCAATCGGGTTGAGTTGACGGCGTGCCGACGGCGCGGAAACGTCAGCGCCCAGCTGCCGAGAATGACAGCCATCACAGCGCTTGAAATACGCCAGGCAAGCGACACCGGCGCTCCGAACAACATCAATAGCGGCGGCAGGATCGCGCCGAACGTCGCCATGAACCCCAGTTGAACCCAGGTGCGCGTCACAAAGCTGTCGAACTTGGTCATTCGACCCCCGAGGATTTGCCGAAGGATCATTGTCAGCACCGACAGGCCCGCGAATGTCATGCCGACGGTTGCGATCGTGTAGAGATAACCGGATGCGTCCACGTCAACTTCCTCGAAAAGCACATTGCGGGTGCCTTAAGTCTGCTTGGGAACCTCGTCCGCCAGATGGTCCAGAATATTTCCCCAACCCCGCGTATGGCCTTCACGAATGGCCGGCGTCGGTAGGCGCTCGTGGGTCAGGACGAGCTCGGTTTCATCGCCGCTGGGATTCAGCTCGACGGTGACCAGCGTATTCACATTGTTCGTCAGCGGGCCAACCCATGTGAATACCAGCTTGCGCGGCCGATCAATTTCCACATAGGTGCCGGATACTTGGCGGATTGAATCCCCGGATGACATGACCAGGCTGAAGGCACCGCCACAGCGCAGGTCGCAGCTCGCCTTGCAATCAATCGCGCCCGCAAAGGGGCTCATCCACCGAATCATCAACTCGGGTTTGGTCCATAGGTCGAAGACCTGCTCCGGCCGGGCCCTTAAGCGCCGGCGCACCTGCACGACCGGGCCCGAGGTGTCACCGTGCACCACGCTTGCGACCCTTTGGCACCAATTTGTGCTCCTTCTTGAGCTCGAACAGCAAGTCCTCCATGGCGTCCAACCGCTCCTCCCAAAAGCGGCGCGTCCCCTCGATCCAGCCATCAACCTCGTCCAGCGAGCGGGCATTGATGGAGAGAATGTGATCGCGCCCTTTCCTGTGCCGCTCGAGCACGCCGCTGGCTTCCAGTACGCGGATGTGTTTCGACACCGCGTTTAAAGATATATGGAAGGGTTCAGCGACTTCGGTCACCCGCGCCTCGCCGCGCGAGAGCCGTTCGATAATCGCCCGTCGCGTCGGATCGGCTAACGCGCCGAATACCGCGTTGAGGCGCGCGCTGCGCGCGGCGGCTTCCTTCCGGGCTTCGATCTTAATCATGCTGAATATATTCTACCTAGAGGTTGACAATCTGTCGAGCCGATGCTTTATTCCACCTAGTGGTTGAATATGTTTGGTCGTGAAGGAGAGCATGATGCCAAATAAACCGATTGTCGCTGCCGCCGCGGCGGTCGCACTGCTGTCAGCCGCCCTCACTCCGGCGCAGGGCGAGCCGGTCAGGAACGTCGTCATCGTCCATGGGGCCTTCGCCGACGGTTCCGGATGGCAGCAAGTCGCCGACATTCTGGGCAAAGACGGCTATACGGTCAGCGTGGTACAGGAACCGCTGACCTCACTCCCCGACGACGTCGCGGCGACAAGAAGGGTGCTGGGTCTACAACCGGGACCGACCATTCTGGTCGGCCACAGCTACGGCGGAGTAGTCGTCACCGAAGCGGGTGATGCGCCGAATGTCGCGGCCCTCGTCTACATCGCCGCCTTTATCCCTGAAAAAGGGGAGAGTGCACTCGGCTTGCTCTCGGGAATGCCCGCCGCCAACAACGACGCCCGCGCCACCAAGGACGATTTCCTCTACATTGATCCGGCCGCCTTCCCCGCTGATTTCGCGGCCGACCTGCCGCCTGCCCGGGCGCTCTTCATGGCGCGTTCCCAGCCGATGCTGGCCAAGGCTGCCGGTGCCGCGCCGGCGACGTCGGCCGCCTGGCATCAGAAGAAGAGCTGGGCGCTGGTCGCGACTCGCGACCACAACATCAATCCAGATCTCGAGCGCCGCATGGCCAAGCGGGCCGGCAGCGAAACGATTGAAGTTCCCGCCAGCCACTCGGTCTACATTTCCAAGCCGGATGACGTCGCACGATTGATCGAACGGGCGGCAAAGGCGTCCGGTCAGTAGCCCTTTTAGCCGGAGCCTAAGTCTGGTTTGCCATAAATAGCCTGCGGCGTGGTGTTTGGCCCACTTTTTGAACTATCTCTCAAAGCGTGGGCGGATTTGCACGCCCGTGTCACATACGAAGCCGCATCTGGGCCTTACGATCCCGTTGCACTGATCGCAGGCCTCGCCCCTTAACAGCGTCGAGGTCGGGTCAGTGCCGAGTGTTCGCACTCGTACCCGCCGCCATTCCCCCGCGGCAGGCACTTTCCCTGGGCCCTTCCCCCGCCTGGTATCACTCACTGGCCCTGCCCGGAGATGCTTGCCATGCGCCCTGCCCTTTATCATCGCGAATACTGCCTTCCGCGCTCGGGGATGTCTGATCATGGCTGACGCCAGCGATCACCAGCCCAATGTACGCGATGCGGCCGTTCTGCTGTTGTCGCTGGGCGAACAGGCTGCCGCCGACGTTCTGAAGCACCTTGGCCCCAAGGACGTCCAGCGTATCGGCGCTGCCATGTCCGCAGTGGGCCCGCTCACCGTGGCCCAGGTCTCCGACACGCTTTCGACCTTCTTAAATGAAGCGCAATTCAAGGCCTTCATCGGTGTGAACAATGAACGCTAGAAATCGGGCGCGGACCGAGGATCGAGCGTCGGTCCCGGCACCGGCAAGTGAGACGACTCCCGGGCCGGACCCGATCGTCCGAATTTCCACCCTGCTCGAAGCGCTACCCATCTGGGCCAGGCAAATCGAAACCTCGCGCGGGCACACCGAGGACGCCGTCGTGGCGCTCAGCGAGCGCTTCTCCGGCATTGTGCAGCGCTTGGACGCAGCGCTGGGCCGTGAGGAAAGCGTCGGTCGCCAGGATGTCTCCGCCCAAATGCGCGACAGCGAGCGCGATCTAAAACTCGTGATGGACGCATTGCGCGCCATCCAGAAGAGCCGCGACGAGTTGGCCAACGAGATACGCGGACTTGCCGCATATACCGAAGATGTCCGGAGCATGGCCAGCGAGGTCGAGTCCATCGCCTTCCAGACCAATGTGCTTGCCTTGAATGCGGCCATCGAGGCGGCACACGCCGGCGAGCGCGGCAAGGGATTCGCGGTCGTCGCCCATGAGGTGCGCGCCTTGTCCAATGCGGCGCGCGACACCGGCAAGCGCATCACCAAGAAAGCCACGCTCATCAGTGAGGCGCTGGGCAAGATCAGTGAAACCAACGAAATCGTTGCCCAACGCGACCAGCGTGAAGTGAAGAGCTCCGAGGCGAACATCGGTGCGGTGTTGGATAGATTTACGCAAAGCACTTCGCAATTCGCCGAAACCGCGCAGCGCTCGATGGAGCAGAGTCGGGCCATCAAGGACGAAGTTGCCGAGTCTCTGGTGCAGCTGCAGTTCCAGGATCGCGTCAGCCAGATCCTGGCCCAGGTGGTGTCCAGCATCGGCCGAATGACCGACTGGGCCCGCGGCGACGTCGCGCCGTCACACCCGGATGAGCGCGGGCAGCTCGCCCAGATGATGGGTTCATATGCGACTGAGGAACAGCGCCGCAATCACCAGGGCCTGGCCGTCGACGCCGTCGCGCCACAAGCCGTTACCTTCTTCTAGCAGAGAGTCGCGAACCATGGGCAAGCGAATACTCATTGTGGATGACTCCTCCTCCATGCGGACCGTGGCCGGTATTGCGCTGCGCGGTGCAGGTTACGAGGTCCTCGAAGCCGGCAATGGCCAGGAGGGGCTTGCGAGGCTCGACGGGGAACGCATTCACCTCATCATCAGTGACGTAAACATGCCAGTCATGGACGGCATTGAGTTTCTGAAGGAGGTAAAGCGTCACCCCAATTACCGCTTCACACCGGTGATCATGCTGACCACCGAGGCCGGAGAAGACAAGAAGGCGGCGGGACGCGCGGCGGGTGCCAAGGCATGGATTGTAAAACCCTTCCAGCCCGGCGTCATGCTCGATGCGGTTTCGAAGCTGGTGATGGCCTGAGGCACTGGGGAATACATTTATGACTACTGCAAGTGTCGAGTGCGTCCCGGGCGGCATTCGGGTTTCCGGAGAAATGACGGTCTACACGGCCAGTCAGATCAAGCAGTCCTTGGTGGACGCAATCACCGGGAGTCCGGCCATCGTCCAGCTGGACCTCGCGGGGGTGTCCGAATTCGATACCGCTGGTGTGCAGCTGCTGCTGCTGGCTCACCGTGAGGCGCTTGTCAGTGGCCGGAATCTCAAGCTTAGTGCGGAAAGCCGCATTGTCCGCGAAGTGCTCGCGTTGTGCGGCGCGCGCGGGCTGCTGACGGGCACTCCAGATATGGAGGACCGTCCATGAACGTGGATGAGGTACTGCCGACCTTCATCGCCGAGGGCGAAGAAGTGTTGCGGGATCTGGAATCGGGCCTGCTCGCCTGCTCCCAGGGTCAGACCGACGCGGAGACGATCAACCTGATCTTCCGTGCCGTGCACACCCTGAAGGGATCCGCCGGACTTTTTGGACTCGACGGCATTGTGGCCTTCGTTCACGGCGCGGAGACGACCCTGGATCTGGTGCGTCAGGGCCATATTCCCATGGACCCGATCCTAGTCAGTGTGCTGCTGCGTTGTAAGGACCATATCGCCTTCCTGCTCGAATCCATCAGCGCCGGGCCAGGCGGTCCCGCCTATGATTCAACCCATACCGGTGGCGCCGAATTGTCGGCCGCACTGCGCGAGCTGGCCGGTGACGACGGGCTGAAGCCCTCGACGGCCGCTGCGTCTACCACAAGTTCTGCTGTCCCCGTGGCACCGTCCACGGGGGCAGCCCCCCCATATGTCGGTCGCACCGAGCCGGATCAGTGGCACATCAGTGTGCGTTTTGGTCCTGAGGTGCTTACCGCCGGAATGGACCCGATTTCATTTCTGCGTTATCTCAGCACCTTCGGCCAGTTGCAGGGTGTGACACTGGTCACCGCCGCGCTGCCGGCCGCGGCATCCATGAATCCGGAGCATTGCTACTTGGGGTTCGAGCTTGGCTTTCGCACCGCCGCGGACGGCGGGAAGATCGAGTCCGCCTTTGAGTTCGTCAAAGACGACTGCACGCTCAAGCTGCTGCCGCCGGGCTCCTCATACGGGGATTACCACAAACTGCTGCGCGAGGCGGGTGTCGAGGTCGCCGGCATACGCGAGATTCTTACCACCTGTGCCGGCCTATCGGACCCCGATCTCGAGCAGCTGCTGCAGCCGCAAGTATCCGCTCCGGGGCAGGTGGCATCCCCCGCCCTCCTCTCCGGTGTCCCCGCCAGAACACCGGACGGCACGGCCAGCGGGAAATCCGCCGGCTCGGCAATGGATAGTCGCACGATCCGCGTGGCGGCCCAAAAGCTCGACAGACTGATCACACACATAGGCGAGCTGATCACCGCGGCCGCCGCCGCAAACCTGACTGCCCGTCGCTCCGGCAATGCTGAGCTGCAGGAGTCCACCTCGAGAGTCAGTGCCCTCATCGAACAAGTGCGCGAAGGCGCACTCGAGCTGCGCATGGTGAAGATCGGCGGTACGTTCAGCCGCTTCCAGCGTGTGGTCCACGACGTGTCGGCGGAACTGGGCAAAAAGATACAACTGGTGGTCAGCGGCGAGGACGCGGAACTGGACAAAACTGTGGTCGAACAGATCGCCGATCCCCTCACCCACCTCGTGCGCAACGCGATCGATCATGGCATTGAATCGGCGGACTTGCGGGCCGAGCGCGGCAAGCCGCTCTGCGGCACAATCAAGCTCAACGCCTTCCATGACTCGGGCAGCATCGTCATCGAGGTCAGCGATGATGGCGGCGGTCTGAAACGCGACCGGATACTGGCCAAGGCACAGGAGCGCGGCCTGATCGAATCCGGACGGTCGCTGACGGAAAGTGCAATCTTCGGATTGATCTTTGAGCCCGGCTTCTCAACCGCTGAGGCAGTTACCAATCTCTCGGGGCGGGGCGTCGGCATGGACGTAGTGAAGCGCAATATCACGGCGCTGCGCGGCACAGTGGGCATCCGCAGCACCGAAGGTGTCGGAACGACGATTGCGGTGCGCCTGCCGCTCACCCTGGCGATTATCAATGGCTTTCAGGTAGCCGTTGGCAATTCGATCTTCGTGCTTCCGCTCGAGAGCGTCGAAGAGTGCATCGAGTTCTCAACCGCCAGTGGACATCATTTTACCTGCTTACGCGGTGGAGTATTGCCGTACATCCATCTGCGCGAACTGTTTGCGACTTCGGGCGCCGCCACCCGTCGCCAGAGCATTGTAGTGATCAATTATTCCGGTCAACGTGCCGGTCTGGTGGTCGACGGCTTGCTCGGTGAATTCCAGACGGTGATCAAGCCGCTGGGCAAGCTGTTTCGCCAGGTCGAGTGCGTCAGCGGGTCCAGCATTTTGGGGACCGGTGATGTAGCCCTGATTCTCGACGTACCCGCCCTTGTCCAAGTCGCCATCGCCCGTTCCGGAGCTGCCTTCGGGCAGGACCCCCAAACGGCTGTGGCGTAAACCCAATTAATCTTCGGAGAGTTTTGTAATGTTCAGCAATTTGCGAGTAGCCACCCGTCTTTCGGCGGCTTTTGCCATCGTCCTGTTCCTGCTGCTCGCGGTGGTTGCGCTGGGAGTCAGCCGCTTGGCTCTCATCAACGAAGGACTGCGGACGGTCACTGAAGAGAACAACGTAGAAATGAATCATGCCACTGCCATGCGCGGCGAAGTATTTCAGCAGTCCGTTTCGATCCGCAACCTCTTGCTGGTGACGGATCCGGCGAAGCTGAAAACCGAAATCGACGGCCTGCATGCGTCGTTCCAGAACTTCGACACGGCATTCTCCGATCTGAATAAGATGTTCTCCTCCATCGCGAGCACAACGCAGACGGAGAAGGATCTGCTGGCGCAGATAAGGACTCAGGTGGCCGTGGGGCGGCAGTCGCTGGAACAAACGGCGGCCATGGCAATGGGCGGCAAGCAGAAAGCGGCGTATGGCTTCTACCTGAGCGCCGGTTCGGCGGAAAATGCGGCCGCGCGCACCACGATCCAGAAGCTCGCTGACTTCGAGCAGAAGCTCAGTGACGATGAAGTCGCCAAGGATCGCGCCGCGTATGCCAAAGCCCGTATGACCATGATGGGGCTGGGCGCGCTGGCGGCACTGATGGCGGTACTCTCGGCGGTCCTGGTGACCCGGAGCATCCTCAAGCAACTAGGAGGGGAGCCGGCCTACGCCGCGGAACTCGTGCAGGCGGTCGCCGGCGGCAATCTCGAGGTGACCGTGCAGACCAAGCGCGGCGATTCCAGCAGCATGCTGTTTGCCGTGTGCACCATGGTCGAGCGCCTGAAGCAGGTGATCGCCGGCCAGGCGGCACTCGTGGCGGCTGCAAACAAGGGTGACTTTACCGTCCAGGTGGACCTGAATGGTCTGGCTGGATTCCAGAAGGAGATGGGTGCAGGCCTGAACCAGCTGGTGACCACGACCGGTTCGAGCATCAATGACGTCGCGCGCATGATGAAGGCGCTCTCGGAAGGAGATCTTACCCAGACAATCGACAAGGACTACGAGGGCTCCTTCGGGGAAATGAAGGAATATGCAAACGACACGGTGCTGAAACTGTCGATGATCATCACCACGGTCACCGGCGCCGCCGGGGCCCTGGCAAGCGCCTCCGAACAGGTAAGCACGACGGCGCAGTCGCTGTCACAGGCGGCGAGCGAGCAGGCCTCCGGGGTGGAGGAGACCAGCGCCTCAATGGAGCAGATCACGGCCTCGATCGCACAGAACACGGACAACGCGAAGGTTACGGACGGTATGGCCGCGAAGGCCGCCGGCGAGGCGGCCGAGGGCGGCGCGGCCGTCAAGGAAACCGTTGGTGCGATGAAGCAGATCGCTCAGAAGATCGGCATAATTGACGATATCGCCTACCAGACCAATCTGCTGGCCCTGAATGCCGCAATCGAAGCGGCCCGGGCCGGCGAGCACGGCAAGGGCTTTGCCGTGGTGGCCGCTGAGGTGCGCAAGCTGGCCGAGCGCAGCCAGGTGGCGGCGCAGGAGATCAGCACCGTTGCGACCAGCAGTGTCGAGGCAGCGGTGCGTGCCGGGGCTCTTCTGGATCAGATCGTGCCGAGCATCAAGAAGACCTCGGACCTGGTGCAGGAAATCTCTGCAGCGTCCCAGGAGCAGTCGATCGGAGTCGGTCAGATCAATTCTGCCGTGACGCAGCTGAGCCAGACGACGCAGCAGAATGCGACCTCCTCGGAGGAACTGGCTTCAACGGCGGAAGAAATGAGCGGCCAGGCCGAACAGCTCCAACAGACCATGTCCTTCTTCAAGACCGGATCCGCAGCGAAGTCACCGAAGGCGTCGGGGATCGCGCGCGCGTCGGGCCCGGCTGCCAAGGCGGAACCGAAGGCCCGAGCGCGGGTTGTGGCCGGCAATCTGGCGCTGCAGTCCGTAGAGCCGGACGAGTCCCAGTTTGGCAAGTTCGAGTAGCCGCCGAAGGTGAATGCTATGACACAGTCAATTCAGACAGGCTCGTACGCGGCGAATGTTGTTGCGGATGGAGCGCAGATTCATCAGTACCTCACGTTCGTGCTTGGCGGCGAAGTGTTCGCAATCGGCATCCTGTTCATCAAGGAGATCATTGAGTACTCCAGTCTGACCGAAGTGCCCATGATGCCCGCCTCAGTGCGTGGAGTGATCAACCTGCGCGGCGCGGTGGTGCCGGTCACTGACCTTCAGGTCCGCTTCGGAAAGAAGTCCAGTGCGGTGACCAAGCGCACCTGCATCGTCATCGTCGAGGTGACGGGGCAAGGCGAGCGCCAGGATGTCGGGGTGGTGGTCGACTCGGTTGACTCGGTGCTCGACATACCGGCCTCGGAGATCGAGCCCCCTCCTACCTTCGGTGCCGGCATCCGCACGGACTTCATTCGCGGAATGGGCAAGGTCAACGGAAAGTTCGTCATCCTCCTGGACGTGAATCACGTCCTGGCCGTGGAGGATATGACAGCGCTTGCACAGGCCGCCGAGCCGGCTGAGCAAGCCGCGTGATACCCAGGACAGTGTCAGGGGCATGAAGCCCCACCGCCCTCATTTTCGGAGATAGTAGTCATGTTCAACCAAATGAAAGTAGCCACCCGTCTCTCGGTGGCCTTTACCATCGTTCTGCTGCTGCTGCTTGCGGTGGTTGGACTTGGCATCAGCCGCCTGGCCCTCATCAACGAAGGACTGCGGGCGATCACTGAGGAAAACAACGTTGAGATGGCACATGCGATGGGCATGCGCGGCGCAGCCTTCGAAACTTCCGTTTCGATCCGCAATCTGGTGTTGCTTACGGACGCTGAGAAGCTGAAGAAGGAGCAGGACTCGCTGAAGGATTCCTACCAGAAGTTCGAGACCGACGCGACAGCGCTCAGCCAGATGTTCGCGACCATCCCCGGTACGACCCAAACCGAGAAGGATCTGATGTCCCAGATCAGCTCGCAGTGGGTGATTGTCCGGAAGAATCTGGAAACGACCGCCGCCATTGCCGCCAGCGGCAAGCAGAAGGATGCCTACAAGTACTACATGGAGGTCGCCTCGGCGCCCGGCAAGGTGCTGCGCACCACCGTGCAGAACTTGGCCGAATTCGAGCAGAAGTTGAACGTCGAAGAGGTGACCAAGGATCGGGCTACCTATCAAAACGCCCGCTTGACGATGCTGGGGCTCGGCGCACTGGCGGCGCTGATGGCGGTGCTCTCGGCGGTTCTTGTGACTCGCAGCATCCTCAAGCAGCTGGGCGGCGAGCCGGCCTACGCCGCACAGGTCGTGCAGGCCGTGGCCGCCGGCGACCTGAATTTAACCGTGCAGACCAAGCACGGCGACACCAGCAGCATGTTGTATGCCGTGAGCAGCATGGTGGATCGCCTGAAGCGGGTGATCGCCGGCCAGGCGGCGCTCGTGGCGGCTGCAAACCGAGGTGACTTCAGCGTGCGGGTCGATCTTGACGGTCTGGCCGGATTCCAGAAGGAGATGGGTGCAGGCCTGAACCAGCTGGTGACCACCACCGGCTCGAGCATCGATGATGTCGCGCGCATGATGAAAGCGCTCTCGGAGGGCGATCTCACCCAGACAATCGACAAGGCCTACGAGGGTTCCTTCGGGCAGATGAAGGAATACGCAAACGACACGGTGCTGAAACTCTCGATGATCATCACCACGGTCACTGGGGCCGCCAACGCCCTCGCGAGCGCCTCAGAGCAGGTCAGCACGACGGCGCAGTCGTTGTCCCAGGCGGCCAGCGAGCAGGCTTCCGGGGTGGAAGAGACCAGCGCATCGATGGAGCAGATCACGGCTTCGATTGCCCAGAATACGGACAACGCGAAGGTGACGGACAGCATGGCTTCGAAGGCCGCCGGCGAGGCGGCCGACGGCGGCGAGGCTGTCAAGGAAACTGTCGCTGCAATGAAGCAGATCGCCCAGAAGATCGGCATCATCGACGACAT
>Ga0210400_10001291_pt1 | contig 25017 bp, 24 predicted proteins | sample IncBWH26MmetaG_FD_155456 | JGI IMG/M metagenome (GOLD analysis project Ga0210400, IMG submission 155456) | Forest soil microbial communities from Barre Woods Harvard Forest LTER site, Petersham, Massachusetts, United States - Inc-BW-H-26-M | ecosystem: Environmental > Terrestrial > Soil >...
TGCGCCAGAAATACCGCCCGCGCAGCAGCATGCGAACGTCCCCCAGTGCGGCAATAAGAGCTACAGACCCGAATATGAAATAGGGGGCGGGTGGATAGTCGTATTTCATCCCAGTCGGACTCGCCCAGGCTTGAAACCCAAGCGTCACTTCTACTGCGGCGACTGCAAGTACAAACAGCAGCGCTCCGCAATCGAAAATGCGGGTTCGCCCGTCGCTGTGCCGGGCCGTCAACCAGGCTGTCGACACCATATAGAATGTCAGGAAGCCTCCCAGAATGTTGCCCGGCTGGAACTTCAGAATGGCTAGGAACGCTCCACTCGCAGACAGTCCCAGCATCGATACGGCAAATACGTTTCCAGCGATCCCGTGCTGACGAGAGCCCTTGCGCAGAAAGACTGCAACAAACCCGGAGAGCATCCCTATCGTGCCAGTGCAAATGTGAAAGAGCAGAATCGGCGACATTCGCATTTCTCAGAACTCCTCTCGCGAGCGAACCGTTAACTCGAGGCTAAAATCCAGACGAAAAGTCATCACAACGCAAGGAACCCGACGGCTTCCGACGGTCACGACCCAGCCAGCTTTAACTTGCCCGGCGTAAGCACGATCAGGGATGCGCCGATGGCGACGAATACAGCTCCGGCGACCAATAGATCTTTGCGTTCGTTCGCCAGGTGGACTGCCATGACCGCCATAATTCCGCCGTGCGCAAAGCTCGACCAAGCGGCGAAAGCGATTACACTGCGATGCGCCGATGGGTCACGCGCCGCCAGCAGCAAGAAAATCCCGAGCGTGATGTAGAGGCTAAGCATCATTGGCAAAGCGTCCTCCTTATTCGCTTGCCAACCGTCCCGTACAGACGTCACCGCTGGATAAATGCCAGCCGAAAACGTCAATCCCACCAACACCAACACGATCTTTAATGCTCGTTGTCGAATCATTGTTTCCTCCTCTACAACCAATCTGTGCAAGGGCAAAGCGGAGGCATACGGTCCATCGGTAAAGCAACAGCGCAAATCAGGGAGCGTTGAGAGTCCGCAGCATGTGTGCGGCATTCCCGTTCTTTGGGTTCAGCCGGAGAGATTGTTGATAGTTGCCGATCGCCTCTGCTTTGTTGCCGTCGTCCATGTATGCCTCTCCGAGGCTGTCATAGACGTTGCTCGATTGTGGATAGGCTTCCACATTCAACTGGAAAATGCGGATAGCTTCCTTGAACTTTTTGGCGCGAAGCTGATCGTAGCCCAGAGCGTTGAGTTGGTCTTCGTCGAAGTTGTAAGTCGCGGGTTCGGCGGCTTTCAAGTCGTGGTATTGCTGAACGGCTTGGTCGATGCCGGCGGATGCGATCGTGGCAGAGAGCGTTTGGATAATGGATTTGCGAGGGTCGTAGGCGGCTTTGACCTCAGGCAGCCACGCGGCCATCGAGACCGCAAAAATTCCTGCGCCCAGACCGAGGGTGAGTACAAAAAGAACTGTGGCTGTCGTGATGCGGCTGGCTGCGCCACCTCGGTCCTGCGTTCGAAAGTAGATTTCAAGAACCGCGAGGGGCAATAGGTATTGGGCGAAAGAGATGAAAGTCAGGAACGGTCCGCTAAACGTGGCCGGATCGAAACCGAAGGGGCCATGATTTAGAAAGAACGAGAGAAATATTCCAGCGCGGATGAACAGCGAGGCGCTGACAACAAGATACAGGCGGAGGGCCCATCGGCGGTGAGTTGCGAAGTCCCTGGCCCGCGCATAGTGCAGGGCCATCACAGCGCTGAGCATGATCAGGACGGCCATGAGCATACTTCCCACGTGTTGAGAAAGGTCGCCAACGCTCCCGCGGATCACCGTCATATACACACCGGCAAGGCTGACAGCGAAGGCGCTCACGATGTATGCGCGCCCATTCCAGCGATGAAAGACGGGAAATCGGCTCCGGATTTGCGGAACAAGCTGAAGCATGCCCCCGAGGATTACGATGACGGCCGAGATCAGATGTGTTGCGATAGCGAAGTTGCCCATGGTGTCGCCAGGGACGTACCCATGAGTGAAGTGCTGACTCCACGCCGCCGCCGAATTCCCGCGCGCCGCCGCCATACCGTAGAAGGACGCCACAGTAAATGCGAAGATCAGTTGGCCGACAACGACTACCGCGAAGCAAAATCGGACTGCTGCCTTCAGTGCGGTCTCCGCAACCGAATTCAGCTCCAACCGGTTTGTCATGATCGCTGTGCTCATACCCGTTTCTCCTTACACCTTCGAATGAAAGGTCATGCCAATCAGATCGGTCCTTGATATCGCCGCAGCTTCACCGCGGCAGCCAGAAATACTGCAGCGATTGCCAGCCCTACCCACAGCCCCGGCGACGCGAGGAATGCCGCCGGAGTAATGCGTGTCATTGGATCGGTAGGGAAGGCATCGGTGGAGGCGACAACTGCCGAGGCGCCAATAAATCGTTCGCCCACCAGGGTGGCGAAATGCGAAGTATTGAAAGCAATCTTCTCGAGTCCGCCGATGGCCACGATCGGTAACGCGGCCCATAGAAGTGTGGCCCGACGCGCCCAACCGGAGACAAGCAGCAACCAGCAATACACCGGCGCTGGCCAGAGGGCATGAGCCGTCAGAACGTGATAAAGCATGAGCAAGGACATCTGCAAAATTGGTACATTGGCCCACAGCGTGGCCACACTGCCGCCAGTTGCCAGCATCACGACACTGCCCAGCAGCAGCATGAGAAACTGCATGACGACCGTGATGGCTGAAACGAGCACGGGAAGAATCAGCAGCGGGATGCTCGCCTTCACCAGAACGGTGGTCACATCGGAGACCGGCAGCGACTTCCAGAACAGAATGCTGCGATCACGCCGCTCGCCGTGCAGCGCGTCAGCGCAATAGAACACACTCATCAGGATGGCGGTGCCCATCATGAGAGCCGCCGAAATGTCGAATGGCCCGGAGACCTCGTCATGGTTGTGAGCGTGACCGAGCGCCAACAGCGCGCGGAGTTGGCCCGGCGAATGAATTGCGGCGATCAGATATCCGAACAGGAATACCGCGGCCACAGACAGGGGAGCGATGTAGAGGTACCGATTCTCCCAGAATTCGCGCCGTAGCGACCAATAGATGGGCTGGGTTGCGGCCATGACTGCGGGAGCGCTTCCGTTTGTCTCGAACTCTTGAGACACGGTGTTCGATGGAGTATTCATAAAGTCGCTCCTTGCGTTTGGCCGGACCGGCTTCCCATAACCGCAACGAATAAGTCCGAAATCGCCGGCGTGCGCGCCTCGCCAAGCGTGGAGAGTTGCTGGCGATCGATCGGATGGCGCTTCAAATCGAAGAGCAGAGTGTTGCGGCCGAGCGCCTGGCGCTCATGTATCGGCTGCAGCGCCCGTGCCGCGGCGATGTTCTCGGGATGCACGATCAACTCCACATAGCTCGACTCAAGATCGTCCATGCTGCAATCGAGTACGATGTGCCCGCGATCCACAAACATCAGGTCGGTGAGGACATGCTGGATGTCTTCCACCTGATGCGTGGTCACGACGATGGTTCGGCTGCGGTCGAAGTAGTCGTTCAGCAGCGAGTCATAGAACTGCTTGCGATAAAGGATGTCGAGGCCGAGCGTGGGCTCATCCAGAACCAGCAATCGCGCGTCGATGGCCATAACCAAAGCGAGGTGAAGCTGAGTCACCATGCCCTTCGACAATTCCCTCACCTTGGCCCTCTTAGAGATGGAAGTCTTTGCCAGAAAAGCCTCCGCCTTGGTGCGATCAAATCGGGGATGCACACCGGCGACATAATCGAGTGCGTGCGAAACCCGCATCCAGCGCGGTAACACGGCGACATCAGCGATGAAGCAGACGTCACGCATCAACCGGTCGCGCTCCATCCATGGATCGCGGCCCAGCACCTTCAGTTCTCCCTCATACGACGTGAGGCCGAGAATGGCATTGAGCGCTGTGCTCTTGCCTGCGCCATTGGGACCGATGATTCCCAGGATGCGGCCCTCTTCCAGGTGCAGGTTGAAGCTGTCGAGCGCAATGGTCGTGCCGAACGCTTTCCGGACGCTGCGTGCTTCGATCACGGTCATGATTCCTGCTGCTCCTTCTTCTGCGCGGATTGGGGTTGGGCAGAATCCGATTTCTGGCCGTTGGGCGCGTTCAGCAACTCCTCCGGCGTCAAGCCAAGGCGCTGAATGTTGGCATGAATTCTTGGCCACTCTTCCGTCAGAAATTTATGGCGCTCACCGTGCAATAGAAGATTGCGTGCGCCCTCATTGACAAACATGCCCCGCCCCCTCCGGCTCTCGACCAACTGCTCGTCGACCAGTTGCTGATAACCCTTAAGAACCGTCAGCGGGTTTACCCGATACTCGGCCGCGACGTTGCGTACCGAGGGCAGCGGATCACCTTCCTTCAGCACCCCGTCGAGTATCATCGCAACCACGCGGTCGCGAAGCTGGCGGTAGATCGGCTGCCCGTCGTTGAACTCGAGATCCATTGTTGTGTCCTAGGCTGTCCCGGCCAGTTCTCGGCCACTCCTACTCCCAGTGCCCTTAGGGTGAGGTCCTAAACAAATGGCTTAGGATCTGACACCCATGAACCATCATTACTTGCTGCGCTTCAGATCAAGAACACCTCCCATCGGCTTGCCTTCAGTCATCGCGAAATCCCACCTCTCAGTGTGATGGTCGGTATCGATAAGGTTGAAGACGGCGCTCTTCATATGTCCTCCCTGCGAAGGTTGCAGGTTGGTAGCGTCGACGAAATTGAAGATGATCGTCTTGCCATCGGGCGAAACCGTTCCGACCATGTGCGGCTGATTTCCCACGTCACAATAGTGGGTTAGGCGCAATTGATCGCCGTCGACGGTAATCATGGTGATGGGGTCTTCGGGGCCGCTGCTCTTCATCTCATGCATAAGCGTGTTCCCCATGGAAGTCACCCGAAGCGTGACGTGGACGGTCTCGCCTTCGAAAGTACCTTCCCAAGAGCCAGCTAGAGCCTTCAATTTCTCGAAGGACTTTTGTGCATCGGACTGCGCGACCGGAGTGTCGGACTCAGCTGCTGCTGCCAACGAAAGGGCCAATGCCAGGCAAATTGCGAAAATGTGTCTTAGTTTCATGATGTTGCGTCTCCTTTTGGATGGCGAAGTGTCGGGCGTCCAATGCCATCTAGTGATGTAGTGAACTACAACACTAGATATATGTCAAGAGGTTTTTTGAGTTTTCTTTTTCAGGGAGCCAAACGAAGGTTGCCACGCGCGGAGTCGAACACCATAACCGGTGCTGGTTCAGCACGATGGAAGGGAAAAACAGCTTGAGGATTTTATCGTGGGACGAGGACCACTGTGAGGTGAGGAGGGCGTAAGACGAATGCCCATCAATCTTCCAGATCTGCTCGAAAGACAGGCTGCGAAGGGTCGACGCTGCCGTCGATGACTTCAACAAGAAGATTTCTGTAGGCATTGGTTGCGTCTTCGAGAGAGCCGTAGCCGCGTTCGCGCTGCAGCGCCCCGCCATCCGCGTAGACGAGAGTGAAATAGCGGCCGGAAGAGTATTGAATTTCCAGCAGCTTGTCCGGCATGTCCGGGTCGCCCTGCTGGCCGAGCACGTCCATCAAGGCTACGGTCCACTTGCGACCCTTGGGATCGGTAACCGTTTCGCGCTCGACGTACTGCCAGTTGTCCAGGTTCCAGAGTGCCATGATTATTTAAGAGCGCGATTCCAACAATTGGCTCAGCGCTCTCCCCACTTGGCCGCCAGTGAAGGGTTTCGGGATCAGCAGCACTTTCTTCGCCTCACGCGAACTCAAACTGGCATCTGCCTCTTCCGGCGTGTCGCTGATGATCACGATCGGGAGTTCCTTGTGATCCGGATGATGACGCACAGCATCGAAAAGGGCCTCGCTCATCTCGTAGCTCGTGCAATCGAGTACCAGGGCTTCAGCCCGGTGCTCAACGATCAATTCATTGACGCTGGGTGTATATCCCGCTGCGAAGACCTCGAAGCCGAGGTCCCGCAGCGAGAAGATAAGCAGCTCAGCAATCTCCGGCGTGTCGTCGATCAGTAAAACGCGGCGCAAGTTATTTCTTGGCCGGGCCAGTGCCAGGCAGCCGCGCTTTCTTGCCCTGCGAGGGCTCGAGATCCATTACCCATATGCGGCCACCGGCGGTGTAGTAAGCGCGGTGATCGTTTTCGATCATCGCACCCCAGGCCTCCAGAGTCCGCATGGCGAAGGTGACGCCTTCAAAATTGTTGCGGGCGTGGCTGAGTACCTCGTTGGTGTGCCAGTTGTCGGTGAGAATCGCATCGCCGGGATGCACCCGCAGGACGGTATAGAAGCGGTCGTAGGCTGCCTCTGTCCGGACGTCGCGCGTCGCGCCGCGCTTCTTGCCCTCAGTAACAATATAACTTTCTTGTCCCTCGGGTTCGACTTCGGGTTCGCGTTGGGTCATTGCTGTGTCGGATTTTGTGTTCATACGGTCTCCGCGACGGCTTGGGCTTCCGATGCAGCCGCCATATTTGTGAGGTTTTTCGCGTCCGCTGCATGCAGAAGTGCTTCAGGCAACTGGACGCCCATCATGCCCCACTGTTGGTTGGCAAACTTTTGCAGGTTGGCGATGTGCTCGGCGTGGAGATGGCCGAAGCGTCCCTGCAACTTCAGATATTCGGAAACCGGACGCATGCTCGCCGGGCGGAAACTGTAGTCAAATTCTCGTTTCTCCGGATTCCACTCCCACATCGGATAAAGTCCGCATTCTACGACCAGGCGGCCGAGGTCGATCGACCGTGGCGTCTCATAGACGAAGCCTTTCTGGCAGGGCGTGTAGACCATCAGGTAAGCAGCGCCCTTGTGGTTTAGGCCCTTGCGAACCTTGTTCATCAGGTCGATGGGATAGCCGACGCTGGCGGTCGCAACGTAGCAGTGCGGATGTCCGGCAGCCATCATGCGCGCCAGATCTTTGGGATAAAGCTTCTTGCCTTCGGGCACTTCGGGACCCGGAGGCGAGAACGTAGTCATCCCTCCGTAAGGCGTACGCGAAGACGCCTGAATGCCGGTGTTGGCATATTGTTCATTGTCGTAGCAGATGATGAGGCAATCGTGATTCCGGTAGAGAGCGCCAGAAATCGACGCCAGGCCGATATCGGAGGCGCTGCCGTCGCCCGCTTCGCAAATGATATTCGGGAACTGGCCCTTCCATTTGCCTTTGCGGATCATCGCCTCATAAGCAGCCGCCACGCCCGCAGTGAAGCTGCCCGCGCTGCCAATCTGGGTATGAGCCCACGGCACGTTATAGGGCGTGCACAGATAGGAGCTGTTCGCCACATACATGCAGCCCGTCGGCCCGACAAGAATTGTGTTGTCGCCCGCCGCTTTGCTGGTCATGCGATATTGAATCGAAGGCCCGCATCCGGCGCAGGTTCGGTGCCCGGGCACGAACGGTTCGGATGACGGAAGCTCGGGGTTGTAGAAGCGCGCGCCCTGGTTGGGGCTGTTTAGAATCGGCAGCATCTGCCGCTGAACTTCGATGGTAGCCATTTCCATTCCTCCAGATATCAGAGCTTGGTACGAATTAAGCACTCGCCGAAGAAAAAACTATTCTTCGAATCCAACCCAGTGGGTGCGCTTTTCAATTTTGCCACGGCGCTGCGCATCCAGCATTTTCTCCGTCATCCAATAAAACTCCTTCAACACGATGGCCTCGCCGCCCATGCCGGCCATAAAGGAGACCATCAGCGGGCGTTTCGGACTTTCGTAGAGCGCCGCCGCGGCTTCGGCGTAGAGCGCTCCGCCGCTGCTCACGCTGCCGAGGGCCATGTTGGTTTCAATTACGCCCACCACTTTAAATCGGCTCAGCGATTCCTGCACCCGCTCGGTTGGATAAGGGCGGATGGTTCGCAGACGAACCATACCGACTTTCAATCCGCGCTCGCGCATGTGCTGAATGGCAAAACGCGCCGTCACCGCGTGCGCGCCTTGTAGAAAGAAAACGACCTCGGCGTCATCGGTCATGAACTCTTCGAGCCACGGATCGTACTTGCGGCCGAAGATCTTGGCGAACTGTTCATGCACTTCCTCGATTACGGCCATAGAGCCTTCCATGGCGCGCGCCCGTTCAAGCTGTAGGGGAGGGCCTTGCTCAGGCATGATCTGCGGCCCGTGCGATACGGGATGCCGCGGATCGAGCGGATAAGGATGTTTGTATGGCGGCAGGAATTCCTTCACCTGCCCCATGTCGGGCAACTCAACGTCGCCCGTGATGTGCGAGACGAAGAAACCATCCTGGCAAACCATTTGGGGCAGCAGAACGCGGGGATCTTCGCCAATACGGTAAGCGATCAGGTGATTGTCGAACGCTTCCTGCGCGTCGCAGGACCAGCCCATAATCCAACCCATATCGCGTGTGGAAAGCGCATCGGTGTGCTCGGAACCGAAGTCGCCGGGAGGATCAAGGGTGCGATCGGCGATCATCATCTGCACCGGCATGCGGCTGCCCGAAATCGGTGAGTAGAGTTCGTAAGCGAACTGCACGCCGACGCCCGAGCTGCCGGTGAAAACGCGCGCGCCGCTGGAAGATGCGCCGTGCGCGATGCTCAACTGCGAGTGCTCACTATCGGCCACAATGTATTCGGCGTCGAGTTCCCCGTTCGCCACCATCTGTGCGAGCGCCATCATGGTCGCGGTATAGGGGCGGATTGGATACGCCGCTATCACGTCGACGTCGGCGTATTTGGCGGCCTGCGCCGAGGCGACGCAGCCGTTAATACGGACCATTCTCTTTTTCTGTTCGATGACTGGCATAATTACTCCGCGAATTCAAAATTCGAAAATCTTAACTACAGAGGGCACTGGGGAACACAGGGTTCCTTGCGGCCTAGATATTCTTTGGAGCGCGTTCGCCCAGATTTCGCAATTGTTCCGCCTGGCGTCCGTGCAAGCCGGGCGAGATGGCGAATGCAGTATCCATGCGCACCACGCCGGTATCGAAATCCAGCTCGGGCACGCCTTCAAGACAGCCCGTCGGACATTCTTCGATGCAGACGCGGCATCCTTTACAGTAGTCGACCAGAATTTTGTACAGTCCGTTCGACCTTTCGGGACGCGCGATGCAAGGCTCCGGACAAACCAGATAACAGTTGTCGCAGGCGTTGCAGGTTCCGCAACTGAAGCAGCGATTGGCCTCTTCGACTGCCTGTTCTTCGGAGAATGCCTGGATCACTTCATCCTGCGTCTTCGTTCTCGTCTTCGTCGGCAACATTTCCTGCTGTACACGCGGAAAGTGCGGGAAGTAGGTCATGTTCATCCGGTTCAGATCGAAGATGACGTCGACGGGAATCGTCCGTGGCTGAAGAGTTTCGCCGCGTATCACTTTGTCCAGATTGAAGGCGACACGTTTGCCGTCGCCAACAGCGTTGACAACCATGAGCGGCTGTCCCGAACCGACCTGGGCGATATCGCCCGCGGCGAAGAAGTTCGTGTCGCCGAGGCGGCCAAACCTATCCATCTTGATGGTGCCGCGCTCGTTCTTGAATTCAGCGGGCAGCCAGCCAAGCGAGGCATGTTGACCGATCGCGATGATGACGTTGTCAACGGCGAAGCGCTCCGGCGGAGCATCGCGATCAACCGTGATCGGCGAAGCGTTAATCGCTCCCTGAAAGCGTGCCTTGTGCAGTTGCAGGGCTTCGACTTTGCCAGTGCCCAGAACGGCGGTCACGGCGCGTCCGTGCATAAGCTCAACGCCCTCTTCGAGCATGTCGTGCAGGTCTTCCGGCGAGGCCGGCATTTCCTTGGCATTGCTCTCGACCGTAATCATGGTCACTTCGGCAGCGCCTTGCCGCAGAGCTTCGCGAGCGCAGTCAATGGCGGTGTTGCCGCCGCCGATAACAGCGACACGCGCGCCCAGCTTTACTTTTGAAGCGCCCATGCCGATGTCCCGCAGGAAGGGAAGTCCGTAAAGCACTCCGGCTTTGTCTTCGCCTTCGGCGCGGACGCTGTTGGGTTCGGTAAGGCCGACTGCCAACACGCAAGCGTCGTAATTTTTCTTGAGATCGTCCCACGAAACATCTTTGCCGACCTCGACTCCGGTTTGAATTGAGATCCCGAGCTGCTCCAGTCGCTCGATTTCGCGATCGAGAATATTCTGGGGGAGAACCCAGTCGGGAATTCCGCCGCGATTCAATCCCCCAGCCTTCGGAGATTTCTCGAGGATTGTCACCTTGTAGCCCATGCGCGCCAGTTGATACGCGGCGCTGTGGCCAGCAGGCCCGGAGCCCACGACCGCAACTTTTTTGCCGTTCGGCTTGCCGGGTTTGACTACATCGTTAGTCAGCGCCTGGCCGAGGTCGCCGAGGAAACGCTCGACGGCTCGAATCGAAATCGCTTCATCGTATTTGCCACGATTGCAAGCCTGTTCGCACGGGTGATAGCAGACGCGGCCCGTGACGGACGGAAACGGCATGTCTTCCTTGATGAGCGCATAGGCGTCCAGGTATTTGCCGCGCTTCACCAGGTCAAGGTAGCCCTGAATTTTTTCGTTGGTGCCGCAGGCGTTGTTGCAGGGTGGCAGCTTATCGCGATACACCGGGCGAATCGAGCGCCAATTGCCGGTAGGGAAGAGGTCTTGACCCTTTTCCTGCGTGGGGGCCGGAGTGATACCGGCGAACGGAACAGTAAGCCATTCGGGTATGTGCGTGTTCTTGGTCGACATTGAGTAGTCCTCTCTACACGGCCACTGGATTCAGCGGCATAATATGCAATTCTTCCAGCGCGAGATTGAATGCGTGCTGGTTGGCGATCATCGGTTGAATGGTTTTCATTTTGACGATGCCCGTGGTCTTGATTACTGCCGCGATGAGCGGAGCGGCGATATCGGGTGCGATTGATTTGTTTCGTTCGGCAGCGCCTTCCGTGGAAAGCCGGTCCAGCCCGAGTTCTCCAAGCCGGTAGTACAGCCATTTGTGGTCGGCAATTTTGGCGGCATCTACGCAGACAAGTTGCGCGAGACGTTCGGCGCCGGGTACGAAGCGAATCATGTAGTCCGGCGTGTAATGCGTGTTGATGACGAGCGTACCGCCGGGAGGCATGCCACGCATGTAGTCCCAACCTTTGACCATCGTGCCTTCGACCAGCACAACAATGTTGGGATGTTCATTTTCGTACGTGAGTTCGTTCTCGAGCACGGTGTCGCTCACGCGGCAATATTTGCGCGTGGGGCAATTCGTGCGGTCGGGATTGTCGACGTAATTCTCCATCGCCTGGGCGTACTTGCCCTCAATGCGGGCGGAAGAGGAGATGGAGTTCACGATATCGCGGCCTTCTTTATCCATGATGATGCCGCGCGTCCAAACAGTGAGTTCTGTGTAACTCATGATTCACCCTCGTGATTGCTGTTGCGGTTGTAATTGGCCGGCGCGTCCGAGGAGAAATCCCCGCCGCTGGTGAGCATACTTATGGCTTTCAGTTGCCTGGGACTGCCACGATCAGATTCGAGTACTGCAAGAAAATCGTTACGCAAGACAAGTAACGGGGCACCACGAGTGCCGTCGTGCAATTCAGAAATCGCTGTAAGCGTGGCCTTCTTGCAAAGGCTCTCGATATCGGCGCCGGTAAAGCCCTGCGTGCGCGCAGCGAAATCCTCGAAATTAACGTCAGCCGCGATGGGTACCCGGCGGCAACAAAGGCGCATGATCTCGGCGCGATCGGCTGCGTCCGGCCGCGCGAAGGGCAGAATATAGTCAAAACGCCCGCTGCGCAACAGCGCGGGCTCGATCCGTTCGGGACGATTTGTTGCGCCCATCAGAATCACGCCCTTTATGTCGCGAAGGTTATCGATCTCACGAAGAAGTTGGCTGAGAATTCGTTGATAAATATCGGTGCCGAAGTGATCCGCACCGAACTTGGGCGCGATGGCGTCAATCGTGTCGAAAAATAAAATGCACGGCGCCGCCCGGCGCGCCTTCTTGAAGACTTCGCGCAGCGCGCGCTCGGATTCTCCCAGCCATTTCGAATACAGTTGCGGACCATCGATCGCGATCAGTGGAATTTGCTTTTCGCCCGCAAGCGCCCGAGCCATGGCAGTCTTGCCGGTGCCGGATGGTCCCGCAAGCAGGATGCCCCGCGGCGGCGTTAATCCCACTTGCTCATAAATCTCGTCGTGAACGTGCGAATGCTCGACCACCGTATCGAGGATTCGCTTGATTTCGCTGAGTCCGGCAAGCGACGAAAAAGTATCTCTGCTCTTTTCGAGGAAGAATTCCCGCGTGGCGCTGGGCTCCACTTCTTTCAGGCCCGCGATAAAATCCTCACGAGTCACTCGCAGCGTGTCGAGTTGAGTCGAGGCGGCTCCGTCGCATTCCATGGGGAAGGTGGCCAAAAATCCACGCAAAGCGTTCATGCCGACTTCCTGGCACAATGCTTCGAGATCGGCTCCCACGAAGCCGTGCGAGTGCTCGGCGATCTCTCGCAAATCGACATCCGGCGCGAGCGGCATGGCGCGCGTGTGGATTCTGAGAATCTGTAGCCGCGCCTGTTGGTTCGGAACTCCAATTTCGATTTCGCGATCGAAACGGCCGGGACGTCTGAGGGCTGGATCAAGAACCTCGGGAATATTTGTAGCGCCGATGACGATGACTTGACCGCGTGCGACAAAACCATCCATCAAACTCAGAAGTTGGGCTACAACACGCTTTTCCACTTCGCCGGTTACTTCGGCGCGTTTGGGAGCCACGGCATCGATCTCGTCGATGAACAGAATCGCAGGAGCATGGCGTGCGGCTTCTTCGAATACCTCGCGAAGCTTGGCCTCGCTCTCGCCGTAAAACTTCCGCATGATCTCGGGACCATTGAGGTGAATGAAATGTACGCGGCTTTCGGCGGCCACGGCGCGAGCCAACAGAGTCTTCCCAGTACCCGGAGGACCGTACAACAGCACGCCCTTGGGCGCGAGAATGCCAAGTCGCTCGAAGACGCGGGAGTATTTCAGCGGAAGCTCGACAATTTCACGCACGCGCTCGACTTCGCGCTCAAGGCCGCCGATATCTTCATAGGAGACCGAAGGAGCGCGCGCAGCCGTTTGATCGCCTTCCACCACTCGAATATCCGTGCGCTTGCCGATTACGACGGCGCCGGAAGGAATGGTCCGGACAACCTGGAAATTCACCGCTTTGGCGAAGGTTGGCACGCGCACAACCCCGCCCGCCATCACCGGAACGCCAACCAGATCTTCCAGCATGCGCTCGGGAGCGATGGTCGCCGGCGCCGCGCCAATCCATAAGGGCGTGAACCGTACTGCCACTGCATCCTGCCGCTCAATGACCGATGCGGTAACTTGCTCCTGCAATCCAGCGCCGCAGTTGCTGCGGCAGGTGCCATCGATCTGGATCATCCCCTCGTGTCCATCGTCGGAAAGTTCGGCGCGTCCAACGGCAACTGTTGCTCCGGTAATTTTCAACACGTCGCCGGAGTGGGCGCCGATGCGCGTCATGTCGGAGGGAGCAAGACGCGCGATGCCATGGCCGACATCCTCGACGCGTGCTTCTGCAACGCGCAGGGTGAGGGTCGTCGTCGCGGACGAGGAGACTTCTGTCATAGCATCCCTTGCAAGCGAACCGTTAGATCAATGCGATCACATGGCTCATAATCGCCAATCGCTGGAGTCACAAAAACAGCTACCTCTCAAAACTTGTTCAACACAATCTCTTCGACATCTTCCAAATGCCTTCGCATAGCGGACTTCGCGGCCTCTGCATCGTGGCGCTTGATGGCCGCCAAAATGCGGCGGTGCCCCGCGAGCGATTTTTGCGGACGCGCTTCCAACTGAAGCGAACGAGACCGCGTGTCACGCAGCAGGTCCATGAGAACATCGAGCACTTTTAGCACAACGCTGTTATCGGAGGCGAGGGCCACACTGTAATGAAACTCCTGGTCTTCATCTACGGCGGCGTCGCCCAGCTTCTGCTTTTCCTCTTGCCGCCGCAGAATCTCTTCCATCTCGAGAATCTCTTCCGGAGAAACGTGGACGGCAGCGCGCGCTGCCAGCGACGGTTCGAGCATCTTGCGAAAATCCAAAAGCTCGGTGACCAACTCTTTGCGCCTCTTCAGGGCATTGGCGAAGGGATTCACTAACGACTCTGTTGAGACGGCACGAACGATTGTGCCAGTGCCTTGCCTCGGTTCTACCAAACCCATCAGTTCGAGGCTTCGAATCGCATCCCGAATCGACCCGCGGCTTACCCGCAGCAGTTCCGCCAGTTCACGCTCGGAAGGCAGCTTGTCGCCGGGGCGAAGTTTTTTTAGAATCAGGCGCTCGATTTGCTTGGCGACTTCTTCATAAACGCGATTGCGCCGGACAGCTTCGAATTCGGGCTTGATTGCAGTCGCCATAGGCGGTGGTCCGATAAGTGGACCATTGAGCGATGTAAGTGTACTACGGTTGTCAAGTTGGATTCAAATTAGGATTGGCAAGTTTTCTTTGCCGGCCCTGCTTGCGCCGCAACATCACTTACCACGTCTACCCCTAGTCTCCTCCCCATGCCACGAGAACGTCCGGCCGAGGTTATATGATGGAGTCATCGCTGTGCGCGAACTACACACAGTTGTAAAAAATAAGGATAAAGCTCTGGTTCAAATTGTCGACGCTGCCTTTGCCGATGCGGCGCGACGAAGCGGCGAGTGGCTACTCTGTCGTCCCGGATGCACGCAGTGCTGCATCGGAGTATTCCCCATCAATCAACTCGACGCTATTCGCTTGCGCAGAGGCTTGGCTGAGCTTGAGAAGAGTGCGCCAGATCGGGCCGGACTTGTGCGAGAGCGAGCGCGGAAAACGCTGCTTCGCCTCTCGGAGGATTTTCCGGGAGACCCGCAAACCGGAGCTCTGGACGAGAACGACAAGAGGTTCGCAAAATTCGGAAACGACGAGCCTTGCCCTGCCCTGAATCCGCAGACCGGAACCTGCGAGCTTTACGAATTCCGCCCGATGACCTGTCGCGTTTTTGGCCCGCCGGTTCGCTCCGAAAATGGCTTGGGAGTTTGCGAACTCTGCTTCAAGGGCGCTTCCGATGAGGTGATTGCGGCTTGCGAGATCAAGCCAGACCCGGAGGACCTGGAATCGGAATTACTGGAAGAAATCGAACGCAGCTCGGGGGTTCGTGGCAATACGATCATTGCGTTTTGCCTGGGATCCTGAAAGTCGATCCTGAAGTCGCATCTGATATCGAAGGCTAAGTTTTCTTTTTCTCCAACTCGGCCCAGCGCGCATACAGCGCATCCACTTCTTGCTGAGCGCTTTCCATCTCCGTATGGGCGGTCATAAGGCGGGGACCGTCGCTCACGATCTTTGGATCTTCAAGCTGTTCGCGCTTGGATTGCAACCGTTGTTCGGCCTCCGCGACTCGATGTTCAATCGTGTCGTATTCACGCGCCTCAAGGTAAGAGAGCTTCTTTCTGCCGGAGGCGTCCTTCCTTACGGCCGCTTCAGTCCCTCGATCCGCGGCGGGCTCGGCATCCTTTGTTTCTCGCCCGCGTTCCTGCAGCCAAGACTCCCACTGCGAATAATCGGCAAACATTCCTGAATCGCCTTGTCCATCAAGCCCAAGAACAATAGTCGAAACGCGGTCCAACATATAACGGTCATGCGTAACCAACACCAGCGATCCGCGAAATTCGAGCAGGCTCTCCTCCAGTATGTCCAGCGTCGGGATGTCGAGATCGTTGGTTGGCTCATCCAGCAGCAGGATATCCGCTGGCTGCAGCATAAGCTGAGCAATCAGTACGCGCGCCCGCTCGCCGCCGGAAAGCCTTCCGACGGGCTGATTCAATTGCTCCCCCGTGAATAAAAACTTGGCCGCCCACGATGCCACATGAATCATGCGATCCTGGTAAACGACGGAATCCCCTTCTGGCGCGAGAGCGCGGCGCAGAGTGATGTCCGGATCCAGCTGGCGGCTCTGGTCGAAATACACCATGCGCAACCAATCCGCGCGGCGAAGCTCTCCCTTCGTTGGCCGGGATTCGCCAAGCATCAGTCGCAGCAAGCTCGTTTTTCCGCTGCCGTTCGGCCCGACGAGTCCTATCCTCATTCCCGCTGTGATCACGAAATCGAGACTGCTGAATAGCTCGCGGCCTCCGATCTCGAACGACACATCTGTCAATTCGAGGAGTCGTTTGGTCTTCCGGTCGGTCGCAGAGAAATCAATCTGAGCGGTTCCGCTTCGCCTTCTTGCATTAAGGTTGGCGAGTTCCTCCATCAAATCCCCCGCTTTATCAATCCGCGCTTTCGACTTCCTGGTGCGCGCCTTCGCGCCGCGTCGCAGCCATTCAATTTCGCGGTGAACCAGATTCTCCAGCGCTTCCTGTCGCTTTGACTGCGAGTGCAGAAATTCTTCCTTTTTCTCCAGAAAACGGCTGTAGCTGCCCGAGATCCGCAGCAAGCCATCCGGATAGGTCCGGTTCAATTCCGCCATCTCGGTAGCGACGTTCTCCAGAAAATAACGATCGTGACTAACAACCACGCAGGCGAACGGCGAGCTGGCCAGCAACTCTTCCAGCCATTCGATCCCGGCCAGGTCTAAATGATTGGTAGGCTCATCGAGTAGCAGAATTTCCGGCCCTTGAACCAGCGCTTCGACAATCGCGAGTCGCTTCTGCCAGCCCCCGGATAATGAGGCAGCCTCAACCTTCAAATTCTGGAAGCCAGCTCGACCAAGATTCTCCGCGAATCGGGTGCCGCGCTCCGACTGCGCCACCGCCCCGCGTTCCATCGCCCGCTCGGCCACAGAACGCACCGTGTCGCCCGGTTTGAATGTCGAATCTTGTTCGACATAACTGAGGCGAATACGCTTCCGAAAAGCGATTTCCCCGCTATCAGGCCGCACATCGCCGGCCAGAATTCTAAGGAGCGTAGATTTTCCGGAGCCGTTCGGCCCGATCAATCCAATGCGATCCCGTTCCGACACCGTAAAAGAAACATTCTGAAAGAGTGGATTTGCCCCAAACGCCTTGGAGATTCCCTGTGCATTAATGATAGGCGGCAATGATTTCGATTCTCCCGATAACTCAATAAGAGGTTATCAGGAAAGGCATTTTGCAGAGTGAGACCGGTTGGGGAAGCGTTAGCGGAAGAAAGGTCGTCGAGTTGAGATGCCGGGCAACAAATAATAAATGAGGAGCTAAAGATGCGTTCCACGAGTGATTTTAACCTGGGCGTATCTGCCGCTCCATACAATGCTTCGTTGCATGACAACCAAAATCAACAAGCCAATGCATAGCAAGATACTGGTATCGGGTTCAGGCAATATCGCAGATGTCTGTTCCGGCTGGTCGTGACTCATTTCGGGTGTATGAGCGCCCTCCGACCTCATAACTAAGCGACTCGTCTCCCGACGAACCTTCCTCAGGGAACTGTTAAATTCCACGCTGTCCGCCACACTTGCCGGGGGACGATTCGCAGTCATCTCGCTCTGAATATTTTGCGGTTGGGAAAGCGGGATGGAGTTACCCGAGGTGATGCTATCCGCGTGGGCCGAAACCGCGGTGACCACGATGATTCCTGCGAGGGCAATGCACTTTGGAAGGGTGATTGTAGAAAGCTTCATAGCCTTGGAAGATTGCAACCGGCAGGGAGCCGCAACTCACGGACTTCGTTAACTCTAGTTTTATGCGTCCAGGCTTACTTCGCCATACATAAAAATCCCTATCGTGGGCGTTCCGATGATGTATTCGCTACCGTACGCCGAAAGGTACTGCAAGAACGAAACCTACTGCGAATCTTTGCGGCAACTGAAGCGCGCAAACCTGCGAATTTCCACTTTTAATGGCTACCCCTTGGCGTCAAAAGCCATCCAACCCTCGATCCGCTGAAGAAGGCGAAGGAGATCTCGTGAAAAAGACAGTGTCGGCTGTAACCCAAGTAATAGGCGCTGCTGCGCTGCTTTTCTTCGGATACACCGTTCTGGCTTCTCTTCCAGATCTGCGGCGCTATATCAAGATCAGTACGATGTAAGGCACTTCAGCTTCGCTCACGAATGACAGTCGCAGGATTCGAGTTGGGACAAGCATTTGCCTGGCCCGCGGATTACAATATGCGCTATTGCAAGCCTGCCATCAATTTGATCAGGCCCAAATCATGCGGGGAAAGAGAGAAACATATGCGTATGATTTCCATTCGTTCGCTCGCAGTCACTCTTGTAGTTCTGGCCGCGTCCGCGGCGTCATTTGGCCAATTTCGAGTCGCAATTACCTTTGGTCCGCCGGCCCTGCCGGTGTATGAGCAGCCGCTGTGCCCCGGCGATGGGTATATGTGGACTCCGGGGTACTGGTATTGGGATGACGATGCAGAGGACTACTACTGGGTGCCCGGAACGTGGGTTCTTGCGCCGGAGCCTGGTTTCCTTTGGACCCCTGGCTATTGGGGGTGGGGCGGTGGAGCATTCTTGTTCCACGAGGGTTACTGGGGTCCGCACGTCGGCTTTTACGGCGGGATCTCCTACGGATTCGGTTATTGGGGTGGCGGATACGATGGTGGGCGTTGGGACGGTGGGCACTTCTTCTACAACCGCACTGTGAACAATGTGAACATTACCAATATTCACAACGTCTACAACACGACCGTCGTTCACGAGACCGTAGTCAACCGCGTAAGCTATAACGGCGGAAATGGTGGGATCGAGGCTCGGGCCACGGCGGAACAAGAGACTGCCGCTCGCGAGAGACACATTGCGCCGGTATCCACTCAAACTCAACACATGCAGACTGCCCGTAGTAACCCGGAGCTCAGGGCTTCCGTGAACAAGGGTAGGCCTCCGATTGCTGCAACCGCGCGGCCCGGCGAGTTCAAGAGCGGCGCAACTCCCGCCCGGGAAGCCGGAGCGCCGTACCATCCTCCCGCCAATCGGCCAGCGCGAGGAAACGAAGCGCCTCGTCCAGAAAACAATGCTTCCCGTCCGGAAAACAATGCTTCTCGCCCGGAAGGTAATCCTTCCCGGCCAAACAACCCGGTGCACGTCAAGGATCTTCCGGCCAGAGAGAAGCCAACTGCGCCCAACACAGGGAACGCTAGGTTAGATCAGAAGTATCAACAGCAGCAGGAGAAGTTGGCCGCCCGGCAGGATCAGGAGCGCCAGAAACTTCAACAAAAGCAGGAACAGGATCACCAGCGGGCCACGCAACAGAAGAACGCCGAAGCGCGAACACAGCAGTTGGAGCAAAAACACCAGCAACAAACACAGCAGTTGCAGCAAAGGCACGAAGCTCAACAGCAGCATTTGCAGCAACGGCAGCAGCCTCCTGCTCGACCGAAAGGAAAGTAGGCAACAGACACGAGAAAGTAGAACGAAAACTCGAGTGGCGACGTTGGGCGCTTGAAAGCCGGAATAGACGGCATACCGTTTATAATTCCTGACTCATGGATCTGGGCCTGAAACATCGAGTAGCCCTAGTCGCCGCTTCGAGTCAAGGAATTGGCCGCGCCACGGCGGAAGCTTTCGCCGCAGCCGCAGAGGGCTGCCGCGTTGCAATGTGTGCGCGAACCTCGCAAACACTGAAGGTCGCGGCCAATGCGATTCGAGAACGATACAACGTAGAAGTGCTTGACGCGTCCTTCGATGTGAGCGATGCGGATGCCGTCAGCCATTTCGTGGCTTCAGTCGCTAAACAGTTCGGCAGCGTCGATATTTGCGTGACCAATGCCGGCGGCCCGCCCGCCAAGGGATTTCTGGCCGTCAGTCTCGATGAATGGCGTCGCGCGCTCGAACTGAATTTCCTCAGCACCGTTTATTTTGCGCGCGAAGTGATTCCCCACATGCAACGCAAGCAGTGGGGCCGCATCATTACCCTCACTTCGATCACGACCAAACAACCCGTCATTGACCTCGTACTCTCGAATGCCGTACGAGCTGCGGTGGTTGGCCTGGTGAAGAGCCTCGCCAACGAATTTGGCAAAGACGGAATCCTCGTCAACAACGTCGGACCCGGTTTCACCGCGACGGATCGGCTGAAGGAGCTCGCGGCAGTCCGGGCTTCCACGTCAGGAAGAAAAGAGCAGGATATTTTTGACGGCTGGGCCGCCGATGCGCCGCTCAAGCGGCTCGGCGAACCACGCGAAGTTGCAGAGACCATCCTCTGGCTCGCGTCCGAGCGCGCCTCGTATATCACTGGCCAGACGGTGCTGGTCGATGGCGGCGTGTATAAAGGATTGTAGGCTTCGGAGAAGGCATGCGATCGATAGCATCACGAATGTCCGTAATGAGCGGCGAAGGCGCACTCTCGGTGTTCGCTCGCGCCAGGGAGATGGAGGGCCAGGGTCGGTCCATTATTCATCTGGAACTCGGTGAGCCTGATTTTCACACCAGCTCTTCGGTGATCGAGTCCGCTACGAGAGCGCTGGCTGAAGGCAAAGATCGCTATTGCGCGGTCGCCGGAGTTCCCGGTCTGCGCGAGGAAATTGCCTCGTACCTGCGGCACACGCGCGACATCGACGTCTCTCCCACCAACGTAGTGATCGCGCCAGGCTGCAAGACTGCTTTATTTTTTGCCATGATGGCGCTGCTTGAACCGGGCGATGAAGTTCTTTATCCCGATCCCGGATTTCCCGGCTATCCCTCGATCACGCTCGGCCTCGGCGCAGTTCCCATGCCTTTCGAATTGTCATCGGGTAATCACTTCCAACCGGACATCGCCGAAATTTCAGCGAAGATTACACGCCGTACTCGAATGATCATCACCAACTCGCCCGGCAATCCCACGGGCACCGTCTATACCGATGCCGTTCAGCGCGGTATGGCGGAATTGGCGATCGAGCACGACCTGTGGGTTCTCTCGGACGAAATCTATGCCCGCATCATTTACAACGATGAATACATTTCGATGCTGCGCTATCCCGGGATGCACGAGCGCACGCTGATCATTGACGGCTTTTCGAAGAGCTTCGCCATGACGGGTTGGCGGCTCGGCTACACGGTCGCCCCACCCGAAGTTGTGCCGGCGCTGTCCATGCTGGCAATTAACAGCTACACTTGCGTCGCCGAATTCAGCCAGTACGCCGCGATTGATGCGCTACGGGATCGCGAGGGTAATACTCCGAGAATGGTCGCCGAATTCGCGCGACGCCGCGAGCAATTCGTCCGCGACCTCAATGAAGTTCCCGGTTTTCGCTGTGAAGCTCCTGAAGGCGCTTTTTACACGTGGGTCGATATTCGCGGCACCGGCGCGAGCGCCGAAGAGATCTGTCACATTCTGCTCGAGGACGGCGGTGTTGCCGCTATCCCCGGAGCCGCATTTGGCCCATCGGGTAAGGATTTCGTGCGTTTTTCGTTTGCTTCATCAGTCGCGAATTTGCGCGAAGCCTCCGATCGGATAATGAAAGTTTCAACCGCCTGGCAGGGAACTCTGGTGGGAAGATAAAAAGATTTCGCGGCAAGCAGCAAACGAATCAACGGCCATCATGAGCAAACGAACGATACTGAGACGGCTCTGTATTCTTTTGTGTGCTGCGTTCGGTCCGACTTCAATCGCCACTTCTCAAGCGCGCCCCTTCCCGGGACCCGATGTTCAGCAAATCTATAAACGTCTTCTTCCTCAAATCGAAAAAATTCCTGCTTTTGACCACCACGCTCACCCCGGTTTCTCGGATGATCCAGACGTCGACGCCATGGCCGCGCCTCCCGACGCCAGCGCAGCTCTCCGCACTCGCGACGATAATCCCGAACTCGTTGATGCAGCCAAGGCTTTGTTCGGATATCCCTATGCTGATTTCTCTCCGGAACACGCCAAGTGGCTGGCGGCGAAAAAGGCTGAACTGAAAAAACAAAATCCCGGCACAGCCTACTTCAACCTGATTCTCGATAAGCTCAACATCGAGAGCTCGGTCGCGAATCGTGCCATGATGCCGGACTATCTCGATCCGCAACGCTTTCCCTGGGTCTTTTTCGCAGACTCGTTTATGTGGCCGTTTAACAACGAGCGTGAGACGGCCCGAAATCCGGATGAGGGCGTATTTATTCCTCTCCAGGAGAAAATGCTGCATCGCTGGATGCAGCAGGAGAGCATCGAGAGGCTGCCAGCCAAGTTTGGGGACTATCTCGAGTTTATCGTCCGTGTCCTCGCGGACAACCGGAAAAAAGGCGCCGTCGCCATGAAGTTTGAGGTCGCGTACTTCCGGCCCACGACGTTCTCCGATCCCACCCGCGAACAGGCGGAGGAAATTTATCAACGCTACGTTTCGGGCGCCGTTCCAAGCGAGAAAGACTACCGGACGTTTCAGGACTTTATTTTCCGCTTTCTCGTGTCGCTTGGCGGCCGGGTGGCGTATCCGGTGCATATACATACTGCCGTCGGCATCGGAGATTACTTCAATCTTTCACAAAGCAACATCATGAATCTGGAAAGTGTGCTGCGCGATCCCCGTTACCGCAGCACTACATTTGTCATGATCCATGGTGGATATCCGCTAGAGCGCGAATCCATATGGCTCGCCGCCATGAAGAATGTCTACATGGATTCTTCCTTCGGCGAACTCGCGCAGTATCCCTCGGCGTTCAAAGACACGCTGAAAATGTGGCTGGAGACTTTCCCCGATAAAGTCACCTTCGGTACCGACTGTTTCCCGTACAATCAGATTCTGGGCGCGGAGGAGAGCTATTGGCTGGGAGTGCAATCCTCCCGGATGGCGCTGGCCGCGGCCTTGGCAGAGATGGTTTCGGAAAACGAGGTCACAGAAACCCGGGCGATAGAACTCGCACATGCTTATCTTCATGATACTGCTGTCAAGCTCTATCTGGGAAGAGTGCGATAGCCTGGTGCTGCGAATGAACAAGGGTCGATTCCGATGGCGACAAAAAAGAAGCCTCTGAAGGCGAAGAAGACATCCACGGGCCGAAACGGAAGCACGAAGTCCCATTCTCGCGCGCAACGCGCCGTCGCCAAACACGCGGCCAGCAGTGCGCCTTTGCAGTACATCCCGTGGCACACCATCCCGCTGGAAGATCTGAATCCCTTGTTGCAGCGACAGTTCGTGGTGGGGCAGGAAATCATGTTGGCGCGCGTGCTGCTGAAAAAAGGCTGTATTGTGCCGGAGCACAGCCACCACAATGAACAAGTCACATACATTCTCGATGGCGCTCTGAAATTCTGGATTGACGGCAAAGAAATCGTAGTTCATTCCGGCGAAGTGCTATGTATCCCTTCAAACATGCCGCATAAAGCTGAGGCACTCGAAGATACTGTCGACCTCGATGTCTTCAGTCCTCCTCGCGCCGATTGGATCAACCGGGCAGACCACTACCTGCGAGGCCAAAAGTAAGCGATCCATGTGCCCTGCTGCCACTTCTGACCGCGGCTCAGAGGATCGAAGCTCGGATCCATCGAATTCCGAATCCAAGGTAGCCCAACCCGGCTTTCATTTTCGTTGCATCGGGTGTGGATCGGCGGCGCAGACTGCTGCCCAGAACTTCCGCTGCTCACGATGCGATAACCTGCTCGAGATCACCGACTCATCATGGGCGCGGGATACGCTCGACGCAGAGCGTCTGAAATCGATTTGGCGGGAACGTCGCTTCTCAAATGCTCGGCTAGATCTTAGTGGGGTCTGGCGCTTTCGAGAACTCCTGCCTGCACCCGCATCCGAGCAGAATGTCGTCACGCTGCGCGAGGGGAATACTCCACTGTATGACCTTCCGCTAACGTCTCACGCCACCGGCGTGTCTTGCCTGTATGCCAAGCATCAGGGCATGAATCCCACCGGTTCATTCAAAGATACGGGCATGACGGTTGCCGCAACCTTTGCGCGGCAGGCCGGATACCGATGGGTTGCCTGTGCGTCCACCGGCAACACGTCGGCCTCGATGGCCGCCTATGCCGCGCGTGGCGGCATGCGCAGCCTGGTTCTGGTTCCGGATGGAAAAATTTCCTGGAGCAAACTCTCTCAGGCGCTCGACTACGGTGCGCTTACCTGCCAACTCCGCACCGATTTCGACGGCTGTCTGCGCCTGCTGCAGGAGTTGGTGAAGCGCGCTCCGGTTTATCAATTAAACTCGATCAACCCATTTCGACTCGAAGGCCAAAAGACTCTGGCGCTCGAGTTGCTTGAGCAACTCGACTGGAAGCCGCCGGACCACATTATCGTTCCTGGGGGAAACCTCGGAAATAGTTCAGCAATCGGCAAGGCGCTTCTGGAGATGAACGCCCTCGGCCTAATTTCGCATCTGCCAAAGCTGTCCGTAATTCAAGCCGAGGGTGCGAATGCGCTGGTACGCACTTTGCATGAGGCGCAAGGAAAGCATCTTGTTGGCGTGCAGGCCGAGACACGTGCCACAGCCATCCGGATCGGTAGCCCTGCTTCGTGGGAAAAAGCGGTAAAGGTTCTTCGAGCCACTGCCGGAGCCTGCGAGCAAGTCAGCGAAATCGAGATCGCGCAGGCCAAAGCGGAAATCGGCGCCGAGGGCATTGGCTGCGAGCCCGCCTCTGCCGTTACTCTTGCGGGTTTCAAGAAGTTATTGAAAACGGGTTTTGTGAAGAGCGATGAAACAGTCGTGCTGGTACTCACCGGCAATTTGTTGAAGGATCCCGACTTCACCATGGATTTCCATCGCGGCAATCTCTTCCGCGAAAGCGCGAACGAGGGTGAAGCCGCTCAGTTGAATCGGTTTCGCCATCCGCCTGTTGTCCTGGATGCTACGCTGAACGCCGTGATCCATGCCTTGGAGAAAGCAGAGAAGTCCAGTCCCTCCTCCGATGCGGAATAAGAAAAAGAGCCGTGGCTTGTCTACTCTGCGTCTCGCCCTGCCCGCCACTTCGGCAAATCTGGGCCCGGCTTTCGACGCTGCGGCTTTGGCGATGGATCTCTATATCACCATCGAGGCCCGTCCCGCGCTGAGTTTCTCAATCAAGGCGAGCGGCCGCGATGAAGAAATCTGCGGTGCCGCAGATCTCGACCAGCACCTGATCCTCACCACTTACAGCGAAACGCTCAATGCTCAGAGAAAAGAAATCGTTCCGCTCGCCCTGCGGATTAGGAATGATATTCCGATTGGAAAAGGCTGCGGC
>Ga0210400_10001292_pt1 | contig 25017 bp, 23 predicted proteins | sample IncBWH26MmetaG_FD_155456 | JGI IMG/M metagenome (GOLD analysis project Ga0210400, IMG submission 155456) | Forest soil microbial communities from Barre Woods Harvard Forest LTER site, Petersham, Massachusetts, United States - Inc-BW-H-26-M | ecosystem: Environmental > Terrestrial > Soil >...
TGCTGGTCCTGCGCAAGCTTCTCCGGGGCCTGGTAGATCGCCGTGCTCTCAGGGGTAGTCATGTCGCCCACTGCGGTCCGGCTCAGCTTCATCGCTGCTGCGGTATACCCCTGGATGAGCGCCGGTGAAATTCCAAGACCCGCGGCGACATTGTCGAAACCCGCGCTGGCATCGTCGGGAGGCAGCAGGCCGCTCACATCCGCCGGCATGCCGAACAGGTCACGGATGCAGTTGGCGTACTCGGTGCGATTCAGCCGGTGCAGTGCCGGTGCGGGCGCCGGCGCGCCGCCGCCGCCTTGTCCCGCCTGCGCATCCAGGCGCGCTTCCAGCAGCGAAGCGATCGCCTCGGCGTGTGCGCGTGACGGACGCTCTTTTCCAGGTGGAGGCATCATGCCTGCGCGCAGCTTGCGCGCCACCTTTTCCCACGACTCCGCATCAGCACCGACGTGCGCGGGATCCAAAGAGGTGAGGTCGAGACCGCCTGCCCAGTCCGTGGTGTTGTGGCAGTCAGCGCAATAGTGCTCGATCGTGCCCGGCACGTCCGTGTCGGCCCAGGCCCCCACGGGCAACAGCAGGCACCAGGCAATTCGCAACCACGGCTTGCGCGGCATCAGCGTACCTCCCTGCCTTGATCGCGAAGCAGCTGCGTGATGAGGGCGATGCTGCTGGGCTTGGGTTGGGCCGGATGCGTCGCGAGAAAAACTCCTTTGGCCCAGTCCAGCGCGGAGCGGTGTTCGTGGTCCTGCGCCGTAAGGTCGGCGCCGCGTGTGACCAGGAAGCGAATGATGTCGTCCGAGCCGCGATTCGCCGCACCGTGGAGTGCGGTGATGCCCATGGAGTTCGCCTGGTTTACGTCCATGCCGAGATCGGCACAGAGCTTTACCGCCTGCAGCAGCTGGTCCGGACCCTCGGTCCAGGTTTGCGCGAGCACCCAGTTGACGCCGGCCGCCGCCATCAGCGGCGAGGTGCCCTGAAAGGTATCGATGCGGGGGTTCGCGCCGTGTTCGAGCAACAGTTTCATCACGGTGACGTCACCGGCCAGCGCGGCCGTGAGGAAGGGCGTCTGCCCGGTGAAGTCGACCCACTCCAGCGAGCCGGTGATCTCCAGCAGGTGATGGCGAAATGGCGGAGTTTCCTTCGTGCGCGCATTCACGTCTGCGCCCGCTGCAAGGAGAGCGCGAATCAGCTCCAGTACCGGACCGCGATCGATTCCATTTATGAAAGTTGCATTGTGGACGTAGAGATTGCGCACGTTGACCGCTTCCCACAATGGGCTGCGCCCGTACCAGTCCTGCCCATTGACGTGGCTGCCGTGGTCCAGCAGGTAGTGCGCGATGGCCACGTTGTCATTGGAGACGGCCATCAGCAGCGGCCAGATGCCATTGGCCTCCTTCGCGTTGACGTCAGCACCAGCCGCGATCAGCCGCTTCGCAACCTCGACATGATCGTGGCGAGCCGCATAGAGCAATGGAGTCATGCCACCGGCCGCCGGTTCGCGCCGCCCGCGGTCGGCGGGCACGCCACCACGGATGATGCCTACGCCGTAGCCAAAACCAGGCACGGAATTAGGTTTGATGAAGGCGGGTGGCTCACCGACTATGGTTCCGACGTTGGGATTCGCGCCGCGCGCGAGCAGCGCTGACACTACGTCCGCGGCACCAGCACGTGCCGCGAACATCAGCGCGGTCTGACCGTAGTTCGGATCGCGGGCATCGACCTGGGCTCCGTGTTCAAGCAGCTGCTCCACCACCGCCAGCACGCCAATCTGTGCGGCCATCATCAGGTGGGTTTCTCCGCTCGGTTCGGCGTGGTTGGCATCGGCACCGGCCCTTAGCAGCAGGCCGACCATCTGCGAATTGCCGTTGGCGATGGCGAGGCTGAGCGGACTGACACCGCGCTCGGTCAGGCCGTTGGGATCGGCCCCTGCCTTCAGCAGCCGCTTCACCGCCTCGAGGTCATCCATGCGCACGCGCCAATGCAACGGCGGTGTGCCGAAGTAGCCGCGGGCGTTGGCGTCCGCGCCGCTCCTCAACAGCGCATACATGAGCGGCAGGTCGCCGTTCATCGCGGCGTCCGCAACGGCGCCTGTTTCCGCGCCGATCGCAACATGCGCAGCGGCTTGTGCCAGAATCAGTACTAGGACGGTCGACCACCCGCCGCGACGCAACTCGATTCTCCCCCAAAGCCCCCTGCATTGGCAGGCACGGACGCGACCATAATCGCAACCGGAGTTCCCTTCCCGCACCGGCCATTCTACCATGGCCCAAACGACCATCGAGAGGGACCTATGCGCAAGCCATGTTCTGCGTCAATTCCGGGCTCCCATGACGTACCGACCAACCGACGCGACCTGCTGCGAGCGGGGCTGGCCCTTACCACCAGCGCAATGCTCGGGTCGAGCCGCAAAGCTCGCGCGGCGGACGCCGCTGCCGCGGATGCCGGCCCAGCCGATGCGCGTCTGCTGCCGGGCTTCAAGGTGGATAAGGTCAAGACCAGCGGCGCATTGCTGCATACGGTCGTCGGCGGCAATGGTCCGCCGCTGCTGCTGCTGCACGGCGCGCCGCTGACACACCTGTCCTGGTATCGCGTGGCGCCGGAGTTGGCGCAAAAATACACCGTCGTGGCCCCGGACCTGCGTGGCTACGGCGACAGCAGCAAGCCGCAAGACGGCGACCAGCACATCAACTATTCCAAGCGAACCATGGCGCAGGACGCGGTGGAACTGATGCGCCATTTCGGTTTCGACCGCTTTGCCGTTGTCGGTCACGACCGCGGCGGTCGCGTCGCGCATCGTCTCGCGCTCGACCATCCGGATGCGGTCACGCGCATGTCCGTGCTCGACATCGTCCCCACGTATTACCTGTACACGCACTTGACCAAGGCTTTCGTCGATGCCTACTTTCACTGGTTCCTGTTCATCCGCCCTGCGCCTTTCCCGGAGAACATCATCAATGCGAATCTGGAGGGCTATGTCGGTGGCGGCGCGCCGCCCGAGTTGCGCGCGGAGTACCTGCGCGTGATGAAGGATCCGGCCGCCGTGCACGGAATGTGTGAGGACTATCGCGCTTCGGCCGGCATCGACATGCAGTTTGATGAAGCGGACCTGGCCAAGAAGATCTCCTGCCCGCTCCATGTGTTGTGGGCCAAGGATGGAGCCATGGGGCGAATGTATGACGTGCTGGGAATCTGGAAAGAGCGCGGTGCGCAAGTTACTGGTGCGGCGATGCCGGGCGGTCACGCCTTCCAGGAGACGCATCCTCAGGAGACGCTGGCGCAGTTGCTGCCGTTCCTGGCGGGTTGATCCGGCAAGCGGACCAGCAAAGCCCCATCCGGGTGCTGACAAGGCGCTTGCCTTAGGGTGCGTCTTCAATTGGCCCTTTCCCGAAGCATCAACTGGGCCGAAAATCGACCCTCAGGTCAAAGCCAAGCTGAACGCTTCGCTGCCGTCCGCTTGAATCGGCGAGAGGGTGGGCGGGGCGCCGACGGAATCGCTAAAATCGGCACCTCGCCGGTTAATGCCACGGGTATCCGCATGAAGCCTAAAAGCGCCCTCGCGATCGCAGCTGTCACGCTGGCTAGCGTTGCGGCTTATCTGGTGGCCGCGGCCGGACACGCAGATGAGACTTCCGCGCCGGTCTATCTGAGCAAAATGCCGGCGGGATACCGCGACTGGAAGCTGATCTCCGTGGCCCACGAAGCCGGCAGCCTCCACAGTTTCGCTGCCGTCTTGGGCAACGACATCGCAATCAAGGCGTACCGTGATGGGAAGCTCCCCTTTCCCGACGGCGCAATCATCGCGGCGCTGCACTACAGCCACGTCCCGTCCGAGGAGAACAACAAGGTATTTGGTCGCGAACAGTCGTTCGTTCCGGGCCCCAGCACGAACGTCCAGTTCGAGCTCAAGAACTCGAAACAATACGCGGCTACCGGCGGCTGGGGGTTCGGGCACTTCAACGCGGATGGCACTCCGGGCAATGAGGCGCTCCTGAAGACTTGCGCGCCTTGCCACGCAAAGGCGGCTCGTGATTTTGTCTTCACGCGCTACGCGCCTTAAAGGCCGTTACGCTTTCCCTTCATCCTCGGCGAGCAGGCGAAAGAACTGCTCGGATGGAACCGGGTAGCCGTACAACCAGCCCTGGCCCAGAATCGGCTGGTCGTAGCGGGCAAAGTATTCGGCCTGTTCGGCCGTCTCGATCCCTTCCGCCACAACCTGCAGATTCAGTGTTTTGGCGATGGCCAGTATTTGCGGAAGAATGCTGACCGTCACGGCTTCCGTGCCGATTGCATGCGTGAAGGACTTGTCGATTTTGATGGCATCAACGGCCAGGAAGTGCAGGTAGGACAGACTGGAGTAGCCGGTGCCAAAGTCGTCAATGTGCACCCTGTGTCCGCGCTGTCGTAGCTGTCGAATGGTCTCAACGGCCACGTCCTTCTTGGCGGTCGAGCTCTCGGTTACTTCGATGGCCAGGTTCCTCGCGGCCACACCGGCGGCCGCCAGCAATCCTCCCAAGGTCGGCAGAAACCGGTGATCAGCAAGATCGGTTCCGGTAACGTTAATGTTGATGCTGAATTCAGGGCGCGCCCGCAGCACCGCGCCCAGATCCCGCAGCACCGAACCAATCACCAGTGCGGTCAATTCGCCTCCGAAACCATTGACTTCGGCGACCTGCACCAACATCGCGGGGTTCACTCCATCGCCGTTATCGTCAGTCCATCGCACCAGTGCCTCGGCCGCCACGATCCGGCGGTCTTCCAAGCGGACAATGGGCTGGTAGACGACCCTTATCTTTTGCAGGTGAATTGCTTTGCGAAGCTGCGACACCAGGCTTTGGTTGCGGCGATAGAAGCCGATGCCGACAAAGCCGAGCAGAACGCCGACTACACCACCGGCGCCGGTGCACTCGATGGCCTGACCGGCTGCCGCATTCAATACCCTGTTGACGTTGACAAACGCCGTAAAACAATTGAAGTAATGCGGTGAACAGTGCGTCGCATACAAGTTGCCACCGACGCTGGCCCAACCGTCCTTGGCGAGTACGGTCGTCGGGGCAGTGGGCCTTTGACCATGCAACCAGCCCGGCTGCGCTCCGGTATTGCCGACCTCGGTGAGCGTGAAGTCCAAGGGAAGATTCCCCAGGCGGTCGGGCCGCCAATGCAGGTATGTGACGAAGAACCCGCCGCGTTGAACGCCCACTCGTGCCTCTGGGTCCTCGCGCATCAAACGGATGTCGGTGTAGACCTCGGTGCCATCCTTCAGCTGAAAGTCCGGCTTGAAGACGGTCTGCGGAAGCTCCGATGGCAGCAACATGGTGTCGCAATCGACTCGGCCTGCGGTCATGCGGCCGCCGTCCCGCAAATACTCGGATTGAATCAGCAGATGGTGCATGAAAACAATCTCGGCATTGGAACAGGGCACGAAGTGCGCTGCTGCCATCGACTTCAGAAAGCGTTCCGAGGAAAAAGACGACTCCTCCGCCCGCAACATGTAGCGCCAGGAATGGTGATCGAGTTCGATCATGGCGAGCCTGAGGGTGATGGTCCGCCAGATGAGATAACCACTGGCCATACCCAGGATCGCAAGAATCGCCATGACCAGCGCGAAGCGTTTTTGGTGTTTGACGGAGCGCACTATCATCGCGATAACTTCGCCGCTTTCCAGCGTCAATGGAGCATATGGTTACGATCGCCAGCAGTGACTGGCAGATCATTCACCGAGGCACGTCACCCGTCGCCATGGCTCCGATCCACGTGTAACGGCGCAAATCATACGCCATTTGTGCGCTATATATCGGCCCGCGCCCAGAAGAAGACTTGTCAAATCAACGCTGTCGAAAGAAGCTGGTTCATCCCCTGGCGCAGAACCGGCTAGTCGCAGTAATTGGCCATCAAGCGATTGACCTCGTCCACGAACCCCTTTGGCGCCGTGGATGGAACCGACGTATAGGTTTGACCCGCGCACCAAGCTTGCCGGCCCAGTGGGTCGGCATTCAGGAATTCCACCCATGACTGCGTCGTGTCCTGGGACCGGATGCAGTTGTCGAGTTTTCCGTATGGTCCGAATAAGCGCATGTGTCCATTCGGCATCACCAGCATGTGCGCGTGCATGACCGGCCGTGGCGGGGCCCCCGGATCCGCCGGCCAGGATCGAGTGATCTCCTGCCTGAAGGGGAAACCGCAAACCTCGATGACATCGCCGGCTTTCAGAAAATCCTTATCGACCCCCATGCGCTGGAGCCGATTGAGGTTCGGGCCTTCCACCAGCCACCGCTGAACCTGACCATCCAGTCGCCTTTGCTCCAGCATCAGTCGGGCGTGCGGATTGATAGGCTCGTAGCTCACCACCGTGCCCTGCAGCCAGATGGATTTCTGCAGATCGAACATGCTCATGGAGTGATGCGCTTGGACCGCGGCGGCGCACGCCAGCACCGCCATCGCCGCTGCCCAACCGGTCATGGTCCTGATCATGGCTATCTCCCGGGCATCCTTCGTGGGGTAATTGCAATGAAATCAATAGCCTGATGGTCTCACGGCGCGCAGCCGGCGGGCATTGGATCCGCGGTTCAACTGCAATCGAGGCGCAACCTTTAGAATCGAGCGCTGGTCTGTGGACACGATTCTCATAAGCTAGGGCCGACAGCAGGGAGAGATTATATGGGTCCCGTCAATTGGGCGACTGCCATCCAGTACGCGGCCCTCGTCGACATCGCCGAGTCGGTCGATCCCTCCGCGGAATACGGCGCAGCCGACACAGCCCGGATTACCGCCGCCGGTTATGCCTTCCAGCGGACCATCTACGGGGATGATCTGGCGACGGATGTCGATTCCCACCTTGGAGACGTCGTCACATTCGGCTTCATCGCCGTGTCGGCCCAGAAGGAGCTGGTGGCCGTGATCCGTGGCACCGACACGATTCTTGAATGGCTGCACGATGCTTCATTCCTGATGGTGCCATCGCCGATCGCGAATTCTCACGGCCTGACCGAAGATGGCTTTACCGCGGTTTATCGCTCATTGCGAACCGGCAGAGCCAATGGCACGCAAGCCATCAAGGATGCAATTCAGACATCCCTTGGCACAGGCGCCGCCGCCCGTGTCACCGTGTGCGGTCACAGTCTCGGCGGCGCCCTGGCGACACTGCTGACGCTTGATGTTGGACTGAATACTGCCTGCAAAGCACCGACGCTCTACACTTACGCCAGCCCGCGCACCGGGGACCATACCTTCGCAGACTCCTTCAATACCGCGATCGCTTCAAGCTACCGAATCGCGAACCGCCAGGATCTGGTGCCGAAACTACCGCCGCTGCTGCCGCTCCCATATGAACACGTGAATACCGAATTCGAGCTCAACCCGCCGTACGGTGCAATTGCCGGAACAATCGCGTGCATGCACCATTTGACGACCTATCTTTGGCTCATGGATCAGCTGGCGAATACTCATACATACCGGCTCGATCCGGATTGCTCGGCGCCAGTCGCAGCGGCGGGGATATGATCATGGCGACTGTCCGGCAATGGCATTCATACATTGGCCTCTTCATTGCGCCGAGCATCCTGTTCTTCGCGCTGACCGGTGCGGTGCAGATTTTCAATCTGCACGAAGCACACGGCGCCTATCAGCCCCCCGTCGTGGTCGAGAAACTCAGCTCGGTGCACAAGGACCAGGTGTTCGCATTCAGTGACCACCATCATCTGGCCGAGCCGGCGGTCGCAACCGGGCAGCCTGTTGCCGGTCCCGGGCCGCGAAGCGACGCCGACGAGGAGGGGGATCAAATCAGGCTGCCGACCCTGCTGCTCAAGTGGTTTTTCCTGCTGGTGGCGCTGTGTCTCATCTTCTCGACCGCATTCGGAATCTGGATGGGATTGACGCAAATCCGCGCCAGACGGTTGGCCTGGTGGCTGCTGGTCGCCGGCACGATCATCCCGGTAGGTCTGCTGTTGGTCTGACTCCCATTTTCAGGGCGTACCAGCTCGCTAGTTCGCCATTCCCAGCGCCGCGCGCAATTCCTTGGCCGTCATCAGTTTCACATAGACGGGCGAGCCGACATCGAAGCGCCGCGCCTGCGACAGATCACCGACGATCACCGGGTCAAATCCGGCATCGCGAACCAGCGAGGCGGCCTGCTTCAGGGCGGCCGGATCATCTGCAGCCAGTGGGATGGCGATCAGTTCGCCGGATCGATGCGATTGGGTCAGCAGGTTCCCGGCAATAATGGCATTGAACGCCCGCACCAGGCGCACGCCCGGCAGGAAGTCCCGGGAAGAGGGGCCTGCGCCCTTGGTGCGCGCCGCATCCGCCATCGGACCGTCGCGCTCGGGATAGGGGTTGCCTGCATCCAGGACAACCTTCCCCGCCCACTGCTGCGCATAGTCGTGGCCGACCTGAGGAGTGGCTTGGTAGGGCACCGCCAGCATGATGACCGCGCCGAATGCTGCGGCCTCGGCCGGGGTGCCGACATGTGCCTTGGGCCCGAGCCGCGCCGCCAGTGGCGCCAGCGCTTCCGGGTGGCGTGATGAAATCATGACCTCGTGACCCGACCGTACCCATAGTTCGGCGAGCGCCGCGCCGATCTTGCCGGTACCGATTATGCCGATGCGCACCGGGGGTGCAGGATCGGTGGCAGCGAAGCTCAGCGATGTCAGGACGAGGCCGGCGGCCAATGCCAGAAATGACCCGCGTACCCTGTGGGACGATTGTGCGATGCGTGACATGAACCGGCTCCTCGGTGGGATTGGGCACACTATGCACAGGCGGGGACAGGTTGCAAGATATCTGCTAGGAATACCGCGGCGGCAATTTTGATGTGATTTTGGGACCCATATGATCTTCTACGACTACTACGCGGACGTGCCGGCGCAGACCCTCGACGCATTCGTGCGCGGATGCGAGCTCGGCAGGCTGGTCAGCATCAGCCCGGAGGGCAGCCCGCATATCGGATTGTATCCATTCGTCTACGACGGGGGCATCATCGAGATGCATTTTCATCGGGCGGATGAACAGTTTGCGGATCTGAAGAGCCGGGCTCGCTGCCTCTTCGAAATCGACGAGGTGCTGGGCACGATCCCGTCCTATTGGATTCATCCGGAAGATGCGGTCAAAGCGACCGCGTACCATCGAACCGTCATCTTTGAGTGTGAAGCGGTGCTTTCCCAGGATCCGGCCGAATTGGCCGCGCAGCAGACGCGCCTTCTCGCCCGCTATCAGCCTGAAGGCGGATTCAGTCCCGTAAAGCCGCAAGACGCTCTGTATCGCATTGCCATCCAGCACATTGTGTCCGTGCGACTAGAAATCAAAGCGCGCCGTGTCAAATTCAAGTTGGCCCAGAATCGCCCGATCGAAGTGCGACGCGGGATTGCGACTGCGCTGCGCGAGCGCGGCCGTCCTATGGATAATCGAGCCGCCGACGCCGTGCAATGGACAATCGATCACGAGACCCAGAAGCCCGCGAACTGACTCCGTGATGCTCAATTCGCCGCGGGTATGGTGACCATCGTAATGGTTCGTGAGCCCAGCGTCGCATCATCACTCGGATCGCCGACCACTACATAGAAGCTCGCGGACCGGCTGCGGCGCGGGTCCGCGACAATCGGGATCAACAGATGGGTCTCGCTTTCGCCGGCGGCAATGTAGTCCGTGCGCGCCTTCACCGGCACGAAGTCCCGACCTGGTTTTGCGGTACCCGATTCAGTCCACCAGCTGAAGCTGACCCCATTGCGATAATTATGGTGCCGCTGCACGACGACACTGGCGACCGGCTGCAACGGTGCAACTTCCAAAGTATCCGCGGCGAGTTCGATCCGGGCGAGCGCTGGCGCGAGCCGCTGGGTTGCCGGCGAGGCAGGCTCCCGGGCGGAGGCAATGGCGTGATCAGGCGTGGCCGGCGTGGCAGCCGTCACGGGCGACAGGCCGGCGGCCGATGCGGCCTTTGGCGCAGGCGCGGGTGGTGCGATCGCGGCCGCCGGCGGTTGTGCGCCGCGCAGGTCCAATCGTTGGGGTGTATTCGCCACAGTCTTGGCGCCGCCCTCGCTGCTCTCTTCGCTGCGCAGCGATGCGACGGCCGTGGCAAACGCGGCGCCGGCGCGCCCCAGCAGATCGGTATTGCCCTGTGCCCACCAGAACAGGCCTGCGGCGAGCGCCAGCAGGCCGCCGGTCACCCAGGGTGCATTGCCTTCGCGCGGTGGCTGCGCATTCGTAAGCGTCGTCAATGGCGGCAGACTCACCGGTTTCGCCGGCAAGCTGAGCTCATCGAGCCAGGCCGACAGGTTGTCCGGGCGGTGCTTGCGGTCGACCTGCAGGCCTGCCTTGAGCGCACGCCACTGCCGAGCGCTCAATCCGGCGGGCCGTTTGGGTGTCAGGTGCTTGGTCCGTGCCACCAGCGCGTTGCTGCCCTGGAAGGGGTGCTGGCCGCGCAATAATACATAGCTGATACAGGCCAGCGAATAGACATCATCCCGGGTGTCGGCCATTCGCCCGACGAGCATTTCACAGCTGGCATAGCTGGGCGTGGCGACCGCGACCCGCAACGGGTCATCAATTTCGGAAATCGTCGGATCGGGGCGCAGCCGATGTGAGGCGCCGAAGTCCAGGACCCGCACTTCCCCGTCATCGGTGATAAAAATGTTTCTGGGGCTGAGGTCGCCGTGCACCACGTCGCGCGAATGGGCGTATGCGACCGCCGCGCCGACCTGGCGAATGATGGCGAGTGCGTGCAAGCGATGCAGTGGCGCCGAATTGCGGATCCCCAGCACCCGGCTCAGGGGCGCACCGCGCAGGTGTTCCATGGTGAAGAATGTGAGCTCACCGTCCCGATCGAAGTCGTGTACGCGGACAATGTTCGGATGCGACAGGGCCTGCAACCGCTGAAACTCGCCGCGTAATTCCTCGAGCACTTGCGGACGCTGGGCGGTGTCGGTATTCAGGACCTTGATGGCGACCCGTTGGCCGCCGTCTGCCTCATTGAGCCGATACCGGTCGATGGCCGCATACACAATTCCCATGCCGCCGCGACCCACTACACCCTGGATACGATAGCGTTCGCGCAGCAGCTCTCCGATGACGATGGTGCGCGGCGGCGAAGGCCGGGCGACATCCGCGGCGACGCTGCCCTTGGCAACCGGCGGCGCCACGACGCCAACCGCCGCAGGCGTCACGGTAGCGGACGGCGGATTTCCAAACAGGAGCGTCTGCAGCTGCGCATTCAACGCGTGGAAATCCTCGGCGCTGATCTTCCTGCGGCGGTAATATTGATCCACCAGCGACAGCAGTTCCCAGCCCGCATCGCGGTTGGCGGTCAGCAGATCAGCCACGCCGCGCAGCAGCACGGCCCGATCGCATTCCTGGGCTGCGAAAGCATCCAGCCAGTCCTTGACGCCCCGCTCAGCCTCGCGTAGCACCGGCTGCGTGGTTTCGCCATCGGGCGAGAGGAAATCCTCGCCGTCCGTACCGAAAGCCAGGTTGGGTAGCGGGGGCGAATCGGCGGTGGGGTTATTGAACATCTCCCGAATGAGTTTAGGCCTGCACGGCGGCGTGTATATCCCCATCTGAGGCACACAAGTGTCAGAATCGACCTACTTGCGGGCGGGAGTCTCGATGGCGTTTCAATTGGCAGAGGTTGTCCCCTGGGGACGTACTTTTAACGAGTACGTTGCCATGTTCTCGCTTGACGCCGCGGATCGATCCAGATCGATCCTGGGCTGCGGCGATGGGCCGGCGTCCTTCAATGCCGAAGCGCTGCAACAGACTGTCAAGGTCGTTTCGGTCGATCCGCTGTACGAGTTCTCCGTTCCCCAAATCCGCAAGCGGATCGCCGACACCGCGCCGACGGTCGCCGGACAGCTGCGCAGCAATGCCGGAGATTTCGTCTGGCAGCACTTCAAGTCCGTCGATGATCTGGTGGCGGCGCGCATGCAGGCGATGCAGATTTTCCTCGGTGACTATGTCGAGGGCACGGCCCAGGGCCGTTATGTGCCGGCCCAGCTTCCGGACCTGCCCTTTTTCGACGCCACCTTCGATCTGGCGCTGTGCTCCCATTTCCTGTTCCTCTACAGCGAGCAACACGACACCCAATTCCACATCAGCGCCGTACGGGAATTGTGCCGCGTCGCCTCCGAGGTCCGGATCTTTCCCCTGCTCGAACTGGATGGCACGAGTTCACGACATCTGCCGGCAGTGACCGATGCGCTGAGTGCCGATGGCCGCACCGTGACCATAGAACCGGTGAACTATGAGTTCCAGAAAGGCGGCGACAAGATGATGCGCGTGCTATCGGGCTGACCGGCGCCGATCCCGGCCAGATGCGCGATGCCGGCTTGCCGGTGGACTGAGCTGATAAACTCGATGGATGAAGCAAAGCCGGTCCGCCTCTTTGAGTGAGTGCTCGCATCGGCCGCCCTGCGATGGCTGTCCGCGCTTCGGCGCCGCCGGAATTGCGCGCACCGTCCGCGAGATCCTGCAGGCGCTGGCGCACACGCACGGCCTGCCCGATTTGGTCGTGCATTCCGGGGAGTCGTTCGGCTTCCGGCATCGTGCCCGTCTGGCGATTCGCGGCCGGCTCGGCTCGCCCAAGATCGGACTGTTTCAGGCCGACAGCCACCAGGTCGTGCACATTCCGCATTGCCGCGTGCAACATCCGCTGATCAACGCAGTGGCCAGCATCGTGCGCCGCGCGCTGGTGGATGCGAAGGTCACCTGCTACTCCGACCGCGCGCACCTGGGTCTGGCGAGATACCTGCAGGTGGTGATCGAGCGGCGATCCGGAACGGCACAAGTGGTATTGGTGGCGAACACCGAAACCGTAGAGCCCCTGTCAGAATGCCTGGAGCTCATCCGCGAGCGGCTGGGACCCGGCTTGCACAGCCTGTGGTTGAACTTCAACACCCAGGTGAACAACGCGATCCTGGCGCCTGGCTTCTACCACCATTGCGGACCGCAAAGCGCGACTGAAGTATTCGGCGCAGCGCCGGTGCACTGTCCGCCGGGTGCATTCGGACAAAGCAATCTTGAAGTGGCGGAGCAGATCGTTGGCCATATCCGCGAGCGGATTCCGCCCGGCGCACAGGTCACGGAGTTTTATGCCGGCGTCGGCGCCATTGGTTTGTCCGTGCTGGAAAAGGTCAGTGCGCTGCGGCTGAACGAAATGGGCGCGCAGTCGCTGTTCGGGCTACAGCTGGGATTGGCGGAACTGGCGGCGCCCTTGCGCGAGCGGGTGGCAGTGGTGCCGGGGGCGGCGCAGGCGGCCCTGCATGCGGCCACGGGCTCCCAGGTGGTGATCGTGGATCCGCCGCGGCGCGGCCTGGATCCTGAATTGACGCAGTTGCTCGCGGCGCAGCCTCCGGAACACCTGATCTACGTGAGCTGCGGTCTCACCAGTTTCGTGAACGATGTGAATCTGCTGCTGGCCGGTGGGAGAATGCGCCTATCCGAGCTCACCGCCTTTAACCTCATGCCCTTCACCGAGCATGTCGAGACCGTGGCATGCTTTCGGCGCACCTGAGGTTGGCAACTGTGAAATCCTAATGACATCTTGGACTTACATCAGTAAATTAAGGCTCATTAAGCAGTGACGTACGCCGACGATTCAAACCCAAATGACAGCTGAACGAATTCGCTACGGCATGGTGGGCGGAGGTCCCGGGGCATTCATCGGCGCCGTGCATCGCATGGCCGCGCGACTCGAAGGCCGCTACGACCTGGTCGCGGGTGCTTTTTCCAGCGTTCCGGAGCGGGCGCGGGCCGCGGGCACCGAGCTGGGCCTGGCGCCTGAACGCGTCTACGACTCGTATCGGCAGATGGCGCAGCTTGAGGGCGCGCGGGCCGATGGCATCGAGGCCGTGGTCATCGTGACGCCCAATCATCTGCATTACCCGGTGGCGAAGGCGTTTCTGGAGGCGGGCGTGCACATCATCTGTGACAAGCCGCTGACGACAACCCTCGCCGATGCCCTGAGGCTTCATGAACTGGTGCGGGCAACCGGCCGGCTGTTCTTTGTCACGTACACCTATGGAACCTACCCCATGGTGGCGCAGGCGCGCGAGTTGGTGCGCTCCGGTCAGCTGGGTGCCATACGCGTGGTACAGGTCGAGTATGCGCAAGGCTGGCTGTCGACCGCGCTGGAAGCAAGCGGTTCGCGCCAGGCCAGTTGGCGCACCGATCCGGCGCGGGCCGGTGAGGGCGGCTGTCTGGGGGACATCGGCACGCATGCCTATCATCTGGTGGAATTTGTGACCGGGCTGCGCACGCAAAGCCTGGCAGCGGAACTCACCACGTTCGTTCCGGGTCGTAGGCTCGATGACAACGTGCAGGTGATGTTGCGGTTTTCCGGCGGGGCAAAAGGTTGCCTATGGGCGAGTCAGGTGGCCGCCGGCGAAGACAATGCGCTGCGCATCCGCATCTACGGGGACACCGCCAGCGTTTGCTGGGATCAGGAACATCCGGAGGAACTGCGCTTTGCACCCCTGGACGCGCCCCCGCAGACGCTGCGGCGTGGCGGTTCGGGCGTCGGGCCCTGGGCGAGGGGCGTCACGGGCCTGCCGATCGGGCATCCGGAGGGGACGCTGGAAGGATTTGGACTGCTGTACAGTGAAGTGGCCGATGCCATTCTCGCCGTGCGCGAACAGCGTGCCGTACCGGCCATTCGCGTGGCCACCATCGAAGACGGGGTGGCCGGGATGCGCTTCATAGATGCCTGTGTGCGCTCGGCACGGCAGAATACGGCCTGGGTGAACCTCGACTGAGGCGCATCATTTTCAACTGAATCACGGCAGAGCAAGACCCAGAAAATGAATACATCGATTTCCAGAAATCCCGGCGTACCTAATGCGGAAATCCGTGCGCTCCAGGACGCGGTGGCCAGCGCGTCGGTCTGGGTGGCGCCGCTGCGGCAGCAATTTGCGCGGGTCATCGTGGGACAGCAGCATCTGCTGGACCGGCTGATGATCGCCCTGCTGACCAACGGCCATATTCTGCTCGAAGGTGTACCGGGTCTGGGCAAGACTCTGGCCTTGAAGACGCTCGCGCAGGCCCTGGCCGTGAGCTTCCAGCGCATCCAGTTCACGCCCGACATGCTGCCGGCGGATGTCGTGGGCACCATGATCTATAACCCTCGCGACGGCTCCTTTCAGACCAAGCACGGTCCGGTATTCGCCAACCTGATCCTGGCCGACGAAATCAACCGGGCGCCGGCCAAGGTACAGAGTGCGTTGCTGGAGGCCATGCAGGAGCGGCAGGTCACGCTGGGCAGCAGCACGCATGCCCTGCCGGAGCCCTTCATGGTGATGGCGACCCAGAACCCGGTGGAGCAGGAAGGCACCTACCCGCTGCCCGAAGCACAGGTGGACCGGTTCATGTTGAAGGTGATTCTCAATTATCCGACGCGTGCCCAGGAGCGCGCCATTCTGGATGCCATGGGCACGACGGCGCCCATTGCGGCGGTGGACGAGGTGGTCGGGGGCGCCGAGATCCTGGCCGCCCGACATGTGATCAACCACATCTACATCGATGACAAGGTCCGGGACTATATCGTTGATCTGGTCCTGGCGACCCGCGATCCGCGGGCCATCGGCAAGGACCTGGGCGGCTACATCCAGGCCGGCGCATCACCGCGTGCCACGATCTGCCTCGGGCTGGGCGCCCGGGCGAACGCCTTTCTACATGGTCGCGGCTATGTGACACCGCAGGATGTCAAGGATGTGGCGCTGGAGGTGCTTCGGCATCGCGTCGTCGTCAGCTATGAGGCCGAGGCCGAGGACATTACCTCGGATCAGATCATCGCCAGGATCCTGGAGAGCCTGCCGGTACCGTAAGGCTAGCGCGGATGAACGAGGCCATCACACGCGACATCCTGCGCAAGGTGCGGCAGATTGAGATCCGCACCAACCGCATCGTGGCCGACTCGCTGGCCGGGCACTATCACTCCGTGTTCAAAGGCCGGGGCATGGATTTTGATGAAGTTCGCGAGTATGTCCCGGGCGATGAAGTGCGTACCATCGACTGGAATGTCACGGCGCGGGCCGGCCGACCCTTCATCAAGAAATTCGCGGAAGAGCGCGAGCTGACACTGCTGCTGCTCGTCGATGTGAGCGCATCGGGTCATTTCGGCTCCGGCGCGCAGAGCAAACGGGATGTCGCCGCCGAACTCGCCTGCGTGCTGGCGCTGTCGGCCACCCGGAACAACGACAAGGTCGGCCTGGTGCTGTTCACCGATCAGATCGAACTGTACATCCCGCCAAAGAAGGGCCGGCGGCATGTGCTGCGGGTGGTGCGCGAGATCCTGTTCTACCGGCCCGTGCGCCGCGGCACCGACATCGTCCAGGCACTGGAATTCGCCAATCGGATGTCGGGGCGCCGCTCGGTGGTGTTCCTGATTTCGGATTTCCAGGCGGGCGGAATCGGCATCGAGGTGGGTTCGCCGCTGCGCCGCGCCTTGAGTCAGGCCGCACGCCGGCACGATCTGGTCGCAGTCAATATCCGTGATCCGCGCGAACAGTCGCTGCCTGACGTCGGGGTGGCGGTGCTTCAGGATGCCGAAACCGGTGAAGTCATGGAGGTCGACACGGGCAGCCGTCGCACCCGTGAGCTGTTCGCGGGTCTGGCGCATAAAAGCCGTGCGACCCTATTGCGGATGCTCAATGCGGAGGCCATCGACAGCCTGATGCTGAGCACTGACCAACCCTATCTGGGTTCCCTCATCAGCTTCTTCCGGCGGCGGGAGGCGCGGCATTCGTGAATTCATCGGCTCCGGACATCCGCGACATCCGTCCCCCGTACCTGATTCCCGCGGATTGGCGCGTACCGGTCCTGGCAGGGACCGCGGTCGTGCTGCTGTTGGCGCTGCTGTGGTGGGGATGGCGCACGTTGCGGGCGCGCCGGCCGCCGCTGACGCTGCTGCAACGCACGTTGCAGCAACTGGAAGCCACCCGCAGTCTCATGGCAGCCGGCGACGCGCGGGCGTTCGCGGCGGCCGTGTCGGATGTGGTGCGAGCATACGTTGAAGCGCGCTTCAATGTCCTCGCCACCCCGCGCACCACCGCTGAGTTCCTGCACGACTGTCTGGGCCAGGTGGGCTCGGCCCTGCAGTCTCATGAGCAGGCGCTCGGGGAATTCCTGAAATTCTGCGACCTGGCAAAGTTCGCCCGCTGGTCTTTGAACGGCCCGGAAATGCAGGGCATGCTGGCCAGCGCGCAGCATTTTGTCGAAACCACGGCGGCGGCGGTTCCGGCGCCGGCCCGCATTACGCCGGAAACAGTCGATGTTCCGCTTCGCTAATCCTGAATATCTGTGGCTGCTGCTGGTGCTGCCGCTGTTGCTCATCTGGCACGGCCGCCGCGGTCCCGCGCCGGCCATCGAATACCCCAGCCTGATGGTGATCCGCGAGGTGGCCCGCCGCACGCGCAGTCGTCTTGGCGCCATTCTGGCCGGATTGCCGCTGCTGGGCCTGACGTTGCTGATCCTCGCCGTCGCGCGCCCGCAGCAGGGCGCGACCAACGCGACCGTCCATGCCAGCGGCGTTGACATCATGCTGTTGCTGGACGTGTCGGGTTCGATGCAGTCGCTGGACTTCCGGCTTGATAATTTTCCCGCCAGTCGGGTCGACGTGGTCAAGTCGGTGGTACGGAAATTCATTGCGGCGCGACCCAATGACCGCATCGGCCTGACCATATTCGCCGGATTTCCCTACCTGGTGAGCCCGGTGACGCTGGATCATGCCTGGTTGCTGGGCAATCTGGAGCGGATACGGATCGGCGACATTGAGGACGGCACGGCCATCGGATCGGCCCTGGCCGCAGGCCTCAATCGGCTGCGCAACCAGACCGCGAAGTCAAAGATCATCATCCTCATGACGGACGGACAGAACAATTCCGGTCAGATCACGCCCATCACGGCCGCCGAGGCCGCCCGGGCGCTGAGCGTCAAGGTCTATACCATCGGAATCGGCGTGCGCGGTGAGGCGCCCATTCCCGTGACGGATGCTTTCGGTCATCAGCGCATTGTCATGGAAAAGGTGGACGTGGATGAGGACACCCTGCGGCGGATCGCAACCGCCACCGGTGCGCGCTTCTATCGGGCGACCGACACGGATTCCCTGAACCATATCTACGATGAGATCGACAAGCTGGAGAAGACTGCGTTCACCATTCACAGCTATGAACAGTGGGATGAGCTGTATGTCTGGCCGGTCCTGGCCGCATTGATTGTTCTGGGACTGAGCCTGCTGTCGCAGTTTACGTTGCGCCGACGGATTCCGGCATGAACCCCGTGACGCACTTTGCCCAACCGTGGTGGCTGCTGGCCGGGGTCATCGCGGTGCCGCTGGCATTGCTCCTGTATTGGCGCTTCGATGGACTGCAGCGCCGGCGAGTGCTGGCCTTTTCCCTGGCACGGGACACCGACTCGGCGCTCTTTGGCTTGTCGCGACCGCTGCTGTGGGCCAAGCGCCTGATGTTCTGCCTGGCAGTGCTGGCAGCCTGCGTGGCGCTGGCGCGACCCCTGGGTTCCATGCAGATGCAGGAGAGCGAGCGGCGCGGCACCGATATTCTCTTTGCCATCGATACCTCCCGATCCATGCTGACACCGGATGTGAAGCCCGATCGGCTCACCCGCGCGAAACTGGCGGTGGAAGATCTGATTGATCATCTGAACGGCGACGGCGTGGGCCTGGTGGCCTTCGCCGGCGAGGCGTTCCTGCAGGCCCCGGTCACGACCGATTACGATGCCTTCCGCGAAACGCTGCAATCCCTGGATACGCATACCATTGCTTTGGGTGGAACGGATATCGCCACCGCAATTCGCCTTGGGGAGTCGACCCTGGCGCTGCGCGGGGATACGCAAAAGGTGCTGGTCCTGATCACGGACGGCGAGGATCTCGCGGGGGATGCCGTGGTCGCGGCACAGGCGGCGGCCAAGCAGGGCACGATCATCTTCACGGTGGGTGTGGGTACGGCGGCGGGCGAGCTGATTCCGATTCCGGATGGTGCGGGCGGGACTCAGTTTGTCAAAGACCCTGAGGGTCACTTCGTCAAGTCGCGCCTGGACTCGGACATGCTGACGCAGATCGCGGCGGCGACCGGCGGCGTGTACACGCCGCTGGGTCCGCAGGGTCAGGGAATCGTGACGCTCTATCAGCAGAAGCTCCGGGAATTTGCGCAGCGCCAGCATGCGGACCGGCAGGTCGCGGTGTATGCCGAGTTGTTCCAATGGCCCCTGGCCGTCGGCATTGTGCTGCTGGTCCTGGAGTGGCTGCTGGGCGTGAGCGTCCGCCGCCGGGTGGCGTTCGCGGTGCCCGCGAATGCGGCGCTGATGCTGGCGCTGGTGCTCGCCACTACCCACGCACCCCATGCATGGTCATCGCCGCGCACCGCGCAGGAGGCGTACGACCAGGGCAAGTTCCCCCAGGCTCAGCGCGACTATGCGCAAAGCCTCAAGGCTGACCCGACCCCGACCCGGCTGCAGTTCAATCTGGGCGCCGCGGCCTACAAGGCCGGAGATTTCGCAGCGGCCGCGACGGCCTTCAACAATGCGCTACAGACCCGTGACATCCCGTTGCAGGAAAGCGCCTATTACAATCTGGGCAATAGCTTGTTCCGCCAGGGCGAAAAGGCCGTCGCGGCCGATCCGCAGTCGACCATCAAGACCTGGCAGCAATCGATTGGTGCCTACAACACGGCCCTGCAAATGCGGCCCGCCGATGCCGACGCAAAATTCAACCGCGGCGTAGTGCAGCAGCGTCTGGATGCGCTGCAGCGCCAGCAGCAACAGCAACAAAAAAATCAGAACGACAAGGACAAGCAGCAGGACAAGCAGCAGGACAAGCAACAGGATAAGCAGCAGCAAAACGGGCAGCAGGGTCAGCAAGGCCAACCGAACCCGCAGGGCCAGCCGGGCCAGCAGAATCAGCAGAACGCACAGGATCAGCCGGGGCAGCCGCGGCAACCGGACCGGCAGCCGAATGTCCCGAATTCCCAAAAGCCCCAGAATCCGCCAGGGCAGCAGCCCGCCGGGGCCACGCAACCCGAAGAGGGCGCGCCGGACCGCCAGCATCCGCAGCCCGGCGCCGCCGCTGCGCAGGACATCGGCAAGCCGGATCAGATGTCACAACTTGAGGCCGAGCAGTTGCTCGATTCAACCAAGGCTGAGGAGCGGCACCTGGCCACGGGGACGCGCAATGGCAAACCCGAAAATCCTGTCGCCGTGCCGCTGAAGGACTGGTAGATGTCGGTACGCAGCCTGATTCTCTTCGGCTTGCTGGCGCTGGGCGTGGGCCCGGTCGCTGCGGCCTCGAGGTTTTCAGTGACGGTGGACCCACAATCCTTTCCCGTGAATGAATCCACGGAGCTGACCATCACGGTCTCCGGGGACGAGGATGCGGTGCCGATCATTCCGCGCGTGCCAGGGCTGGTCATCAACCCGGATGGGCAGTCAACTTCCATTCGCCAGATCAATGGTGCGGTTACGGCGATCTTTGCCCGGACCTACCGGGTCACGGCGGCTCACGAGGGTACCTTCACCATTCCGCCGATCCAGATCGGTACGGCTACAACGCCGCCGGTCACCGTCCGTGTCGGGGGCGCGGGCACGGCTGGCAGTGGCCGGCGGGGCCAGGATGAGACCGGTGCGAATCGCGTCACGGCAGCGGATATGGCCAGGGCGCTGCGTGAAGCCATGCCGATGATGAAGGTGGTGCTGCCGAAGGCCCCACTTTACGTGGGGCAGCTCGTGCCCATGCAGATCAAGGCTTATTTTCGCCAGGGCGAGAGCGCGCGGCTGGAGGGGCCCCTGACCGCGGTCGGTGATGCCTTCACCGTGAGCGGACTGGACAAGCGCCCGACGCAGAGCGAGGAAGCGGTGGGCGGCGTGGACTATACCGTTCTGACCTGGAACTCGGTGCTGGGTGCGCTCAAGAGTGGTGACTATCCCATCGGGCTGGAACTGCCGGCTACCCTGAACATAGAGCTGCCCGGTGCGGACTCGGATATGACATCGCGGCTGCACGCGCTGTTTGGCACCCGCGCGCCCGGTGCCTTCATGGATGATTCGGTCTTCGGCAATCTGTTCGGGCGCATCGTGCAAAAAAGCATTACGTTGAAGGCGGACGCGACGCCCGTGACGGTGTTGCCATTACCGCTGGCCGGGCGGCCGGCGAATTTTTCCGGGGCGGTCGGTCAGTACCAGATCACCAGTGAGCTCGCGCCGGCCACCGGCAGTGTCGGCGATCCGCTGACGTTCAAACTGACGGTGACGGGCAAGGGCAACCTGTCCCGGGTGAGCCCCGATGCCCTGCACGACACCTCCCAGTGGCGGGTCTATCGCGCGGAATCCAAGTTGACCACTGATGATGACAGCGGCCTGCAGGGCTTCAAGACCTTCTCCCAGCCGGTGGTTCCGCTGCAAGCCGGACAACTGACCCTGCCGGCCCTGTCTTTCAGCTATTTTGATCCGGAAACGGGCCGCTATGAGACGCGCGACACGCATCCCATCGGCGTGACGGTCACACCGGGCGCGGGCTCAACCCAGATAGCCTCGAACCTGCGGGCCGGCGCGGTGCCGCGAGCCGGCGCGGAAAGCGGCGCCGCCGATGCTCTGGCGCCGGACATTGCGGTCACGGGCGACTATTCGGCAACTTTGGAAGCGCTGGTACGGCGACCCTGGTTCATCGCATCGGCCGTGGCGCCGGTGCTGCTGATGTTGTGCGTCGTGACCTGGATACGGCGCCAGCAGTTGCGCTCAGCCGATCCGGCGCTGGCGCTGCACGCTGCGCGGCTGGCTGCGGTCCGAGTCAATCTGGAGGCGATGGCAGGTGCATTGAACCGGGGCGACTCAGCGGCTTTTTTTGGCGCGGCCCGACATGCGCTGCAGGAAAAACTCGCCGACCTGTGGCAGGTGCCGGCGGAATCGGTGGACACGCGCCAGCTGGCGGAGCGCTTCCCGGACGGGCAGGGCGCGGAATTGCAGGCGATCTTCGCCATGGCCGAGAAGGCCACCTATGGCGGGGAAAGCCCTGGCGTGCAGGTGCTGCAGCAATGGCAACACCGGGTACGAGAGCAAATGGATCGCCTGGAGGCCATCGCATGAGAGTGCTGGCGTTGGCGCTCCTGTTGCTGTTGTGCGCACCGATGAGCGTGTGGGCCGGTGGGTCCACTACTGCCGCGGCCGAGCAGGCCGCGGCCGCGGGCAACTATCAGTTGGCCGCGCAGAACTATGAGCAGGTGCTGCAGCGAAACGGGTTTTCCGCCCCGGTGCTGTTCAACCTGGGAAATGCCTGGCTGCGACTGGGCAGGCCCGCACGTGCCATCCTGAATTATGAGCGCGCGCTGCTGCTGGCACCGCGCAGTGCGGCCATTGAAGCCAATCTGGCGACTGCGCAGCAGCGCGCCGGACTGGCGCCGGTAACAGTCGGCCCCTGGCTCGCCGCCGCGCGTTATTTCAGTTTTGACACCTATGCCTGGGCGGCGCTAGGGGCGGTCTGGGTGTTGTGCGTCGCGCTGGTGCTGCTCAGTCTGAACGGCACGGCGCGCCGGATGGCGCGACCGCTGATCCTGGCGGCCGCAGTGACGCTGTGTGTGAGCGCGGATGCGGCCGCGCTGTGCTGGTCAGACCAGTACCGTGCGGTTGTAGTGCAGGGGCCGGCCGTTTTGCATCTGGCCCCGGCAGCCTCAGCGGTTGCCAGCGGCGCATTGCGCGACGGCGAAGTGGTGTGGCTGCAGGATCGGTACGCGGATTTTAATTTTGTGCGCACTGCCGATGGTCATACGGGCTGGGTCAGCGCCGATACGGCGCTGCCGGTGCGAGTATCGCGGCCATGAGTGAGCCGGGCGAGGCGCCGCCGGCCGATCTGGTCGAAGTTCCGGCGGCGGAGCTCACGCCGCAGACCCTGCAGTCGCTGGTGGAATCATTCGTGTTGCGGGAAGGCACGGACTACGGCCCGCAGGAGGTCTCGCTGGCTTCAAAGGTCGCGCAAGTGGTGCGCCAGCTGCAACGGGGTGAGGCGCGGATCGTTTTTGACCCCGCCACGGAATCGGTGGACATCCGGGTCGTCAAAAGCTCACTCTAGGATGAGTCGAGCCTGATTCATGATTCGCCGGCGGCAAGGCCGTATTGGCCCTGAAGCTGGCGTTGCGGCTGAAGGAGCTCCAGGTGCACGCGGGGTGGTGGGCGGTGGTGGCGCTGGCGTCGCTGGGCGCGCTGGCAGGCGGGCGGGCGCACGGCGCATTGCCGGATGCGTCGCTGGGGGTGCCTCCGGCGAGGCTCCCGGAGCAGCAGGTCGAAGAAGTGACGGTGACGGCCCCGGAACCGCGCTACGTGGCGCCGACGCTGCGCGATCGGCTGGGCCGCATCTGGGCGCCTGTCTATCTGAACGGCAAGGGGCCTTTCCGGCTGGTTCTGGATACCGGCGCCAGCCACTCCGCCATCATCGGCGCGGTCGCCGCCGATCTGGGTCTGCCGCCCGCCGGGGCCATGCTGCTGCACGGCGTGACAGGGTCGGCCACGGTGCCGTTCGTGACCGTCGACACCTTTGTGGTGGGCGACATGGAGGCGCATGCCACGCTGCTGCCGATCGTTCCGGATGCCCTGGGCGGCGCGGATGGCGTGCTGGGGATGGAGGGCCTGAACGACAAGCGTATTTTCATCGACTTCATGCACGACAAGATCACCATCATGCATTCCCATCGGGCGCGCGCGCCGTCGGGATATGTGACCGTGCCGTTGACACGGACGGCCAACGGCCTGCTGTTGGCGCGTGCCTTCGTGGGAGGGATCCGGGTCCAGGCCATCATTGACACCGGCGGACAGGCCACCGTCGCGAACCCGGCGCTGTTGGCGGCGCTCCAATCGCGGCATCGGCGCAAGGATCTGCATCCCAGCACCATCACCGGTGCCACCGACGATGTGCAACCCGGCGAGGACACGCCCATTCCGCCCGTGACCTTGGGCCCCCTGACGATTCAGACGGATTACATTACGGTGAGCGACCTCCACATTTTCGAACGCTGGCACATGACGCGGGAGCCGGCCATGCTGGTGGGCATCGACACCCTGGGGCTGCTGGACATCCTGGTCATCGACTACGGGAGAATGGAGCTGCAGATCCGGACACGACATAATAATTAATTGCCATAAATGAGTCCTGGTTCGCGGTCGACTGCGGATGACCTCGGCATTCTCGGTACAGCCATGGCCAAGGTACGCGTACAGGAACTTCGTAAGCTGCTGCTCCCCATTGAGACGGTGGTCGATGCCGTTCTGGAGCTGGATCGCTCCCATGGGGGCACGCTGGCGATCGGCAAGTTGATGGAGGCCCGGGTCGAGACCGGCACCCAGCCCGGCCTGACGCTGGTGGTGATCCAGGGTTCCGGCAGCGCGGCAGCGGCCGTGCAGAAGCATTACACCCTGCCGGCGGTGGCCGCTGCCGTCATTCACTATTGTTTCCGTGCGCGCATCCCGCTGCCACGGCAGGCGACCAAAAGCATCGAAGTGGTGCCTGAGGGTTTCCAGCTCACCATCCAGCACGTCACGGAGGTGCTGCGCCTGCATGGTGAATTGCCGCAGGTCTCGCAGGTCGAAGTCGGGAGCCGCCCGGCAGAGGCCGTGGTCGCCACGGGCGATGCGGCATTGGATGATCCGACCAGCCCCGAAGTCGAGGAGCCCGCTCGTGCCGTGGCCGCCGAGGCCGCGCCCGCCGCTCCCGCACCCGCAGCGACCGCCGCCGCCTGACACCAAATCAGCCGACATAATCCTGGAGGTCGCCTCGATCTGCCGGTGAAGCTGGCGGTGGCCCGCAAAATATTCGCACCTGGATACTAACCTTAGCGCCCACGGCTCCCCGTCACGTGGCTACAATCTTTGCCACGAACAAGAAGAATGAGGAGCCTCCGTGTCTGCAACCGCCAGCCCATGCCTCGACCCGCGGTCCGGTCGGTCTGAACGTCGTGTGCTGGAGGAGCGCCGCTCGCAGACTCTGCGTTCGCTGGCAAGTGGCAGCTTCAGGCGGCGCCGGCACGGCCCGCGCCGTGTGGCAGACGCGAG
>Ga0210400_10001293_pt1 | contig 25002 bp, 21 predicted proteins | sample IncBWH26MmetaG_FD_155456 | JGI IMG/M metagenome (GOLD analysis project Ga0210400, IMG submission 155456) | Forest soil microbial communities from Barre Woods Harvard Forest LTER site, Petersham, Massachusetts, United States - Inc-BW-H-26-M | ecosystem: Environmental > Terrestrial > Soil >...
TCCGTCACAAACGCCGTCCTCTCCGTCTGAGTGCCGCGATGCAGTCTTATTTGAGCTTGGCCCCGACCGGCACATCTTCCAGAAATCCTGCTAGCACCGGCTTACCGTCCTCACCGACGGAAGCAGCCACGATCATGCCGTTTGATTCCAACCCGCGCAGTTTGCGCGGCTGAAGGTTGGCTACGATCACCACTTTGCGCCCAATCAGGTCTTCCGGCTTATAAGCTAGCGCAATTCCTGCGACCAGTTGGCGGACTTCGGTTCCTATGTCGACTTCCAGGCGCAACAGTTTGTCCGCGCCCTTTACTTTTTCCGCGGCTTTCACCTGGCCGACGCGCAGCTCCACTTTCATGAAGTCGTCAATGGAGATTTTTCCGTCTGCTGGTGCCGAGGCAGTCTGTGCGGGTGGCGTGGCTTTGGGAGCAGGCGCAGCATCGGTGGGGCCATGTGCGGCCTGCGTAGCCGGTTGTCCCGCGCGAGCGCCTTCCCCGGCAGGCGTCGGAGCAGCGGTGGCTGTAGGTGATGATGATTGAGTGGAGGCAGCTTGTGCTGCGCGCTCCTGTTCCATATCGTGCATCCTCTCGATTGCAGTCTTGTCGGCGCGGGGGAACACCGGTTCTACCTTGCCGAGCTTGCCGCCGAGCGGAAGCTGTGCCCATCTGAGATCAGCAAGGTTGAATTTGCTTATCTCGCCCAGGCCGAGCTGGTTCCAGATCTTTGCCGTTGACTCCGGCAACACCGGATGCGCCAGCGCCGTCACAATGCGCAGCGCCTCTGCCGCCGTATAAAGGATGGTCGCCAGACGCGACTTATTCTCCTCGCCTTCTTTCTCGGCAACGATCCAAGGCTCTTCATCGACCAGGTATTTATTTACCGCGCCTATCAGCGACCACGCCGATTCCAGAGCGCGCGAGAATTGATAGTCATCGAACAGCTGGCCGAACTCCTGGATCACCGCCAGCGCATGCTCTTTAATTACGTCGTCCGTGTCCTTGCGCGCCACAGTTGGGGAAGGATAGGGCACTGAACCGTTAAAGTAACGGTTGATCATTGTTAAAGTACGACTTGAAAGATTGCCCAGATCATTGGCCAGATCGGAGTTGTAGCGTTGCACCAGGGCGTCAAAGCTGAAAGAGCCGTCCTGGCCGAAGACAACTTCGCGCAGCAGGAAATAACGCAGCGCGTCATTTCCCATCACGTCGATCACAGTTTCCGCGCGTACTATGTTGCCGCGCGACTTGGACATTTTGCTTTCTTCAAACAGCAGCCAGCCGTGCGCGATCACTGATTTGGGCAGCGGCAAGCCGGCAGCCATCAGGAACGCAGGCCAGTAGACGCAGTGAAAGCGGATGATCTCCTTGCCGATCATGTGCACGTCGGCGGGCCAGTAATGCTCGAATTTCTTCTGCTCTGCTTCGTCCTTCGATCCCAATCCAACGGCAGTGCAATAGTTGCTGAGCGCGTCCAGCCACACATACATCACGTGCTTGGGATCGCCCGGGACAGGAACGCCCCATTTGAAAGTGCTGCGACTGATCGAGAGATCGCGCAAACCGCTCTTTACGAAAGCAATCACCTCGTTGCGGCGTGTTTCCGGGCGGATGAACCCTGGGTTCTGCTGATAGTGCGCCAGTAACTCGTCAGCGAACGCGGAAAGCTTGAAGTAGTAATTCTCTTCGCTCACCGTCTCGGTCGGACGGCCGCATTCGGGGCATGGGGCGCCGGGCCCGACTGCGTCAACATAAAGCTCGTCGAACACGCAATACTGGCCAGTATAGGTGCCTTTATAAATGTGTTTGTTTTCCTGAAGACGCCGGAACATCTCCTGGGCCCCGGCTTTATGGCGCGGCTCCGTGGTGCGGATGAAATCATCGTTGGAGATATTCATCTTCTCGAACAGCACGCGGAACTGATCTGAGACCTCGTCGGCGAACTGCTTGGGAGTCTTGCCCGCGGCCACTGCGGAGCGCTCGATTTTCTGGCCGTGCTCGTCTGTGCCAGTGAGAAAATAGGTGTCAAAGCCCAGCATGCGCTTGCGTCGCGCGATGGCATCACACACCAGCGTCGTATACGCATGCCCAATATGCGGGCGGGCGTTGACGTAGTAAATGGGCGTCGTGATGTAAAACTTCTGGCGGCCCTTATCCATTGGTATTTTCCAGGTAAACCTTGATTGCTTCCTGCATGACTGTTTTTAATGGCACTTTCTGCTCTCTTGCGATCTGGCGGCAATCTTCATATTCAGGTGCGTAGTTGCTGATACTGCCGTTCAGGTTGGCCAGCTTCATACGAACATCGCCCCATTTGGTGCTGACGCTGACGTGCCGGCGGGTGAGCGCCGCCCGGCTTTCCCGCCGCATTCGAACGCCGAGCGTAGTAGTTTCAGCCAGAATAAGCCTGGTAAGACTCTGGCTGTCTTCTGTCCGGCACAGCACGGTCAGCAGCATGCCGGGACGGCTCTTTTTCATCTGCACCGGTGTGCCGAATGCGTCCAGCGCACCGCTTTGCAGTGCCTGCTCCATTACATAGCCAAAGACCTGCGGCGTCATATCGTCGACATTAGCTTCCAGCACCGTAATTTCTTCCACTGGGAATGGTGACTCAGGCTGCGACGCCGTTTCACCCACGGTCAGCCGCAGCACGTTGGGAGCGTTCTTGAAGTTGCGTGTGCCCGCGCCATAGCCAATCTTCTGAGTCTTCATTGCCGGGAATTGAGAGAAGCGCGACGCCAGGACGCTGACGATGGCAGCGCCTGTGGGCGTGACCAGCTCTTTCAGAATTTCGCCGGAATAAACTGGAGCATTCTTCAGCAGTTCGAGCGTCGCGGGAGCAGGAATAGGGAACACCCCGTGCGCGCAGACCACGGTTCCGCCGCCGACGTTGAGCGGAGAACAAACCCATTCATCCACACCGAGCTCTTCTGCGCCAACCGAGGCGCAAACGATATCGACAATGGCATCAATCGCGCCGACTTCGTGGAAATGGATATTCTCTATGTCGGTATTGTGCACTTTGGCTTCCGCCGCTCCCAGGGCTTCAAAAATCCTGATCGCGCGGTCCTTCGCCGACTGGCTGATGCTTGCGGAGCTAATGATCTCGCGGATTTCTTTCAGCCCGCGATGTGAGTGGCTGTGGCCCGCCGCATGCTCATGTTTGTGCTCATGGTCGTGGGAATGGCTGTGTTCGTGCGAATGGGCGTGAGAATCCGCCATGCCATGGCTATGCTCGTGATTGTGGGAGTGTTCGTGCGCGGGTTCCTCTGAGTTTTCATGGGAATGCGCGTGGCTATGCTCTGTGGCTTTCGATTCTTTTTCCCAGAACTCTTCCCGCGGAAGCTCTTTTTCGCCGGCGGCAATCACATCCAGTTTGGTCGCGCTAATACCACTGCGGTCAACGCGCGAGATCTCCAGACGCGCGTCCACGCCCAGGGCTTCCACGGTCCGGGTAAAGACCTCGGGCGGAACTCCGGCGTCGATGAGGGCGCCCAGAAACATGTCGCCACTGATCCCGGAAAAGCACTCTAGGTAGGCAATACGCATATAACCAATGATTTAAGCAGTACTCAAGGCTGCCGCCCGCAAGCAGGCGCAAACATTCATCATAGGTTTAGCCGTGGGCCGCGTCAAACCAGCGCAAGAGGGGAATGGGCCAGTCTGGTTCCACGGCAATCCCATTGTGTCAGGGTAGCAACCCTCTGGTTGTTTCCGTATATCGAGTGTGATTTAGGATGATTTTCAGCGGAATATTGGGTCAATTTTCACGCTCTCTGCGGCGTTAAAGCCTGTGGTTTCAACAATCCAGCCCCATAAACCGCCGACCCTCCCCTACCCCCTATGTACACCAATTTCACCCAAGGTCACCCAATCACACCCAAGAATCGGCAGAGGGACGCAATTCCACCTCCTGATGCATCTATTCGGTTTTCAAAGAACTCGCCCATTGCGTGCAAAGAGCGCGCGCTTCTTTGTATCGTTTTTTATTCGCCGATGTCAAGTGCCTTTGGCGCGCAAGTCACCGACAGTATTTGTCAGTTCATCTGCTTGAATTCACTGATGCACTAAACATTTGTATGTTGCACATGCAACATTTTTATGTTGTAATAGCAACATAGAGGGTCCGCATGAACGAAATCCTGGAAGCACTGTTTCATAGACGAGCAGTTAAAGCCTTTGAGCCGGTCGAAATTCCACAAGAACTACGTGAACAAATTCTCGATGCAGCCCGCTATGCTCCCTCCAGTTTCAATACGCAACCGTACCGGTTCTTTTGGGTGGAATCGGCGCCCAGAAAGGCAACCGCGGCTAAACTCTGTCTTGGACAAATGCCTGCGGCAACGGCGTCGGCGCTGGTGGTTGCGGTGGCTGACATCGGGTCGCTGGCAGCGACCTCGCAAGCCCAGTTGGAGTGGATGCGCAGAAGCGGCTTCAGCCACACCAAAATCCGGGACTACGAGCGGACCGCGAAGCTTGGCCGGATCCTGTTCATGCCAGGACCGTTCGGCATTTTTGGCGCCGTCAAGTGGGCGATTTTTCGACTGGTGAATTTGTGGAAGACGATGGGGATGCCACCAGTGTTTCGACAGGACTTGTTAAAGTGGGCGACGAAGAGTACATCGTTGGCCTGTGAGAATCTGATGATTGCCGCCGAAGCACTGGGCCTCAACACGTGCCCCATGGAAGGATTCGATGGCCGCAGACTCTCCAGATTTCTCGGGCTGTCAACCCGGTATCATGAAATTGTGATGGTGATTGCGATCGGGAAGAAATCGCCTGCTTATGCGGAACCGCCTCAATGGCGGCGGCCTCTCGATGCCACGGTAACCCTCCTATGAGCATCGTTCCAAAGAAGGATATTCCTCAGGACATCCTTACGGACTCTGTACTTGCCCATGTTGCTGCAGCCTATTTTTCCGTCGGGAAGAGACTTGAGCGAAAAACCCGGTGCTCTGCGACTCGTGGCTTCATCCTGTCCACACTCCGGAACGGTGCCGGACTCAATCAGAATCAAATCGCCACACTTCTCGGTTTCGACCGAACTGTCGTGCACCGAGCCATCAAGTCAATGGTTCAGGAAGGGCTTGTGTCGGAGAGAAAAGCAAAATCGGGCAGGGCAATTCACGTTTCGTTGACGCCAAAAGGCCATAAATACAGGGAACGCCTGATCAATGCCAGGATAGCCGCTGACGATAAACTCCGAAAGGAACTGACTCCGGAAGAATGCTCAACACTTCTTCGACTCTTGAAGTTGATTGCCGACTTAGAGTTCTAAGACTGCGCTAGCGTCCATTCTGGGTGGGTTGTGGCCTACCCGCACTATCCATAAACGGGTTTCTGGTTAGTGGCTCCTGCGATTGACCTTGATAAATTGAAATCAACCCCATAGCTTCTCGAAAAACGTTCTCTTCAACTTTGCTATAATCGCCTTTTTCATCATCAACTTACGGCTTGAAATGAGCCCCAACCGCTGAACATTCAAGCAAAGGCAAACACTTGTATCTGGAACTACAGCAGCAGCTTATCCAGCGCGTTCGTGACCTTCTGAAGCGGCAATATGATGTTGAACTGCCGCGCATAGTTGTGGACCAGCCGCCCAACGTAGGACTGGGCGAATACGCGCTGCCGCTGAGCTTTGAACTGGCCAAGAAGCTGCGCAAAGCACCCCGCAAGATCGCGGAAGAAGTTGTCGCCGGATTGGGGCAGGTCCCGGGCTTTGAGAAGTTTGAGGTCGCCGGCGCCGGGTATATCAATGCCCGGATCAACCGCGAGGAAGCGGCGCGACTACTCCTGAATTCCGAGGCTACACGGCTGGGTTCCGCTGCTGGTAAGAAGATCCTGGTCGAGCACACCAGCATCAATCCTAACAAGGCAGCCCACATCGGTCACCTGCGCAATGCCATTCTGGGTGATACGTTTGTCCGCCTGCTTCAGGCCGCGGGTGCGCGAGTGGACGTGCAGAACTATATCGACAATACCGGCGTCCAGGTGGCGGATGTTGTGGTGGGATTTCTGTATCTGGAGAAAAAAGGGAAGAGCGAGATTGAGAAGCTGATCGCGGCTGCCGGGGCGCCGCCGCATTCCTTCGATTACTACTGCTGGGACCTCTATGCTCGTGTTTCGCTTTGGTATGAAGAGAACAAGGACAACCTGAAGCTTCGCCTGCAAACGCTGCATGACATTGAACATGGCGGCAACGAGCCGGCGGAAATCGCCCGGCTGATCTCGAACGCGATTATTCGCCGTCATCTGGAGACCATGCAGCGGCTGGGAATTGAATACGATTTTCTGCCGCAGGAAAGCGAGATTCTTCACCTGCATTTCTGGGAATCAGCATTTGAGCAACTGAAGCAGAAGGGCGTGCTCTACTTTGAGACCGAGGGCAAAAACAAGGGCTGCTGGGTAATGAAGCGCGCTTCCTCTTCGCAAACCGCTAAACGGCAATCTGCAGCCGAAGGCAACGATGCTCCTGAAGTCAAAGAAGGCCCCGATGAAGACGCCAAAGTGATAGTGCGCTCGAACGGGACGGTAACATACGTCGGAAAAGATATTGCTTACCATCTGTGGAAGTTCGGCTTGCTGGGACGCGATTTTGGCTACCAGCGTTTCTATCGCTATCCCAATGGCCGCCAGGTCTGGATTTCCGCCGAGTCCGGCGAAGCTGACCACCCGCATTTCGGCGGTGTGAATGCAATCTATAACGTGATCGACTCGCGCCAGGCCGATCCCCAGAACAATGTGATTGAAGCGATTCGCGGACTTGGTTACACCGAGCAGGCGGAAGATTACCATCATTTCTCCTATGAAATGGTGGCGCTCACGCCACGCTGTGCCATGGACCTGGGTTACGACGTATCAGAAGAAGATCAGAAGAGGTCGTATATCGAAGTGTCCGGGCGCAAGGGTTTCGGTGTGAAGGCGGATGACCTGCTCGATTCGCTGATTGCGGCCGCGCAGAAAGAAGTAGATTCCCGTCACGCCGAGATGAGTGAACGCGAGCGGCACGAAATTGCTTCGCAGATTGCCATCGGCGCGCTCCGTTATTTCATGTTGAAGTTCACCAAAACCTCGGTGATAGCTTTTGATTTCAAAGAGGCGCTGAGCTTTGAGGGCGAAACCGGCCCGTACGCGCAGTATGCCATCGTCCGGGCGACGAATATTTTCCGCAAAGCCGGCCTGAGCGCGGAAGAGATTCTTGCCGGCCAAATTGATCTGCGTTTTCTGAAGGAAGATGACGAATTGTGGGAGCTGTGGCTTAGCGCCGGCCAGCTTTCCAGCATGATAGAGCAATGCATCAGTACGACTGAACCGGCATACGCGGCCAAATTTGCCTTCCAATTGGCACAGCAGTTCAACAACTTCTATCACAAGCACCACATTCTTACGGAGACGGACGACGCAAAGAAAGGCTTTCTACTGGCGACGGCGGCGGTCGTGCGCCGGGCGCTGATCAAGAGCCTGGATCTGATGGGAATCGGAGCGCCAAGCGTGATGTAAGCCCAGGTTCGCGAAAGCACATGAGACGCACAAAATCGTCGCGAGGCCGCTATCGGGCCAGGCGAGATGTTGTGTCGATGCCCGGTGCTTTTCCAGCCGTCGCAACCCTTCTCACGAACAGGAGGCATCTCTGCTCGGTCCGTAAAAAACGGACACGAGCGAGCTTGCCGTTCGCGGTCGATCGGAGGGTGCGAGGTTATGAGATTCCCAACGCCATCTTCTGCGTGTGCGAAATACCGTTGTTTAAAGCACGTGCCTGCGTTTGGTCGCCATTCTTTTGCGGCGCGCGACGATGATGAACACGAATATGACAGAAAGTATCCCTGCCACAATGCGGACTTTAGTAGCTAAATCCATAGAAACGTCTCCTTAGTAGTATCTGGAACAACATCTTTGAGTAACGCCAGCCATCATGTGTTACTCCTCTGCGGTTACTGTTACGCCGATCAGAACTTTGCTGGCCACGGGCCGCCCATCCAGTTGCGCGGGCAGAAATTCCCATTGCTGCAGCGCGTGAATCGCAGCCTGCGCGCGCGCGTCCTGGACGCGAATGGTGCGCAGAGACTGGAGTTTGCCGTTTTCGTCAATCGTGCCGCTGATAAAAACAGGCCCCTGTTCTCCTGCAAGCTGGGCCCGCGTTATGGTGGCGGCCATTTTCTTCTGGGCAAATGGCGGGACCACCATGCCAGAGCCGGACTGCGTGTGATTCATCAGTGAATACTGCATTGGCCAATCTGCCCCGCCTCCCGCATCGGACATAGGGATGGCGACGCTGAAAACGGTTTCACTGCGATCGAAGACGCCCATGTCACGGCCGGCGCCGCCGCTGCTTCCTCCGGAAATAATCGTGATGCCATAGGAACGCTTCATCGGAAGCGAACGGCTGACAGTTGCCCCGATACGGCCCGGGCTGCCTCCGGAGATGGAAATTCCGCCCGTGCTTCCGTTTCCTGCACCGCGACCACTTGCATCGGTATTGCCGTTAATTCGCGCTGGTGCGCCGCTGCCCGAGCCTCCGCCGCCAGAGGTTATGCCTGCACTTGTCGCCGCGCTTTTCCCGCTTCCGGTGATTGCTGAATGGCCGCCGCTGGCTCCCGTAGCAGTCTCGGTTCCTCCGTTACTACCTTTGTCGGGTTGCGAAGCACGTGTAGTGTCCTTCGGCGGCCCGGTTTCAGCAGAGCGGCCATTGCCTCCCTCCGACGATCTCACCGGTGCTGTTGTGCCAAGGGACGGTCCCACCACAAAGTTGCCGGTCAGTTGCGCGTCTGGAATCTGGAGAGCAGGATCGGGCGCGGCGCTGACCGCGTTCACCACGATGACGGATTTCCGCGGAGCGATTTGTAACTCGGCGACAACGGTGCTCACAGCGCTGGGTGCCGGCGCCTCAGCGGCCTTAGCCGGTGCTGGCTCCGCGGCGGCTGCGGGAACCTGGGGAGGAACGGTCACAAGCCTGGGCAGAGTTACCGTCGCTTCAGGAATGGGGACTTCTACTTCGGCTCGAGCGATCGGCGGGCGCCGTGGCTCCTCGCGTGGCCGCGCTGCCAGCCGAGGAGCGGCCATGGCCGGTAGTATCACCATGCTTTGCAATCGCAACGGGAACTTGAGTTCAGGTGGCGCCACCAGATCAGGCCGCCGGATGGTTTGCACATGATTTACTGCCCTGGGAAAGTCGGAGACGATCTCCTGCGGTCCGGCATAGTCGCGCGTGGGTGGTAGATTGGCCGCGCCATTGGAGCGCGTTCGCGGTGCGTGCGCTTCCGATCCGAGGCTGCCGGAATCACTGGCGGTGAGCCGCGGTAATAAGGGCAGGACGAGCGGTTCGAAGTCGGAAGCGGCCGCAGTTTTCCTGGCGTCGTAAAGGTTCATCACAACCGGGCTGGGAAACAATGCTGGCAGCCAGATCAAGGCGGCAATCATCACTGCGTGAAATCCCGTGGAGAGCAGCAGTCCCTGTGTATAAGTGCTACGGGGCAGCAGCTTAAGCGCGGGGGGCTTAATGCGCTTTTTTGCAGCGGGAGCAGCCGCCAGTGCCAGCCCGCGCGAGTTCGCCTCTACTTTAAGATTCAGCATCATTCCAGCAACGTCGCTTTCAGGACCGCGAACGTTGCGGAAGGATTAAGGATCATGTTGATTTCAGGATTTCCCCCCAGTGAGAGCTGGTCCACAACAATGTTTCCCAGCGCATAGGATTGTGCTCCGGAGCCGCCCTGCAAAGACAGGCAGCTGGTATTGGTCCCACAGGTGCCGCCGTTGCCGGAATGAAAGTAGAGAAATCCAGAGGACAGGAACTGCCCGCCACCACCCCAGCTTGGAGCGGCAGCGGTCGTGCGGTTCTGGAAAAACAAAAAGCCGCGATTGCCGTCCGGCGAGGCATAGGTGCCTGAGCACGGCCCGAGCAGAATATTGCCATTGAGCGTCGCCGGAACCTGCGACGGATTTGGAGAACCGCTGGGACACTGCAATGCGCGGGAAGCAATGGCCCCGGTAGCCGCCGACGATCGAGTGCCGTCAATCTTGAAAGACACCACACATCCGTTGGGGGTTCCGCTACCGGAGGATGCCGACGTACAGGCCGAAGACTTGCCGCTGTTGGATGTGACCCCGATGCTCGCTGAGGTGCTGAAGTAAAACATGACGCCGTTGGATCCGTCTCCTGTGGCAGTGCTGAGGCGCGCGGTTGATCCGCTGCCCAGGTTCAGGCCATTCGCGGCCACGTAATACAGGCCGGGATCGAAGATGCCCGTACTGAGTTTATTCAGGGTAACGACGCCAATATTCTGCCATGTAATGGTGCCATCGGGCTGCCTTCCGCCTGAGCAGGAGCCATCGGCTTGTCGCGCGCAGGCCATTTGAAACCACGGGTTTGGGACTTGAGCATTGGTTCCCGATATGCCGGTGTTCAACGCAATGAAAACAGAATTGTTGGCATTATGCTGCGCCGGTTGAATCAGCGCACCTGCCGCATAGTGCGTGCTTTGCGCCCAATCTGCCGCAGCAATGGTGAAATGCGGGTTCGATCCGGTATACGGAAGCAACAAGCAGCCCTGAGCTCCAGGGGCGATTGCGCTGCTTTTATTGCAGCCGGTGTAATTGCCGGGAGTAAACTCCACGCATCCATTGGGATCAGGGCAGCCATTCATGGCAAACGGCACTGGCCTGGCGCTGCCGAGCGTAATAGGCGCAGACGGAGCGCTTTTGGTTGCGAATGGATCACCGAACGGAGCGGCTGGAGTAATGTAGTGCCCGGTGGTGCCAATGTTTACGCTGACAGGCTGAGTTGAAGGTCCGCCAAAAACCGCGAGATCGGAGCCGGTGTTTGCCGGGCCGCCTTGTGAGAGGTCGATGATTCCTGCGGTTAACGCGGCTGCATTTCTGGAATCCACCTGTATGGACCTTTGTGGCCCGCCGAAGATGTGAATTTTGGAACTGCCGGTCACTGACAACGCTCCTGAGGCGCTTGAATGGAGTATCACCAGCGGCACGGGTACGTTGAAGGGCGTAACGCCACAGCCTGCTTTGGCTTTTATGTTCACGGTTGCGGCAGCTGAAACCGTTTTCGTGAATGACATGGCCACAGGGTCCGTGATCGTCACTTCGATGTACGGGTTTGCTGTTGCTAATGAGGCGGGGAGCGGAGCGACGCCGGGCAGGCCAGCGGGAAAACTGACATGAACGTTGGCTCCCGAATAGCCATTCAGTGAAGCATATCGACAAGGCGGAGAGCTGGTGTTCACAGAGCAATCGAAATCGGCCCCGATCCAGCTGAAGCTTTGCAATCCGTTCTGTCCGGACGAGGATGGAGCAACTGCATTCAGAAACAAATCGGCGGCCCCGGCTTCACAGGCGGCATCCGCCGCGCCCTGCGCCATCTGGCGGTGTGCCCAAACCTGGGTGTAGTCTACGGCCACGCCCAGCATCGCCAGCAGAAACAGGCCAACGAAAATGACGATTGGGATTAGCGTCTGACCGTGCTGAGAATGATTCCCTGGTGAATTTCTGTAGCGATGGATTTTCATGGGACGATCATCCTCCCTTCCGCATAGGTATGCATGGTTGGCGTGGTAATGAACTGGCTGAGCCAGGGAATGTAGGTGTAAGTAACAGCGACGCGAACACGGTTTGGCGGCGCAGCGGTTCCATCAGGAAACGTCACTGAGGTGGACAGCGCATTGACGTTATGCAGCGAGGTTCCTGCGAAAGTTTTGACGCGCGCCTGGGTGCCGCTGGTGTCTCCGCCGCTATGAACAATGGCGTAGCGCACTCCTTCATTGGCGGCATCGGCCATGACCGCGTATGTATACATCAACCATCCCAGTTCAAAAATCCAGAACACGACGGTAAAAATAACCACGATCATCATCGCGGTTTCCAGCAGGCTTTGCCCGCGCTGCAATCGTGATCGAATTTGGGAGATGCGAAGCATGAGCTAGTACAAAGACCTCATGGAAACCTGCCGGTGGAAATTCATGTTCGCCGGCAGGACAACATTGAATGCGGATCCCCGAATTAAAGGAGTTACGGTGTATCCCACGTCTACCCGATTGAGAACAAATACCGGCGCTTCAGGATCCGCGGCAACTGCTGAAAACGTGGCTGCCGGACCAAAACTGTTGCACAGGGCGATATGGGTGCTGGAATTAACGCCCAAGGCGCTGGTGCAGACCCGCACCGAGGTATTCAACGTGGTGGCGCCATGGACGGCGTTGGTCATATTTTCATACACCAGATTGCTGACAGCGGTGGTGCTAGGCGAGGAAGTGGTCGTGGTTGCCTGCCCGCCCTGTGTGGAGTACTGCACGCCCTGGCGGGGCGCCGCCGCGAGCGAGAGCACCATGAACCAGAAGTAGCCAAGATTGATAAGATTGAAGGCGATCGCCAGCAGTAGCGGCATGGCGACTGCTGTCTCCAGCAGGCTCTGTCCGTCCTCATGACGTCGCGACCGAATCAATTTCATCTTCATATACTTGTCCTCAGTTCGCGGTTGTTTCAACGGGATCAAATCGCAGAGCGTCCCCGATTGCGGTCGCGGTCGAATCCAGCACGCCGCAGGGAAGTTCCAGCACAGCCGCGGCCTGCCAGAAGATCCGCGTCATTCTGAACTGGCGCATTTGCGGCCGCACCGCCAGCACGTTCCAGTCGTTATCGAGCACAACAATGTCAATCGGAAATAGCATTCCCCAGGTGTGGACTCCCTGCGAAGGCACAATCAGCAGGCCGTCGCCAGACGAAAGGTTGCGCTCGCCCAGCAGCCCGATCATCCTGCTCAACCCGGTATCAGCAACCCGAATGCATTCCCCCAGGACTGTCCCTCGGGTTCTGTTAATTGCCCGCACCGTCTTGTTCTTTTCAAATCGCATAGCGCTACTTGGCAAGGTCCTGGAACATTCTCTGGAGATTGATGATCGCCGGCCCCAGCGAGACCACGAAAATACTGGGGAAGATGAAGAGCACCAGCGGGAAAAGAAGCTTCACGCCGGTCTTGGCTGCCGTTTCCTCGGCTGCCTGCATCCGGCGCGAGCGCAACGTATCCGCAAAGATGCCGAGCGCATTGGCGATGGGCGTGCCAAAGCGCTCAGTCTGGATCAGCATGGTGACGAACTGCCGGACGAAATCGATATCCAGGCGTTCTGCCAGGCTGCGCCATGCATCCAGTCGAGGCTTGCCGGCGCGCTGTTCGCGGTTGATAATCTGGAACTCTTCCGCGAGGCTAGGCGCAGTGACTGCCATTTCCTCGCCCACGCGAACCATGGCCTGGTCGATGCCGAGTCCTGCTTCCATGCAGATCACCAGCAGATCGAGCGCATCCGGCAGGGCCATGCGGATTTTGGTCTGGCGGCGAGTGACCAGATACGAGAGAACGAGGTCGGGAAGGAAAAAACCTCCGACGGCGCCAATCAGAACAGCCGCCACGAGATTGCTGCCGAAGAAAGTTCCTGCGATGATTCCTGCCACTGGCAAAAGAAGCTTCGCTGCGGTATGGATTTCCACGTGTTCCGGTTTGCGAAAGCCGGCGAGCGTGAGCTTGTAAGCCAGATCCTGGTCAAAGCCGGAGACGAGCCCGCGAAATGGCTGCAAGAAACCGGTGATCTGCGCCGCGATCCGGGCCAGGCCCGTGCTGGGCTCCGCCATCATAAGAGACCTGCCAGCGTCGGCGGCGGGGAAAGCCGAAACCTCCATCAGGCGAGCTTCCACGGGATTTCCGCCGGTCAAGAACAAGAGCACGGCAACAACCAATAGGAAGACCGTCACGGCAGCCGAAATTAAAAACACAATCATCTTTATGTTCCTCTAAAACTTTACGTTCACAATTTTGCGTATCAGCAGCATTCCCACAAACATCATGATTGAGGCATACGTCACCATCTTCTGCCCCAGGGGAGTTTCAAACAGCGCCTTGCCATAGCCGGGATTCACAAAATTCATGCCGATAAAAATGACGAATGGAAGTCCAATCAGAATCCCACCGGTGAGGCGCCCTTGCGCGGTACGTATCCGCATCTGGCCGAACACGCGTATGCGCTCGCGTAAGACATGCGACGTCTTATCGAGGATTTGCGCCAGATTGCCGCCGGTTTCCTTCTGCACAAGGATGGCCGTGATCAAAAACTGAAGATCCGGAACCGGCATGCGACGGCTCAGGTTGAGCATGGCCTCACGGAACGGCAGGCCGAAGCTTTGCTCATCGGCGGCACGGCGGAACTCCGCGCGCAACGGATCGTCGCATTCCCGGGCGATGGTTTCGATGGTTGCGGGGAGCGCCTGGCCGGCGCGGAGTCCGCGTGACATCAAGTCAATCGCTTCCGGCAGCAGTTCCGCAAACCGCCGTCCTCTCCGCTTGCGTTTCTGCAGGAGAAACAGATAGGGCACACAGCCCAGGGCCAGGCCGGGAATCCAGCCCAATAGTCCGGGCGCAATCCACCAGTTGCCGAGCGCCGCACCCACGCAAACAAGCAGCAAGGTGCTGATCATTACCTGCCCGACAGTCCATTTCACGTCGCATTGTTCGATCAATAAATGCAGGTAAACTGCGGTGCGGTTATGCCGCAGGAACTTGTCGAATGCCGGCACTGTACTAAACGTTGTTTCTTTTACGATGCCCGGCTCGTCGCCGTCCGACGGAGAATCCATTCGCTCCAGTGAAACCAGCCGCGAGTAAATCAGTTTGTCCGATTTTGAGGGCTCGGTGAGAAGAGCCAGGACGGCGAATGCGGCGATAAGAACGATGAAGAAGATACTGATAATCGTCATGGCTAAACCTCGCACACGTGCTCGAACAGGTTGGGCGAAAGCTGGATCCCGGATGCCTTTAGGCGTTCCGCAAACGTTGGTCTTAACCCGGTGGCACGGAAACGCCCGAGTACACGATTGTTTGGGCCAATCCCCAAACGGTCAAAGACGAAAATGTCCTGGAGCGTGACCATTTCATCGCTAACGCCGGTGACTTCAGAAATTTGCGTCACGCGGCGGGAGCCGTCACTCAGGCGGGCCACCTGCACAATGACGGAGACGGCCGCGGCAATTTGCTGCCGAATCGCTTTATCAGGGAGATTGATTTCAGCCATCAATGACATGGTTTCCAGACGCGCGATCGCATCGCGCGGATTATTGGCATGGATGGTTGTCAACGAGCCATCGTGACCGGTATTCATGGCCTGAAGCATGTCCAATGCTTCGCCGCCGCGCACTTCGCCCAACACAATGCGGTCTGGACGCATACGCAAGGCGTTAATCACCAGTTCGCGCTGACGGACCGCTCCCTTACCCTCCACGTTCGGAGGCCGGCATTCGAGTCTTACAACGTGCGGTTGCTGCATTTGCAACTCGGCCGAGTCTTCAATGGTCACGATGCGTTCGCCGTCAGAGATGAAACTGGAGAGGGCATTCAGCAATGTCGTCTTGCCGCTGCCGGTACCGCCGGAAATCACAATATTGAGCCGTGCACGCACTGCCGCCCTCAGCAGTTCAAGCATTGCGGGAGTCACGGTACGGTAAGCGAGTAGCTGGTCGATTCCCACGGGCACGCGGCCAAAGCGCCGGATCGACATGATAGGGCCATCAATAGCGAGCGGTGGAATCACCACGTTGACGCGGGAGCCGTCGTCCAGCCGCGCGTCGCACATAGGCGATGATTCATCCACGCGGCGTCCCACGTTGGAAACGATCTTGTCGATAATGTGGCGCAGGTGCGCTGCATCCTTAAATACGACATTGGTCAGCTCAAGGAGGCCGCCGCGCTCAACGTATACCTGACGATGAGTGTTTACCAGAATGTCAGTAATCGTCTGGTCCTGGAGGAGAGGTTCCAGCGGGCCCAGGCCGAAAACCTCTTGCAGTACCTCGCGGCAAATACGCTCTCTTTCGGCTCCACTAAGGGGAAAGTTCGTGGCGCCGATCAGGTCATAGATGACGTTCTGCACCTGGGTGCGCGCGTACACATCCTGCAGCGAGGTAAGCCTCTCCAGGTCAATCTTGTTCAGCAACTCACGGTGCAGAGTTGTTTTCAGTTCCTGATAAGACTTGCTGGCCGGAGCGCTGGAAGGCGCTGTTGGAACTGTTGTGGTTGCGAAGCCGAATGCCATTATTACTCCCCAGTAACTACCTGCCGAAAATAGACATCACGCCGCCGGTATGTGCCTGCGCCATTGCTTTATCGCCGGGATTGCTGGCTATAGCGCGGGCCCAGCTCTGGATGGCTGCCCCAAAATCAGATTTCCCTGAGGCAATCGGCGCACCCGCGTTGATTGCACGTATTACTTCGTTGTAGGCATTGGGCACGCGCACTGCGATCTTTCGTCCCAATGCTTTCTCGACACGCTCGTCATCCAGCGGGGACCGCTTGGAGTGCCGGTTGAGCACTATCTGAATTTTGCCGGAGTTGTATCCCACTTTCTCCAGGTGCTCGATGTAGCGCACCGCATTGCGGATTGAGGGAAGTTCGGCAGTCAGCACAATTGCGATCTGGTCTGACTGCGCTATGCAGGCCAGGGTCACATCTGTCAGTCCCGGGGGGCAATCCACCACTACGAACTGATAGATTTCCGCCAGGAATGACAGTGTGTGTTCTATCGCTGAAGGTGAAGCCTGGCGAACGACATCAACGGTTTCGGGTGAATCGAGCACGTGTAGCCCGGACGAATGGCGCAACAGAAACCCCTGCAACAATTCCTGGTCGAGACGGTCAGTGTTGTTCGCCAGCTCATAAAAACTGTATTGATGACGGCCAGTGCCGAGATAAAGTGAGGCATCGCCCAAAGCGGAGTGCTGGTCCACCAGAAGGCATTTGCGCTGGCTGGGCCCGGTGAGGTCCAGGGCCAGATGCAGGGCCAGCGAAGTGACGCCCGTTCCGCCCTTGGCTCCGATCAAAGTTATGACCTTGCCACGGACTTTAGAGCGCGTTCTCTCCTTTTGTTTAGCATCCACTCGCGCCATGCCGTCCAGTACTCGATCATTCAGCAGAGGCTTCAGCAGATACTCCGCGCAGCCTACCCGCATGGCGACAACGATCCGTTCCGGTTCCGTATTTGCCGAAACCGCAAACACGTGCACGTCAGGATTGTTGTTCCGCAGGTGCTCCGTGACCCAGACTGCCTGTTCAGGATTTTGATCGTAGTCAATGAAGCAGATGCGCGTTCGCGCCTTGTCCCCGGCGCGGGCCACTTCCCGCTCTGCTCCGGAATAGCCGTTGATGCTTGCCGCCATCACCGCACCGGGCACCGCGAGCATGAAGTTGGCCAGCGTGCGGTATGACATTGGATCAAGTCCAACCGTGGATACAGCGATGCTTGTGTTCGCTGTTGCAGTCGTGCTCGCTTGTGTAGCCATTATTTGTTACCGCCTGAAGGAATCTTGGAATCGAAACGTTTTGGATCCAGCGGCGCCGTGGGCGCCTTCGGCAACTCCGGCACGGCGTTGTCCGCTGCGGCCGGATCGATGATCGAGGGAGTAACGATCACCACCAGTTCGGAGTTGGTTTTGCTGATGGACTTGGAGCGGAACAACAGGCCCAATATCGGAATATCACCGATGCCCGGTACCTTGGAATACAGCGCAGTGGTTCGCTGGTCCAGCAATCCCGCGATACCAAAACTCTGGCCGTTGCGCAGTTCCACGGTTGTCTCAGCGTGGCGGGTCGCTATCGCGGGCAGCACAAAGCCGTTGATCGTAACTGCATTGCCAAAATCGAGCGAGCTGACCTCCGGAAATACCTTCAGCCGGATGGTGTTGTCATCCTGAATTAGTCCGGTGAATTCCAGCTTGACGCCAAACGGCTTGAACTGCACCGTCACCGTGGCGGCGCCAGCCACACCGGAAACAACCGGGTAAGGCAATTCGCCACCCGCCAGGAACCTTGCCGATTCGCCGTTGGCAGCCAGCAGGTTAGGTTCCGCCAGAATTTGCAGTACGTTTCTTTGCTCCAAATCCTTGATGGTTGCGCCCAGATCGATGTCCGGACGGAAGATAAAAAGGTTGAGCAGATCACTCAAGCCGATCGTGCTGCTTGGTACACCGGTGCCGCCGCCGGAGCTGCCGCCGCCGGAGCTGTTGGAGTTGTTCACCAGTTGCGGCGGCCCGAACTGCTGCGTGGAGCCGCTGCTAAGAAACTTGCCGCCGGCGGTGCTAAAGAGGTTTATGCCAAACGCCGTAAGCTTTGATCTGTCCACCTGGGCAAAGCGGACTTTCAACAAAATCTGTTTTTGCCGGCCCGGCAGCGCTATGCGAATCGAGTTCACGATTTCCTTGGAAAAAGGTATGGCCATTTTGGCAATCTGATCGGCCACGGGCACCGCTGTTGCCGTTCCGGTCAAAACAATCCTGTTCTCCTCGGCTTCCACCTGGATTGGCTCATTAGGAAAGCCGCGAGCAACCGCTTCACGAAGCAGAGAGACGTCCACATCTCCGAAGACTTCGAGAATGCGCGATTTGTTATCTTCCTGCCAGAGCACCACGCTGCTGCTGCCGGATGCAATCGCGGTTACGACTACTTCGTTCGCCGCAGTTGTGGCCGTGGTCACCACTGCCGGGTTGCCCACAAGGACACGCCGCAATCGAGCGTCAGTGCGGATAACTACCGAGTGGCCGACCAGGATGTGCAGGACCTGATTGCCGGCAAAACTCTCGGCCGATATGGCCTGTTGCGTCGCTGTGGACTGTTGCCCGGCAGTGGCGGGTTGCTGGGTGCTGGGAGGTACAGCGCCCTGTGCGATCGCCTGCGGACAAAGGCTGGCGGCGATGATAATGATTCCGCCGAGCATGGTTAACAACCGTATTGGGCCGTCGAGCTTCAGAATGCCTCCTCGTCCTCTAACCGCAAGGAACCTGTTCAATCATTGGCCGGAAACTTGGCAACAGTGACCTTGCCGCCGGACATGGTTTCAACCGTGTATAGGTCAGGCGCCTTCGGTGCGCTGACCCGTTTGGTATGAGGCGCTTCCTGCTTTGGCGCTTTCTTTGGTAGCCCTGCCAGCTCCGCCATATCGACGGGAGCAGTGTCAGGCCGGGCTGCATCGCCACCATTGCGCAGGACAAAATGGATACTGCCCTGGTTTTGCGTCGCCTGGCTCTGCGCCAGGGCCAGTTTCTCTGATTCCTCCGGCGTGACCAGCAGTGTTACCACGCTCACGTTTTCCGGTTTGCCATTGGGGTCGGGATCGGTCTTAGCCCCGGTTGCCAGTACCTGAACGTTCTGGAGCACGGTGTGCGTGGTGCTGGAAGCATTGTTTTCGCCGCGCAGCGTGACCAGCACATCCACGTGTGAGCCGGGGAAGATGAAGCCGGCAATATTCATTACCTCATTGGTTTTCACCGAAGTGGCGCGCATGCCGTCAGGAATCCTGGCGGAGAGGCCAAAGCTCCCGGTGGATGCCAGGCCATGCTTCTGCACCGGCTCTTTGGCCACAAGGGCGTAAATAGGAATGCGACCGATGGCATCTTCTTTCTTCTCGATCAACCCTTCCAGAGGCACGTTGGACGGCCAGTCGATCTCAGTGAGGTTGTCCGCGGTGAGCGGAACGCCGGGCTGTATTTCAACTGCTGCCGCTACTACCCGCTTTGTCTGCGGCCGCGTGGAAGACTGCGCGCGGGAGATACGTCCGTAAAAGATTGAGGTCACAATGATTGAAATAATCAGTGCGGCAGCCAGAGCAAAACCGAGTCGTCGCGTTCCCATAAGCGTTATCTCCACATTTGCGTAAAAACTGTCCAATAAAGGGTGCCTGCAGCAAAGGCCAGCCCATAAGGCAGCCTGACCGCAGCTGGGTTATCGAGATTGACCACCGGATGTGTGCGCAGGCCGTGTAGCGCGTGAAAACCGACGACGCTCAGCGTGCTGCGCAGCGTCTTCAATACGCGGCCGGTGAAAACCATCACGACAATCGCGAGCACGCCGCCAGCGACGGCAGTGGCAAACATTACCTGCCATGAACCAGCTGGACCGATGATGCAGCCCAGAGCTGCTGCCAGCTTCACATCTCCCGCACCCATGGCGCGAACCAGGTGAAAGAATAAAAAACAACCGCCAAACAAGGCGCCGCCGCCCAGGCCCAGAAGCAGGCCATGCCAGCCATGTACAGCTGTCTGCAGCACAAGGCCGGCGATGATGGCAGAGTATGTAAGGCGGTTGGGAATGCGGCGATCGCGAACGTCAGTCATGGCTGCGGTTACAGCCACCGCGGTCGCCAAAGTCGGAATGGTTTCAGAGAGGTTCATGGTCTGCAAAAACTGTCTGCAAAAACTGAACCGCAGCGTACAGCCTGCGGCCAGAGCATTTCAGGATCTCTGTCGCATGATCCTTTGAGTTAACGCGAAGCAATGTGATCCGCATGGCCTGTCCTGCTGCGAAGCTGCTGCCGCAAGACCGGCCAGTCGGGGTTGAAGCGAGTGGCGCCACGCAACCTGAGCTACGGGCGCCCTTAGCTTTAGGCGACCGCAGCTTGAATGCGGGTGGTTGATGGTAGTCAGCGCGCTGGCGATATCTGTTGCCAGATTGCTTGCACCAGCCACAACGGCCGTAAGAACCGCGGCTAGAACCAGAGCGTACTCAAGCAGGTCCTGGCCGGATTCTTCACGATGTAGGTTTTTCACGAACTGTGCGAAGGTCATTTCTAATCTCCTCCTTAGAATTTTGTTTCGGGAAAGTTTTCATTACCTAACCGCTCTCTCTTAATGCACGATGCATGCCAAAGACACTCCAGTGAAAACTAGTGCACTTGTAGTTCATGTGTGAGCGACTATGAACTTGATTGCACTAAGTATCTAGTGCGGCGCTTCGTCCGCTTTGCCGCGCAAGCTCAGTCAATCCCGACGCAGAAAAGTGATACATCCAGAGACAAACCATGCCCAATGGCGTCATACAGTTATGTGACACAGGTCACAGCGCTGCACAGGTTTTCATGCAGGTTGCTCTTTGTGTAAGTGGAACTGGCGCATCGGCAGATTGTGCAGGAGTTGAGGCAAGGAGCGGACCCAAAGCGACCCAGTCAATGCGTCGCCGAGGACGCTAGTTAGGTGCGACAAGATGCATACTTTTACAACATCAGAGGAACTTATTTTTCGACATGCGACGAATGATAAGAAAAATAAGAGTCGCGCATGTGGATGTGAGCAAAGAAGTGTTCACTTCGGCGAGTTTGTAATTGCTATTTTTGGTTCCGAAGATATGCCGTGTGCACCTGAAGAAACTCATGTCGTCACTGTTTCGCCCGCCATCAAGCTCGATATGGCAATGTGCAAGATGAACGCACACCTTGCACTAGATTGACCTATCTCCGCACCTTCGTTCACACAAGATGCCATGGCGGCCACTCGCCGAATCTTGACTGTCCCGCGTTGCGCCCGACCCATAACACCGGGGGTGCCTCGAATTGATCAGCCGGGGAACAGCGCGCCGAAAGTTAAGGGTGCGATCAAACGTCTGTGGAACTCTGCTGAAAATCCCAGAACCAACCTGATGAACGCTTTCGGATTTCAATATTCAATGTGCAAAACCGAACAGTGTTTACTTTCGCCTTCCGTTAGTCTTGGCGGTGCCAGGTCTTAGGCTAACTCTCCACCCTAACGGCATTAGCGTCAGGTGTGACGAATATCACGGCCTCGCCGCTGGCGCGACCCTATCATTTCACTCAGCCTTTGATCGCATTGCATTTGTGACCTGAAGCGGCCACGCAGCACGGCTTCGGACCTCGAAAACTCGAAAGGAGACTTAATGAGCACAAGTTCAAACAAGGTACAAAGAGGAAAAAGAGAAATATGGTGCATTTGTCTTGCGCTCTTTCTACTTGTTCCATCCGCGAGCCGTGCTATTCCGGCTTTTGCCCGGATGTATCAGACATCCTGCTCCACCTGCCATTCTGACTTTCCCAAACTGAATGATTTCGGTAAAGCCTTCAAGGACGCGGGGTTTAAATTCCCCGCCGACGACGAGGGCATGCTAAAGATACCCCCTACATTGCTGGGGGCGCCTGCGCAAAAGGAGATTTTCCCGCACAGCATCTGGCCCGGGAGCATTCCCGGACAACCGCCGATCGGCCTGCGCATGAACACCTTCTTCCAGAAAACCAGCGGCAACCGCGGTAAGTTCGATTCGCTGACGCCTCCGGGAACGCCGGCCCCATTTATTCCGAAAACAGATTTCAGCACCGGGCTTTTCAGTATTTTTACGGCCGGCAATTTTGGCAGTGACATCGCGTTCTGGGTGGATGCAGACCTCAATGTCGGCGGCGACAACACCGCCGGTGGCCTGGGTGACAGCTACCTGAAATTCGTCAATATCGGCCGACTTGGCAAACTTCCAAAAGATGCTTTGAGCCTGCGCGTGGGACGCTTTGAACTGGATCTCCCCTTCAGCCAGGCCCGCAACATCAATATCAGCGGATACGATATTTACGATCAGGCCAATATCGGGGCGGTCAATCCACTCTTTGCCCAACAAAACGTCAACAATCAGTTCACCATGGCTGACGCCATGAATGGCATCGAGTTCAGCGGCGGCCACCAATATGGCGGATACCACTACTCCATCGCTTTTGTTGACCAGAACACCAGCGGCGTGAACCAGTCAGCAAATGTCAGTCCTTTCGTTCCGTCGCCCGCAGGATTTGCTTCGGATTCCAACTTTAAGGACATTTACGCGCGCGTTTCCTACCGTATCAATCTGGAACGTGATTCCACCAGCCGCAATGCGGTACAGGCTGCCGGAGCCACGGGCCCGCGCGACCATACCTACATCAACTTTGGCTCGTTTTATTTTTACGGGCGGTCGGTGCAGCGTTTCAGTGGTGAAAACCTTGCCGGAACTCCGGTCGTCCTGACCGCACGTGAGCCGTTCTACCGCGCCGGCGGAGATTTCAGCTTCAACTACAGGAACCTCAACCTGTACGGCCTATTCATGCGCGGCCATGATAACGACCTGTTACCGATTGATAGCGGTGGCGGGCTGGTGCCTTTACCCATCGATCCAGCGGGAACGGTTCCGGTCGCCTTTGTTCATGGAACGCCGGCAACATTCACTGGCGGCTTCATGCAGGCAGACTATCTTGTCTATCCCTGGATAATAGCAATCATGCGCTGGGATGCGGTCAACTCTGGTCCAGATCGAATCAACGGTCTGGCACTGACCACGAACTCCCCGTTTGCTCTTCCATTTCGCTCCACGCGCAACCGGATTACGCCCGGGATTCAGTTCCTGATTCACGCCAACATCAAGGCATCGTTCGAATATCAGATCCGTCCGCAGCAATTCGTGACCGTTATTACGAACCCGATCACGGGCTTGCCAATCGCAATTAATCCCTTCCGCACCAACACGGCTGTAGCGGCGCTGGAATGGGTCTTTTAACCACACTGAGGGAATCATGACAATAAAATACTTGCTTACTCTGCTCTTCATCATCACCACTGCCGCCACGCAGCTATGCATGGCCGGCTCCGTCAAAGGCAAGGTCGCACCCGGCAAATCGGTTGTGTATCTGGAGGCGTCCGGCGCTGCAACCCCCGTAACCGGCAAAACGGCTGTCATGGACCAGAAAGGGCTCATGTTTGCGCCCCACATTCTGGTGGTTCAGGCCGGTACCACGGTCGAGTTCCTGAACAGTGACAAAGTACAACACAACGTCTTCTGGCCCCACGTTTCTGGAGATAAGAAAAAAACCCACAACATGGGTACCTGGCCCCAGGGGCAGAAAAAACCATTCAAGTTTGACGATCCTGGCGTCGTCACGCTCCTCTGCAATGTTCATCCGGAAATGTCGGGGTTCATTATTGTGTCTCCCACACCCTACTTTGCTGAAACCAGCGCTGATGGTGAGTACAATTTAGCCGACGTCCCTGATGGCCAGTACACGCTGACGGCATGGCACGAAGGCAAGAAGGTTCAGTCGAAGAAAATTACGGTCAGCGGGGCCACCACCGCTGACGTCACGCTTCAATAACCCTGGCAGGCGGGATGGCCAAGGTCACCCTGCCTGTATTTCAAAATAAACTAGAAAGGCTGCGAGCGACCCCATGCAGAAGCGGTTCCAGGACAAGACGGTGAACCGGGATTGGCTGAATACAAATTTTCCCTGCATGATGGCATGCCCGGCCCACACCAATGCCGGCCGGTACGTTGCGCTGATCGCGGAAGGAAGATTCGAAGAGGCCTACCGTTTTGCCCGTGATCCCAATCCGCTGGCCAGTATCTGCGGACGAGTATGTGCGCATCCGTGTGAATCCGCCTGCCGCCGCGGCGAGATTGACAAGCCGATACAGATTCGCGCGCTCAAGCGCTTTCTGACTGAGCGTCACGGCCCTGAATCAAAACACTTCAAGCCTAATCCCGTGGAAAAACAGCCCGCGCTTCCCTTTAAAGTTGCAGTCATCGGCGCAGGACCAGTCGGACTCTCCGCGGCGCATGACCTGGCGCTGATGGGATATCCAGTGACCATTTTTGAAGCCGCAGCAGTGCCCGGCGGAATGCTTTATCTCGGTATCCCTGAATATCGGCTGCCGCGCGATGTGGTGGAAGCGCAGGTGCGCGAAATACTCGCCACGGGCGACGTCACTCTAAAGTTGAATCAACGCGCGGGAAAAGACTTTTCCATTGAAGACCTCCGCGCACAGGGGTTTGATGCTGTGCTGATCGCGGTGGGAGCGCATCGCAGCCGCGATCTTTCCATCCCCGGCGTTGATCTGGACGGCGTTTACAAGGGCATCGATTTCCTGCTGAACGTGAACCTGGGATACAAGTTCACCATCGGCAAGAAGGTTGCGGTGATCGGCGGCGGCAACGTGGCAATGGATGTGGCGCGTTCGGCCGCTCGCGAAGTGCTGCGCCAGCATGAAATCCCAACAGAAGATTGGACAAAGAACGTTGGTGCGGTTGCTTCCCATGAGATGGTGGACATCTCACTTTCCGCCCTGCGCATGGGGGCCAGCGAAGTGCATATCGTCTGCATTGAGCGGCGGGACGAGATGCCCGCGGCCCTGGAAGAAGTGGAAGAGGCTGAAACCGAGGGCGTCATTATCCATGCAGGATTCG
>Ga0210400_10001294_pt1 | contig 24989 bp, 20 predicted proteins | sample IncBWH26MmetaG_FD_155456 | JGI IMG/M metagenome (GOLD analysis project Ga0210400, IMG submission 155456) | Forest soil microbial communities from Barre Woods Harvard Forest LTER site, Petersham, Massachusetts, United States - Inc-BW-H-26-M | ecosystem: Environmental > Terrestrial > Soil >...
AGGCGAATGGTCATACTAACCCTACACTTGGGGTCCTGGCGGTCGATCTCTTGGCATTTTTGGCTGACATAACTTGGGCAACGAGTTCGAAATTCCACACGGAGGGCTTCGAGGATGATCCGGCCCATTTGCAATCTGCTCGTATTTGGCGCGGCGCTCGTTTCCATACTCACCATCGCCGGAGCCCGGGAGAGTCAAATCAAGAAAACCCAGGCCAAGCCTCCCAGTCCTGTTTCCGGTGCGCAGATGTTTAAGGAGTATTGCGCCGTCTGCCACGGACCCAGCGGCAAGGGTGATGGCCCTGTGGCGACGGCGCTCAAGGTGCCGCCGCCCGACCTGACCACGTTGGTTCAACGTCACGACGGAAAATTTCCGGATGATTATGTCTCAAACGTCTTGAAAAATGGCGTGCAGAGTGTCGCTCACGGCTCCGGGGAGATGCCCGTCTGGGGCCCGATCTTTGATACTATGAACCGCTGGAAGGCTCTCTGCCCCGGCATGGATGAAACTCCAGTCACCCTGCGGATTACTAATCTCACGAATTACCTCAAGTCAATTCAGAAAAAATAGTCTCGCACCCCCGTCCGGGGTCGCACTTTAGCCTTCGTGCGGTCAAAATGCCCCGCGATGAAGATATGTTGCGGCAAAAACTGGTAAGCATTGCACAGTCCCTTGATCGATCTCTCTCGAAAGCAAGCTGTGCTGAATAGTTCGACTCCTGCTCCGCCCAGGTTCCACCCGCCGTCTGAGGAGGAGTCAGCCTGAAGATCGTTCCGCAGTATCCGACATAGGTATTGCAAGTGCCAAGTCCGCCACCACACTGTGTACCACCATATAAATTGCCCTGCTCATCCCACGTCAGATCCCGAACGGGTCGCCATCGGATCCGCCCAGAAAGCTATAAATCAGCGTCTCCGTCCAAGCCCCGCCCGCCTGCGCCAGAGGCGATACCTCGTACACCGCGCTACATCCGTACAAAATACCCAAGCAAAATGCACGGGCCGGTTCCACCGTACTCAGTCACCCCAAAGAGATTGCCCGTTTTATCGATCACTAAACCCCGACCCGGTCTAGCACCATCATTTAACGTGTTGCCCTTAAATGTGTAGAGAATGGTTTCTGTCCACGGATCGCCCGCCTTTTGCCGGAGGTGCCAATTGGTACACTGCACCATGCTCCGGCCCGAACTGCGTGGCACCATAAAGATTCCCGGCTTGAACCAACACGACTTTGCCGATCGGGGTGTAGGTATCGGTGCCAGCCTGGAAGGTATAAAGGACGCTCTCCTTCCATTCCGCCGAAGCAACCGAAACTAGTGCCAGCAGCAGCGTGACCAAGACCAGCGGGTGCACAAATTGGCGGTATTGAGAACTTTCTCTCCTGAGGTAACGCTCATTCCTCCCATCCAACTCGCCAGTAGAGGCTTTCCAGATCCTCGGGCATAGGGTTGCAGACGTTCAGCGACTGCGAATGAGTCCGTCGTTCCTTGTGGCGCCAGGATCACGAGCAGACCGTCGCTGTTGGTGTCTTTCGATGCGATTTCGAGTGCTTTCGCGTAGCGCTCGGAATCGGCGTCGCCCACAATATCAATCGGATTGTTGTGGCTCCAATGCCGTGACAGAGATTGATCCAAACTCCGCGAGCTCTCTTCGGAGACCGTAGCCAGCTGATCGCCATTGGCAACAAGTGCGTTAGTCGCGAGAACGGCGGGTCCGCCGGCGTTGGTTACGATCGTCAGCCAGCGGTCCTCTGGGTAGAGGCTGCTTGCTGAGCGTTTCCCGCCGTATAGAAGAGGTCTGCAATGGTGTGCACTCGCGGCACGCCTCAGCGTCGAAATGCCGCATCTAGAACTTCATCGCTTCCTGTGAGGGCGCCCGTGTGCGATGCCGCGCGGAAATATTGCGAGACAATCTTTCTGCCCAGAGGGTTTTCAAGAAAGTTGGGTTTCGTCTGCAGCCGCTGGCCGAATCCTCTTCCATTTCGGCGGTGCTGGACCTCTGAATTCCGTACGCTAGTCGCAGTCCACTGAGATATCGTTACTTTTTCTCTCTAAACTAGCGCTTTGCGGACGTGGCTACGACCGTCAGGACGTATGTTTTTGGCCCGGTCGAGGGCGTCCGCGATGCTCAGGCAAACATTCTGCGGTCCGAGATGGCCGTGAAGTCCTGCCTCTTGCATACGCTTCGCCGGTTGCTCTCTGGCTCCGCAAAGAATGAGTCGCCGTCCAGAATCGTGGACTTCGTCTGCGAATTTCTCCAATGCCTGCAGGCCAGTGGAATCGATCGCCGTCATGTTCCTGAGCCTCAGGATAATGATGGGTGGAAGCTCGGGCAGACGAGAAACAATCGCGCCGAGTTTGTCTGTTGCGCCGAAGAGGAAGGGACCATGGATTCTGAAGATGCCGACGTAGGAGGGGATTTCTTTGTGCTGCAAGATGTGAACATGACCCTCTCGAATGTACTCCGCCGTCACTTCGGACACAGTCGTGGTTTGCGTAACCTTACGTATGTACACCAAAGCAGCAAGAATCATGCCCGCCTCCACGGCGACACTCAGATCGGCAACGACCGTAAGAAGGAAGGTCACCAGCCATGTCCCAATCTCGAACCGAGATAGTTTCAAAAGTTCGGGAATCTCACGCCATTCGCCCATGTTGTAGGACACAACTACGAGAATGGCCGCAAGAACCGATAGGGGAATAAATCGAGCTAGGGGTGCGGCAAAGACAACAATTGCCAAGAGAGTCAGCGAGTGAATCATCCCGGCCACTGGAGTCTTCGCACCCGAGCGGATATTAGTGGCCGTTCGGGCGATCGCTCCCGTAGCCGGTAGGCCGCCGAATAGAGGAGACAGAATGTTGGCAATCCCTTGGCCTACGAGTTCGACGTTCGGGTTGTGCTTGTCTCCGCTCATGCGGTCGGAGACCACTACAGACATCAGGGATTCAATCGCACCCAGCATCGCGACGGTGATCGCCGGTGAAATTAGCGGTCGTAGCAAGTCCAAACGAAAATGTGGAATCTTGAGCGTTGGGAATCCCGATGGAATACCACCGAATCGTGTGCCAATCGTAGCCACAGGAAGTTTGAAGATGACAACCACCGCCGTTCCCAGGAACAGAGCGACGATATAACCGGGGACTCTCTTCACGAAGACCATGAAGAGAATAATCACTGCGAGTCCGCTAACCGCTAGAGATGTTTCCACCGGCGAAAAGGTTGAAAAGTTGTGAGCCAGGGTCACAACGCGCGATGCGAAGTCACCTGGAACCTTATCAATCTTGAGTCCAAAGAAATCCTTGATTTGAGTGCTGGCAATGATGACGGCAATGCCGTTCGTGAAACCCACAACTACAGGGCGCGGGATGAACTTGACCGCCGTTCCCAAACCGGTCGCTCCCAATATCAACAGGAGCACGCCAGCCATCATGGTGCACATGAACAACCCATCGATGCCGTATCTCGAAACAATTCCAAACACAACGACTACGAACGCGCCGGTGGGACCACCGATCTGCGTTGAGGATCCGCCTAAAGCAGAGATCGCGAAACCGGCGACTATAGCGCAATATATTCCCGCTTGCGGTGGAACGCCGGACGCGATCGCGAACGCCATGGCCAACGGAAGCGCCACGAGGCCAACGGTGATTCCTGCCACGAGATCTGACGCGAACAAACGTGGCGTGTAGGATTCCAGACATAAGACAGATTTCGGAAGCCAATTACCCATCTTGTATTTCCCTAAGCGAGCGGCAAGCCTTTGACTATCCATTTGGAGTGTACTGGCAGTCCTTCTGTCGACGGGCTTTATTTGATGAGAGTGAGCAGTATTGCTAAGACCTATTCTGGGAACCAAAGTAGAGTCTGGGAGTCCCCTAAAGGGATTCCCCTATGGAGTTAGACCGTAAAGACGGATATTTGGCGATCTATTGCAGAACAAATCAGTAAAGAGATGGACTCAGCGAATTTGACGACCCTCGTGGCCCTGCTTTGCAGCGCGTTGGATGAATGCGGAAAACCCGCTGTTATGCAACGCGACGCCCGAAAGCTACAACAGCGAGACGCTCGACTAGGTTAAGCTCGACCGGGTTAAGTGGGAATTACGTCTCCTACGCACAGCGATGAGTGACGACTCAGGGGGAATTTTAATCATCCGTTTCCGCACTATGAGCGCGATACGAGTCCATTTTGCTCACCCTCTTTTCCCGAACTACTTGTGGTCGATGCGCTCTTCGATCTTGGATACAAATCTCGGGCTGTGGCTTTTCAGCAACCGTTGAATACCGGGCCTAAACTCATGCCACAGGTTCATCCCCGCTTCGTTGCCAACTGTCGAACCAAAAGCGCCGAACGGTTGCACAAGGGATCTCCTCCAATAGGGTCGCGAGGCAGTGGCCGCGGCCATCGAAGTCAGAGCCCGCACAACGTATGACGTATTCAGGCTGTTCTTTCCGGCTTCATCGCGCTTGACAACAATCCGCGAACCGGCATACATAGCCCTACCCATTATGCTGCCGCTGCTCGAAGAGTGATAAGCCGATTGTTGCTTCAGTAATGACGAATTCAAGTACTGCCTAAAAGCATTGCGCGACTCCTTTTGACTCGATAACGCCTGCCCAGGAGCAGCGAAACCGCCTTGACGCATCAAGCCCACTCTGCCGCTCATCGCGCCGAGTTCTAGAGGAACGCGTGCTTCCCCAACGAACACGTTGCTCTTCTGTGCCCGAGCCGCAGCTTGCACAGAAGGGGCATCAGGAAGGGCTTGCCATAGGCTTTGGCACGCTGCCCCTAATGCAGCCAACAACACGCACGAAATGACCCCGAACTGTACAATTCGCTTTACCATACCGCAGCCCGGCAAGCTTCAAGTTCCTACCGTCCGCCTAATTACTCAGCGCCAAATCCGTCTTGAACTTAGCACCCCAGCGTGGCTTATTCTGATCAAGAATGCTCATCTTGCAAGGCTGGTAGCAGGATGAGCTTCACAAAGGACACGCAGTTTCTTGGAGTTCGCTCCTTCGCGGTTTGTGCGTAAAATTCTATCCCATCGTTCGTTCGTGTCGACGTTTATCCCGGCAAATGCTAGTACGAAGATGGATAAAGCCTTCTGGCAAGCCCTTGACGGCCCAACACATTTAGAGTGAGCAATTCTATACAGACGTATTCGTATTTGACTTGATAAGTTTCCCTCTAGTCTGGGGGAAGGTATGAACGCATTTCGTATCTTAGTGGCTGACGATCATCCAATCTTCCGTTTGGGTCTCTGCTCACTGCTCGGGTCTCACCCAGGGTGGGAGGTCTGCGGTGAGGCTGTCGACGGTCAGGATGCGGTTGAGAAATGCATGCAATTGAAACCCGATCTTCTTCTCTTGGACATGTGCATGCCAATATTAAATGGTGTAGACGCGACGCGACAGATCCTGAAAGACAACCCGGCGCAGAGAATACTGGTCCTAACGGACCTTGACTCCGAGAGAGTCCTCCGCGATTGTCTGCAAGCGGGGGTTCGAGGGTGGGTTCTTAAGTCAGACGCAACCAGCGAGATCACCGATGCAATAGAGGCGCTGCGGCACAACTGCGTCTTTACCCAGCGAATATCGGATCTGCTTGTAGGCAGCCAGTCGAAGCGGAGCCCGACCGGGCCCAGGGTGCCCCAATTGACATCTCGGGAACGCGAGGTGTTGCAGCTCTTGGCTGAGGGCAACAGGTCTAAGGATGTCGCCGCAATTCTGAACATTTCCGTGAAAACGGCGGAAACACATCGAGCCAACCTTATGTCGAAGCTCAACCTTCATTCGATCGCTCAGTTAGTGGTCTATGCCGTGAGGAACGACGTGATCAACCTGCAGCTTCCGGTTGCGAGTCCGCTCCCTGAAAGCGGGAATGGTCTACCCAATGTAACCCTTCAGAGCCTTAATTAGAAGTTTTGTTTGCTGGCGACTGCTCGGTTCTCTCCGGTTCCATCTGGCCGTACCGTGACAGAGGATCTCTCGGGCGAGGCTACACCGAAACACAAAGCCCTTGCCACGCGATCATTGTTGGGTAGTGGTGCAGTTTGTTGCCGCAGTTTGACAACGTTGGTGCCGAAGCCTAGCATGGCGATTTGACTAGGCTTATCTTAGCTGTTTCACGTTCTCAACTAAGTTGTGACTCACCGGCTGGCAAGCATCTGCTAGTCCCGCTTGCCGCCCCTTTGATCATTCTTGGGCGTCGGGAGCGACAGGTAGTCGACTTGGTTCTAACCGGTGCAAGCAATGCTGAAGTCGCCCTGGAACTTGGCATGGCGCTCCGAACTGTGAAAGCTCACCTTAACAAGACTTACATGCGATATGGAATCACGACTGGAAGTAAGCGGGTGAGACTTGCGATCATGCGCCAAGATGCGTAGTTGCCTTTCAGTAACTCGACGCAGCAGCACAGGCTAGCGCACTCGGTTTGAGGTTTTAATTGACGTATCTATCATCGTGAATGGCTTTGCCGTACTCGTCGGCATACAGATCGACCGTGAGATCGACTGGCTTTGCATAAATTGTACAGGGCATTTCCCGTAATAGGGGGACCATTCATAAATGCCCTTTTTGGATGTAGAACGAACAGCGGTAGTCGAGGTCACGTCGGAGGACAAGAATTTTCCTGTCGAATTAGCATTCACGCCAGGAGATACGCGAGGCTGGCGCGCAGAGGCGCCGGGGAATCAAACCCTTCGGTTGATCTTCGATCAGCCCCAGGCGCTCAAGTGCATACACCTTGTTTTCGAAGAAAATGAAACCGGACGCACCCAGGAGTTCGTTTTGCGGTGGTCTCCGAATGGCGAGAGCTCGCTCAAAGAGATTGTGCGCCAGCAGTGGAATTTCAGCCCACCTGAATCGTCACGCGAGGTTGAAGAGTACCGAGTGGACCTCTCGAATGTTACGGTACTCGAATTGATGATCAAGCCGAATATCGGTGGCGGAGCCGCTCGAGCGTCACTAAAGAACCTCCTTCTGTCGTAACGGTTGCGCGTAGGGTTTTCGGCGCGTACTTTTTTTCGAATGAACCACGACCAAAAATTCGCAAATTGTGCCCCTCGGTAACGCTTTACGGGGATGGTTTTGTGCGCGAGGTTCGTGGCGCAGGATGGCGACCATTTCTCCCACACGGCATGTCAATCGGGGTTAGCTTTCTGCTCGTCGGCGTCTACACTGCTTAAACGACGGAGACCCTTGCGCTCGCAAGCGATCCCTTTCCTTTTCGAGCATGTCGCCGGTGTTTCCTTGCTACGCGATGATTTTCTTGACAATCGTATCCTCAAGGTTCTGCCTCGACCGTGACGTCTACTTTGGCTCCTGGCGAGAGCGTCAGTCCCGCAGTGTTTCGCAAGAAATTCCGTGCTGCTATGACTGTTCGCAACTACCGAGATAGAGAGATCGTTTTTCGCAAGGAGATCCAGCTGATGCCGTTTTCTACATTCAGAGCGGTACAGTGAAGCTCACGGCTCTCTCCACGCGTCGAAAAGAAGCAATAATCTCCTTCCTGCAGCGAGGTATTTTTTGGGAAAAGGCTCCTAGGAAGACAATCTCTGTGGACTCACACGGCGGGACCCGCAGTTTGCTGTGCCGTTTGTTGATTATCTGCTTTCTCGGATTATTCGGATAGAGGAAGATCTGGTAGATCAATTCTTCAATTTCAGCGAAAGGCTGACTGGCGCGAGTTCTGTTGCTGTTTGGGCAGATAACCAGGGAATCAAAGCCAGAGCACAATCTGAAAGTGAGCCAATCAACCCTGACGGAGATGGTTGGAACCACACGCGCGAGAATAAGTAAATTTATGAATGGTTTTAGGAAGAGGGGCTTGGTCAGCTACAACGCGGCGGGTGGCAAATAAATAGCGCACTGATCGTCCAGTATCCGCAGCGTCGCCCTCTGTCTTTTAAAGCGTGGACGCGCGTCCTGAACGGCTTCTCTTTCTCCCCATAGGCAAGCCTATTCGGACGCAGCAACTTGGCCGCAATCGGCAAGTTGAACGGATGCATGTACTGGATAAAGGGGAACGACGGCTCGTACGCTCGTTCCATGATCGTCCGACTCCATTTCAAGTTTGCCGTTCAGTTCGTGGAGCCGCTCGCGCATTCCAGCCAGGCCAACACCGCCTTGCGCGCTCGCTTGCCGAAGTCGATCCAACTGAGCTGCGGGTATGCCCCGCCCGAAATCTCGTATTTCGAGGATCACAGTTTCAGGGTTGTGCTGGAAAGATACGCTAACCTGCGACGCCCCGGAGTGGCGATGCACATTCGTCAGGCTTTCCTGTAGGACACGGAAAAGAACGACCTCCATTCTCTTCGGTAGTCGTCGTTTACGCGAATCGTCGATGGCCGCGTTTACGTTAATTCCGCTACGCTTGGCGAAACCCTCAACATACCACTCGGCGGCACAAGCAAAGCCCACCTCGTCCAACAGTGGTGGATGCAGAAGATACGTCATGGTGCGAATATCTGCAATTGCCTGATCCGCCAAGACTGCAACGTCGAGGACAAGCGCTCTCGTGGACGGGTCTTGCTTGCAGTTTTCCTGAAGGAGCGAAACACTGATTCTCAATGTGGCCAACGTTTGGCCAGTACTGTCGTGCAAGTCACGAGACAACTTCCGCCTTTCCTCATCCTGCACCTGGAGAAGTCGCTGAGAAAGGTGTTGCAATTCTGCCGTACGTTCGACGATTACAGATTCAAGTTGGGAATGCGCGACTGCCAATTGTCTGTGGTGCTTTGAAAGGGTCCACATAAATCCTCCGGGAAGCGGATAGGAGAGTACACATTCTCTAGTTCAGAGTTCCTGGATTATCCCTCTTCAGCGTTTGGGGAGCTGAGCAATATTGCTCAGCTCGGGCCGTTGACTCCCTATCCGAGACATGACACCATGAGGTGACTGCTCAGCGGAGCGCAGTGCTTCGTCGCCGGCACTTCCCCCCTTCGCTCCCGTTTGTCGCCAGCACCGGGAGTGCGCAGTCGTTTTCGGACTCTCTTGGCTTGGGAGAACCCGACATGAGCCTCGTTACTGCAATTACAAAAAAGAAACGTCAGTTTGACCCCAAGAGGTTCCTTGCCACTATCGGGAAAGGCCGGACAATTGTTTCGGTTCGAAAGAAACAAACGATCTACGCTCAAGGTGCAGTGTGTGATGCGGTGTTTTATATCCAGAAGGGCAAGATAAGACTTACCGTTGTCTCGGAGGGTGGTAAGGAAGCAACGATAGGCATGTTGACTGCGGGCGAGTTCTTCGGAGAGGGTGGTCTTGCCGGGCAGCCTCTCCGCATGGGGTCTGCAACCGCGATGACGGATTGCGAACTCATGCGAATCGACAAAAAGGCAATGATGCTTGCGCTTCACCAGGAACATACCTTGTCGGACGTGTTTGTGGCGTATTTGTTGAGGAGAAACGTTCGATACGAAGAGGATTTAGTTGACCAGCTTTTCAATTCCAGCGAAAAGAGATTAGCTCGGGTTCTGCTCTTGCTTGCTCGTTTCGGAAAGGAGGGCGTGCCCGAGACTGTAATCCCAAAAATCAGTCAGGAAACCCTCGCGGAGATGGTGGGTACTACTCGTTCGCGAGTCAGTTTTTTTATGAACCGATTCAGGAAGTTGGGTTTTATTCACTATAATGGGGGGCTGCAAGTCCACAGTTCCCTTCTCAACATTGTTCTCCACGACTCGCCTGACAGAGAAGCGTGATACGCTGTCGAAAGCGTGACTGTGCTTTCGTGCAGAGCTGGCCACTCTCGGCTTTTCCATCTCCTTGGTGACTTCGGCAAGTGTCGCCTTGGCCGATTGTTTAGCGGCTTTCTTAACACCCATAGTTGCCATAGTGTCACGATGTGCGAACTCGATACTGATCAATTCGGATCAACCTCGGCAGGTATGTGCCGATGGTTGTCACCAAACCTAGACTGTTGTCACCAAACCTTAAAAGAGGGGCGGATAACGCAACCAGAAACCCAATAGCCAAATAAAGTGCGCTTAGGAACTCTGGCCCATCCAGAAGAGCCAAAACCCATATGGACATATCGAACAGAAGTGAGCAATATTGTGCATTTCTGTTTTGGGCTATAGGAGTAGCTTCTGAGGGTGTCTAAATCTTGTCCTACTCAGGCCGCCATCAGAGAACTCTTCGACGCGCTGTCTGCTGAGCCGTCTCGGGCGCTATGTACAAAATGCGGGTCAACTATGGTGCACTTGGACACTTTTTTCATGTCTGGGCCGAGCGAGGAAGGTGTGGTCGATATCGTTACCCGTTTGTGCAAGGTGTGACCTGAAGCAAGACACAGCGCGGTTCGTTCCTTTTGCCGTCTGCTAGCAGGCTCAGGTTTTTGCGTCCGTTTTGGGCGCCCGCGGGTGAGAGTTCAACTTTCAACTTTAAATCAGGGAAGCAGACGGTTGGCTAATTACCTTTTTGCGTCCATGATCAGCTTGACGTAGCACTCCGTGTGGACGGCTTTGCCGCTTTCGTCGGCAGACAGATCTTTGCTTAAATCTACCGGATTGCCACATACTCTGCAGTGTATCGGTGGCCGGCGATGACTCTTCATAAGCCTCCTTTAGGGTCTGCAATAGCGTGGACCCAAACGGAGAGCGCAGTCTGAGCAAGATCGACCATTTTTGGACTTTCCAGCTCACATCGTGTACGGAAAACGTTGTCCCGATGTACCGCATAAAGGGTATCGACGGGGCGTAGAGAACAAGTCTAGCTTACCTATTATCCGCTCAAGATAAGGTCCATCATGGCAGAGAAAAAGCTCCAAACCGAATTGACACGGCTGCACAACAAACAGAACAATGCTCGGCAAGATGAAGTTTTTGGAGGTTTCTCCGACGCAGAACAGACGGAATACGACGAAAACGCAGAGCGTATTCACGAACTTGAACGTGAACGTCAGGGAGAGGCGACCTCTGACGACCGTGTGCAGTTTGCAAGACGCCAGTGGAACAAAGATTCCGAAACAGACACTCCCCAGAGTGAGGCTCATCAGCCATATCGAAGCCGAGACAAACTATCGATGGACGAGGTAGAAGTAGAGGATTGACAAGATCACGAGGCTGCCGATTCAGACTCGCAACCCGAAATGTGCGGATAACGGCACCTAGGTGAAAAGCAAGGGGAGACAGTAAAGCGCCCCGAAAACTGCTCGTCCGCACCTAAAGGCACCAGTGCAAAATGCGGCGATGGAAATTACAGCTTCAGCCAGAGCCGACGCGGCGCCTGTTTCGCATCACGGAGGCGTCGCCAAGTGGCGCTGAATTAAATTACTCAATCACCCCTGAGCCAGAGACTCGCACTAAGTGCGCTAGGCTTTGCCAGTGCCTCCGATGCGGTCGCCGCCGTCCAGTGCGGATTGCAACGGCATAGGTGACCGAAACTCCGAACTCCGCCCTCATGACCGGGTTCGCGATGTCCTTAAGCCGGAGCTGAATCTTGTCGGCGTGTGTTTCCTCGTTGAGACAGTCCCGGAAGATCAGACGGCTTCCTGGCTAGTCTCGCTAGTCGGTGTTGGCGCTGTGTTGCTGCTCTGCGGCTATTCGGTTCGACGGCCTGCGTTTCCGAAGCACTACTCCTGAGATGGCGGGGTCCGAGTAGCTTTGAACGACCGAGAACCCGTGGTTTTCAGCGTATTTTGCGATTGCTTGGGTTCTCTACCGAGTACTCTTGACGGTCAGTAGACATTCTCAGGTATTGAACAGCAGGAGCCAGCGTGGGCGCTGATTGCAGGGAAGCTCTTTGCATTGAGACTCCCACCTACTCGACGTTCGGTGACGACAATTAGGCTCGATCTTACTCCCTTCGCTTCGCAACTGTGAGGCCGTCAGAAGGTTGAGTGCCCAACTGCCAAAACGTCGGCAGTCTGCCGCAATATCGGCATTGCGAGGGCGGCAACCGATCCTAAGTCGTTGGAAACAGCGGATAAGTATGACGGCTACCGCCGTGCCAACGAAATGTTGTATGCGGTCGGTCCTCCACGATGAAGCGCTGAGTCGAAGTCGAGCGGCTGTTGGGGGAACTGCGAGTAATCGAACCGTGGGACGCAGGCTATTGGCGGAAATGTCATCCAGAAGGATACGAAAGGCATGCTTTGTGGCCCGTCGAGAAGGCGTGCTGAAATTCTGTTTCAGCTAGTAAGCTTTATTTCGGGCGGTTGCAAGATGCTCACCTGCACACCCTATTGCCCGGAGGCAAAGCGGAGGGGGCGCTGCAAACATTGCAATGTACTAGCCGTATGGTCGAAGACTGGTTAGAATGGCAGACTACGATTGAAGAACTCGGTCGCGTTGGCTGCTTAACCAAGGGCGTATTGGACATCTTCTAAAATGACTGGATAGTTCGCTACTAGCGACGGCTAACACAATTTAGATCATTGCCAAGATTGATTTATACGCCCCTTCTTCGGGAAGATGTCGTGGCTCTGGTCGCTATCCTGAGAGGCGACACCGTGAAACTTGATTCAATCGGAGAAAAGTTAGGCTGCAGGGTGCGAGAAGGTACGCCAAAGCAGGTACTTGCGTTTAATTCTGTTCATTCGTCAGATCTGACAGCCGGCCAATATCTCACGTTGCTCGATCTCGCTCAGCTTGCACTTAGTGAGCGCACGATAGAGGCCCTTCTCCCCAAACTCGCACTCCGTCTGCAGCATGCTTCGAATTTTGATGTTGTCACATTGGGTCTTTACGATTCAAGCGTGGAGAGCATCCGGGTGTGCAAGGCCGGCGAGGCGGAGAGGAGATGCGAAAGCCTTTCCGACCACGCTTATGCGACCGGATGGGTTTGGAAGAATCAGCGCTCCCTACTTGTCGAAGATTTGGAAACCGAACCCAAGTCGTCGGTTTTCCTACAGTCGCTTCGCCGACTCGGGGTTCGCACCTACTATGTTTGCCCCTTAACCACACGTCGTAGTAAGTTGGGAGCAATCGGCTTTGGCAGTTTGCATGTCATCCCTAAGACAAATGCGACGCTTGAGTTCTTGCGCCGTGCGGCCGCGATAGTCGCTCACTTGCTGAGCACAGCCCTTTCCTCCCGTCCGCCTGTAGCCTTGACAAACTGCTCACAAACCTCCTCGGCCGCAGCACCAGAGCCCGAACCCGAACTTCAGGATTGTGACCTGCAGGAGCGCGCGAGTGGGGACGAAGCCTTTCCAGAGATGGTCGGGAGTAGTGCTCCCCTCCGAGAAGTGCTACGACAGGTGAGGACGGTTGCTGCAACTAACGCGACGGTTTTGCTGCTGGGCGAAACAGGTACCGGTAAGGAGTTAGTAGCGCGCGCAATTCATCGATTCAGCCCGCGGGCCGACGGCAACTTTGTTAGCGTCAACTGTACTGCAATTCCGACAGAATTGCTCGAAAGCGAGCTGTTCGGACACGAAAAGGGTGCCTTCACCGGAGCGATCAGCAGGCGCATCGGTCGATTGGAACTGGCGGACAAGGGAACTCTGCTATTGGATGAGGTAGGAGATCTTCCTGGGCCAATTCAGCCGAAGCTGCTCCGGGTACTGCAGGACAAAGAATTCGAAAGGCTGGGCAGCAACCAAACTGTAAGGATCGATATTCGCTTGATTGCTGCCACAAACCAAAACCTGCATCGAAGCATCGCCGAGGGTCGCTTCCGCGAGGATCTATTTTATAGGCTCAATGTCTTTCCGATTTACATTCCTCCCCTGCGTGAGAGGAAAAGTGACATCCCTGACCTTCTCCGGTACTTCGTGTCCAAGTATGCAAGTGAAGCGGACAAGTCGATCGTGACTATTCCTGCAGATGCCATGGATGCTCTTCTGAACTGGAACTGGCCTGGGAACATCAGAGAATTGCAAAACATGGTTCAGCGCTGCGTGATTTTGACAAACTCGCCACTCTTAAAGGTTCCGCTTGAGGAACTGAAAAGGAAGTTGAGGCCGTCTTCTAGCAAGATGTCCCCGGGGGCCGAATATGAGCTGATGCTTCAAGCTCTGAAAGAGGCGCATGGAGTGATTGGTGGCGCATCAGGTGCAGCCGCTAGACTGGGAATGAAGCGCACAACCTTCTATTGGAAAATGAAAAAGCTGAACATTAGTCCGGTTCAGTTCCAGAACTAGTTAACAGTACCCGATTGTTCGACACCCTCAGCATTGAAATTGTAGTGGCGCGCATCGAAAACGGGTATTGAACTGGATATGGGTCGATCGAACGCAGCCAGACCTACTGGCCCATGCGTAAGGATATGATAGTAGAGCCAGCCGGTGAAAGATGGCTGCTTCCGTTGTTCTTGAATCAACCGCGGCGTTCACCCTTCGGACACACGTGCTCGTCGGTTGGGCTCGGAAACTCACTTCACGCTTTGCAGGCCAGTTTCGAGCAACTTGGCGAACTGCCGAGGAAGTACGGGCATGCATGAACGGGTAGACCAACATAGACAGTGGGTCTGAATCGGTCATTTTCGTACTCGGTATCAAAACAACTGCCCTAACCAGTCATCCCGGTCAACGTCGAACTCGGACGCTTGAGTTGGACCTCTGACGAAGAACCTAGAAACATGGACAAAGGTTACAATCGCAGTCGAACGAGGCGACCAGCGTCGTCAGAGTGTGTAATTTCCCGATCGAGCACGGCCCCGGGGCGTCACCGCCATTCCAGCATGGGGCTCGAAGAGAGAGACGCACCATGTTCAGTTATCGTCCTGTAGGACTAGCGGCAATTGTTGAATACATTTTGAACGCGACTGAGCGTTTTGAAAATTTCTGTGGGGTATGACCCGCTTTCATCTTTGATCTTCGCCGGCAGCGGGAACGTCACCTTGTCGAAGTCTTGTAATCGCACTCCGGTAATGTCCCCGTTTGCGTCCAATGCAACGAAGATGACTTCCTGGCCGTTTTGATGTGCGAGCACTTCCAGTGGAAGCTTGTACTGCTTAAGTTGTCGAAGGAGCTGCTCTAATACCGGTACCCACGGACCCCTGAACCCATAAGCTGTTTCCACCCGTACCTCCGATCTGCGCTTTCCTTTTGCCGAAAAATCGCTGCACGCTCATCAGTTGCGCCGCACGTTACAAGGAGAGCCACTAGAATGGCAAAACACTCCTATTTACGGTTCCAGGACCGAAGTTGGAAAATGCAGCCTTTGAGTCTGGCCCTTCCTTGGTATTCGTCCGATCACTGAGGTTCAGTGAATGGTACCTGCATGCCTGGTATGCCCACTGTCCTGAGTGCAACGTCCGCTGCACGTCCCGGTCCATCTTCGAGTAATAGTTAACTCGTAAAAAACACAGCTTCGGGATCTCAGGGCAGAGTGTCAACACCGTCAAGGTCACGGGATTCGACACAGCGGATCGCAGCTAAGGTGGCGTTGTCATCGACAAGCGGGGATATTTAGTAGGAGAATGGGTTTTTCGATCGTACTCACGATGGCAAGCGCTTTCTCGACGAACCAATGGCTCTCCTGGGTGCAGCCTTACCGTTGAAAGTGTTCAAAACTGAACAGCTTTTGAGATAGGCGCTACGTATTATTTCCCAGACGGAGCTTCCGAACGTGGTCATGGGTTAGTGGGGCTAATGTCGTCCTTCTGGCCTTACGGACCGAGTCTCAAATTGAATGTGAGGCGGTTAGTGGATTGCCCCCTGACACAAAATGAAAGGTCTCGTCTTGAGAGTCTTCGCAGCTTTCGAATCTTGGGAACATCCCGCGAGCAAGCGTTCGACGACATCGCTCGTCTGGCCTCTCTGGTCTGCGATACTCCAATAGCCGTCATCGCCTTCATAGATGAACAAAAGGTGTGGTTTAAGGCAACAATCGGCCTCGATTTGGATGAACTTCCGCGAGATGGCTCGTTCTGCGCCTACGCAATCTTGCAACCCGACGTCTTGATCGTTCCGGATCCAATCTCTGACGAAAGATTTATGAGTAGTCTCTTGGTGAAGCAACTTGGGATTCAGTTCTACGCAGGGATACCGTTGACCACCGATGACGCTTACCCGTTAGGTGCACTCGCGGTGATGGACCGAGTGCCACACCTCCTGACAGCGGAACAGCGCGATTCTTTACGCATACTCGCTCGACGGATGACACGTGAACTGGAACTACGACGCCCCCGAGAAACTCCATCATGCTTGCGACCCACGTCGCCCACCCCGCGTGATGTTACCATCTTGGTAGTCGAAGACGACGACAATCTTCGAAACCTTTTGCATAGGACACTCGAGGGCAACGGCTTTTCCGTCCTTTCCGCCGCCGATGGCGCAGATGCGCTCCGCTTGTGCCAGCAGCACGATGGCGCAATAGACCTTGTCGTGAGTGATGTTGTCATGCCCCGACTCAATGGACTTGAGCTCGAAAGGCGAATTCGTGCGATTCGCCTCGAGACGAAGTTTTTACTGATAACCGGTTTTGGTGACCAACTTCCCGAATTGCGGGAGCGGATCAAGCATGGTGCAAACGTTCTTGAAAAGCCGTTCCTGTCTTCGGAACTCGTGCGGAGAGTGGAAGACACGCTCAATCAGGAGAAAGCAGCCACGGGTACCGAAGGATAAGACGTTCTCCATTCATTTTCACCTGATGACTTGACTTCGTGGATTTCTCAACTGGATGTGGACCACCACGCGCTAACGTCCGCAGGGCTGAAGAAGCCGCGCGACGCCCCTCCGTCTCAAATGGCAATGGTGACCTGGCGTCGACAGGACGGGCGGCACCATTATCGCTCCTTGCTGCTGCGAACTAGGACTGGTGTCACTCAGATTCATCGACGGCGAATGTTCAAAACTGAATAGAGACTGAATAGAGATTGAGACTATTAGTGACTTTACGTATCGTTATTCGCTCCCCAACGGAAACCTGTTCCGTCGAATCGGCGTTTACACCCATAGAATAGTCAAATGACAATCCTGGTCCGAGTAAAAGGGGCCTGTTTACACCGGCCGTTCCCGGCCTACTCCATGCCCGAGGACTGACATCGAAAGAGGCTAACCGTAGGATAGTGCAGAACTGCTTCAGCGCAAAGCGGCTCTGGAAGTGCCACGCGGTCTTTCAGCGTGGTGAGCATTATTGACCAGCAGCTACTTGTCTGTTTCCCGCACAATTGAAGTTAGCGGTATCTCCTTCTCGAATGATCATTGGGCAAAGCGCATCACCAATAGCTTTAAACTTGATTGAACCCATTTCACCGAGATTCCATTCATGCATTCGCGACGCCTGATCATTCGCCACGGTCTTGTTTCCCTTTCGTTCGTGCTGCTGTACTTCTTACTGAACGAACCTGCGATTGTTTTGTTTTCTCGAACTGGATTTGTTGCCTGGTATCCTGCCGTCGGTCTGGCCATGGCGTTCCTGTTGGGGGTCAATCCCTGGTACGCATTTCTAGTCTGCTTCTCGGTTTTTCTTGCCAACACGCTTATTTACGCACAGTCAGTCCTGTCTTTCAGTAACACGGTCGATGCCGCGGGAATCGCGGTTTGTTACGGAGTGGCGGCGTATGTGTTGCGTGGCCCTCTGCAGATCGATCTTGGACTGCGACGCCGCCGGGATGTGGTCCGCTACGTTTTTGTGAGCGCTACCGCGGCCGCAGGAGCAACGATCTTCGGGGTAGGATGCTTGATCGCGGATCATAGCATTCCCTGGAGTGAATACAAGTCTTCCGGGCTGGTATGGTTCCTGGGTGACGCCATCGGATTGGTGGGCATTGCACCGTTTCTTCTCGTCCATGTATTCCCCTATGTTCGGAATTGGCTTTCGCCGAAGCCCTCCGATCTCCACTACGCCGCCCCGACACATTCTCCTGAAACAATATTCACTCTTGGTGCAGCCATAGAAATATGCGGCCAATGTTTGATGATATTAGCCGTTCTCGGAGCGATGTTCGGAACTAAGGATGGGCGATACGACAATTTTTATCTCTGTTTTGTTCCGATCATCTGGATTGCGATGCGTCAGGGAGTCCGGCGAGTTGTCACCGGCCTGCTGGCGGTAAATTTTGGAATTGTGGGGGCGATGCATCTGTTTCCCCCAACCACAGTCCTGTTTACGAAAGTTGCCTTGCTGATGCTAGTGTTGTCCGCAGTAGGACTCATCGTGGGATCCGAGGTCAGCGAGCGACACCGCCTGGCGATTGATCTGAATAAGCAAACCACGTATTTAGACTCACTAATACAAAATAGCCCGCTGGGAATCGTCGTTCTCGATCGGCAAGGCTCGGTCGAGCTGGCGAACTCCGCTTTTGAAAAGCTTTTCGAGTACGACCGGGGTGGGGTTGCTTCGATGGATCTTGGAACCGTGGAGATATCTGATAACGACCCCACCGAGCTAAAGGAGATGATTCCGCAGATCTTCGCCGGAAACGCTCTGCACAGGACAGTGCGACGGCGGCGCAAGGACGGCCAGATTCTTGACATTGCACTGCATGCGGTTCCGCTGCAGGTAAACGGACAGGTGCGAGGTGCCTACCTGATCTACGAAGACGTTTCGGAGCAGATCAGGGCAAGCGAAGCGCAACGGGAACACGCTGAGTCTTTGGACCGGCTGATTAAGGAACTGGAGCTTCGTACAGAACAGATGACCTCATTGAATGAGATGGGGTCCCTGCTAGCCTGTAGTGGGAGTGTTAAGGAAGCTTGCACTGTCGTCTCCACGTCGGCCCAAAGACTTTTTACCGAGGCTCCTTCTGGGGCGCTCTATTTGTTCAAGTCATCACGAGATCTGCTTGAGGCTGCCGTCCGTTGGGGGACAGCAAACGCAGCGATTCCGACGTTTCCTCCCGACGCATGTTGGTCTCTCCGCCGCGGCCTGCCTCACTGGAGTGGGCGTCATGGAGGTGACATTGCTTGCCAGCATTTAACCAGCAGTTCAACTACTGAGTCTCTTTGCGTGCCGATGGTCGCACAAGGAAACACGGTCGGCGTCCTGCACCTCAAATTCGAGAGCCCGATCCGGACCCGATATGATTCTGGCACGGATAGTTTCCGGGACTCTCATCAGCAACTGGCTGTAAGTGCGGCCTCGCAGATCGCGCTCTCATTGGCTAGCCTTCATCTGCGCGAAACCCTCCGTGAACAGTCGATTCGTGATCCACTAACTCGCCTTTTCAACCGCCGATTCCTGGAAGAGTCGTTCGAAAGAGAGCTGGAATTGGCTGATCGCAAGAAACAATCCGTCGCCGTTCTCTTCCTAGACCTCGACCACTTCAAAAGATTCAATGACAGTTTCGGCCACGATGCTGGGGACATGGTGCTCCAGTCCATGGCTGATCTGTTTCGCAGTTTCTTTCGCGTCACCGACATATGCTGTCGCTATGGCGGCGAAGAATTTGCGGTTATCCTGCCTGAATCAACTTCACAGCACGCGGCTGTCCGTGCAGACGCTCTGCGATCAGAAGTAAAGAGTCTTCGGCTACGCTACAAGAAGCAGCCTTTGGGACAACTCACGTTCTCAATGGGCATCGCGGCATTTCCGGAGCACGGCTCAAGATCCGACGAGTTGCTCAAAATAGCGGACCGGTGCCTCTATGAGTCCAAAGCGCGCGGTCGGGATGTGGTGACCGTAGCCCTTCCGCAAAATGCATGACCGTTACAGAATGTTCACCTCCGTAAACGAGGTCTTTTCTCCCCGAGGATGCAATCTTCACAAATCTGAGTTCCCACGACGAACGACAGCGGCAGCACAAGAGGCGCGACGACGTTGGCTGGTCTCCGGGCTCCTTTTGCGCCATTAGTAGCCTACTTCAGAATTGTCATGCAGCTTACGGCTGCGCAGGTCTTGCTGTTTGGACTTGTGAGCAACTGATCAAACTTGATGTTTCTCTTGCGGCTTGCAGTCCAAAGTCGGCGCGTCTCGCCCGCACGGACCAGAATTCTCAGAATAGGTATCCCGCCTCGGCGGGCATATGACCGCTCATCTTGACCACCTTCATGCCGAGCTTGACGTCCTGGGCGTTCACTAGAGCTACAGTGCCGGAATAAGCACCACTGCTTCGTTTGCATGCCATCACAGGCCAACTGGCCTTGCCTGCGCCTCGGCCCGATATACGTGACCCGCAGGTTGTTCGCCGACGGCGAAATGAGAATGTCGACACTCTCGAGGTCAGCTTTCGTGCGAGCGTCTGACCTATTGAGCTTGTCTGAGTCAGCTATGCCTATCTTGGCGCTCGCTTTCCACTGACTGTGTTGCGAGCTTCCTCGAGCGGCGGAAGAAGGACTGCGCAATAAGGTTAGGATTTCACCTCAGCTGCGATCCGCTGTGTCGAATCGCGTGTCCTTGACAGTGTTGACACGCTGCCCCTGAATCCCGAGACTGTGTTTTCTATGAGTTAACCATTGCTCCAAGATGGATCGTGACGTGCATCGCGTGACGGGAAACATACATTGAGGTTGGAGCGAAGGAGATTCATGACACTCCCTAACGTTAACTCGTGGCTGGCCTGTCAGTAGATCCAGGCGACACCTTTTGTAGCCGTTGTGGCCATAACTGATAAAGAAGACCAACCAGTATCAAGCGTTGGTTTTGCCATAGGGGAACTATGTCTCTGACGAAACGGCAAGGAAGGACAGAACAGCTGCATGGACAAGATGAAGTTGCGCCTGGAGCCGATTGCCAACCATCTGAAGGTGAAGTCGGGGATCCGTATAGTGCGGGAGAAGGTGGACCTAGGCAAGGGTTCGGCCTCGGCGGCTGCCGCGCTCTTGAAACGCAGCAACTCCGCCGCATCGTCCTCAGAGCGGCTAACAGCATGCACCCAGTTCTGATCTTAGGCGAATGGGGCACGGGCAAGGAGATGGTCGCGCGCTCCATTCACTATTCGGGTCCTTTCCGCGACAAGGCATTCGTCAAGGTCCATTGCGGATCACTGGAGCCCGCTCAGATCGAGTGTGCGCTTTGCGGTCGCGGAAAAGGCGACCTTACCAGCGCCAACCACTCTCAGGGCGGCCTGACAGCCATCGCCGAAGGTGGAACCCTGTTTCTCGATGAAGTCGGTGCGCTTCCCCCTGATCTGCAGGGCAAGCTGTTGCGTGCCATTCAGGAAAAGGAGATTTCCATGAACGGCAGTAGGCGCCGTGTTCCCATCAACATTCGTATCCTGGCCGCGACCAGCCATGATTTGGAGCAAGCAGTGACGCGGGGTACATTCCGGCGCGATCTCTACTTCTGTCTCAACTTGCTCAGCCTTCGAATTCCTGCCCTGCGCGAGCGGCGGCAGGACATTCCCCCACTTATTGCGCATTTCCTAGAGCGCATCGTGCGCGATTTCGGACATAGGAGAAGCCTCAGCGAAGAAGCGCTCAAGGCCATGACGGCCTATGACTGGCCCGGCAATGTGCGCGAATTGGAGGACTGCCTAGAACGCGCATGCGCCTTTAGCAGCGGCCCCCTGATTCACACCACGGATTTGCCACTGAAGATTGCGAATTTGCCAAATGGAACCGACCACGCCAGCAGTATTATTCCGATAGCAGAGCTCGAGAAGCAGACCATCTTGAGAGCCGTCGTCGAACTCAACGGCGACAAGCGGCAGGCCGCTAGACTATTGGGCATCGGCAAAACGACGCTCTACCGAAAACTTAAGCACTATTTGTCGCAGAAATAACCCCTGCCCACTGCACGAGACCTATTCTTCACGCTATACAGTCAAAAGCGAAGTTGGATTCGGCTTTCGGTCGGCATTTCAACCCACTTGCAATGCAAAGAACACATCCGCTGCTTGCGGCACAAATGTGTGGACGAATCGTCTTAGACAGCAAGGCAAACAGTTTCTGACCTTGGGGTGCCGAAGACCTAGAAGAATTCAACTTAGTCTGAAGTTGAAGGTGTCGACTCGTCAGTCTCCTGACAGTGTTGACACTCCTACACTGAGATCGCCGGGTCTTGCTTTTCTACAAGATAGCATTTCCGGGGGATGGACCTGTACCTGCAAAGCATAACCCGTAAGGCAGGAAGGGAGGTCGAGGATTAGTGTGATTCTCTAGCGCTGACTTGCGGGCCGGTTCGTGACCTCGGTCCACCTCCGCCCCGCCGGCGCTTCCCCGCGGAGCACCGCGAGATGCTTGGTGGTCTGCTGCCGTGGCTTTGGGATGCAGATCACCAGACATTACGAAGAGGCGTTCGAGGCAATCGTACCCGGCTAGCCCTCAGCCAACACAGGAAAAGAAGCATTTTGAGTTTTCTCCTGTTGTGGCATGCCATTCGAAAGCCGGCCGGACAGAGCAGAATCGGCAATACGTTGAACGTGCTGCCGATTCTGCTAGAAAAACCGGGCTTGGTATCGCGGATCCGAAGTGTGACACAGAATTGGAAGGCATAGCAGGATAGCTTGTATGAAAAACAAAGCACTATTTACTGATCTCTTACCGGATCCGGACCAGCACGCACACGAAACGGAGAAAACTCCACTTCTAAGCGTTCGAACCAAAGCTACGTTCCAGTGGCCACCAGATTGCCTTTGGCCGTTCATCGATCAAGATTGCGGATGGGACAGCGATACATAGTTCTCTGGCGAAGAACCCGATCAATATCGCTGGGAACTACATCCCCAGTGCAAGCAACGGGGGACCTAGGTTCTCGTGTAGACTCCGCCATCAACTGCTTGCCCGTCTTCGGTCACAACACGCCAACTGCGTGGACTGGGAGCAGAATCTTGGGCGGACGTATTCCCCCGATGAGACATAAAGCCCATTCCTCCGGCAACCCACGTTCACCGATCCTGTGATCGAGCAAATCCGCCGGGGTACTTATGTTTTGTACGTAGGAGTGGGAAAGCGGGTGGAGGTACACTGGTGGATCCAAGCAGAGGAGTAACGGCTGGCTCTGAAGGAAGCCAAGGCAGGCGCAACCTCGCACTTCTCCGGTATTTCCCGCCCTGAGTTCGTGGCCACTTTCCGTTAATTTTCACGGAGCGCACAGCAACAATAAGCAGTGACGTCTGTTGGACTGACAACGGGGAGCGTATGGGACTAGAGTTCGTCAAGGTTCCCGCAACACTGCTGGAACGACTGCGGTCGTGGATGGCCGATCGTCTGGGAGAATATCAGGCTAGCTGACAACGAGTTTCCGGAGAAAACGACGCGGTGGCCAGCGGGCATCGCCGACCATACGACTTATCCAGGAACGGAAGTCTACAAATGGCCGAAGGTGGAACTCCCCCCAAGCAGGAGCTCTTATTGCTTAAACAGCGATCGCAAAGAATTGTCATCAATACGGCTTTCAGGCGCGAGCCAATGAACAAATTCTCGCGCGCTGATGTGCATCGGCTTTTGAACCTCCTTCTTCTCAACGCCAGACTCCAGGTCTGCTTGTTTGCCCGTGTTGGTAATCACCTTCCATGTCTTCGTCTTCATTGTCGTCTTTGCCTCGCTTGATTGGAGAAGACTAGCTACGCTGCCGCTGGCGTCCGCACTGCATTCATATAGCCATCCATCGCCTGCACCAAATGTGAATCTACCTCATCTGCGATCGTCATGACATCGGGTTACAACAAGCTAACATCCAGAGGGCACAGATTGCTCTGCAACATCCCAAAGAGGGTCACCTGTAGTATTCGTGAGTCGTGTACCAGCATTACTGGAGTGTAGCCATGGCTTCTCTCACGTTGCCGGCAGGCACCACGTCAACTCCCTTAGCTTGAAGCGTCTCTCTCATCACGTCGCGAACGCCCTCGTCGTCATCCACAAGTAGGACCCTATGCGAAACGCCAGTTTGGGTCTGAGTCATATCGGATCACCTTGACAGAGCATTAGTGACAGTGTTATTCACGTTCGCGTTTGGACGCTGTACATAATTGAACAGTTATTGACATTACTAGTAGGTATTCTGACCTACGCGCTTAAAGTTCGCGCGCGCGGGCGTGGGCCCAGTGGCGGAAGCCCGTGACTGCTCGACGCCTAACACCGCGTGACTGCATTGTTCTCAGACACGCACCTCCCAGGAGTGAACCGCGAGCGCCTAACCGCGTGGAGGTACAGGCTCTTGGCACCATTCACTGCCAAGTGAGCGGTGACCACTTGACCATTGGGGTCGGACCATTTTGACATAGGAAGCTAATTACTATCGAAAGTGATCACTCTTGCACAGACACCGGCCTCTGCACTTAGGTACCCTTCATGCATCGTCGATGATCCAACGATGCTACGCTAAGAACAAGCCCTGCTGCGAGGGTTCTGGATATGCGGTTCTCACGGGCAATGTCGGAGCAACAAGCTTTCAGACTTGTGACCATGTACGAGTGCGATGCCGTGCGCGCCTCGACTGTGGGATGCCGGTTGCGAACGGATACGACTTGCCTTTCATACGACTTGCCTTTCAAATGAAAAGCCTAAGCCCAGACCTGATGGTCATACTGCCTTTCGGTACTGCACTGCCAACCCATGCGTTGGTGTTGGTAGATGCTGTTGTAGCTAAACTAGCCGCAAACCGACAACTTCTTCCGGTGATCACAGCGCTTTGCAGACAGACTGGCGAAGAGCGGTAACAACAAGAAAGGTTTCAGCTCGAAACTGGCGATAACCCTCCCCCCAGCCCTCCCCCCAGTGGCTGGTTTGCACGATGGGTTTTCTGTCGTTACGTTTCTCACGAGTAAAACACCGCATCGATTATCCGAAGTAGTGGATTACCAGCAAGATCAGACAAAGGCGGTCTGTTCTTTCAAGACAACCTATATCGTTCTAAGTGCCGAAAACATCGCACTTGCCGAAATAGCGGCACTTTTGTCCCGTTTCCACGACAGCCGGAAACACTCCGCATAGGAACGGGAACTCATGCTGCTTGTCCGTCCAGCTGTAGGGCAACCCCAAAAGAGTCTTCTAGCATTCGACATGTCAATTGCTTTGGCTGCGAGGCGCGGAAAAGAGCTGGCGACACTGGGATCATGGCACTACTAACTTAAGAAGGAAACACAGCAAATGAAGGTGCTAAATGGAGAGCCTGGCTCCCGATGGTGCAGATTCTAATTGTTGAAAACCACAGTTCAAGCAGAGAATGTCGGCGATCCGTCCTCGAAAGCTTGGGCCTCTAGGTCACAGAAGCCCGAGATG